>ERZ761602.6126-NODE-6126-length-13711-cov-3.294523_pt1 | contig 13711 bp, 10 predicted proteins | sample MGYA00512165_ERZ761602 | MGnify/ENA primary metagenome ERZ761602 (study PRJEB28899, sample SAMN02445085) | bioreactor sludge metagenome | biome: EBPR sludge; isolation source: Thorneside wastewater treatment plant | place: Australia: Brisbane, Thorneside...
CGCTGCAACGGCGCGGCCCGGTTGGGGCAATACACCGCCGCGCTGGAAGGCTGAGCCTTCGCGCCACATGCCAGCCCTGCCGGGGCAAATGGAACCCCGGCATCATTTCGGCAGTTTCTTCTCCTGCTCCAGAATCGCCAGCGTCGTCTTCAACACTGTGTCGGGATTCAGCGAGATGCTGTCGATGCCCTGCTCGACGAGGAACTGGGCGAACTCGGGATAATCGCTCGGGGCCTGGCCGCAGATGCCGATCTTGCGGCCCTTGCTCCGGCAGACGGCGATGACCTGGGCGATCATCTGCTTCACCGCCGCATTCCGTTCGTCAAAGATCGGCGCGACGATCTCGCTGTCGCGGTCCACGCCGAGGATGAGTTGGGTGAGGTCGTTCGAGCCAATGCTGAAGCCGTCGAAGAGGTCGCAGAACTCCCCGGCGAGGATCACGTTGCTCGGAATCTCGCACATGACGTACAGCTCCAGTTCGTTTTCGCCGCGCTTGAGTCCGTGCTTCGCCAGCTCCTCCTGCACGCGCCGGCCTTCATCCAACGTGCGGCAGAAAGGGATCATGAGTTTGAGATTCGTCAGGCCCATTTCGTCGCGGACCTTTTTCATCGCGCGGCATTCCAGCGCGAACCCAGCCTGGTAGCGTGGGTGGTAGTAGCGGCTCGCGCCGCGAAACCCGAGCATCGGATTCTCCTCGGCCGGTTCGTAAGCCCGGCCGCCGATGAGGTTCGCATATTCGTTTGTCTTGAAGTCGCTCAGGCGGAGGATGACGTCCTTGGGATAAAACGCGGCGGCGATCATCGCGACGCCCTGGGCGAGCTTGTCCACGAAGAATTGCGGCTTGTCCGCGTAGCCGGCGGTGAGCTTTTCGATTTCGGCTTTGGCGACGGCATCCGCGAGCTGCGCGAAGTCGATCAACGCGAGCGGGTGAATCTTGATGTAGGTGCTGATGATGAATTCCATCCGCGCCAGACCGACGCCGTCATTCGGGATGAAGGAGAGCGCGAAGGCTTCCTCGGGATTGGCGAGGTTCATCATCACCTTCGTGCGCGGCTGGCCGAGGGACTTGAGGTCGGTGCGCTTCACTTCAAAGGGCAGCGCGCCTTCATAGACCAAGCCGGTGTCGCCTTCGGCGCAGCTCACCGTGACCTCCTGGCCGTCCTTGAGCACTTCAGTGCCGTGTTCGGTGCCGACAATGGCCGGCACGCCGAGTTCGCGGCTGACGATGGCGGCATGGCAGGTGCGCCCGCCGCGATTGGTGATGATGGCGGCGGCCTGCTTCATGATCGGCTGCCAGTCGGGATCGGTCTTGTCGGTGACGAGCACCTCGCCTTTCTGAAAGCGGCCGATGTGTGCCACGCTCTGGATGACACGCACGCGGCCCGTGGCAATTTTCGAGCCGACGCTCCGCCCGCGAGCCAGCACCGTGCTACGCTGGCTCAAAACATAGGCTTCGAGCATGTCGAGATTCCTGCGCGATTGCACCGTTTCCGGCCGCGCCTGCACGATGAACAATTCGCCGGTGATGCCATCCTTGGCCCATTCCAAATCCATCGGCGCAGGCTGGCCGCGTTTGGCGGAGTAATGATCTTCGACGAGGCAGGCCCAGCGCGCGAGTTGGAGCACCTCGTCGTCGGTGAGCGCGAGCTTCGCGCGATCACCCGGCGCGACGGGGACGTTCTTCACCATCTTCCCGCCGCCCGTGTCGTAGATAAGTTTGAACTCCTTGCTGCCGATGGATTTTTGCAGCACGGGCCGGTGCCCGGTTTTCAGCGTGGGTTTGAAAACGAGATACTCGTCCGGCGTGACGGAGCCCTGCACCACATTTTCGCCGAGGCCATAGGCGGCGCTGATCATCACGGCATCGCGGAACCCGCTCTCGGTGTCGATGGTGAACATGACCCCCGAGCAGGCGAGGTCGGAGCGCACCATGCGCTGCACGCCGATGCTGAGCGCGACCTTGAAATGATCGAAGCCCTTGTCCACGCGGTAGCTGATGGCGCGGTCGGTGAAAAGCGAGGCAAAGCAGCGTTTACACGTCTCCAACAGTGCCGCGGCGCCGTGGACGTTCAGATAGGTTTCCTGCTGCCCGGCAAAGCTTGCGTCGGGCAGATCCTCGGCGGTGGCGGAAGAGCGTACCGCGACATCCAGCGGGGTCGTGCTCGGCCCCTGTAGCTGGCGATACGCCTCGACAATGAGCGTCTGCAAATCGGCCGGCAGAGTGGCGTTGAGGATCGCCTGGCGCACGGCCTGACCGCGCTCGCTCAGGTTCGCCATGTCGTGCGTGTCGAGGTCCGCGAGCGTCGCCCGGATGTGCTCGTCGAGGCCGGCCTCGCGGATGAAATGGCGGAATGCCGCCGCCGTGATGGCAAAGCCGTCGGGCACCTTCACGCCCTGGCAGGCGAGTTCGCGCACCATCTCGCCCAGCGAGGCGTTCTTGCCGCCGACCAGCGGCACGTCATCAATCGTGATGTCGGCGAACCATTTGATGAAGGGGGAGGTTGGAGATGTATTCATGGTGAGTGGGCTGAATTGGATTCAACAGGTTCAACGCAGTTTCTGGTAACTTGGTGGTCGAGCATGAAGGGTGGCCATGGTTCACAATAAGTTTACCGCAGGAACAAGGTCACGAGGGTTGCCACCAAACCATAGAGCAGCATCGGCCCCACGGTCTGCTTGAGGATTTTGCCCTCGGCGTTTCCCAGCCCAAGCACGGAGCAGACGGCGACGATGTTGTGGATGGCGACTATGTTGCCCATCGCGCCACCAACCGATTGCAGCGCCAGGATGGTCGTGCGCTCCAGACCCATCTGCGTGGCGATCGAGTCTTGAATGGGGCCGAAGGTGATATTGGAGATGGTGCAAGAGCCGGCGAAAAACGAGCCGAGCGCGCCAAGATACGCGGCCAGATATTGCCACCAGCCGCCGGTGGCCGTGGCAAGGGAATGACCGATCAGCATCACGGATGATTGATCCCCACCGACCATCAGCAGGCGGACAAAAACCAGCGCCCCGAGCAGTGCGAAAATGGGATGGCGCATCCGTGCGCCGGACTCGCGCCAGACCTTGCGCGCGGTGCCCGCAGGGGCGGCGAGGACACACCATGAAACGACTGAGATCAGGATGAACGGGATCAACGAAGGCACATAGAGAACCTGGTGCGTCCAGTCCGTGTCCGTGCCGAAGATGCCGCGCAGATTCAGCACCAGCGCCGGGCTGATGGAAAAGACACCCAGGCTGCCGAGCGGAAAATCCCAGGCGGGAGCCGCCGCCGTGAGCAACCCCCGCAGGCCGAGCGCCGGAATGCGCGTGACGAGCAGCACGAGCACCGTGGCCCACAACGGGAAGAGCGCCTTCACCACCGCGCGGGCGGACGGAGCCGCGCCGGAATCTTCCCGCGCCGCCTCATCCTCGCGGATCAGACCGATGCGACGACGCGCCAGCCAAACGGTGAAAATCAGTCCAATCAATCCACCGACCACCGCGGGGAATTCATGATCCACCAGCGCGAGCAGGAACATCGGGACCACGCTTGCGGCCAGCGCGAGGTAAATGAATGCGAAGTTGCGCCGGATCTCCTGCCAGCTCACCAGAAGGCGGAAGGCCAGCAGCGGAACGACGGCGGCGGCGGCGCTGTGGATGAGTGCGGTCTTCCACGCCACCGCGCGCAATTCCTCCGCGCTCAACCCCAGTTGCCCAAATCCGAACCACGTCGGCGTCCCCACCGCGCCAAACGATACCGGGACGGTATTCAGGATGAGGCAGGCCATCGCCACGCGCAGCGGCGGGAAACCGAGACCGACGAGCAGCGGGCCCGCCAAGGCGGCGGGGGTGCCGAAGCCGCTCGCTCCCTCAATGAGAAATTGAAACGACCAGCCGATGATCACCACCTGCGCCACGCGGTTGCGCGAGAGATGATTGAGCCAGCGGCGGATCGTTTCCATCGCGCCGCAATGCTCCATCGTGAGGAAGAAAAAGATCGCGCCCCACACGATGAGTATCGGCGTCAGCGCCACCAGCAACCCCGCCACCACCGAGGCGTTCACGAGATTGGCATCGGTGCCGAACCATACGAGCCGGATGCCATAGGCCACGACCGCCGCGAGCGGCAGCGCCCTGGCGGAAGGCATCGGCGTCTTCTTCGTCATCCAATGGATGAGCAGGAGAATCGGCCGGGAGTGGTTTGTCCGATAGTGCGTGCGGCGGCGCGCAAGGCGCGCAACACCGCCTCGAGCGAGGGCGTCGCGCCTCCGACCCAGCGGCGCACCAATCCCGCCAGCGGCGCCCGCACCTGCCCGGCACGGGCGAGCGCACAGGTCGCGATGACGGCGCGTGCGCCCTCCGGCAGCCACCCGTTGTCTTTCTCAATCCTGGCCGCTGTTTTCCCGGAGGCGAGCTGCCGCCCGAATCCGCGGTTGTGGCTGTCCTCGGAGAAGCCGGTGGCGATGAGATCCCCCAGCCCGGCCAGCCCGTAAAGTGTGGCCGCCTGGCCGCCGTGCGCACCCGCGATGGCGGCCATCTCCCGCACGCCGGCGCTGAGCGCGGCGGCTTCAAGATTGCGCGCATCGCCGCTCAAGGTTTCGAGCGCACCCAGCAGGATGGCATAGACGTTCTTGAGGATTCCTCCCAGCGCGGCGCCCGCCACATCGGTTGTGGTGCCTGGCATGAAAGACGGCGCGGCGAACCAACCCGCGACGCGCAAGGCCACGCGCTCGTCCACCGCTGCGAGCACGATGGAAGTGGGCACGCCACGGGCGAGTTCGTTGGCAATCGCCGGCCCCGCCAGATGGACGCAGGCATGAAGCGGTGCCAGCCGTTCCAGCATGAACAGCAACGGCTGCCGGGTGCCGGGAGCGAACCCTTTCGAGACATTCAACAACACCGCATTTTTCTCCAGCCCGGGCACGACGGCAGGCAGCATTGAAGCTACAAACAGCGACGGCACGGCAACCACCACCAGCGCCGCGCCCGCGACGCACTCGCCTGCGCCCGCCGTGGCGCGGATGCCTGCGTGCAAGTGGACGCCAGGCAGGAAGCGCCGGTTTTCGCGGCGCAAGCGGATGTCCTCGACGACCCCGGGGAAATGATCCCAGACGGTGACTTCGTGGCCATTGACCGCCAGCGCCTGGGCCATGGCCGTGCCCATATTGCCCGCGCCAAGCACTGCGATCTTGATGCGTGTCATGTTGGCGAAGAGCAGACGCGTGCGGAATAAATTACATCAAAGCTCGATGACGCCGCCCGGCACTCGCAGCAGGGCTTTGAAATAAAGACGGCGGGGGAGGAGTTCATGGAACCCTCCAACCTCCGGGGATTGCGCGCCCGCGCGAGGGCCGGTCCTTTCGTTGGGCGATGAGCTCGGTGACCATGGCGTCCAACTCCGCCAGGCCGAAACTGATCTTCTTCAGGAACGAGGGGTCGTGCCGCACCACGATGAAGCGCGGATGATGCGCCCACAGTTGGCGGAGTTGTGCATCGAGCGCCGCCGCCTGTTCCAGCGACTCCTGCCGCATGGGATTGCCGCCCTCGATGCCGATGCCGCCCACCGCGGCACTTTCAAAGAAAATCACGCCATCATAGCGCGCGAGTTCACGCTCCAGCGTCGTGCCGAGGGCGGTGAAAAATGCGTCCTCCGGACCCGGCCAGTAGGCCGCGCCGTCCACCGTGCCGCGGTCGCAAAGGAGAATGCGCTCCGGATAGAGGGCGGACTGCACGTCCTCGAGATTGCGCTGCACGTGGAAGATGGCGCGTTGCGCGGCAAAGACGCCCGGCGGTTCGGTGCAGCGGGGAAAGCCGCCGGAGAAAACCAGCGTGGCCGCCTCCGGGACGATCACCACGCGCTCGCCAATCTCCCGGCGGAACAAATCCGCCGCCGTGGTCTTGCCGCCCCCGGGTCCGCCCGTGAGCACGATGCGACAACGGTGGTTTTCCGGCGCGGCCAGTCGTCGTCCGGGCCGGGCACGCCCCGTTCCCGCCGACTGGCGGCGGGCGGGTTTGGATGGCTGGGCGGCTTTGGCCATGGGGGCGGCGTGATTGTTCGTTAAGGCGCCGCCGTCGGCACCGTCACGACGGAATTCTCTCCGCCGTAGGAATTGGGCGCCGAAGTCGGACAAGCCGGGTCGGCCATCCAGACGCCGTCCACCACGAGCCGGTATTCATGACGGCCCGGCGGCAGGGTCAGCTCCTTCAACCAGCGGCCATCCTCCATCCGGACCATTTCCGATGCGGTTGGATGCCAGTCGTTGAACGTGCCCGCGACGCAGACCATCGTGGCGATGGGGTCCCGGTATTCGAAGTGAACGGGGCGATTGCTTTCTTTGGTCCGGGGACGGGATGGTTTTGGTTTTTTGGAGGTGGTTTTCATGGCAGTGCGGAGTTTGCAGCTCAATGGACGCCCGGGACGAGCCGGCCGCTTTTCGCCCTGTGTCCAACGCTAACCGTGAATTGCCAACGCTTCTGCAACAAGTGATAGCCTTCCTTTTTTTGCGCTTACCTCTGTCGTAAGTTTTCTCCAACCGAAGTCTGCGACGCCGCCTCGGAAACCATCGCGCTCTCGGGTGAGGCTAAAGAGGATTTAGCGTGAGGGGATGTCCCTTGAAGTCCTCATTCAGTTTCCAAATGAATTAAATGACCGGAGTTGTCAGCACCTCCGCATAACGCTAGAGTTCGGCTGGCTTTCAGGAAGTTAAAGTTTCCCAATCAACTATCATGCGTGAACCCACCAGAGTTTCGGTCGTGGACGACGACAGCGTGGTTCGTTCATCCCTGCGCTTGATGATCGGGCGGCTGGACAACTATCAGTTGGTTTCCTCCCATGCCTCGGCGGATGACGCCCTGGAACTGCTCCCCGGACTTTCCCCGGCCATCGTCCTGCTGGACGTGCGAATGCCGGGCATGTCGGGCATCACCTGTGCCCGCCGCTTGCAGCTAGCATTGCCGGAAGTCCGGATCGTGATGGTAACCGCGTACGTCGAGGACGCGTTGATTGCCGATGCGTTTCGTGCGGGCGCAATCGGCTACATCACCAAGCCCTTCCGGCCGGATATGATTGCCCAGGCACTGGAACACGCGCGACAGGGGGTCATTCACCTGGAAGGGTTGGTTTCCGAGCGGTTCTCGGCATGGATGCGCGAGCGTTCCACCAGACCGCTGGCCGTCTTGAGTGAACGGGAGTTGGCCGTACTTTCGAGGGTAAGGCGCGGCTGCTCGGACAAGGAAATTGCCCACGAGTTGTCCTTGAGTGAATCCACGGTCAAGGGACACATCCGCCAGATTCTGAGCAAGCTGAAGGTGAACAGCCGCAGCGCGGCCGTGTCGGTTTATTTTGAGTACTTCTAAAATGGCCTGTCCTTAGATTTTAAGGGCTCGATGGGACGGATTCTAAGCTTTTGACCCTTCGAAAGAACTATAGCCGGGCGGCGCAAGGATTTGGTAAAACGATGTCGTTCCGCTTCCCGGTCACCAAGCGAGGTTCGCTCGCAGAGGTTGTTGTGGTGAGCAGACGCCAAGGAGGTGTGTGTGGTTTCTGCTGCAGGGTGATTCTTCCCGCTCTCTCTCAAGGCGCGTATTTGATGATCCACTCCCCGTTGCCTTGCCGGGAGGAAAGGATTTCATACGGCAGACATCCCCGCAAACGCAGGAACAAGTTGGCACCCACAGGTGCCGGCAAACTGATCTCCCGGCCAGGTTCATCCACCGCATAGCCTTGGTGTTCAGCGAACCCCATACCCAGATCCTCCGTGGATTCCAGCACCGGGACGAGGCTCTCGAGGGCGTGCTCCGTGATGATGGAGTTGATCCAGTCCAGCCGGCTGGAAACTCGCGTGGCGTAGGCGGCGGAAGGCAGGTCCAGGGGAGACTCGGGAAGTTCATCCCAGCCACCAGTCACGCTGTTGGTCACATACATGCCGCCGGTATCGAACAAGGCGGCGTTGAAACCCGCGCCTTCATTCGTGGTACTGAACGGTCCATCGACGGCATAATTGATGCCGGCCAGCTTCCACTCTCCGCCATCCTGGATGAAAACGGCCCCGCCGGAGTCCCCGGAGGAAAAATGGGCCTCATTGGGACCGCCGTTCACATTGAAATCCAGGCCCAGCAGCGCGCCCGTGCCAAGCCCGGCGGCGACATTGGTGCTGATGATATTCTCGCCCCAGCGCATGACCCCATCCGTCGCGCCCCAACGCCAGCCCTTCAGTTCCTCACCAAGCAGTGTCGGTCCCAGCACTTCGGTTCCACGACGTGTGCCCCGGCCAAACAAGACGACCGGCTTCCCGAGTTCGTCGCTTCGGGAATAAAGGCCGGCGTAAGCAGGAAAGAGCCCGCACACCTTGAATATCCGCAGATCACTTTGCGGATCGGCAAACGCTTCGATGACGATGTAATTGGTGCCTCGAAAATTGAAAAGCTCACCGGGGGCACCACCGACGTGTTTTGCGGTGATGAACAAGTTGCGGGCGATGGGGGTGCCGAGAAAACTGCGCCAGCGTCCCTGCAATTCCCAGCCGCTGCCCGCCAGCTCCCCGGCCGGTGCCGTGGTGTTGTACGCGGGATCTCCGGTCTCGTGAAAGATGAGCGCCGGACAGGTTTGAGGAAGCAGCAATGCCAGCACGACGCCAACCATCCAGACCGAACTGGATAACTGGCAGCGAATCAAATTGAAGCGAGCACCAATCATCAACGACGCCACCGCAGGATGGCGGCCCGAGCATAACTCGAACTTGATTTCTGACCAGCCCGCTTTGCAGTCAAACGGGAGCTCGTAGGGCGGCTTGGGTGGGCAACGCGAAGGGGTGCTGGATGAATCCGCCGGTTTTTGTGTGGCAACGCAAGTGACGGGAATGTTACGAACCCGTGACACCGACCCGGGCGCGCCGTCATGATTCACGCACCGACGGGTGGCCAGGGTTGGTGTCGGTCTTGAAATTGCGATACGCAAAGCAGCGACATGACGATCCTGACCAACCTTTTTGGTGAATCCCCGTTCGGGGCACTCGAAGCCCATGGCGAAAAAGTCCACGATGCCGTACGGCGGTTGCGCGTGCTCTTCGAGCATCTTCGCGACGGCAATCAGGCGCTCCTGCGCGAGGTGGCGGATCATATCTTCACTTTGGAATCCGAGGCGGACCGGGTGCGCAACCATCTCCATGAGATGCTCGCCAGCCGGACACTGCTCCCGATGAAGCGGGATGAGTTCTTCCGGGTCCTCGAACATCAGGATTCGATGGCCGACCGGGCCGAGGACATCGCCGCCACCCTGACCCTCCGTGAACTGGTGCTGCCGCCGACGGTGGCACCGCTGCTGGCCGCATTCGTGGAGCGGGTGCTGAAGAATTGCGAACTCGAGGCCAGCATCATGTCCAAGCTCGATCTGCTCGTGGAGTCCTCCTTTGGCGGTCGCGACGCCATCACCGTCTCCCGCCTGATCACCGAACTCGCCGAGCGCGAGGACGAGGTGAAGCCCCGCCAGATCGAGTTGAGCCGCGCGTTGCTGGGCGCGGAGCCGGCGGTCCCGCCGGTGGATGCGATCCTGTGGCTCGATGTCGTTCACTTTCTCGCCGAACTTTCCAAGTCCGCCGCGCGCGTCGCGGAAGGCCTCCGCCTGACGCTTCAGATCAAATCCACCCATTAAGTCCCCCGCATGTTCTTCGCTTTCTTTGAAACGGCGCTGCCGCATGGTTCCGTGCTGTTGATCCTCGGCCTGGCTTTTGGTTTCTACATGGCGTGGAGCATCGGCGCGAACGATGTCGCCAACGCCATGGGCACCGCCGTCGGTTCCGGCGGCCTGACGCTGAAACGGGCGGTGATCATCGCCGCCACCATGGAATTCGCCGGCGCGGTGCTGGTCGGCTCGCATGTGTCCGAGACCGTGCGCGGCAAGATGTTTGACGCGGGTTCATTCGAGCCGCTGCCGCTGGTGCTCGGTTTTCTCGCGGCCTTGCTGGCGGCGGCGGCTTGGTTGCAGATCGCCACTTTTTATGGCTGGCCGGTCTCCACCACGCACTCGATCGTTGGCGCGGTGATTGGAGTGGGCATTGTGATCGGGGGGTGGGGCGCGATTCATTGGGCGAAGATCGGCGAGATCGTTGTCTCCTGGTTTACCTCGCCGGTGTGTGGCGGTGTGGTGGCGTTTGTCCTCCTGAAAGTCATCCAGCGGGTGATCATCAACAGCAAGTACCCGTTGCGGCAGACGTATCGCATGGTGCCGTTCCTCACCTTCTACGTGGCGTTCGTGCTCTGTCTCGTGATGGTTTGGAAGGGGCTCAAGAATCTGAAGCTCGACTTGAATTTGCAGCAGGCGCTGGTGGTTTCGCTGATCTTCGGCTTGCTGGCGGCCTTCGCCTCGCTGGCCTGGGTCAAACGACTGCGGCGGTTGCACGAGCGGGAACGCAGCGAACGGCAGGTCGAGGTGGATGAATCCCTGGAGGAAGGCATCCCGTTTGTGGAGAAGGAATATCGCGCCGACCCGGAGCCCAAGACCGTGAAGCGCCCGGCCCTCGCGCCCGGCTCCGATCTGCCGGCCCGACGCTGGGAGCACCGCCGCGAGTTCGAATTCGAGAAATTTGAGTCCGTATTTACGACGTTGCTGATCATCAGCGCCTGCTTCCTGGCTTTCGCCCACGGAGCCAATGACGCCGCCAACGCCATCGGGCCGCTGGCCGCCATCGTGGCCATCATCCGGTCCGGCGCGGTCGATGTGCAGGCCGCCGTTCCCATCTGGTTGCTGATGCTCGGCGGTGTAGGCATTGTCATCGGCCTGGCCACCTGGGGCTACAAGGTGATGGAGACGATCGGCACAAAGATCACCCAGCTCACCCCTTCGCGCGCGTTCGCCGCGAACATCGGTGCCGCCACGACCATCGTGCTGGCCAGCCGGCTGGGGTTCCCCATTTCCACCACACACACTCTGGTGGGGGCGGTGTTGGGCATCGGCCTGGCCCGCGGGATCGACAGCCTGAACCTCCGCATGGTCCGCGATATTTTCATCTCGTGGCTGATCACCGTGCCCGCCGGCGCGCTCATGGCCGTGGTGTTCTATTACATCCTGCGGTTGATCTTCCTCTGAGCGCCTTGAACCAGTTCCCGTTTCGCGGTGCAATTTTTTCGCAACTCTCCTGCAAATCGCGCCTTTACATCAGAGTGTCAGTCCTTAATCTTTCGCCCCGTAACACCAAACCTACTATGCGTCGCATTTCATCTTTGTTGAGCCTCGCCGCTGTGACGGCGCTCGCTGTTTTTGCCACCGGTTGCGCCGGCCCGGAAAAGAAACTGGGTCGTGGCCTCGCCAACATCACCGAGCCCATCCGCATGGGTGAGATGCGGCGGTCCATGGAGCAGACCGCCATTTCCGAAGGTGGCGATGTCGCCTACACCCGGGGCTTCGTCCGGGGAGTCAACCGCACCATCGCCCGGACCGTCGTGGGAGCCTATGAAGTGGTGACCTTTCCGATCCCGGATCGTGGTCCCGGCAACTACGAACCGCTGTTGAACCCGGTCAACCCGCAGTATCCGGACAGCTACACGCCCCGCATCCTCGCCGACCCGATGTTCCAGCCCGACTCCGACCTCGGTTTCGGCTCCGGCGATGTGGCCCCGTGGTTCCCCGGCAGCCGCTTCCGGATTTTCGATTAATCCCGCCCTCCTTCCAAGGCGCCAGCACCCGGTGTTGGCGCCTTTTTCTTTTGCGTGAAGACCCTCGTCAAACCGTCCGGCTGCAAAATCAACCTGCTGCTGAACATCCTCGGACGGCGACCGGATGGCTTCCACGATCTGGAAACCATCCTGCAGCCGGTGCCGCTGTTTGATGAAATTGAACTTTCCCGCAACGGCTCCGGCATCCAGCTCACGACGGACCACCCCTCGCTGCCGTGCGATGACTCGAACTTGATGACCAAGGCCGCCCGCTCCTTCTTCGAGACCGCCGGGATTGTCCCCGCCGTCACCCTGCATTTGACGAAACGCATTCCAATGGAGGCCGGCCTGGGCGGCGGCAGTGCCAATGCCGCGATCACCTTGCTTGGTTTAAATGAACTGTTCGACGCCCCCCTGACGGCCGGCCAGCTTCATGAAGTGGCCGCCCGGCTCGGTTCCGACGTGCCCTTTTTTCTGCAAGGCAATCCAGCCCTGGGCACCGGCCGGGGCGAGCGCATCGAGCCGCTCGCACCGTTCCCGGCGCTGGATGGATTGACCTTGGTGCTGGTGCATCCGGGCTTCGGCATTTCCACGGCGTGGGCGTACCGTTCGCTGGCGCGCTTTCCCGAGGCCCTCAACGGTCGGCCCGGCCGGTCGGTTGAACTCATCCGGTCGCTGAACCGGCGCGGCAGTCCCGACTGGGGACGGTTGCTCTACAATTCACTTGAGGCACCCGCGTTCTGGAAGTACCCGATCCTCGGCCTGTACGTGGAGGAATTCAAAAGTCGGGGAGCCGTCGCCGCGATGATGTCCGGCAGCGGCTCGACCGTGTTCGCCTGGTTTGCCAATCGGGCGCTTGCGGAAAGTAGTCTCGAACATTTTCGCGCCCGCTTCGGCACCGCCTGCTGGTCCGCTACTGTCGAAGTGACGGGGGCGGTGGCGGCGGAGTGACTCGAAAACGAGCGCGGTTCGCGTCTGTTGGTGAACCGTCGTGAATTCGCACACTTGCAGTGGCGGGTGAAACTTCGTTTCAATGACCTGTGGCCCGGCAACGTCATCCATATCCGTACATGCGCTCGCTGTTCCATTCCCAATGCCCTCCGGGTGCGGCTCGTCCCCGGCGGTTGTCTTGGAGCCGGGCCGGCCTGCTGATGACGGTTGCTGTGCTCGGATTAACTGCGGGTGCCTGCCGCCAAGAGCAAGCACCCGCCGCCGCGTCCGCGCCGGTTGCATCCGCCGATGCCGGTGACTTCGCTCTCGCGGATCTGCTCGAACCTTTTACCCCGCCGCCGCTGACCGAACTGGAGACGGGCGTCGAGTGGGAGGCTCAGCCGGTGCAGGACGCCTTGGAGTTGATGCGCGAACGCCAGGCAGGTGAAACGCCCGTCACTTCCGCGGCCGAAGCGCTGCAACTGCGAAACGACTCGCCGGAAAGCAATGCCGCCATTCTGAGCGCGCTGGGCCGGTTGCCGGAGAATGATCAGGTGGTGGACTGGGACAGCACCATCGTGCGGCATTCGCCGATGGACGTAAAGAGCATCAACCCGATCCTGATGAGCTCGACGACGGAGTTCAACGTGGCGGCACTGACGAGCTTTGGGTTGTTCACCTTCGACCAGGATTTCAATCTCTTCGGCGCGTCGGAAGCGGTGGTTTCCTGGCACTCCAGCAAGGACGGACTCTACGACAAAGTGGTCATGCGGGATGACCTCGTCTGGTCGGATGGCGCGCCGATCACCGCGCATGATGTGGTGTTCAGCTTTCAGGTCATCATGTCGAGCAAGGTGCCTGTGCCGGCTCAGCGTTCAGGTGCCGAGAAGCTCAAGTGGATCGAAGCCTACGACGACCACACGCTGGTCTTCTTCCACAAGGAACCGCTGGCTACCAATCCATGGAACTTGTCGTTCTCCGTCATTCCGAAGCATATCTACGGTGAATCCGTTCACGCCGATCCGACGCTCCAGAATAGTGAGCATCACGTGAAACACGAGCGTGCGCCCGTGACCGGAGGGCCGTATGCGGTCACCCAGCGAACCGTCGGTCGCGAGATCGTCCTGCAACGCCGTGCTACCTGGGATTC
>ERZ761602.6129-NODE-6129-length-13690-cov-10.211001_pt1 | contig 13690 bp, 13 predicted proteins | sample MGYA00512165_ERZ761602 | MGnify/ENA primary metagenome ERZ761602 (study PRJEB28899, sample SAMN02445085) | bioreactor sludge metagenome | biome: EBPR sludge; isolation source: Thorneside wastewater treatment plant | place: Australia: Brisbane, Thorneside...
TACATATTGTTGGCAAATAGATTACTAATTTTGTAAAAATATTAGCCTAATTATAAATAAAATGAAAAGAATTATTGCGTTTTGTTCGTTTAGTGCATTAGTACTAACGATGGGGTGTGCTACCAATCCGTTAACAGGAAAAAGCACCTTAGCTTTGGTGAATAACAGTTCTATTTTTCCATCTGCATTTCAACAGTATGACACTTTTTTGAAAGAAAACAAAGTGGTTACAGGAACAGCCGATGCAAAAAGGGTAGAAGCTGTTGGGATAAAAATTAAATTAGCAGCCGAAAAATGGTTAGCTGCTGTGGGTCATTCAGATTATCTGAAAGATTATCAATGGGAATACAAGTTGGTTCAAGATGATGCTGTGAATGCTTGGTGTATGCCGGGCGGAAAAATTGTAGTTTACACAGGAATTTTGCCTGTTACCAAAGATGAAGCAGGTTTAGCGACAGTTATGGGTCACGAAGTTGCTCACGCACTTTTAAACCACGGTCAACAGCGAATGAGTGCCGGAATGTTACAACAAGCCGGAGCTGTTGGAGTTGGCTTGGCAGTAGGTGAAAAAAATGAGCAAACACAGGCCATTGCGATGACAGCTTATGGAGCTGGATCTCAAATGTTTGGGATGTTACCATTTAGCCGAAGTCATGAAAGTGAAGCCGACAAAATTGGTTTAATTTTGATGGCAATTGCAGGTTATAACCCTGAAGCTTCAGTTCCTTTTTGGGAAAGAATGGGTGCAGCGTCGGGCGGACAAGCTCCTGCAGAGTTTATGAGTACGCACCCTTCGCATAACACAAGGGTTTCAAATCTTAGAAAGTGGATTCCTGAGGCGAAGGCTGAAGCCGCAAAATACGGTGTAGTATTCAAGTAAAAAATTAGTATCTTCGAAGCTGTTCTGAAAAGAGCAGCTTTTTTTATGACCAAAAATTTCAACTATGGCAACACTTGCAAAAGGAAGTAAGAAATTAACCAACGCTTGGGCATTTTATGATTGGGCCAATTCGGTTTATCCATTAGTTATTTCATCCTCCATTTTTCCTTTGTATTATGGATTTTTATTCCCAAAAGAAAATCCGAATATTCCTTTTTTAGGGTATGAATTTAAAAGTACTGCACTTATTAGTTTTGTCACAGCTTTTGCATTTTTATGCGTTGCTATTATTTCACCAATTTTATCAGGAATTGCCGATTTTGCAGGAAATAAAAAGCGATTTATGCAGTTTTTCTGCTATTTGGGAGCTTTATCTTGCATTGGAATGTATTGGTTTACGAAGGATAATATTTATTTCGGAATTGTATGTTTCTTTTTTGGATTGATTGGATTTTGGGGAAGTTTGGTGTTTTATAATTCTTATTTGCCCGACATTGCGTACAAAGAGCAACAAGACAGTTTGAGTGCAAAAGGGTATTCGTTTGGATATGTGGGAAGTGTTATTTTACTGGGAATAAGTTTAGCAGTTATTTTAAGTAAAAAAGGAGAGGATGCTCTTCACGCAATGCGAGTTTCTTTTGCAATGACCGGAATTTGGTGGATTTTCTTCGCTCAATATGCTTTTTGGTACCTTCCGAAAGGAAATAAAAACAAAGATAAAATTACAAAAGATGTTATTTTAAACGGATTTCGAGAACTGAAAAAAGTACAAAGTCAATTATACCAAAATCTACGACTTTATCGCTATTTGGTTGCTTTTTTTGTGTATAGTATGGCGGTTCAAACAGTAATGTTAGTTGCAACTTATTTTGGTTCTGAAGAAATTAATTGGATTGATGATGATCAAAAAAGATTTGGTTTAATAGTTAGTGTTTTAGTGATTCAATTGGTTGCTGTTCTTGGTGCAACTTTAACTTCAAAAGCTTCAGAAAAATTTGGAAATATTCCAACGTTGATTGTAATAAACGCCATTTGGGCAATCATTTGTGTGTTTGCTTATTTTGTGACAGAACCAATTCATTTTTATGTGACAGCAGGTTTTGTTGGATTAGTGATGGGAGGAATTCAGGCACTTTCTCGTTCAACTTATTCTAAATTTTTACCAAAAACAGAAGATACAGCTTCTTTCTTTAGTTTTTATGATGTAGCCGAAAAAATCGGAATTGTGATTGGGATGGCGATTTATGGAACAATCGATCAAATTACCGGAAGTATGCGAAATGCCATTGTATTTTTGATGGTTTTCTTTGTAGCCGGATTGTTATTGTTGCTTCGAGTACCAAAAAATGAAACTATTGAAGCAGAATAATTTTTCAGAAAATTGTTCACAAATGTTAAATAAAATAAGCCACGAATTTCACGAATTAGCACGAATTAATCTATTCAAATTCGTGTAATTTGTGAAATTCGTGGCAAAAAAATCTTAAATCATCTTAATTTTACCAGAACCAGCCACTTTCGTGTCAATTTTTTTTGGATTTCCTTTGTATTCAATATCGCCTGAACCGGCTACACGACCTTCAATTAATTCTGAACAAGTGGTTGAAATATTCCCTGAACCGGAAAGTGTTGCTTTGCTGTTTTCAGATTGTAAACCAAACGCTTCGATATCTCCTGAACCTGAAACAGTTAATTCCAAATTTTTAGTTTTTCCTTTCAATTCAATATCACCTGAACCGGCTACTTTTGCTTCTACATTTTGTGAATCTACCGTTAATTTAATATCACCTGAACCGGCCAAAGTAGCTTTAAAATCAGATGATTTCAATGTGAAATTAGCAACAATGTTGCCTGATCCGGCTAAGCTAACTTTTTCAATTGTCTCTACAGGAACAGTGATTTCAATTTTGTGCTTTCTTGAAGTGGTTAGGTTATATCCTTTTTCGGTGCGAATTTTTAAGTCGGTTCCATTGTTTTCAATTACAATAAATTCCAGTAGATTTTCTTCCCCTTTTACTATGATTTTGCCTTCTTTTCCTTCCACTAAAGTCACATTGAAAAATCCTGCGACACTTATCGATTCGTAATCAGAAGTTGTAATTTCTTTGGAAACTACATTTCCATTTCCTTTAATTTTTTCTTGTCCCCATTGTGCCGAAACAATTGAAACGGTAAGAACAGCTACTAATGTGATTAATTTTTGCATTTTGATTATTTTTTTGATTGATTAATTAGATAAATTTAAGTTTACATTTCCGTAGTTTGACGAAATTGTCATTTTATTGGCTCCACTTTTTTTATAATAACCTTTATATGATTTCGTGGATTGCGTTTCTACTCTTGCACTATATTCCAATGGTGCTTCGCTTTTAAAGTTGGCATATTTAGTAGAAACATCAAAGTCAAAATGATAATTGACACTGTGGTTCACTTTAATATTGGTGTACCCCGCTGAAATTGAAATATTACTCGCTTTAGCCGAAACACCATTCAGTGAAAAATTACTGTAATTGGTAGTTAGTTTCAAATTATTTTCAATTTCATCAATTTTAATGGTTAAGTAATTTCCGCTTCCTTCCACATTGTTCACTTTTCCAATCGCGATTTTACCGTAATTGCTGTCGTATTTTAGATTACTTCCATTTAAAACTGTTACATCAGTATAACTTGTATTCAAATCTAAAGTAGTAAAAGATCCAATTGTCAAACCTGAATATTTTGCATTAATCACGGCACTTTTCAAGCTTTCAATTGTTGATTTTGAACAATAATCAATTTTAATGTTATTGGAAGAATTATTCAATTTTCCCATTGAAATCTTTCCGTATTTGCAAAGAATATCAGTACTTCCGTTTAAATCGTGCGTCACAATATTTCCGTATTGATTTTCAATTTTCACGTTTCCGTTTTTCGGGATTTTCACGGTGTAATTCACTTCCATACTGGTTCTTCTGCCTGAGCTACTTACATTTCCAAAGATAGTTTTAGCCGAATAAAGACTTTTTGTTCCACCAAATTCAATTGAAATGGAAGCTAATTTTTTATCAACCCAACTTTCACTATCGCCACTCACGGTGATGACTACGTCAATTTCAATTTTATCTTCTGCCCAAGTCGTCACAAATACATTTCCGTATTTGTTGTCAATGTCAACAGTTGCATCTGAATTTACGATAACTGCTTTTTTAACGTTTTTTTGTTTTGTATATTTTCCGTTGTGTTCGGTTGCAAAACCTGATAACACAACAAAACAAATTAATAATAAACTATATAGATTTTTCATTTTCGATGTTTTTTTGATGATTAATGATTTCAATTTTTTTGATTACTTCTTCCAGAAATGAAATTCTCGTTTGAAAATTCAGAATCATAGCGTGAAGCAATTGTTTGGTGTCTCCGTTTTTTTGTAATTCATTGATGATTTTTTGATAATCTTTTTCAAATACTTTCATTTGAGTGAGAGCATCGGTGATAATTTGTTCCGTTTCCGGAGTTTGTTTTGATTTTAAATCGGTCAACTCTTTTTCAACTACAGAGGCAAAGTAATCGTGGGTTTCTTTGGTCTGAGCTGAAGCATTCTGCCATTGATTAGTTGGCTGATTGTCTTTTAGTTGATAAAAACCGATGATTCCGGCAATCAACAGAAGTGAAGCAGCCAACGAAAGCGGCATCCAATTTTTCTTTTTTGTTTGAACGGGTTCTGCGTTTAATTTTTTCAAAAATCGATCAGAATGACCTAGCCGTGGTGTTTCGGTATCCCATTGATTCTCAAATTGACTAAACAACGTTTCGATTGAATCTTTTTTCTCTTTCATACTCTTTTATTTTGATGCTAATTGCATTCGTAAACTTTCTTTTGCTCTGCTCAAAGTCGTCCGGCAGTTGGCATAACTGATGTTGATGATTTCGCAAACTTCTTCTAAATCATAACCTTCTATTAAAACCAAAGTCAAAATCATCCGATAACTTTCTTTCAGTTTTTGCATAGCATTCATAATTTCTTGTACTTTCAGATTTGTATGATCGATTAGATCGTCTTCGTTAGTATCTTCAATTTTGTATGCTTGAGCTTCATAATCATCATGATTAAAAAAGCTGTTTTTTTTATAAAAATCAATACTATAATTAATCACAATTCGTTTTAACCAAGCTCCAAAAGCGACTTCACCTTTGAATGTTTCAAGTTTTTGAAACGCTTTCAAAAAAGCTTCTTGCATCACATCTTCAGCAAAATGTTCGTCTTTCACAATTCGAAGAGCCACGTTATACATCGCTTTGCAATAGCGATTATACACCTCTAATTGTGCTTTTTGATTATTTTGCTTGCAGAGCGATATCAGTTGCTCAATATTTTCGTTTGCTAAACTCAATCGGTTGACTTTGATTTGATATAATGACAGATAGTTTAAAGAAATGTTACAGTTTTGTAAAAATAAATTATTAAATCTTATGTAATCCTACTAACAATTTTTTATATTTGAAAAATTAATTTTAATCCTAATGAAAAAACAAACACTATTATCTTTTTTGTTTATTTTTTGTGTCGCTTTTTTTACATCATGTTCTGAAGAGTTTGAGCCAGTTGATCCAGCAATTCAAATCCCTAGCAATGGAGGAGGAAATAACGGAGGAGGAGGAAATAATGGCGGCGGTAACAATGGAGGTGGAGTATCAACAGGAGATTATTGGCCAATGGCAGTTAATAATCAGTGGGTTTTTACCCAATCCGGTGTTCAACAAGCACCAATGAAAATAATAGGAACTGAGCAATATAACGGCAAAACATATTACAGTTATGATAATCTATTTGGTGTTTCAACTGCTGGGGATCAATTTGAGGGAATTATTGCAACACGAAAGGAAAATGGCGTTTATTATTATTTAGCTGCAGTAAACATTCCATCAGTAGGCGGAAATCCAGCAATTTCTGTTTCTCCTTTGGAGATAATTGTATTGAAAGATTTTTTAGAAGTTGATCAAACGTGGACGCAAAACTTAACTCAAACAACTACAATTACAGGATTACCACCAATAACTACTGCAGTGAATCTTACCGGAAAGGTTCTGGAAAGAGATTCAACATTACAAGTGGGAACAACTACGTTTGAAAATGTAATTAAAGTTGAAGTTGTTCAAAACACACAAGGCCAGGTTAATACTAACTATTATTGGTTTGCAAAAGATGTTGGCGTGGTGAAATATCAAAATATTATACAAGGAACTAATACTACAAGTGAACTGGTTTCTTATTCGTTAAATTAAGAGTTTAAAAAATGATTATAACCGTTTAATTCTAATTAGACGGTTTTTTTATGGCATGTATTTTGACTATTCAAAGTAGAGAAACTGCATTTCATCGTTTTTGTAAGTATTCCTTACTCATTATCAATCAGATGCCTTATATTTGATTCTCTTTATCAGAAAATTATTAATGACAAATTGACCCTATTTAGTATATGTCGAATCACAATATTTTAACCCTTGACAAAATGTCACTTCATGATTTCGATACCGAAGCCGATTTAATTCCGCTTCTCACACCCGAAGATGAAGAAGAAATGGCAAACGAAGAATTGCCGAATTCACTAGCTATTTTACCTCTTCGAAACACAGTTTTGTTTCCAGGAGTCGTTATACCTATTACCGCCGGAAGAGATAAATCAATTAAATTGATAAATGATGCCAATGCAGCTGGAAAAGTAATTGGTGTTGTTGCTCAAAAAGACGAAGATATTGAAGATCCAACCCGAGATGATATTCATCAAATTGGAACGGTAGCTCAAATTCTTCGTGTATTAAAAATGCCTGATGGAAATGTAACTGTAATTTTACAAGGAAAAAAACGATTTCAAATCAGCAAAGTCATTTCAGAAGAACCTTATATCAATGCATTGATTAAAGAAGTTCCTGAAAAAAGACCAAGTGTTACCGATACAGAATTTGGAGCTATCATTGATTCTGTCAAGGAAATTGCTATTAAAATTATAAAGGAAAGTCCAAATATTCCAACAGAGGCTACTTTTGCCATCAAAAACATTGAAAGCCAATCGTTCTTAATCAATTTTGTTTCTTCCAACATGAATTTAGATGTGAAAGAGAAACAAGATTTGTTATCGATGAATATCTTGAAAGAAAGAGCACTTTCAACTTTGCGGTATATGAATACTGAATTGCAAAAGTTGGAATTGAAGAATGATATTCAATCAAAAGTTCGTGTTGATTTAGATCAACAGCAAAGAGAATATTTTTTGCACCAGCAAATGAAAACCATTCAAGAAGAATTGGGAGGCGTTTCGTATGATCAGGAAATTGATGAGATGCGTGCAAAGGCAAAGGGAAAAAAATGGGATGAGAAAGTTGAAAAACACTTTGAAAAAGAAATATCAAAACTACAAAGAACAAATCCGCAATCGCCAGATTTTGGAATACTTCGTAACTATTTAGAACTTTTTCTAGAATTACCATGGAATAATTTTTCCAAAGATAATTTTGATTTAAAAAGAGCTCAAAAAATATTAGACAAAGATCATTTCGGTCTTGAAGATGTAAAAAAGCGTATCATCGAGCATTTAGCAGTTTTGAAATTGCGAAATGATATGAAATCGCCAATAATCTGTTTAACAGGTCCTCCGGGAGTTGGAAAAACATCCATTGGAAAATCGATTGCCAAAGCATTGGGTAGAGAGTATGTTCGCATGTCATTAGGTGGATTACGAGATGAAGCTGAAATTCGCGGTCATCGTAAAACCTATATTGGTGCTATGCCCGGTAGAATTTTGCAAAGTTTGAAAAAAGCAGGAACTTCTAATCCGGTTTTTGTATTAGATGAAATTGATAAATTGTCGGTTAGTCATTCCGGAGATCCGTCTTCTGCTTTGTTAGAAGTGTTGGATCCTGAACAAAACAAGGAGTTTTACGACAATTTCCTTGAAATGGGATTTGATTTGTCTAAAGTGATGTTTATTGCCACATCTAACACCATGACAACCATTCAACCCGCTTTGAAAGATAGGATGGAAGTCATTAAAATGACCGGTTATACGATTGAAGAAAAAGTAGAAATTGCTCGTCAACATTTATTTCCAAAACAATTAAAAGAACATGGATTAACTAATAAACATCTAACCATCGGAAAACGTCAGTTAGAAAAAATAATTGAAGGTTATACCCGTGAATCCGGTGTTAGAGCCTTAGAACAAAAATTAGCACAAGTAATCCGAAATGCGGCAAAATCAGTTGCCATGGAGGAGGAGTATAATGTAAAAGTAACTGATGAGGATATCATCAAAAGCTTAGGAGCACCTCGTTTAGAAAGAGATAAATCGGAAGGAAATGAAGTTGCAGGTGTAGTTACAGGTTTGGCATGGACAAGCGTTGGTGGAGATATTTTATTTATTGAATCATTGATTTCCAAAGGAAAAGGAACGCTTACCTTAACCGGAAATTTAGGTACGGTGATGAAAGAATCGGCAACTATTGCCATGGAATATATTAAGTCGAATGCTGAATTACTTGGTGTTAATCAAGAAATTCTCCAAAATTATAATATTCATATTCACGTTCCTGAAGGAGCCACGCCAAAAGACGGACCGAGTGCCGGAATTGCAATGCTAACTTCGTTAGTTTCTGTTTTAACCCAAAAAAGAGTGAAGAAGAATTTGGCTATGACAGGTGAAATTACCCTTCGCGGAAAAGTGCTTCCTGTGGGTGGGATTAAGGAAAAAATCCTGGCTGCCAAAAGAGCAAATATTAAAGAAATCATTTTGTGTGCAGATAATAAGTATGATATAGATGAAATTAAGGCTGAGTATTTAGAAGGTTTGACTTTTCATTATGTGAAAGAAATGAGTGAAGTAATTGCATTAGCAATCACAAATCAGAAGGTAAAAAACGCTAAAACACTTTAAATAGAATATAATTTTTTAAAGTTGGTGTCTTAAAAAGCACCAACTTTTTTATTGGCTTATTTTTATTTTTAAGATTAATTTACTGAGCAAAAAATAATATCTTCGCATTACCGTTATCATTAAGCTAACTGAGTTCTGTTTATAATGTTTAAAAACTTTTTACGTCTTTTTATTGTTCTTTTTTGTTCTGTGAGCTACAGCCAAATTGGTGGTCAATCCGTGTATCAGTTTTTGAACTTAGTTACTTCTCCCAGACAAGCTGCTTTGGGCGGAAAAGTAATCACTCATTATGATTATGATGTAAATGCAGGAATATTTAATCCTGCCAGCATCAACAACGAAATGGATAATCATCTTTCGGTTAATTACGGAAATTATTTTGGCGAAATTACTTATGGAACTGCCGCATACGCTTACACGTATGATCGTCATGTGCAAACATTCCATGCAGGAGTAAGTTATGTCAACTATGGAACTTTTGAAGGTTATGATGAAAACGGAACAAGAACAGCTGATTTTTCAGGTAGCGAAGCCGCTTTGTCTTTTGGTTATTCTTATAATTTACCTTTTACCGATTTTTATATTGGAGCAAATGCTAAATTAATTACCTCAACATTAGAAAGTTATAATTCATTTGGTGGAGCATTGGATCTTGGTGCTTTGTATATTGATGAACGAAATGATATCAATTTCGCTTTAGTTATCCGAAACATTGGAACCCAGTTTACTACGTATGCAGGAACACATGAAAAATTGCCATTAGAAATTATAGCCGGAATTTCGCAGGAAGTTGAAAATGTTCCGATTAGATGGCATATTACGTTAGAAAATTTACAGCAATGGAATATTGCTTTTTCCAATCCTGCCCGAGCGGAAGGTAACTTAGATGGTGGCCAACAAGAAGAAAAAGTTTCTTTTTTTAATAATGCACTTCGTCACGTGATTTTGGGTGCCGAATTATTTCCAGGAAGAGCATTTAACCTTCGATTAGGTTATAATTTTAGACGTGGTGAAGAATTACGAATTGTAGATCAACGCCATTTTTCGGGTATTTCTGCAGGTTTTAGCTTGCGATTTAATAAAGTTCGTTTTGATTATTCTTATTCCAGATATACTGTGGCAGCTAATACAAGTTTGTTTGGGTTGATGATTAATTTGCAGTAATACTGGTTGCGGGTTGTGGGTTACGAGTTTCGGGTTAATAAGAAGCTATTAAAATCAGCGAAAATCAGCGTTTTGCAAAGCAAATCAGTCAGATCAGCGTTCCATTTTTATGTTTAGTGAAGAGGATTTCCATTGAAATGCGAAGTTTCACTGAATTGTGTGAGGGATAGCAGCGGAAAGCCCACAGATAGGAGGCACGACGAACGAGGACTTGTAGCGGATAGCCCGACCCGGAGCTTGTCGGAGGGGCACACCCACTTAAAAATTAGTTTAAAAGTTTAAGGTTTAAAGTTTAAAAAGTTGAGAAATTTTGATTTTTTAAATTGCTATTGATTTTTGAAAAAACGTATCTTAGCCACTCAGAAACTTAGCGACTCAGCATCTCAAAAAATGAACAACATTACCATTGCCATCGACGGATTTTCTTCTACAGGGAAAAGTACTTTAGCCAAACAATTAGCCAACCATTTAGGTTATGTTTATGTGGATACGGGTGCAATGTACCGTGCTGTGACTTATTTTGCCATGCAGCATAAGTTGGTTTCAGAAGATTTTTTAGACAAAGAAGGTTTATTAAATAAACTACCGGAAATCAAACTTCATTTTCAGTTTAATGCCGATTTAGGATTTGCAGAAATGTTTTTGAATGATGTAAATGTAGAAAATGAAATCCGCACCATCGAAGTTTCTCGTTTGGTAAGCAAAATTGCCGAAATCTCAGAAGTGAGAGCCAAATTGGTTGAGCAACAACAAGCCATGGGCAAAAATAAAGGAATTGTTATGGATGGTCGGGATATTGGAACGGTCGTTTTTCCGGATGCAGAACTGAAATTGTTCATGACTGCGAGTGCTCACACACGAGCGAAACGCCGTTTTGATGAATTGGCCGAAAAAGGGCAATTGGTTACGTATGAAGAAGTGCTTCAAAACGTGCAAGAACGCGATTATATTGATACACATCGTGATGATTCTCCATTAGTAAAAGCTCATGATGCGATTGAAATTGATAATTCTACCTTAACTAAAAAGGAGCAATTTGACTTGGTTTTGGATTTAATCCACAAGTTTTTTGCTTAGCTCTGTTTTGGTAGAAAGATTTCCGTTTATCATAAAATACTTTAAATTCAGGATATTTTCATTGGAGATGTCTTTCTGAATTTCGTACTGAAAAGAAAACAAGCAATTTCCAAAACAATTTGTTCCGTAGCCATGATAGATGAGGTTTAGCGTGTCGTCTACAATTTCGATTTCGCCTAAAAAGGAATAGCCGCAGTTGCTAGGAGCACTAAATTTTACTAAACAATGATTTTCTTCTAATACTATTTTTTCAATAGAAGTTGGAATCATTTCTTCCGAATAGTCAAGTGCTATGTTTTTCACCTCAAACCCAAGAAAAGCCATTCCGGCATTTTTTGCTTCACGGATTTTTTGGCTGTTATGCAAAATTGAGTTTCCTTTTAGTTCATTATTGATCGTCAAAGGTTTCGCAACTTCTTCAAAATGAGTCTGACCCGCCACAAAAATCGGCAAAAAAAGCAATAGTATTGAAACTGATAAGGTTCTCATTATTAAGTAATTTACACTCAAATGTAGAAAATTGAATTGCCAACACCTATTTTTTTCGTTCAAGTGCAGGAAATGCCGATATAATTTTAGTTGATGGAACAATCAATACTTTCCATTTTTACGTAGATGATTTTTGGGAATCAATTTGTATTTTTGAAATTATAAAATAAATCTATGAAAATCGTTATATCTCCGGCTAAATCATTGGATTACGAAAGTCCGTTGCCAACCAATCAATCGACCATTTCTTGTTTTTTGAAAGAAGCAAACATGATCAACCGTCAATTAAAAAAGCAAAAGCCAAAAAAGTTGATGGAAATGATGGATATTTCAGATAAGTTGGCCGATTTGAATTGGCAACGCAACCAAGAACGTGATTTGGATAATTTTACACCTGAAAACTCACGTCAAGCGATTTATGCTTTTAACGGCGATGTTTATATTGGTTTGGATATTAAAACCTTACCAACTGAAAAATTAGACGTTTTGCAAGACAAACTCCGCATTCTTTCCGGATTGTATGGTTTATTAAAACCGTTGGATTTAATGCAGCCGTATCGATTGGAAATGGGAACTAAATTTCCGATTGGTAAAAGCAAGAACTTATATGAATTTTGGAAAACAAAAATCACAAAAGAATTAAATAAAGAACTGACAAAAGGCGAACTTTTTATCAATTTAGCTAGTAATGAGTATTTTGATGCGGTGGATGTAAAAGCTTTAAAAGTACCTGTTATCACTCCCGAATTCAAAGACTACAAAGACGGAAAATTAAAAATGATTAGCTTTTTTGCTAAGAAAGCGAGAGGAATGATGGTACGCTACATCATCGATACGAATGCTGAAACAATTGAGGATTTAAAAGGGTTTAATTATGAAGGCTATGCTTTTGATGCGAATTTGAGTAAAGGGAATAGGTTGGTGTTTACGAGGTAGGTTTTTATTAGTTTCAGGTTTCAGGTTTCAGGTTTCAAGTTTCAGGTTTCAAGTTTCAGGTTTCAAGTTTGGAATTCTGCTTAGAATTGCAAGTTTGAAGTAATAAATCCGCTTTTATCCTTTTATAGCGAAGCTATCAAAATCTGTGAAAATCTGCGTTTTGCGGAGCAAATCCGTTCAACCTGCCTGCCGGCAGGCAGGTCCGTGTTCCATTAAGAGTGTTAGTCTTTCACCTCCAATACATACCCAATCCCGTGTACATTCGTCAACTTAATTGATTCATCATCACTCAATTTTTTGCGTAATTTAGAAATATACGTATCCAAACTTCTTCCCACAAAAACACCGTGATCTTCCCAAACTTTTTTGGAGAGTTCTTCTCGTTTGATGATTTTGTTGGGATTTTCTACAAAAAGAGTCAATAATTCCACTTCTTTTTTTGAAAGACTGATTTCATTTGAGGTCAATAGCAATTTACTCTCTTCAGGATAAAATAGAAATTTACCCAATGGAATTCCATTTTCGATAGTGGAATGAGGTTGTTTTGTTTTTTTTCTTTTCGGAAAGAAGATAAAAGCAGTTATTATACTTAATGACAAAAGTACTATCCAAATGATTTTGTTGGTTGAAGCTTCTCCTTTTTCTAAGAATCTTACTTCAATCGTATAGCATTTTTGCGGTATTGTTCGTCCACTACAAGGAACGATACTTTTCTCAACGTTGGCATTTTGTAAAAAACTATACGCCACTTCCAAATCTTTACATTGTTTCACTTCAAGTTGATAATGGGAGGGAAGATTGGCTTTTTGAAAACTTTCTTGCACAACTTTTACCAAAGTGTCCGGGTAAATCGTCAGTTCTTTTTCAAAGGAAAGTTGGTATTTTGATTTTTCTACTTTTTGAATCGGCAATATTAGTGATGTGCTGTCTTGATTGGCTAATAATAATTTATTGCCCACATCCCGCAAGGCAATTTTGACTAATTCAGAAAAGGTTTCGTCTTTTTTACTAGAAGTGAAAACCATGATCGCAGCAAAAATGGCAATCAAAACACTACCGTAAAAATATATTTTTCGTTGATTCATAAGTTCTGCAAATAACATACAATTTTGTGATTTTTTAAAACTGTTGACACTTCTTTTACATTTTTTTTGCATTTCAATGAATTGATTGGGCTAGTTTTACACCAAGTTTGTTCGGATGAAGAAACTTTATTAACATACACTTTTTACTAATA
>ERZ761602.6130-NODE-6130-length-13688-cov-14.535906_pt1 | contig 13688 bp, 15 predicted proteins | sample MGYA00512165_ERZ761602 | MGnify/ENA primary metagenome ERZ761602 (study PRJEB28899, sample SAMN02445085) | bioreactor sludge metagenome | biome: EBPR sludge; isolation source: Thorneside wastewater treatment plant | place: Australia: Brisbane, Thorneside...
ATATTCATATTGACATCATGTCTAAGCAGTGCTGTAGATGAGAGTATTACTGAAATATCTCCGAATCCAAATATAAAAATTACAACACCTACTGTAACGCAAGCCGTGAGTAAAACTCAAACGCCCATTCCTTCTTTATCAGTTGAGGATGCAGAAGCACGTGTTCTTGAATTCCTCAAAACTAACACAGGTTGTGTGCTTCCTTGTTGGTGGGGTATAACGCCTGGTATAACCACTTCTGACGAAATATCGTCAATTCTTGAATCCTTTTTAGGATTAGTTGTTAGTGAAGTCAGGTATGAATTTTCAGAGTCGGGTGGCTCTTTATTAATGCGCCCTCTTTCAAATGGTATTCGCGTTGGAATTCAATACCTTATCCATGAAAATGCTATTTCAATGATTTATGTAAAAACAGAAATGACCGAAAATACCTACGATTTGGTGTATGCGGACTCATTCTATCAAGAAGTAATGTCTGAATACACTCTTGAGGTAATATTGACCAGATATGGGAAACCTAATCAGATTCTTGTTAGGTCGTTTTCTGATTTAGCGGGACATTTCAATCCATTTCAAACATTATTGTATTATCCTGATAAAGGCATCGTTGTGCAGTATTTTAGTCCAAACGGATTGATAACAGAAAATGACGAGTTTATACTTCCCACTTGCCCACCTATAGGTCATATCTCGTTGAGACTTTGTCCCAGATTCAAAAATGACATTAAAAGAAATACTACAGATTGATGATAGTTATGATAAATATAAAAATATTTCAGAAGCAACAAACATGGATATTAATACATTTTATGAGTCTTATCGTGACTATGATGAAAGTTTACTCACATCAAGTTGCCCCGCAATTCTAAAAACGCCTGAAAATATCTGGCCAAGTGAATATAGAAATCCATAATAGGATAATTCCCACTATGACAAACTTCTTCAACTACGACGATTTAACTTGGGATGAAGTAGCGGATCTCCCACGCGATACGCCTTTGGTTTTGCCATTAGGTTCAGGCTATGATACTGCTCAATTGCAGAATCAATTATCAAATCCAGAACGATGCGGTTTACTTCCCCCATTCCCGTTTGGTTGGCGAAATAGCGGGCTTGAAATCCCAGATCAAATTTTTTGGGGTTACATCATCAACTTGTTAGATAGTTTGCGAGATGATGGTTTTACGAGAGTGTATTGCCTTGCCCCTAGTGGCATAGACCCACAAAGTTCTTTCATTGCAAACCTTCCAATTCTTCGGCAAGGGCATGTTTCGATGAATCAACCCAAACCATTTTTACCACCCGATACTGAACGCGAAAAAGTAATTTTGATTCCGATTGGTCACACCGAGCAACATGGTTTTCATTTGCCACTTTCGGTAGATACTATCATTATTGATGCGATTGCTAAAGGAACTGTTTTGTATAAAAGTAATAGCCCTGACCTGGCTACACGCAGTTTTAGTTTACCCGTCATGCCGTATGGAGTCAGCACACATCGTTCATCTTTTGCTGGCACGCTGAATGCTGGCGGACGCGCCTTTGAAGATTTTTGGATGGCGGTGATTGATACTTTGGTGGCTCGTGGATTCAACCGCTTCTATCTGATGAGTGGACATGGTGGCAATACCTCATTTTTGATCAATATCGTCAAATATGCTGGTGAACGTCACCGCCGCATTTTTTGCGCGACCACTTGGTTACATACATCTGGAAGCATTGGCGCAGAGGCAATCAAAAAATATCGCACCTCAAAAATTGGTGGTATGGGTCATGCTGGCGAATTGGAAACCTCTTTCATGCTTCATCTGCGCCCCGATTTATGCAAAATGGAAAAAGTTGTTGATGAAACAGATTTCGTCTCAACCCCTGATTATTATATGGATTGGATCGAAGGCGGAAGTTTGGTCGCCAACCCACCTTGGGATGATGATACAAAAACTGGCGCGTATGGCGCGGGAAGTCACGCTACCGCTGAAAAAGGAAAACTATGGCTCGAAGCCGCCATTCAAGAAAAAGCCAATCATGTAGAGCAAATCCATGAGCAACATGAACGCAGAGAAAAAAGAAGAAATGAAGGCTATGGCTTGTGGGGAAAGAAATTCTAATCTTTTACTACAAATTCAATCTTCATACCACAAAATTGACGATTACCGACCATTAAAGTAAAAAACGAACGATATTCACCGGCATTTTTGGGAGCAACAAAAAAGGCACTGACACGTAATGTATCACCCGGTGGGACGGTTTCTTTTGTATCTTGAATTTTCGTACCTTCATGGCGATACCCACCTGTGTAAACAAGGTCAATAGTCGTTCTCGTCCAAGTCTTTGAACCAGTATTTTGAATTGTCCAGAAAGCATAAAACTCAGATTTTTTTTCTATGACCGCCCATTTGGGAGGTTGGGTCTGAGAAACTATCACTGTACAAGACCAAGGAGCGGGTGTTTTAAATTTTGAAACATCTTGCGTGCCCACACCACCACTCGAAATAAATCCTAGAGGTGTATCTGTTGGAATTGGCGTTAAAGTTGGTAGAAGAAAAATAAATGTAACCGTTGGCGAAGGTGTAATAGTTGGAATCCGTGTAGAGGTAGGTGTATAAGTAGGCGTCAATGATGGGTTTGCAATAGCAGTTTGTGTTTGTGCCGCAGCGGCTGTTTGGACAACAGCAGTTTGTAAAGCATTTATATCCGCTGGTTGTTGTGGAATATCAACCTGTGGAGAAGCACTGGGCAATGCACACGCTAATGTAACAAGAAGTAAAGAAATGAATGAGAAATGTTTACGCATATCAACAAAATAAGTATAACATTTATCAAACCTTGAATCTTTCTTTGATAAACCTCTCCCCTTTTGCAATGAACTCATCATATTCTTCTGGCGCAGGAGCAGATTTCATCAAGTCTTGAGTTTTTTCTCTCAACACTTGTCTGGCTGGTGGTGAGCCTGCTTCTTGCCATTTTTCCATACTGTAATGCGGGTACACGCCGCTGATGTAATATCCGTTTTTATAATTCCGTAGTGTAGAAGGTTGATTCAAAAAGTTTTTGCCAGGTCCAACTTTGTATATTTCACTAATGGCAGAATTAACTTCATCTAATTGAAAGCCATCATGCAAACGTAAGGCTTGGTCAATAATTTCGTGGCAATGCACAAATGTTGTGGGAGAAATAGATTTCGACCCTAATGAGTCGCCGATAAACGGCGCCAAGTGTCCGTTCGACAAAAGAAGCGCGAGGGTGTTCATCCAATAGGTATCGGCGGCGATTAAATCCATGCCCCAACCTGTGCCACTACCTGATGTTGAACAATGTGGGATTTGATAATGCTTCATCATCTCTGAACATGCCACGCTTATTAAAATTGATTGCGGGTCATAAAAATTTAACATCGTACGCATGTCAAAATACACAGGCAACATGCCCAATAAAATCGACGCGCCTTTTTTGATGGTTTGGCTGACCACCAAGCCTGCTAATAATTCCGCCATCAACAAAGTTAATGTACCTGCTGGTGTTAGAGGAGTGGATGCACCTGCCATGCTGTAATTTGAAAAAATAATTGGCAAGCCGCGTTCAATCGAAACTTTCATTTTATCCACTGTGCCAGCATTCAAAACGAGTGGTGAAACAGGATTGAAATACGGAATCACAAATGGTTTATCACCCACTTCTTTGCCATGCAATAACTCAAACATATCTAACACATCAGAAAATTTATTTTCATCTGAAACCAATAACACCAATGGCTTGGTTGTATTTGAAATATGTTCAAGCGAACCATACATATCACCAAGTTCTTCTGAAACGTCGCGCACAATGCCCACTGTTGAAACCACATCATAATGTTTGAACATCGAACCCAAACGAACTAAATCACGAAAATTTTCACGTTTGAAAATATCTAAGGTTTCATCAAATGGGTTTTGATAAAATAGTGCCGTGACTCCCACACCAAAGCGGAGACGGTCTTCACCCAATTTCATTTTATGATTTCCGCGACGGTCATACACGTCAATATTTTTCGGCGCGGATTCAATCGCTTCTTCGACTTGTTCAGGCTTGAATTTTACAATTCGGTCTTGTGATTTAACCCCAAGTTTTCTTTCGAGCAAATTCAAAATATCTGGCGAATCGATGCGCACACCTGTTTCACTTAATACTTTCAACACGTTTTGATGAGCTTCTTTGATTTGCTCTTCGCTCATCATAGTCAACTTCGGGCGGACGTTGTTCATAAATGAATTCTCCTGCACTAATTTTACAGGAGAATTCTTAGCCACAGAGAACACTGAGATCTTTGAGTTTTTTTCTCACGAATCTCTGTGAACTCTGTGGCTAAATTACTTTTGTTTCTCCCAAACCTTACGGTCTTCAGCTTTCTCAGGGTCTAAATCTTTTGGTTCAAGGGGTTTGAAAATTTTATGTCCATGTGAAGTCCATAAATCTGCGGCAAGTTTTTGCGGATTACATTCAACGCCTTGTGCAGAAAAATATTGGCAAACTCGCATTACATCACGTTGAAAAATTTTCCATGCGGATGGATTGGATTCGGGAATCACAATTTGTGGGAAATCAATCAGACTAATTTCACCATTCCAATATAAGATGTTATATGCCGATAGATCTCCGTGAATGCAATTATGTTTGAGCATTAAATCAATATTGTGAATTACACGCTCAAAAAGAACTTGGGCTTCATCTGCCTCAAGCGAAACCGAATTTAGAATTGGCGCAGCAGTTGTCAGGTCACCGATGAAGCACATCAGAATCGCATTTTTCTCTTTGGCATACACTTTTGGCACATCTGCACCCGCATTAAACAAATCTTCCATCGTTTTGTATTCGTATGCAATCCACGAAGTGTGACGAACTTCTTCACCATATTTTGTGCGTTTGACAATGGCATTGATATCGGCTTCTTTCCAAAGCAAATGACCTTCTTCATCTAAGTCAGCGCGTCCCTGACGATACTCTTGCACATTTTTCAAACTTCGCAAAGAACTAGGGCGATAAATTTTTGCGGCAAGCAAAGGCGCATCTATTTCACGTGCAGGCTTGCACAAATACACCGAAGCCTCTTTACCAACTTTAACTTTTTTCAACACATCGCCAATCCATTTGTGTTCGTAAAACGCGCCCAAGGTTTCAGTCAACCACCATTCTTCAAAACGCGCGGCTTTATAAGTGAATCTAAACGTTTTACGCGAATCATCTTGCTCTTTTAGGAATTCGTAATCTGATTTTGATATTTGTTTTGGATGTCTGCCAGTTTTGCGCGGACGGCGCTTACTAGCATTTAACATTTCTTCGTATGGGTCATTATCATCTAACAAACGAGATAAATCTTTTGTATTCATTGTTGCCTTAATGACAAGACCTGACAGGTCTTATCCTGTATGATTAAAAATTCATCACACTGCGGAGACCTGTCAGGTCTAGGTTAAATAAAAAAACCGCAGGCTGAGTACGCCTGCGGAGATAAGCAACAAAATTACATCTCGTGTAAAGGAGGCGCACTGAACAAAAATGATTTGGATGATTTAGCAACTTGCATGGCTATGAGCCTCCTTTCGGTAGAATAAGATAGCGAGATTGTATGCCAACATAAATACTTCGTCAAGCCTATTTTAAGTGCGCATCAAAAAAATCTACGGCACGGTTCATAAACAACAACCACGCATCGCCCACAAACGAATGGCGTTCATTTTCATACACAAACAACTCCACATCTTTGCCTGCGTCTATCAACGTCTGATTTAATTTATAAGACCATTCAGGCGGGGTTGAACCGATGTAATCTCCATCCGCTGAACCGATATGAATTTGAATTGGAACAGATACAGAATCTAAAAAATAGATTGGAGCAATTTCCCGCATCATTTCTGGATTTGTAGCTGATTCTACATAGGCGGCAATTACTTCACTTGGAAGTGATTCGGGAATCACATCGGCAGAGTTACAAGTTTGCAATAACTCACCTGCATAAATATCTCCAATGCAACCGTATCCCCAACGAGCAATCAAATCGGCATCATCGGCTGAATTCGGTGCGTATAACACCGCCGCTTTTATCGGTGAATCCAAAGTTAATATCTTGGTTGCGATTCCGCCACCCATGCTGTGTCCCCACATGCCAATGCGAGTTGTATCCGCTTGCGGAAGAGAGTCTAAAGATGAGATTAAGTTCATCACATCAGTCACCAAGCCGGTATGGAAGAATGAAGCGTCTACGTCTGATCCGCCCCAACTGCGAAAATCAGAAGCGATGGTGATATATCCTCTTTCAACGAAATAAACCGAAGCGCGATCAGTGCCATCACCTGATGTGTATTCACTGCGATTTACATAGCCATGATTCATGATGATGACTGGAAATGGTACTTCACCCTGCGGGATTTGCAAAATGCCTGTAATCCGCAATCCATCTGATGGATATGAAATTAGATACTTTGTGTAGGTATCCGTTAATCCCATAACAACATCTAAAGAAATTTCTCCGCCTGTAAAATTTCTTTCCCTCAACCCTGCAATGGTATATGGATACATCAAATGTGGAATTGCAGTTGCAGTAGGATGTATCGTTTGTGTTGGTTGTGGAGTAAAAGTTTCAGTCGGGCGAATAATTGTTACGATTGGTGTTGGTAAAATCCTTATTGGTTCAGCCGAAGACTTGCAACTTGTTATGAAAATAAAAATTACGATCCACGCAAAACGAAGCATAATTAAATTGGAATTGTAAAAAAGAAAGAACTGCCTGCGCCTTCTTTGCTTTCAAACCATGTTTCGCCGTCATGTAAATGGATAATATGCTCGACAATTTTTAATCCAAGCCCAAAGCCTAAACGCAGGTCGGATTTATCTTCTAAGATAGTTTCAAATGCTTCAAAAACATGTTCTTGCTTTTCTTCAGGAATACCAATGCCGGTATCATGCACTTCAAATAAAATGTTATTCGGTTCTTTTTTTATGCGCAGTGTAATCGTTCCATTTTCGGTAAACTTGACCGCATTATGAATGTAGTGAAGTAAGGCTTGAGATAATCTTTCTGCATCGGCTTCGATGGTTGGTAAATTTTCATCAATATCTTCTTCTAAAGTCAAACCGAAGCCGTTTTCTATCATTTGGTCTGCAACTGTCAAAACACCATCTAAAATAGCAGAGATGTCAACTTCTTCCAAATTTAATTCCATTTTGTCGTTAACAGTTAGGGCATAATCATAGAGTAAGTTGGCATCTTCTATGACGGGCGAAAGTGCGGCATAGATATGGTTGATTGGCGAATCTTCTATATCTATATAATCTTCAAGTTCTTCGATTTTATATAAATCACGCACTTTGGATTGGGCAAAGACTAAGTCTTTGCGCATTTTGGATGACATACGATATAAAAATTGATTGTGTTTGTCTGACATGAATTTTCCTTATGAAGAAGAAGAAGGGAGTAACACTTTTTGACTTCGTAACATCCATGCGCGGTATATAAAACGAGTGAGCAATGACAATGATAAAACAATTGCCCAATCCATCAGGAAGACACTACGCGGGAAATTTTCAAACCAACCTATACTGAATCCGATGTAGGCAATGACAGAAAAAATGATAGTACCTGTTGTAACAGAAATGAAAACAGACCGAAGCATTTGAGTTAAGTTTCCTGTAAGAACAGCCGTATTAAGTGTATTGAAATAAACTGATAAAGCCGTTCGCAAGAAAAATGCAGAATAAAAGATAACCCTCATCATGGTTTGATATGAAGCAAACTCACGCGGATGGTCAAAGCGTAGGCGGAAAGAAATGTAGACTGAAGCAGTAACAATTACAAGGTCAAGGAGTAGAAGCGGGATGTTTATCTTCTGTAATGTTTTCTTCAACCAATTTCTTAGCGGTTGGTCAACAAAAAAATGGGCAAGTAATCCTATCCCAATCATCATTGGAATCACAGATGCGTCAAAAATTTGTTGCGGGTTAGAAATAGAAGCGGTGGTGTGCAAATATCTTTCAAACAACCAAACGATAGGAACATGTAGAATATAAATCGCGTACGAAGTTTCACCCAATGTGACAAGAGCTGGGTGATTGAGTATATTTGATACGCGCGATTCATCCAGTGATAAGGAAATGATAAATAAAATCATAAACGGAGCAAGCAAACCAGCCATTGGTTGTAAATCATTGGGAAACAAAGTTGGGTTTCTTATACTGACAATGCAATATACAATTACGAAGAGAGCACTAAATAATAGCGTAGAAAATATGGTACGCACACTGATACTTTGATGCCTGCCCTCCCGTAAGTACCATATCCCGCCAACAACGCCCATAATAAATGAGTTGAGATGAAAAACTGGAGAGTATACAATGAAGCCTTGATTCTCGGGAAAATATCGAATCCAGAAAATATGATGTATAAGTTGGCTAATTACCCACAGCACAATTGAAAATGAAATTAATTTTTTAGTAGATTGCTTATATGCCCATATAGTGAAAAACGGGAAAATAGCATAAAAGAAAAATTCTACAGTCATAGACCATGAGGCATAGTTAAATGATTGTGAATAGGAAGGAATCCATGCTTGAACCACAAAAATGTTGGCTAAAATTTTTTGGGGTTTTATTCTTAAAATAGAATCCGCATAAAAATAACACGTTAATAAAAATGCGATTAGGTATAGTGGATATATCCGTATCACTCTCGCCCGCCAATAGCCAGCAATATCAAACTTTTCATTCGGGCGAAAATACACCAATGCCATTACAAACCCTGAAAGAACATACAAATAGCTGACCGCTGTAGGAGCAGAACGAAGCAATTCTGAAAAAGGAAGTTGGCTTAAAAAATCAAAAATTACGCCACCATCGTCATGATAAAACAAAACCAGTATTATCATCAGAAAGCGGGTGAAAGTTAATTGGTCAAGGCGTTTCATTAATTAAATTATGCTTTCTTTCCTCTTAAGAACACAACCCAATAAATAGCCGCCACAAACACCGCGCCGCCAATGATGTTACCAATTGTGACGGGGATTAAATTATTTACAAAAAATGCCTGCCACGTTAATGAATCCAAGTTTGCGACTCTTTCTCCAACACGCGAGAGAAATTCAGAATCAAACATTTTGACGAACAAAGCGTAGGGTATGAAATACATATTTGCCACACTATGCTCAAAACCTGCCGCCACAAAAGCAGTGATGGGGAAAATAATTGAGGCGATTTTATCTAATGTAGTTCTAGCACTGAACGTCAACCACACGGCTAAACAGACCAATACATTACATAAAACTCCTAAGGCAATGGCTTGAACAAAATCTAATTCACTTTTTGAAACAGCAATTCGTAAAGCGGCAATTCCAACTGCATCAGCACCAAATGTATATTGCTTTGAGAAAAGCATCAGCACAGCCGTACCCACTGCACCAATGAAGTTCCCAATATAAACAATGACCCAATTGCGCAGTAACGCGCTTGTGCTCACCTTTTTGCTTGCCCAAGCCATCACGATTAGGTTGTTGCCAGTAAATAATTCTGCTCCGCCTACAACCACCAAGATGAGACCGAGGCAAAAAACCAAACCCGTTAATAAACGAGTGACACCATAAGGCAATGCAGTTGAATATGCCAAAGCACCATCTGCCCCACTGACCGAAATTGCACCCGCTGAAATTGTTGTAGCAAAAATACTGCCAAATGCAATAAAGGCACCCGCCAAAATCGAAAGCATCAACATTGTAAAAAATTGCATGTTGGCTTTACGAACGCCAATGCTTTCAGCCTTCTCTGCCATTTCAGCAGGTAAAAGAGAATCAATGTGAATTTCATTCATGGTGAATCCATCCTTTCTTTTTGACTAAATTATACCTTCCCAAAAAATCAAAGTCAGGGGTAAAATTATATATAATATATAATCTGCACAAGGAGCGAGAATGTCCGTTTTCACACCGGGTCGTCGTTACCAGCCACCTTTCATGCCGTTCAAACGTCAGCCGTTCAAAAAACGCCTGCTAGCAAAAATTGAACTTGCCGTAAAAGGTCCGCTCTTTGGTTGTCGCATGTGCGGAAATTGCCTGCTCGCCGAAACCGCCCTCATCTGCCCCATGGAATGCCCCAAAGGCTTGCGTAATGGTCCATGTGGCGGCTCAACCCCCGAAAAATGTTATGTTGATGAATCTCGCCCATGTATTTGGTACAAAATTTATGATCGTGCTTTCAAATTAGGTCGTGAAGCCTATTTGCTAGAAGTTCTTCCGCCAATGGATTGGGAAAAAGCAGGAACAGATTCTTGGGGCGGAATCATAGACAACGCCAAACAAATCGGCGTGCGGACAATTATTTCGCGTCTCGCTTCGGGGAAACCTGATTCTGTCTCCTCAACAGTAGATTCCATCTTACGCCCCGTCCGCCAGCCTGAATGGTGGCAAGGTGATTCAGAATATCACGCCCCAAAATATAGTGAACCCGTTTCAGAATTAGAACGCAAACTCAAAGCCGGTGAATTTGTCGTCACGGCTGAAATCTCCCCTCCCCTTTCTGTTGCTACAGAAAAAATGAAAAATAATATCAACATGCTTAAGCAGTATGTAACGGCATTAAATTTTACAGACAATGCTTCAGCAGTTCCAAGAATGTCATCGGTAGCATGTTCAAAAATTGCGCTTGAACTTGGTGCAGAACCTGTGATGCAATTGAGTGCTAGAGAAAAAACGCGTGTTGGTTTGCAATCAGATGTAATCGGTGCATCAGCATTAGGTGTTCCCAATTTCTTATGTTTAACAGGTGACAGTATGATGATGAGCCCTGGACCCAAAGGGCGCATGGATATTGTGGATATAGACTCAATTCAAATGCTGTGGATTCTACGTCGGTTAAGAGATGAAGCGAAATATCTCGATGGCAGAGAAATTAAAAATCCACCACAATATTTTCTCGGCGCAGCGGCAAGTCCGTTTGCATCCAACATGAAATTTCAAGCCTTACGCGAACAAAAGAAAGTGAATGCGGGGGCGCAATTTTTCCAAACCAATGTGGTGTTTGATGCCGATGATTTAGATAACTGGCTGAATGAAATTGCGAAACGAGATATTTTAGATAAAGTATTTATTTTGATTGGAATTACGCCGCTACGCAGTTTCAAAATGGCAAAATACATGCACGATAAAATCCCCGGTATTTTTGTTCCAGAAAAAATTATGCAACGCATGGAAGTTGCCGATAAAAAAGGCAATGCTGAAGAAGAGGGCATTCAAATCGCATTGGAACTGGTTGAAAAAATCAAAACCAAACAAGGCGTGAATGGCTTGCACATTATGTCTGTCGGGTGGGAAGAAGCAGTGCCGAGAATTGTAGAAGAAGGTGTGCGAGAACAACAGATATAATCACTCGCTATGAGTGATTTGATATTTGAAGTTCGAATTTGTTTAACCTGTGGGCTACGCTACCCCATTGAGAAAGAATCTACATTTGGGATTCGTTGCCCGCATTGTTTAGGTGAGACGAAGGTTGTCTCACAAAAGATAATTCACGAAGAAGATAAATCTCGCAAGAAAGTAAAAAGTAAAGATAAAGTATCACGCGCCGTTTTGTTAGATAATATTCGTTCGGCATGGAATGTCGGTTCAATATTGCGCAGTGCCGATGGCTTAGGCTTTGACCGAGTTTTCCTATGCGGAATCACGCCGACCCCAGAAAATGAAGCGGTGACTAAGACATCACTCGGGGCAGAAAATACAATTCAATGGTCTCATCATAAAAATGCAGTTGACTTGGTTGAAAAGTTAAAGAATGAAGGGTGGAAGGTTTACGCACTAGAAGAAGATGCGAGAGCAATTGAAATCAGCAATCAAGTTTTTATAAATACGGAAAACTGTTTACTAATACTCGGCAGTGAAGTGACCGGCGTAGATGCCGATTTGCTTTCGTTGTGTGACCAAATTTTTTATATTCCAATGCAAGGTGAAAAACGTTCACTAAATGTTTCGATTGCATTTAGCATTGCGGCGTTTGTGTTAGGCAAGTAAAGTGTGCAACCAAATTAATTTTCTTGCGTATGTCTTCTCTGTAAAAAGGAGATAACATGAACGTACAAAGACAAACTTTACGCAGGTCAAAAAATAATCGCTGGATTGCTGGCGTATGTGGCGGACTTGGTGAATTTTTCGGCATCAATCCATTTTGGTTTCGCTTGGCAATGTTTATCGCGTTTATACCCGGCGGCGTACCCGGTGTATTGATATATTTGATTGCGATGATTATGATACCAAGTGAATAGTATAGATTGACTTAAAAAATAATTAAAATATAAAAAGTTTAATAAAAAACTGGAAGTATTTCAGCTTCAAGTTTTTTGTACTGATTTTTTAAACTATGTTTTAGAGTTACTTCTTTTGCGCGTTGATTTCTGCTAAAACTTTCTCAACCATTTCTTCGGTAATGCCTGCCTCTTTGGCTTGTGGCATAGCCAAAATAGCCTTTAACGTCATTCCGCTTGCCAGTGCAAGCATAGGGTTCTTAGAAACACCTGGCGCATATTTTTCTAAAATTTCGACTGCGTTGGTGTCATCTAAAATTTGACCGACTTTTGTATCTAGTGTGTATGCCATGTTATATCTCCTTTTATTTCATTAACAGGTTGATTGACTAATTCATTATAAGGCATCTCAACTCATGCGGATTTGCTTTCTCCACACCCAGCCAGCTAAGAAGAATAGACCAATCACGGCGGGGATGCCGGCGATAATCAGGTAAACGCTCAAAGGAAAATCATGGGTGGTGAGCACATACCAAATTGCCCATCCGATAAATAGAAGCGCGCCGATCCATTCCCATTTCCAAGCAAGGGCTATCGCAAGAGCTAACAAAATGCTGGGGATGAGGTGCATCAGCAATGCAAACAAGGTTCCCCAAAAGCCTAACTTCATATCAAATACATCTAAGGCAAATAGACTGAGAAACAGCACGAATAATATCCCCGCAACACGTGGTGTCCAGAACAAGGTTTGCTTAATCGTTTTGTTCATGGCATCCTCCATTTTCATAGTAGTACGCCATTTATTAATTTTGTGTCTGAATCAGCCACTTTGAAGTGACAACTTCCAGACTGCATCGTCCCAATCGCTGGCGGGATTAATCAATGAGACGAAATCTTCTTCAAATTCTTTGCCCATATTTTCAAACGCTTCGTGACTATCAAATTCCATCAGCCACAAAACTTCTTTATCGTCACCATCCCGTTGATAGACTTTATACGAGTGACAGCCATTCTTAATCATCACCTCGCCATATTTTTCGATGGCTTTTTGCGTGCCAGAAAAATCATGGACCTTGACTCGCATGGTTGCTAAGACGGACATAACACCCTCCTTGGGTTATGACTTGATTGTACGCCTAAAAGAATTAAAATTTATTTTAAAATTCCTATCTCACGCGGATTAATTTGACTCGCTTCTTTTTAAATCACTTTCCAACCTGCATTTGACCATGAACGTTTGTTGACATGGTTGCCCTCTGTTTCATGTTCCCACCATCTTGAATCTTCGTAGGCAGAAGATGGCAGTTTGCTGTTCAATATTCTTTCGATCTGTTCAAAAGAAAGATTAACTTCTTTTTGGGTTTTAGGAAGGTCACGACTGATGGCATTGCAGAGTCGCCCCTACTTATTTTTGCATCGTTGCTATTTCACTTTACGC
>ERZ761602.6132-NODE-6132-length-13679-cov-16.047123_pt1 | contig 13679 bp, 13 predicted proteins | sample MGYA00512165_ERZ761602 | MGnify/ENA primary metagenome ERZ761602 (study PRJEB28899, sample SAMN02445085) | bioreactor sludge metagenome | biome: EBPR sludge; isolation source: Thorneside wastewater treatment plant | place: Australia: Brisbane, Thorneside...
TCGATCGCGCCCTCCATGAAGCCCGGCCAGCGGTGCGCGGCCTCGGTGCCCGCGACGTGGAGGCGCGCGTGCGGCCCGCGCCACGCGGCGCCGGCGCTGCGCGCGCCCGGGGGCAGGCCGGCGACGCAGCCGTGCGCGAGCGGATCGGCGCCCCAGGCGTGGAAGCCGAGGTCGGTCGGGCGTGCGGCGGCGTCGCCGAAGAGGCGGCGGAGATCGTCGAGGACGTGGGCCGTGTGCGCCGGCGTCCACGCCGCGGCCTCGGCGGCGACGACGAACGCGGCGAGCGCAGGGACGCCGTCGGCCGTGCATGCGTCGGCGGTGGCGCGCACGACGCCGGGGCGCAGGTACGCCTCGCCGGAGCGGCCGGCGTCGCGCCAGAAGGCGCGTGCGTACGTGGCGACGACCTTGACGACGGGGCCGGCGCGCGACGCCGACAGCGCGGCCGCGGCGGCAGGCGGCAGCGGCGGCGTGAAGGCGATGGCGCGCGCGGCGGCGGGCGGCACGGCGAGGACGACGTGCGACGCGCGCAGCGTGGCGCTGTCGGTGCGGACGGTGCCGGCGCCGACGTCGATCGCACGCACCGGCGTGGCGAGCGAGACGCGATCGCCGAGCGCGGCGGCGAGGCGGGCCGGCAGCGCGAACGCGCCGGGCACGAAGCGGTGCTCGTCGCCGGCGGTGCCGTCGAACGGATCGCCGCCGGCCGCGAGCTGCGCGAGGTAGTCGAGGAACGAGAGCTCGTGCGGCTCCACGGCGAAGGTCATCTCGCAGTGGATCGCGACGTGATCGCGGAGCGTGGCGTCGGGGATCTCGCGCGCGAGCCACGCGCCGAGGCTCTCGCGATCCCAGTCCAGCGGCGCCTCCCGGCCGGCGCGCTCGATGAGGCGCGAGAGCTCGGCGACGCGGCGCCCGCGCACGAGCGCGTCGACGATGCGGCCGGGGAGCGTCCTTCGCCGCGGCGTCGCGGACGCGAGGCCATCGCTCGCGACGAACGGATCCAGCGTGATCACCGAGGCGCCGGCGCGGTGCTGCGGCACACGCGCGATGCCGAGCTCGTCGGCCAGGGCGGCGAGCCTCGGCTGCCCCGCCGTCCACCACTGGCCGCCGAGGTCGAACATGCCGTCGCCGACGAGGCGGCCGAGCAGCCGGCCGCCGGTGCGAACGCGCGCCTCGAGCACGCGCACGCGCGCGCCGCCGGCGACGAGGCGGGTGGCGCACACGAGCCCCGACAGGCCGGCGCCGACGACGATCACGTCAGCGTCGGCGTCGTCGGTCGCGGTGGGCACCCGGCGAGCTTACTTCCCGGCCGCCGCCGCGTGGGCGCACGCGCGCTGGTTCAGCCTCGTCATGACGCGCTCCGCGCGAGCAGGCCGGCGAGGACCTCGTCGATCGTGGTGGTGCCGCGGACGAGCGGGCGCGCGCCCTCCCAGGCGACCTTGCCGGCGATGATGCCGGCGTACATCTCGCGGTACAGCTCGGCGACGGCGGCGGAGAGCCCGAAGCTCGTGAACGTGGGCACGGCCGCGTCGAGCGGCGCGTCGGTGGCGGACACGGGCTTGCCGGTGAGCGTGGCGAGCACGGCGGCGACGTCCTCCGCGCTCGCGTCGCGCGGGCCGGCGAGCTCGATCACGCGCCGGGTGCCGGCCGGGGCGCCCTCGAGCAGCGCGCCGGCGGCGGTGCGACCGATGTCGCGGGTGGCGACCATCGGGAAGACGAACGACCTGGGCACGAACGTCGGCAGGACGCCCTGCGGCAGCGCCCCGAGCGCGGCGCCCCAGTTCTCGAGGAAGTACGCGGCGCGCACGGCGGTAAGCGCGGTGACCTGCGCGAGCGCGTGCTCGGCGTGGTGGAGCGTCTTGATCGGCCCGGTGCCGTCGGCGTGCTGGGCGCCGACCGACGACAGGAGGACGGCGTGCGGCAGCTTCGCCGCGCGGGCCGCCGCGGCGATCGACGTCGCGACGGCGCGGTTGTCGCCGACCGGATCGCTCGACGCGTGGCGCGGCGGCAGGAGGACGTAGGCGCCGACCGCGCCGCGGAAGGCCGCGGTGAGCGCGGCGGTGTCCTCGAGCGCGGCGACCGCGACCTCGGCGCCGCGGACGCGCCACGGCTCGGCCCTGGCGGCGTCGCGCACGATGACCCGGACCGGCTTGCCGGCGGCGAGGAGGGTGTCGGCGACGACGGCGCCGGTGTTTCCAGTGACTCCAGTGATCGCGTACATGGTGGGCTCCTTCTTGCGAAGGCCAACATGCGCCCGCCGCAATCATGAGTCCAACAGATGGTATTCATCTGGATCATGCGCGGTGTTCATGACGAGCTCGCCGGCCTGGACCTGAACCTGGTGCTCGCGCTCGACGCGCTCCTCGCCGAGCGCCACGTCACGCGGGCGGCGGCGCGGCTCGGCGTGTCGCAGTCGGCGGCGAGCCACGCGCTCGCTCGCCTGCGCGAGCTGCTCGGCGATCCGCTGCTGGTGCGCGGCCCACGCGGCGCGATGCAACCGACGCCGCGCGCGCTCATCCTGGCGCCGCGCGTCGGCCGGGCGCTCGCCGAGCTCGCGACGGCGCTGCGGCCGCCGGAGGCGTTCGTGCCGGCGCAGGCGCGGCGCACGTTCCACCTCGGCGCCGGGGACTACGCCGAGCTCGTGCTCCTGCCCCGGCTCGCCGCGCGCCTGGCGAGCGCGGCGCCGGGCATCGACCTCTTCATCCGCGCCGTCCCCGACGACATCCCGTCGGCGATCGCGCAGGGCGACGTCGACGCGGTGATCGCGCCCGCGCGTCCGCGCGACGTGGCCGGGCCCGGCACCTACCAGCGCTTGCTCTTCGAGGAGACCTTCGTGTGCGCGGTGCGCGCCGGGCATCCGGCCGCGCGGCGTCGGCTCACGCTGGAGAGGTACTGCTCACTCGATCACCTGCTCATCGCACCGCGTGGCACCTACGGCGGGTTCGTCGACAGCGCGCTGGCGGCACTCCGGATGCAGCGGCGCGTCGCGCTCGCGGTCCCCCATTTCCTCATCGTGCCTCACGTCGTGGCCTCGACCGATCTCATCGTCACGATCGCCTCCCGCATCGCCGCGGCCTTCCGGGAAAGCCATCAGCTCGCGACGTTACGCCCGCCGCCAGCGCTCGGACTGTCGGGGTTCCCGATGCACCTCATCTGGCACGAGCGGGCCCACGGAGACGACGCTCAGCGCTGGCTGCGCGAGCAGATCGTGGCCGTCGCGGGCAAAGCGTAGCGTGGCGCATATCGCACCTTTGCGCCGATCATCCGACGCAATTCCCGTACGATTACATACAGAAAACACGTTACAAGGCTGCCGCCGATCGATATCGTGATCTTGTGAAGCGGGCGGTCCTCGGACTGGGTGTCCTCATGGGGTGTGCCGACGATCCGTCGACGCTCGCCAGCGGCGCGCGCCTCGAGCTGCAGTGGAACGCCTTCGACGACGGCTCGCAGCAACTCGACACCGTCGAGGTCTTCGACGCGCAGCGCGGCGAAGCGTGCGTGGCGCGGAAGTGGGCCGACGGCAGCACCTACTGCACGCCCGGCGGTCGCCAGCTCTCGAACATGATGACCGTGTACACGAGCGCGTCGTGCGACGCGTCGGCGCTGCGCCGGATCGACGGCCGCGAGGCGACGTACGTGCACACGCTCGAGGGCGGCACCCTCACCGCGATCCATCGCGCCGACGAGATCTCGCTCACCGCGTTCTGGGTGCGCGACGACGCCGGAGCGTGCGCGGGTCCGTACACGGCGAGCGGGCAGCACTTCTACGAGCGCGGCGCCGCGGTGGCACCGTCCGAGCTCACGCGCGTCGAGACGCGCGAGATCGACGCGGGTGGGCGCGTGGCCCTGCGCGCGAACGTGAGCGACGACGGGCTCACGCTGCCGGTCGGCCTGCGCGACGCGACGTTCGACTTCGACTGCATCGTGCGCACGACGGCGGCGGGCGTGGCGACGTGCCTGCCGCCGCGCCAGGCGGCGCTCCGCTACGCGGACGCGGGATGTCGCGAGCCGATCGTCGGCCAGCACGAGTCGTACGCCACCGTCGAGCCGTACGTGTTCGCCGGCCCGGTGTGCTCGCCGATGGGCTTCGTGGCGACGATCGAGGTCCCATCCGCCCCCGGCTACGAGCTGGTGGATGGCGCGTGCGTGGCGACGGCGGCGCCGGTCGGTCACCGCTGGTTCCTCGCGGCGCCGATCGAGCTCGCGACGATGGAGCGCCGCCGCGTCGCCGCGCCGGGCCACCGGCTCGAGGCGATCGAGCTCGTCACCGGCGACCTCACCTTCGACGAGGGCAACCGCTTCGACACGCGCACCGGCGGAGAATGCCACCTCGCGACCTCGGCGGCCGAGCGCGGCGTGCGTCGCTGCCTGCCGCAGGATCCTGGCTACGAGCACATCTACTACGCCGACGCCGCTTGCACGCAGCGCGTCCCGCTCGCCAACGTCTACCGCCAGGCGCCGATGGCGAAGTGCGGCGCCTCGCTCCCGCCCTTCGCGGTGAGCGCGAGCCAGCCTGGCACCTACTTCCGCATCATGGGCAGCGAGACCACGCCCGTCTACCGCCGCGACGAGGCCGGCCGCTGCACCTCGTCCCCCTACGACAGCCTCGCGGGCGCGCCCCTCCGCTTCCAGCTCGGCGAGCCCGTCGGCCTCGACGAGTTCGTCGCCGCCCACACCACCCGCTGAAACACGTTCCATTTGGGGACGGTGTCAACTTTGTCAACTTCCCGGGCTACGCCCGGAAGTTGACAAAGTTGACACCGTCCCCGGATTAGGTGAGGGAAGACCGGGAGTTACGGAGACGCCAGTAGCGGCGGACGAAGCGCGGGCGGGTGTCGCCAGGGGAGGCGGCGCGGACGCGGGAGAGCCAGGTGGTGAGGTGATGGTCGGCCTCGGCGAAGGCGGCGGGTGGGGGTGGAGGCGCGGCGAGCCAGCGGGCTTCGAGGGCGTCGCGGTCGGCGGTGTAGAGGGTGAGGAGCGAGGGGTCGCGGAGGACCAGGCGGTGGAGGCGCTCGTGGCGCCACCAGAGCGAGTGGTCGTCGGCGCGGTCGGTGGGAGCGCCGATGTCGAGTGGCGTGTGGAGGTCGACGGGCTTGAAGAGCGACGTGCAGGGCGCTGCGGTGCCGGTGACCCAGTGGCGAATGCGCGTGGGTGTCAGCTCGGCGACCCAGGACGCGGTCGTCTGCGAGGAGGCGACGAGGCCGCCGGCGTGCATGCAGGGCGCCGACATCGCGCCGTTGAGGAGACGGTAGCGCGGCGTGGGCGAGTCGCCGTGCGAGCGGAGCGCGGCGAAGAGATCGGCGACGGAGGTCGCGCGCTGCGCGGCCGCCAGGGTGAGCGCACGCCGGGCGCGGCACGCCGACACGAACGTCTCGAGCGGAGAGCTCTCGGCCGCGATGCCGGGCAGCGTGAGCCCGTTGGAGATCGCCGCCGCGCGCGTGACCGCCTGCGCCTGCCAGCGCCGACCCGCCGTCTCGACGACGAACGCGCCGCGAGGATCCGCGACGAGGAAGCTGTTGTGGTAGGTGAACGCGCGATCCTCGTGGCCGCATCCGCCACCCTGGCCATGGGTCTCGAGCAAGACGCCGATCGTCTCGACCGCGTCACGCGCCGTGGCTGCGCGCTCGAGCGCCAGGCGGAGAAGGTCCATGCCCGTGAGGCCGGTCACCGCGTAGGGCTGGCGCGTGAACACCGCCTCGTTGCCGATCGTGACGCCGTGCTCGTTGGTGCCGATCTCCGCACCCCACATCCAGAACGGACGCGACAGGAGCACGGCGTGGGTCTCGCGGGCCTGCGCGATCTCGACGTGCGTGCAGCGGAGCCGCGCACCCGCGGCGGCGTGGCGGCGCGGGTGCCACTCGAGCACCTGCGCCTCGTTGGGATCGCGATCCGAGTTCTTCGCGAACAGCACGCGCCCGCCCTCGATCGCCACGAGCGTGTCACACATCCGATTGGCCCTACACTACTTCGAATGGCGCGCTTCTCTCACCTGGCGACGCAACCGGCGCGCGGGCCCGCGCACATCCTCCGCTGGAAGGTGCTCGACCGCCTGCCCGGTCGGCGCGCGCCGCGCGCCGCCGATCACGCCGAGCTCGACCGCGTGCGCCCCGGCGTCCGTACGGGAGCCGCCGCGACGTTCGCCGGCGCGAGCGGCGCCGCCGCGTGCTGGATCGGCCACGCGAGCTGGGCGCTCCGCCTCGGAGGCAAGCGCATCGCGATCGATCCGATCTGGTCGCAGCGCATCCAGGGCGTCGTTCCCCGCCTCGTCCCGCCGGGCGCCGCGCTGCACGAGCTGCCACCGTTCGACGTCGTGTGCGTCACCCACGATCACATGGACCACATGGATCTGGCGACGCTCGCCCGCATCGGCCGTGGCCCACGCTACGTCGTGCCGCTGGGCAACGCGGCGCGGCTGCGCAAGCTCGGGCTCGACGACGTCGTCGAGCTCGACTGGTGGGAGCGCCACACCATCGACGAGCTCGCGATCACGCTGGTGCCGGCGCGCCACTGGTCGATGCGCGCGCCCTGGACACGCAACGAGACCCTGTGGGGCGGCTTCGTCCTCCGCGCGCCCGAGGGCACCGCCTACCACTCGGGCGACACCGCCGGCGGCGAACACTTCGCCGAGATCGCGAAGCGCGTGGGCCCGATCGACTGGGCGATGCTGCCGATCGGCTCGTACGAGCCGCGCTGGTTCATGATCTCGCAGCACATGAACCCCGACGACGCCGGCGACGCGTACGAGATGCTCGGCGCGCGCCACCTGCTCGCGATGCACTGGGGCACGTTCCGCCTGACCGACGAGCCGGTCGGCGAGCCGCCGGCGCGGATGCGCGCGTGGTGGCAGGCGAAGCGGCACGCCGACGAGCGACTCTGGATCATGGACGTCGGCGAGGTGCGCCCGCTCCGCTGATCCGTCAGGCGCGGGTCACGACCTTCGCGGTCGGGATCCGGGCGTGCGGCGACGGGATCCCGGCGAGCGCGGCGCCGACCAGCAGGTCGACGAGGCCCGCGATCCCGACGTACGCGTGCAGGCTGCGGCTCAGGAGATCGAACGGCGTCGTGCCGGCGAAGCGCCACACCAGGACGAACGCGCCGACGCCCACCACCGCGCCGGTGGCGGCCACGACGCGCGTGCGGTCGTGACGCTGCGGGCCGAGCGTCATCCCGGCCAGCACGAGGCACGCGAGCAGCGCGACGCCGAGCGCGATGCGCGCCGGCTTGCGGCGATCGAGCCAGCTCGCCATGCGCTCGACGTCCGCGCGCTCGCCGCCCGATCGGCTGGCCGCGTAGCGCGCGAACTCGCCGGCGGGGAGCTCCTCGCAGTCCTTGCCCGACCGGTCGCAGTACTGGATCTCGCCCAGGCCGATCGAGATCGGGCCGTGATCGAACTCGAGCGTCCACCACTGACCGCCGAAGATCCCGAGCAAGCACATCAGCACGCCGGCGACGGCGAGGCCACCGCCGATGCGGCGCAGGAGCCGCGAGCGCAGCGGCTCGCGCAGCTTGCGCTCGGCGGCGTCGAGGTCGTCGAGGAGGCCCATGTGGCTCCCTCAGGCGTCCGGCGCCGACTCGTGCAGCACGACGAGCCGCCACGGCAGGCCCTGGATCACCGGCGCCTCCTCGGCGTCGCCGCCGCCGCCGCCGTCGCCGTCGCCTTCCCCGTCCGCCTCGACCTCGACGTCGAACTTCTCGAGGACGATGAGCACCCGCCGGCTCCCCGCCGGCTCGTCGTCGATGGACGCCGGCGCCAGCACCCACGCGAACGCACCGTCCGGCGTCGACGCCGCCGCGAGCGGCGCGTCCACGGTCCACACCGGCGGCTTCTTCTTCCACGCCTTCTTGATCGCCTTCACCCCGCGCAGCGCGGCCTTCTTGCCGCCGCTCGCGCGCACGACGATCGACTGGCGATCGGCGTAGTGGTCGAGGTAATCGACGCGCAGCTCCGGCTCGCCGGTGAGCTGCGCCAGCACCTTCTCGGCGTCCGCCGCCGCCGCCCCGTGTGCCGGGTTGGCGCCCTGCGCCGGCGCGCGCCAGCTCTGCGGCGGGCTCGTCGGGGCTCCCCCGCCGCCGCCCGAGCGCGCGACGTGGACCGCCGTCAGCGCCCACAAGCCGTCGAGCTCCGCGGCCAGCGCGACCACGACGAACGACTTGCCGTCGACGTCGATCTGATCGACTGCCCACGCCGACCGGCCGTCGACCGCGGCCCCGACGTCGAGCTTCGTCGACTTGACCTTGTGCGACTTCTTGCCACGGATCGCGTCGTCGAGCGCGACCAGCGCCTCCGAGCGCTCGAGCCCGAGGTCCCCATGGCGCGGCCCGGCGACGAAGACGTCGGGCGCGGCCAGGGACATCATCCCCGGCGCGTTCGAGCGGCGCACGCTCTGGTAGACCTCGCCGAGGAGCGACTTGATCTCCTTCTTGGCCTCGTCGGGATCGCCGGGCTCCTGCACCGGCACCTCCGGCGGCGGAGACTTGCACCCGATCACCAACGCGATCGCGGCCAGCGCCGCGCGCCCGGATTGCAGCATGGGCCTATAGTACCAGCGTGAAGGTCCACTTCCTCGATGGGAACGAGCCGCGCGCGACCGAGCTCCGCCGTCTCGTGCCGGGCCTCGAGCTCGTCCTCACCGGGCTGCCCTCGGGCTACTCGACGAGCGCGCCCGATCCCGCCGAGCGCGCGCGCGGCATGGTGCTGGCCGCCGACGTGTTCCCGTGTGTCGCCGAGTCCGTCGACCTCACGACGATGGAGGGCGGGAGCCTCCGCCTCGAGCTCGACTCCGAGAACGACAATCGCTTCTGCCGCTGGTGGCGGGAGACGCCGGTGCGCTTCCACCTCTGCGTCGCGCTCCGCACCTCGCCCACCGCGGAGGTCTCGCTCTTCCGCGGCGAGGTCCAGGGGCGCATCGCGGACAAGCCGAGCGGCGCGCGACCGCTCGGCTGGGATCGCCTCTTCGTGCCCGACGGCTTCGACGAGACCCTCGCCGATCTCGTCGACACCGACGCGGTGGCGCTGCGCGCGCAGCTCTACGGCGAGGTCTCGGCCACGCTCGCCATGCAGCGCGCGTGAGCGGCGTCCGCCGCCTCCTGCACCTCGAGCGCGAACGCCGCGTCGCCGGGATCGGCCTCCCACGTGCCGCGATACCAGCAATCGTGGATCGCGAGGCCGTCGCGCGTGACGCCGTTCGCCTGCACCTGACACAGGCCGTGGCCGGTGAGCTCGAGCTCGGCGAAGCAGATGCCGCCCATGCACGAGAGCGGCACGGTGATGCGGCACGCGCTGCCCTCGACGAGCGCGAGCGCGGCCTGTGCGAGCGGATCGTTCACGTCGTGGCCCTGGTCGGCGCGGCGCCCCTCGATGCGCAGGCTCACCGTCTGCGGGAACGTGGCCGCGCCGGGCGCGAGCACCGACGTCGTGCCGCCGGCGGTCGACCAGTCGCGGTTCGGATCGCGCTCGAGCGCCACCGCGCCCGGCGCGTCGGAGATCTGCATGTAGGGCACGGGATCGGCACAACCGATGAGACCGACGAGGCCGACGAGCCCGGAGAGCATGACCGCATTGAACGAGACGCGAACCATGCCCGGACGAAGAGCAACCCCCGGGCCAGCGCCGAACCCGGCTCGCGACGGCCACTTGCACGCGGCGCCGAGTGATGAACCCCTGACGCCCGCCCAGCTCCTGACGCGGTAGTAATGTAGGCCCTTGTCGCGACGTAGCCAGGCGTTCACGGTCACGGCGATCGCCGAGGAGCTCGACGACGCGCGCGTCGCCGCGATCACGCAGGCGCTGACCGGCGCCGGCGCCGACGTCGGCGTGACGGAGCGCCGCTCGGAGCGCGCGCCCGCGGTCGTCGCGATCGAGATCACGGCGCCCGGCAGCGACGCGCCGGCGCGCGAGCAAGCGCGCGCGTTGCGCCACACGCTCCTCGCCGCGTGTTGCCCTGCCGGCGACATCGACATCGCGGTCACGGACGCGGCGGTGTCGGCGCCCGGGCCGCGACTCCTCGTCGCCGACATGGACTCGACGCTCATCGAGATCGAGGTCATCGACGAGCTCGCGCGCCGCCACGGCGTCCACGACGAGGTCGCGGCGGTGACCGCGCGCGCGATGCGCGGCGAGCTCGACTTCGAGGCCAGCCTGCGCGCGCGCGTCGCGAGGCTCGCCGGCCTCGACGCGTCCGTGATGGCGGACCTCGCGGCGCGGCTGCCGATCATGCCCGGCGCCGCCGCGCTCGTGCGCGGGATCAAGCGCGCCGGCGGCTGGGCGGCGGTGGTGAGCGGCGGCTTCACCTTCGGCACCGCCGCCGTCGCCGCCCGCCTCGGGCTCGATCACGCGTTCGCCAACGAGCTCGTGATCGCCGGCGGCCGCCTGACCGGCGAGGTCGTCGATCCGGTGGTGACGCCCGAGCGCAAGGCGCAGGTCATCGACGAGCTCGCCGGGCGCCACGGCCTCGCGCGCGAGCGCGTGGTCGCCGTCGGTGACGGCGCCAACGACCTGCTCATGCTCGCGCGCGCCGGGCTCGGTGTGGCCTTCCACGCCAAGCCGCGCGTCGCCGCCGCCGCCGACACCGCGCTCACCACCGGCGGGCTCGAGCGTGTCCTCTACGTGCTCGGCTGGCGACGCGCCGACGTCGACGCGCTGTTCGCACCCTGACCCGACCATGACCGCGACCATGGCCGCGCCGCACCCGATCCCGTACCAGGGCAGCAAGCGACGGCTCGCGCCGGCGATCCTCGACTACGTGCCCGCCGGCACCCGCCGCCTCGTCGAGCCGTGCTGCGGCTCCGCGGCGGTGAGCCTCGCCGCGCTCCACGCCGGCAAGGTCGGCGAGGTGGTGCTGAACGACAGCCTCGCGCCGCTCGCTGCCCTCTGGCGCGCGATCATCGCCGCGCCCGCAGACGTGGCGACGGCCTACGAGCGCCTGTGGCGCGCGCAGCTCGCCGATCCGCGGCGCGGCTACGACCGCGTCCGCGATCGCTTCAACCGCGACGGCGATCCGGCGGCGCTCCTCTACCTGCTCGCGCGCTGCGTGAAGAGCGCGGTGCGCTTCAACGCCGCCGGCGCCTTCAACCAGTCGCCCGATCGCCGCCGGCTCGGCACGCAGCCGGCGCGCATGCGCGCCAGCCTCGTCGGCGCGGGCGCCCTCCTCGCCGGGCGGGCGACCGTGACCAGCGGCGACTACGCGGCGGCGCTCGCCGGCGCCGGCCGCGGCGACGTCGTCTACCTCGACCCGCCGTACCAGGGCACGAGCGGCCCGCGCGACCAGCGCTACCACCAGCCGCTCGATCGCGAGCGCTTCATCGCCGCGCTCGAGCGCCTCCTCGCGCGCGACGTGCCGGTCATCGTCAGCTTCGACGGCCGCTGCGGCGAACGCCGCTACGGCGAGGCCTTGCCGGCGCGGCTCGGGCTCGCCCACATCGAGCTGGCCGCCGGCCGCTCGACTCAGGCGACGCTCCTCGGCAGCGCCGCGCGGACCTACGAGTCGCTCTACGTGAGCCCGCAGCTGGTGCTACAAAGGAGCCGCCTTGGAAGCGCTCATCCCGATCATCGCGATCCTGGCCGTGTTCGGCTCGCCCGTCGTGATCGTCAAGGAGATCCTCGCGCACCGTGAGCGGCGGCAGAAGCTGCAGCTCGGACAGACGATGGCGGCGCAGAAGGCCCTGCCGCCGGGCACCGTCGAGGAGATCGCCGCGCTCAAGGCCGAGCGCAAGCTCCTCCTCGAGCGCGTCGAGAACCTCGAGGCGATCGTCTGCGGCGTCGACTTCGAGCTCAACCAGAAGCTCTCGAAGCTGATCGACGAGCAGCGCCTGCTCGCCGAGAGCGCGGTACGCCCGGCGGGCAACCCGGCGGCCACGCCGGCGGGCAACCCGGCGGCCGCCACCCCCTCGCCGACTCCCGGACCGAACACCAAGCTCGCCACCGACCGCACCGCGACCATCGGCACGCGCGCCCCGTCGACGTCGGCGCAGACGCTCGCCCCCGGCGACGTCCTCGCCAACCGCTACCGCGTCGAGCGCCTGCTCGGCCGCGGCGGCATGGGCGCGGTCTACCTCGCGCACGACGAGGTGCTCGACGACACCGTCGCGCTCAAGGTGATCGCCGCCGCCTTCGCCGCCGACGAGGCGTCGCTGGTCGAGCGCTTCCGCCGCGAGGCCGCGTCGGCGCGCAAGGTCAGCTCGCCATCGGTGATCCGCATCCACGACCTCGGCGAGGCCCGCCCCGGCCTGCTCTACCTGTCGATGGAGTACTTCCCGGGCCGCACGCTCGCCGAGGTGATCACGTCTCGTGGCCTGGTGCCGATCAGCGACTGCATCGACTACCTCCAGCAGATCTGCACCGGCCTCGCCGCCGCCCACGACGCCGGCGTGATCCACCGCGATCTGAAGCCGCAGAACGTGCTCGTCGGCGAGCGCAACGCGGTGAAGCTCATCGACTTCGGGCTGGCCAAGGCGACGACCGGCGCCGGGCTCACCGGCACGGGCATGCTGCTCGGCACGCCCCACTACATGTCGCCCGAGCAGGTGCGCGGCAAGAACGTCGACGCGTCGAGCGACATCTACGCGCTCGGGGCGCTCGCCTATCACCTCCTGTGCGGCCGACCGCCCTTCGCCGGCGACAACGTCATCGCCGTCGGCTTCGCCCACTGCACCGAGATCGCGCCGTCACCTCGCTCGCTGCGCCCCGACGTGCCCGAGGCGCTCGACGCGATGGTGGTGAAGGCGCTCGCCAAGCAGCCGGGCGACCGGCCGCGCAGCGCGCTCGAGTTCAAGGCCGCGGTCGTCGCCTGACGATGTGCGGCGGCGGCGACGCTACTTGCGCCGGGTGTTCCCGGACGTCGTCTTCATGGTCTCCGTCGCCTCCCGGTACGCCGCCTTCGCGCCGCCGATGAACGCGCGGGCGATGCCCTTGAGCGCCTGGAGCGGCGGGACCTTCGCGCGCGCCTTGCCTTCTTCCTCGGCCGCCCGCAGCGACGGTCCCTCGGGGCCGTCGACGGCCTCGGCGGCGTCACGCGCCGCGGCGTCGACGCGTCCTTCGCGGATGAACGACTTCAGCCGTTCGCGGTAGCGGCGGTCAGCCTTGCGGCTGCCTTCGCCTTCCATCTCGTCGGAGATGTTCTCGTCCTCGGGATCGAACACGTCAGGATCCTTGTTCGGATCGTAGGGTTCGTAGGGCTTCATCGCTTCCTCGCTTGCGGTTGATGCCCTCTCGAGGGAGCACGCTGCGTGCCAGCCTCGCATTCGTGCGTGGGCTACGGCGGCGGCACGCCGTTCTGCCCGGGGCCGAGGCCGGCCTTCCACATGCGAAGACGTTCGGCGACGGCGCCGGACATCGTCTTGTAGTTGTCGACGCAGAACTTCTCCTGGTTGCGGCGCGCGTCCTCGGGCAGCGCGCGGAAGTTCGCCATGGTCTTCTTCATGCCCTCGCACAACGCACCCGCCATGGATCCCTCGGTCGCCTTGAACTCGTCGGTGCAGTAGAGGCCGAAGAGGCGATCGCAGGTCGGCATCGCGGGGTCATATCCACCCGCTGCCCCCGTGCCCGTGCCCGTGCCCGTGCCCGCTCCGGTGCCCACCGCCGCGATCCCCTTCCCCCTCTCCTTCCCGTTCCCCCTCACCTTCACCTTCTCCCTCTCCCTCTCCTTCTCCCTCTCCCTCTCCCTCTCCGTCTCCTTCTCCCTCTC
>ERZ761602.6133-NODE-6133-length-13679-cov-15.453244_pt1 | contig 13679 bp, 14 predicted proteins | sample MGYA00512165_ERZ761602 | MGnify/ENA primary metagenome ERZ761602 (study PRJEB28899, sample SAMN02445085) | bioreactor sludge metagenome | biome: EBPR sludge; isolation source: Thorneside wastewater treatment plant | place: Australia: Brisbane, Thorneside...
TCGTAAACAACAACTTAACCAATAGTGACATGTGTTCTGACAAAGTAGAAATAATTATAGTATTCCTATTTGAGCTGTGGATCGCAAGGATGGACTGACTTTGTATCAGCCTATGATGAGTTCTACGAATGATTTAGGAGCGCTATATCAGGGAACTATTTGGAGACTATAGAAAATTTGTTGTGCCAAACGCGAAGCGGCCTCACAACAAGCGGGTGAAATCGATGCTCACTATTATGCGCTAGGACTGATTGTCACATGACAGACATTTTCGAAGGCATCAAGACTATTAAAATTCACGCTACAACGCGGTATCCTATTGTGTCTGCATATGAGTTTGAATTTCTAAAGTCTGAGGCAGAAATACGAGATCTTCTGCGACCATGCACAATTTACTTCATCGTTCAGAGACCGCTGACATTCATTAACAACCTTTACACTGAAAAGGGTCTGATCAAATTTGAAATTACAGACGGACTGGGGAATCAACCATTGCAATGTAGCTTTGATCCACAGGAAAACGGCTTTAGTAAAGCAGACGAAAACCTTCTAGTTGAGATTCAATTTTACAAACGTAAACCAGATATGTCCACACCATTCAATGATGTGGCCGGTATTAGGCTCTTTGACTTGAATAGGAACTTTCTTGTATGGCTTACCCCGCAGAAGTTTCTCTACGAGTATCTATTAGGAAACCTTAAAGCATCAGTGAATGGTGGAATATCTTCCTACATCGATTACGAAGTGCATTACATTGGCAAAGCATTTTCGCAAGAAATATGGAAACGCCTGACAGGCCACCATAAGATGCAGTCTATTTTGACGTTGGAAAACACGTTGAGTGACAAAGCGAGCAAAGCATCTTTTGAGATATCGCTAATAATGCTCGACATTGACGGCTTTGACGAATGCAACATATTTCCCCGGTTCAATTTTGCACTTGAGGAGAACGTTGTCCCAATAATTCATCACTTCACTTTTAACGAGGCTGATGACCGCTTTGAGAATTACTACGTCCCGAAGCTGGATCCAAGAGATGATAAATTGACAAACGAGGTTGAAGCAATGCTGATTAATTGCTTCAAGCCTAAATACAACGAAATTAAGTTTGATAACTATCCTAACATCAAAAACGGTACGCGGTCAGCCGGGTATACGGAGAGCTCACTGCTCTTGGAGAAAATGCCGGCCAAGCTGTCCACAAGGCACCATACTCAAGATGTTGTCCTGCCCAAGAGCGCATAACTTCTCGGTCACCTGAACAGCCCGCCTGGTAGTGTTCTGTAATTTCTTGTCGCACATGATCTGTGATTAAAAAGCGGCACGAGTGCCGCTTGATCAAGTCCATACGGCCTATTGCAAGGAAGTTGATAAGCATCGAGGTATCAGCAATTACAATAGACGATGGACCTTCCACTAACAGCACTCCAGTAACTAATCTTCCTTAACGGCTTCAGCAAGCTCAATCAGCTTGCGTCCAGGTAATTCCAGCTTCTTGCTGAGATCAAGAAGCTTGCCCCGAGAAATCTCTTCCCGGCGATAAGCTTCAATGGCAAGGTGAACGATTTGACTCTTCAATTCGCGATCTTGCCGTTCTCTGCTTTCTGGCTTATCGAGATCATCCAACATTTTTAGGAAGTCGAGAAATCCTTTCCCTTCCGATTCGCGCTCTAGCAGTTTGGCGCATTCTGGTTGTGAAACTAGGTTCAGGCTCTTTAGCCGGTAAGTAGCGGCTTGGTAGCTCACCCCGAAGTGATGAGCAAGCATTGCCGCATCCTGATGAGTAATGGCCTGAGACCCAGGAACGGGCCGAGTTTGAGTATCAATCCGCCCCTCAGTCGCTACGTCGAAAATCGTTTGTTCATATCGGCTAGGCAATCCTTTATCGAGAGAGCGGAGGAACTCCGTTACCCCTTCACCGGGCATCAGCAACGCGGCGGCAAAAGCGTTTGCTCGCTTCTCAATCAGTTCGGAAGCATTATCGCGAGTGGAGACCGTGGCCGTGCGATCCCGGTCGAGTAGGGCATGGGCATACTCATGCGCGTAGGAAAAGCGCTTGCGCCCTTGCACATGGTCAAAATTGACGAGGATCGCCATGCCGATGGAGGTATGGCGTAGAAACAGGCCGGATATTTCATCAGGCAAGTTGACGCCAGAGGACCAGATTCCTTGATCCGAGATCAATTCTCCCATGTTGGCAATGGGCGTCTGACCCAAGCCAAGCCGCTTCCGCTCTTGGAGAGCCACTTGCTCACCTTGCCGAACGGCTTCACTGGCCGTTCGTGGCGCGGGCAAGTTATAGGCTGGCGGGCCACTTCGCGGGGATCTCCCCAATAATTTTTCCAGCGAGCAACCTTCCCGACAGAGGCTCAGGCAGCGCTCTACCTGTTCTTTGATATCCGAACGGGTATCGAGGCCCGGAGCCAACCGATGCAGCGCGACCAGTAGATCATCCTCACGAAGAGGTTGTTCGCCAAAGAAATCGGCTACAGGCTGTTTGTACAACTCCGCAAGTTGGGCCAGTTCCAGGGTTGAAACGGTACGGTTGCCCGCCTCAAGTTGCGTGACCGCCGTTCGCGGTATGCCGATGGAATCAGCCGCAACTTGTTGGCTCAATCCGCAGTTTTCCCTTGCTTCACGCAGCCTCCTTCCGAGGGTGTTTGGGTTGAAAAACATGGTTTTTGCTCTCCCGCTTGGGTTCCGGTTGCGATGACTTCGCTCTCTGAATTTGTTCTTTGATCCTATTATTGGCACCAAAGAACAAAAAAGGCAAAAAAATACTTGTTTGTTTGATATTCGCACCACGAAATAGGCTTTCGAGAATATGATCGCAAATTAAATTGTTATATTTTCCAATATGGACGAGCCATGAGAAGCGGTTAAATCGGGAGTGGGACAAGCGTTTTGGCGATAATGCCTATGCGTTTGAGGAACTGGTGGCCGAGATGACTTCAGCCTTCTTGTGTGCCCACTTGGAGTTGAAGGGCGAGCTTCAGCACGAGAACTACATGGGAAGTTAGCTGAAGATTCTCAAGGAGGACCACCGGGCACTGGTCAAGGCCGCAAGCCTTGCGCAGAAGGCGTTTGAGTATCTCCACGCTTTAATGGAAGGGCCGAAGGTGGAGAAACCGGAAGCCGAGCGGTTAGCGGCTTGAAAGAGGTTTAGCCAGTGAGACCAGGAAACGGGCTCACTGGCGGATAAAGGTTAAGCAAAGTAGCAGGGTGGCCGCAGCTTAATAAAGTTCGCCGGTTACGTCTGTTTACCAGCTCTGCGCTGCTTCTTCTGCATTTTCAAGTTCTTCTTTGCGACGCCAGTAAGCGCACTGCTCGATAAGTGTGCGAGATTTCTTCAATTCTTCCTTATCGTAGAACAGCCGAGCACGGTGCAGATGAATATCAGCCATGTGCAAACGCATATTGCTACGGGAAGCTATTTGCCAAGCATCTTTAAGAACTTTTTTTGTGCTTGGCTCATCATTTTTTATCTTCATCAGGACCAATGATTGTGTGAGTAGTCCACTTACTAGATAATCCAAATATCCAGCTTCATGCAGTCTATCAATGGCAGAATTAATAGTTTTACAGATATCGTTTTGTGAAATATTATCTTTGATAAACGGAATGTTTTTATTAAGAATAAATTTGTAGAGGTCGCAGCGGCCAATAGTCAGTTTGTCTAAGCCAATATGTAAAGGCATCTTAATAGATTTTCTTATTTCAAGCGATTCATTAGCGCGTTCTTTGACCTCATTAATTATGCAGCCAAAATCTTTAGCTTTCTGAAAGTTTAGGTTACAAATAACCTTCCAAATTTCCAATTCAATTGGCTTAAGAAGCAGATTACAGTAGCGAAAGCCTCGTTGCGAACATAGAAATCTTATTGTCGTATCGTAACTAAATTGCAAATTTTCAGCTTCTTTAAAGCACGAGCATGAGCGCTTAATGTCACCTTTTTGATGTAGCGCATCAGCCAAAGACGCACGATTAACATAACGCCAATATTGGTCATTTAAATTATCGGCCCATTGAACAGAATCTTCACCGTAAGCTATAGACTCATCTATATTGCCAACAATAAGCTTATATTCACTTATATTTCCAATAATCTCCGGCAACCTATTTTCAAATTGCCTTTTTGTCGCCATTTTTTGGGCCGTTTGTAATGACTCAATGCTCTCCTCAATACGCCCAATTGCTCTTAAACATAGACTAGCTAACCGAAGAGCATCTATTCTTCTTATTGGAGAAAGGTTTTTTGAAAGTTTTGTCCAAGGATCATCAAAAAGCCAACTCAAAGCACTTAAATCAGAACTGAAAGCGCCAAGACTCCGCCAACTATAATTTCCGAAATGATAATTATCAGCACGAAGGATACGCTCTACAATAACATTCTCACTGACCTCTTTGTGAAGTTCTGCTTGGCAACCGTGGGCGACCGCTTGATAAAGAGGATTAAGGCTGTTAAGTCCATCAGGCCACCAAGGGGTATTATTACAAAGATAATGATAAAGACGTTTATGTGCCTCGCGCCAAGCATATGGTAAATTCTCTCGCATTCTTTTAGCGAAATATTCTCGCAATAAAGGATGAATTTCCAGAGCTTCTTGTTTGTCTGGTTGTGGGTATTTTATTGGTTCTGGTAATTTGTATGGCTTCCCTAAGCGGTTTGCTTCCTTCTGAGCAAAAGCAGTTTCTTTATCGTACCCAAAGAAAGGGCCTGAGTTTAAATAAAAGCAATCAATAAGTCGAATTTTTTTTAACCAGTTTATAGCTAATCGCCAGTCTTTATCAGAAATAGGTTCTAGCTCTTTTTTCTCCTGTGTTACCGTAGATAAACTGAAAAAAACTTCGGTGAGGCAAAGGATAGGTGGTTTTTCTCGAAGAATATCTAGATAGCTAAGAGGAACTGGGCGGTCGAACAGGCCTAACATCCTCAATATGGCTATTTGACGCGCTCCATCTATATCGCCCTCGTTAAACCAACGTTCGTAAGCTGACATTACTTTAAATGCGTAACCACCTTGAATTTGAGCATCAGCTTCCTCAAATCGTATTTGGTCGCGATGACGAATATCGCCGTTATAGGCTAGGGCTAGATAGCTACCGAGCAGGCTGAGGGTGAGAGCGTGGCCACGGACCTCTCGGCTAGCTACTTTCAGCTCTGAATCGTTCTTGGCAATGGGTACCGCGCCTGCGTGGTGAACACCGAGCTTGTATAATAAACGAGCACCGTCAACGTCGCTCAGGTTTCCAAGGTCGTGGCAGATAACGGTACCAGTTGGGTGATCGGTGCAACGCTCGTACTCTGCCAAATCCTGGATGCGCTCGCGGGTAGTGAGGATACATAGACCTGGCTGGCCGGCCCCAGCCAGTTGACTCAGCAGGGTTTGTAGACCTGAGGCGCGTAACCGCCCCGCAAGTGGGCCAGGAGGGTATTGCAGCGGCTCCACACCGTCCAGTACCAGTAAAGTGCGAGTGGCAGTTATCGCTTCAGCCAGACACCTGCCCTTGTTCCAAGGTAACAAAGCGGGGTCATGTTCCACCCCGAACCAGCGCAAGGCATCGCTCAGGAAGCTGTCATCGGATGCCTGCCGGTCTTCACTAATGCCTTGGCTGTAAAAGCTTCGGGCGTATACCCGTTGCGCCCCGTGCCAACCTTCTGCCTTAAGGCGGTCGAGCCAGCGTTTTACTAAAGCGGTTTTCCCGACTCCGCCGGGGGCGACCAATTCGACAATCTGGATATGCTCAGTATCGGACCAGGCATCATCCAGTAACTTGAGTTCATCCTCTCGCCCAAGGAAGTCAGCGGCACCACCGGGCAGCATGAGGTCGATCTTCGGCGCGTTATTCTGGCCCACCGACTTTGCGCTAATGGGATGTGGTGGGCCTACTTGGGGTTTTGGGCGAGGTCGATTAGCTTTTTACAAACTGCACTAAAGATAGCTTGGCGATTGGCTTTTGATAATTGATCAAGGGGCTTCAAGAGATCGTGTGCTGCGTTATAGGTAGCTATCTCAGTGTGCTCGTAAAGGCAAGCACTAAGGTAAACCCAGAAGATGGTAGTGCCTCCTTGATTTGCTTTCTTTAACAAGGGGGGCAGCTCATTCTTACTGATGAAGTCCGAAGCCAGAAAATCTGGGCTGACCAGGAGAACAGCCACCTTGGCAGATAAGAGGTTCGTTTCAATTTCTTTTTGCCATTTCATCCCCGGCTCGATTTTAGTGTCATCCCAAAGATCGACAATACCTTTCTGTATGGCTGGCGCCAGCATTTTTTTGAATTCTTGGAATAGCTTTCTATCCTTATGGCTATAGCTGATAAATATTGGTTTTAGGCTATCTGGATGTGTCATTGTAATTTTTTCCAAGTCCTTATATCACCACGCGCATGATGTACGGTCTATTTTCCGAAGCTCGGACAAGTATCAATGATAGCAAAACGATAATTCCCTCGTAAAATGGCATTGAAAATGTTCAATTTGCTTATAGTACAATACTTCGGACAGTTTTGGCGATCACCATCAACAGGTTAGCCTTCATAGGCTGAATTAAATCAAGGTCAGGGATTGACCTGAGTTGGATAAAATAACCTATTGATTTTGCTTGACTTGCGGCGGATGCTTCAAGCTCTGGTTTTTTAAGGGGTTCCATGCACCGATACACCTTCTGTCCACGCTGTCCACGAGGCCGAAACCCAAAACTGTACGAACCATTGATAGTATTATGTACTAAATAATATGGTGCTGGTTTGATTTCTACAAGCAAAATCAATATCTTAAAATAATAAGTATAGAAATTTGGATTTCTAGTAATCCACCCGAAACGTCGGACTGTCTTCCGGCCTGTTTTTCCGCTTGTCATACAAGCGTGTGGTGGAGACATTAGCATGTCCCAACCACTCCTGGACTTTGGCAATATCGGCGTTGTGCTCCAAGGCGTTTGTCGCCGCCGTCGCCCGCAATGAATGCACGCAGAAGCCGTGAACGTCGGCATTGATGCCGACCTGCTGGCCGTAACGCCGAACCACTTCCTGATAGACCGAAGCCGGGTTGAGCGGCTTGTTCAGTGTGCCGGTCGAGTTGTTTTTCACCGGACGAAACAGCGGTCCCTGAAGGTCATCGCCATGCCCAGCCACTTCCAGATACTCTTTGACGAGCCGCGCCGCTTTAGCCGCCACCGGCACGAAACGGATCTTCTCGCCCTTGCCCTCAATCCGCAGATGCAGCACACCTTCCCGCTGGTGAAGATCGCGGACGCGCAGTTTGCAAAGTTCTTCCCGGCGCAGGCCGTGATAAAGAAGGGTAGCCAGGATCGCACGATCCCGCTGGCCCTTCAACGTATTGGCCGGAGGCGCATCCAGTAAGGCCCGCGCTTGGGCATCGCCCAAGGCCGGCGTCAGCCCTTCATTGTTGTTGGCCTTGGGGCGTTTCACGCCGTTTACCGGATTATGGGTAATCGCGTTTTGTTCGCAGAGGTGATCAAACAGCGAGGAGAGCGCGGCGAGCTTGCGCCGGATGGTGGACGGCGCGAGTTCGCGCCGCTCTAAATCCTTGCGCCAGGCGATGAAGTGCGCGCGAGTGACGATCCGGAATTCTTCCGGGCGAGCGATCCCGACGAAGGCGGTAAAGTCCGCCACGTCTTGGCGGTAGGCCCGGCGCGTTTTGGCGTTCGCGATGTTCGCGAACCATTCCAGTTCGGGCGGCACATCGGCGAGGCCCTGGAATTCAGCGGCGGTCAGGGCGCGGGCGGAGAGAGTTTCAGGCCCAGGGGTTACAGACTCCGGCAATGCCGCTGGTTCTATTCGGCCCGGCAGCGCCAAGGGCAATTCGCCCTGATGAGTAACGGGAACAGTCTTGGATTGGCGGGGTGTTTTGCTCATGGAATCACCCTACCCTTGGTTTTGATTTTACACAAGATAAAATACGTTATCATGGGTAAAAGATAAAGCGAGGGGAGGGGGGAAGCTGATAGAAAAGTGATGGAATCGGATACGAGTCAATGCGTGTTATTAAGCTTTTGGCAAAAATTGACAATTGTTGCCATGACGTGCTATCTTAATAATTATTAAGGAGAAAATACTATGACCACCGTGAATATCTCACTACCTGAACCCATGAAGCACTTTGTAGACTCCCAAGTCACCGAAGGTATGTACGGATCGGTGAGTGACTACATCCGCACCCTGATCCGCGAGGATCAGAAACGTAAAGCCCAAGAAGAGCTTGAAAAGAAATTACTAGCCGCACTCGATGAAGGAAATTTCCAGGAGGTTACTCCAGAGTTCTTCAAACAGTTACGGGCACGTATTTCTAACAAAAGGAATATGTTTAGCGAATCATGAAAAAACGTGTTGTCCAAACTCGATTAGCGGAAGTTGATTTAATAGAACATTTTGATTACATAGCCAACGATAATACGGATGCAGCTTTACGTTTTGCCGAATCCATAGAGCAAGCTTGTGATCGACTATCACAAATGCCGAAAATAGGTTCTATTCGGGAATTTTCTAATCCCCGTCTTTCAGGCATTCGTATGTGGCCAGTCCCTCAATTTTCCAAGTATCTTATTTTTTACCAAATTACCGAAGACAGTATCCGTATAATTCGTGTTTTGCACGGAGCACGTGATATATCAGCGCTTTTCGAGGATGAGTAGTCACCACCACTAAAGATATTGCGGATAGCTATCGTTATCGTCGAATTTTTAATGTGGCCCCGGTCAGAAAAAACCTGCTGTTTATCCTGACACTGTACAGACATTCGCGGTATGTCGATTAACTGGAATGCGTTTATTGCGGCGCTGGATGCCCCACCGCAGCCACGCCCCCGCCTTGAACGTCTACTGCGTGAACTGGGTATCTTCGATTAAGCGAATCTCCTTCCCGCTTCGCGATACAGAAATCGCGAGCCGACCACCACGTGGATTCGTTTGACTGTGGCAAAGACGACCTCAACCGATGGATCACACGGTATGCGCTCGCCAACCAGCACGCGGGCTTGGCGCAAACTTACCTTTTCTTGCTGGTTAAGGACATCCGCAAAATCATTGGGCACTAGACCGAAATATGGAAATTAAACCCAGTAGAACTGAATCAGATTATCAATCCGCCCTCAAAGAAATTGAGGGGTTGATGGACGCGCGGCCAGAGACTCCAGAAGGAGATCGTTTGGATGTGATGACGACCCTCGTTGAAGCGTTTGAAGCTAAACATTATCCTATTGAGGCCCCCGATCCCATCGAAGCTATTCTTACCGAGACGCCCGAAGGCAGTGATCGGCTGACCCCCTATGACCCGGAGTTTGAGGCCCAGATGAAGCTGGCTGAGGAAGGTATGGCCCGCTATCGCAACACTTTACATACGCTGGCGAAATGAAGTATCCCATTTGGATAGAAACCAATGTGGTCTTGGCGCTGGCGGGTTGCTTGAATCGGCACTGGCGGCAGCCTATGTCTTGGGCATCATTCGCAATCACCCTTTTGTGGACGGCAACAAACGCACGGGCTTCATGACCGGCTATGTGTTCCTTGCGCGAAATAACCGACAACTCACGGCTTCGGAATTTGAAGCGACTCGATTCGTGTCCGCATTAGCCAGTGGTGAATTGCAAGAGGAGGCATGTGCCGATTGATTAAGGAACAACACGATGGTGAAAGAGAGCATGGTGTAAGCGCCACCCTTGGCAAGGGTTAGTAAGGGACGATACTGAGCATGGAGATTACACCGATTAAAACTGAATCAAATTATCAATGAAGCCATCCTGCATCGAATGGAAGCTCTCGGGATAGAGTCACCGAAAATAAGCTCAGACGGTTGAACGCGGTTTCAGGACTATTTCGTCCTGGTGGAGCGAAATCTCCAGAGGGAATCCTTCCATAGAGAACCATTCCGCGTTCAACAGGTATTCTGTGGAGTCTTTCAAGAAATGACGGGGGTCTGGAATTCGGACGATGACTACCGCCCCGTCTTCAGTTTTAACCTTGTATTTTTCATACACTGTTTCCTTGATGCCGTAAGTCGCCGATTCTTCCGCCGAGAGCACTCGCGCCACCAGTTCCTTCTTCACTTCATCCAGCACATGGGACAGTTTCATGATGTTCACCTCATGGCACGGTAATAAGTTTTCGCTGTTTGGCCGGCAGGAAGCGGTGAAAGAAATATATTAAGTGATGACAATCACTTAATCTACATCGTAATGCCAAAGACTCACAGCTAAATCTGCTAGTCTAGTTTGACGTTCAGCGATTTCTTGCGTTGTCCATTGATTATACTTCGAGATGTCTTTCGAGAGTTTAACTTGAGAAAGCCTAAGAGCTTCTCTTTTCTCTTCAAAAGATGCTCCACCCAAATCTTTATTTGTATTTTTTTCCAGTAAAACTTGGTTACCTAAACGGAAAACCCACCAGTTATAGCTTTCACCGTCTAAATTACCAATATTACGCCAGTGTTGGTTTTTCTGCTTGGGAACGACGTGCTCTAAATTTACGGCGGTTGGGTCATTTACAGGGCCAATAGCTCCATCCAAATCATAAACCTCAAGCTCTCGCAGAAGAAACCTAGCGTGTTTTGCTGTTTTTATCTCACGGTTTGAAAAAGCTTCTCTGAACTCGTCATCCTTTGGGTAGATATCAGAAAGAGCCCGACGTGCATCTGCTGCTTTTTTCATAATTCCAGATGATATTTTGTGCGCAAGATCAGCATAGTTTATCTCAAGGGCTCCTGTTCTATATGCACATATCAGAGAATAACGTACAGCCATTATCACCATCAGCCTAAGAGTTTTCTGAAAATGTTCTGGCGCAAATTTATGGTATGCAGCCATTAGAACTGGTAAGCACTGTGACGCATTTAGAAGCTTCAATGTCGCAATATCATCTCGAACTTTTTGCCCATACTCATCCCATAATTCGTGGTCGGATATTGTGAGTGCGGAGTAAAGACGGGAGTTATTTAGAAGATCTTCGGAAAGTCGCATAACTTCAATACGTGTGCGTGCTGAATCACGGATAGCCCTGTAAAGGCGTCCCGCTTGAACACGCCCAAATTTTGATATCCAATAGTGACGAATAAATTTAGTGCCGACAGTTTCGTCAAGGTTGGCTAATGTTTCATACCAACGCTGCTTTACAGTCTCACGGGAATTTTTTGCTTCTTTGAATAGGTGATTCTTCAGAAGATCTAAAATAGAAAGTTCGATTCCCCTTTCGTTAAGGGTCTCGAACAACGTGTAGGCATCCGCTTCATCGGACACTACTATCTGAATAGCAGAGAGCTTCTCCTTAATAAATTCTTCCAAATCCGCCAAAGGTGAACTATTAAAAATTTCACCAATACCAGTTACTTCATCTATTTTTTCTTTGAGATATATATACGCCTGTAATATCCGCTTGTTACTTAACTTAGTCCGCCGATTCTTTTCCTTTTCTTCAAAAGCACGACGAGGTTTAATTTCGGCGATGAAGCTACGGAAGGTTTCATCATTCACACTGTTCATTGTGAACTTGGGTACAGTTTCACGGGTCCGACGGTCAATATGACCGAAGTATGTGGATTGGAGTGTTTGGCAAAGATTATCACCATGTTCATGGTACGCATTTCTTATGGCTGCTAACAAAATTAAGGAGGTTGTTAGGCGCTGCTGCCCATCAATAATCTCGTAGGCGCGCCCACTCTCCAATTGACGTACGACAATTGGGCCAAGGAAATGCTCATTACTATCCCGATTATTCTCCATTTCTTGCCAGATGTCGTCCCAAAACTGCGAAACTTCATCCTCTGTCCATGAATAATCACGCTGATGTTCTGGCACCTGATAATGGATTTGTCGTGACAACAGATCCCCAATGAATTCATGTGCTGTCTGTATGAAAGAAGTCATAGGTCTGCCTCATGATAATGATATTTTATCTTTGCCAAACAGATCGCTTAATTTCTTAGCACTCAATAACTTTTCAAGTGTAGTGTAACGAGGCCCTTGCATTGAACCTGTCGGAGCATCGCCGAACGGGATCGGGCCAATCTCTTTTGCCTTCTCGGAAAAAATCACCTTGAACTTTCCTTCCTCTCCATAAGGTTCGATCCGATCTACCGGAGCATAGTGTGTGATAGCTGACGCCGGCATGGTCTGATAGGCAGCGATATATTTGATCTTATCCAGCATTCCGCCCGAGATGCGAATGGCATACCAGCAATCCTGTCCAAGGAATACGTCATCAAACCCATCTTTTTGAGCAGGAACGATAATCGTATCAGGCTTATGGGAATGAATCTTTGTAGCTTCATCAGGCATTGATGCCTTGGGGGTAGCAACAGCCTTGGGAAACTCGAACGCCCGGAGACCAACCAGGGGCAGTATCTGCAAAATCTCCTTCATGAATCCTTGGGTATCGGCCTTTTCCGCTTCCGTCATAGCGGGTTCCTGTGGCACGTTGCCATTGTCCAAATGGCACCCTTTGGTTTGATGGGCTCGATTGACCAAGGCGTATTCCAGCCAGGTTACATGAGCGCGATTCAACCCCCCGCCTGTTGACACAAAAACAATAGCCCAATTCCAGAAGTCTTTACTGTTGTAATGGGATTCAAGCCGATTTTTTACGCCGTCCGCTTGGCCGATATAGATTGTCGGCAGATCGTCCGCTTGGCCTTTGTAACCCACCAAGATGTAGACTCCGGTTCGCGCAAACTCTGGGCGAAGTTTTATTTCAGGCCACTTGATGCGAGGGAAAACCAGACCGACACCAGTCCAGTTCATGCGATCTATAATCCGCACTCCTTCAGGATCACCTTCAGGAACAAAGATACGGATGGTAAATGGATCTGGCATAGACTATCGACTCCCCATAAGTATTATTGTTATAGTACAAGTCCCTACCGCCACGTTTGTCCGTATAAAGAGTAACCGGAAAACATTGATCTCGCAGCAGCTTTTTCTTTCTGCTCCTTCAGCCATTGATCCATCTTCGTGTTAATAATGTTGCCTTCATATTGGTTTACCTTCCATCCATTACTAAGATAAACCGGATTTAGTAGTTTCTTATTATCGTCTTTCAAGTTGTCATACACAGCAATTGAAACCTGTTGGGTAGAGCGTGCTCCCTTGTTTCCTTGATGGCATAGATTGGATGCTTCATTAACAACATCGCCCATCCAGATTACATCGTTAATTCCGGAGCCTTTATAACCAGCTTTCAACATCAAAGCACGCCCGTAAGCTAAACCGATCCCACACTGAAACGGCGTATATCCTTTCTGCTCTAAGCGCCAGTTAAGGATGTTAGTCATAGAGTTCAAGCAGGCAGCCGTGCTAAATATAACGTCAATATCCGCCTTATAGGGAGTATTAAAAACTCCACTAACACAATCACCATTAATAAAAACCTCACGGCAATTACCATTCCCACTAATCACTGCTACACACTCAGAAAGATAAGATCTATAAATTTTACCTAATACTGGCCGAGTGTGTTTCTCAGGTAGTTGAGAACTTCCTCTAATATCGATAAATAAAGCCGTGCAGTTGACGTAAAATCCGTTTGAATAAGTAAGCTTATCTCGTCCAGGAATTTCATTGACCTCCTCGAACTTCTCAGCACTGTCAAGGATTTCCTTAATTCGACCATCGCTTGCTATACAGCAATTCCCGGTCTCTTAAAAAGATCTATGTAATCAGTGTATTACGAAAG
>ERZ761602.6139-NODE-6139-length-13669-cov-3.205818_pt1 | contig 13669 bp, 6 predicted proteins | sample MGYA00512165_ERZ761602 | MGnify/ENA primary metagenome ERZ761602 (study PRJEB28899, sample SAMN02445085) | bioreactor sludge metagenome | biome: EBPR sludge; isolation source: Thorneside wastewater treatment plant | place: Australia: Brisbane, Thorneside...
TCGTCACCGTCCTCGTCATCCCACGCCGCGACCCGCGTCATCCCGAGACCCCGCGCCCGGACCCCGACTTCATTGACACGCTGTGCCGCCACCTGACCCCGCGCCGGCTGGTGACCTGCGAAGTGCTGCTGCGGCCACCACTCTACACCGGCATCTGGATCAGCGTCGGCATCGAAATCGTCGCCGGCCAGTCGGTCGCCAACGTACGCGAGAACGTCCGTCGCGCCCTGCTTGGCCATCTCGCGCCACTACCGCCGTCGGTCACTGGTGCGGCCGCCAGCGGACTGCCCGGTTTCGACAACGGCTGGCCGCTGTTCCGCGCCGTCTCGGCACTCGAACTGGCGACGACCGTAGCGCGCTGTGACGGCGTCGCCGGGGTCAACGGCCTGCTGCTCGCCGACGCCGGCGGCAGCCGCCGCGACAGCGTGCCGATGGTCGGGCTGCAACTGCCGTACATCGCCGGACTGTCGATCGGCCTGGGTGACCCGCTGCCGCTTGACCAGTTGCTCGGCCGTGGCATTGGTGCCGCGGGTGAAGACGGGGAGGACGATGGCACGGGCACCGCCGGCAGTGGAACGAGCGGCCGTTTGGTCCGCCTGCCGGTCCCCAAGGTACCACGGGAGTGCTGATATGGACGCCAACGGCAGCCGCTACCACACCCTGATCGGCGCCAGCGACTGGCAGCGGTCGGCGCCGCCGGCGGCAGCGGTCGAATGGCGGGACGGCGCCTTGCGCCTGCAGGCACTGCTCTTCGAGTTCAGACCGGGACGCGCCGAAGCCCTGCCCGAGGAGTACGGGCGCGGCGGTGTTTTCGATGCCTACGGCAACCTCTACTGGCTGTCGTCAGACCGTCGTACGATCATGGTGCGCTCGGTCGGCAGCGGCGACAGCAGCCGCTTCTGGCCGGTCGCCGGTGGCACGCCGGCACACGACCGGGCCGGCGCCATCGCCGGCTATCGCGCCGGCAGCCAGACGCCGAGTGACAGCCGCTTCCAGCCGCTGTCCGCTGCGGCGGACACGCCGCCGCTGCCCGAACTCGACGCACTGACCATCACCGCTGCGCACTATCTGGTCGTTGCCTCGACCGAGGCTGGCGGCCTGCTGATCTTCGACCTCTACGGCGGCGGACCGCCGCTGTTTCAGGGCTGGCCGGAGCTGCCGGTCGCGCTGGCACTGGTCGCGCTGGCCGACGGCGGCGTCGGCGTACTCAGCGACAACCACCTGCTGCGCAGCGGACCCGATCTCAAGCCACGCTTCCGCGACGACCGCCAGGCACCGTGGTTTACACCCGAAGGCACCCGGCAGGACGCGCAGCAGTCGTCACCGCCGGCAGCCGAGGCATCGCCACCAGCCGCGGACAATACGTCGAATCCTCTCGCCGGCGAGCCCTGCGACCTCAACCTCGAGCCGGCGCTTCCGGCTGACGACACCGGCGACCGCACGACCGCGACCGCGATCGCGGCCTTGCCCGGCAACCGGCTGCTGATCCTCAGTCAGTCGGCGAACCGGCCCGGCGCCACCTGGCTGAGCGTCATCGGACTCGACGGGACGCCGAGTCCCCTGGTCGCCGGACAACCGGTGGTCGATGCCGATCGACCACCACCCATCGATCCCGACGCCCTCCCGGCCAAGGCGATCCGGCTCGACCTGCTGCTCGCCCGCATCACCACCGGCGCGCACGCGCCCGGTCTGGCCGGACGGACGCTGGCGATCGACTGGGGCCAGGCGGCGGCTGGCGCTGTGGCGTCCGCTGGCACGTTTTCGCTGATCGTCGTCGATGCGGCCGGCGACCAGGCCTACCGCTTCGCAGCCGGCTGGCAAGCGCAGACACTGGTCGTCGGAGTGGTCGGCGAATACCTGCCGTTGCGCCGCTATCACGGCATGGGGCTGGCCGCCCTCGCCGCCGGCATGACCTTGCACGGCTACCCCGATGCGCGCGTCTTCTACGCTGGCGAGAAGCAGTGGTCGCCCCTGCTCGCCCTGCCGCAACCACGCTACGCGCGCCAGGCAACCCTGCTCGTCCCGGCACCGGAGCTGGCGTGGGACAGCGGCCAGCCCGCCTGCGTCTGGCACCGGCTGCTGCTCGACCAGCGCCTGCCGCCGGGCACTTCGGTCAGCGTCGATAGCCGCTGTGTCGAGAATCTCGACGACCTTGCCGCTGCCGAATGGCGCAGCGAGCCGGCCTTGTTGCGCGCCAGCCGCGGCAGCGAGCTGCCGTGGCGCGATACCGGCCCGTCACCGGCCGGCACCTGGGAACTCCTGCTGCAGGCGGCACGCGGCCGCCACCTGCAGTTGCGGCTGACGATCACCGGTGATGGCCGCCAGACACCATCGCTGCATGCCCTGCGCGTCTGGTACCCGCGCTTCTCGTACGCCAGCCAGTACCTGCCGCCGATGTTCCGTGCCGATGCCGGCAGTGCCGACTTCCTCGACCGGCTGCTGGCGCTGTTCGAAGGCGAATTCACCCGCTGGGAGGACCGCATCGCCGCTGCGCAGTGGCTGTTCGACGCGCGAACGGCACCGGCGGCGACACTTGACTGGCTTGCCAGCTGGCTCGGTGTCGCTTTCGACCCGGCGTGCGACGAAAGGCGCCGCCGCCTGCTGATCCGTCACGCGCTGCTCGGCCACGCGCGCCGCGGCACCATCCCGGGCCTGCTGCTCGGCGCGACGCTGGCCTGGGAGACGGAGGTCGACGAAGACTGGCTGCGGGCACCCGAGAAACTCACCGAGCGAGCGCACGGCGTCCGCCTGCAGGAGCTGTTCGGGTGGCAGACGGCGCTGGCCGGCAACGCCTGGCGGCCAGCCCTCGGCCGTGCCTGGCTGCTGCACGCCGACCGCCTGGCTGGCAATCCGTCGCTCGCCGATCCGGCCGAACTGGCGGCGCTCGGCATCACCGGAGCAGCCGCACGGGCGGCCGCCAACCCGGAGCGCCGGCAGCAGTTGCAGCGCGCTTTCGGTTTCATCCCCCGCGCGGCGATCGAAGAGGAACGACTGTGGTCGGCCTGGCTCGACGCGCAGAACGACCAGCGCAGCCCGCCGGGTGACCAACCGCTTGCGCCGGTGGACGCCGCCGACTGGCGCGCCTATCTCGACAGCAGCCGGCCGTGTGCGCCGCTGCGCCAGCGCTGGCAGGATTTCCTCGCGCGCCGCTGGCAACGAGTCTCGGAACTGAATGCCGCCTGGGGAACCCGCTGGCGCAGTTTCAGCCGCATCCCGTCACCGATCGTGCTGCCGGCCAGCGAGGCAGCCCTCGCCGACTGGCATCGCTTCGAGGCACAGGTACTGCGTGCGCTCGGCCATGCCCACCGCTTCCGCATCGTCCTGCCACTGCCCGCCGGCACCCTTGACCTCGACGAGCTGACGCGGCGGCGTGCCTCGGTGTTGCGCGTCATCGAGCGCGAGAAACCCGCCCATACGACGGCCGAGGTACGCTTCGGCTTCGACCTGTTCCGCGTCGGCGATGCCCGCCTCGGCCTCGACAGCCGGCTCGAGAATGGCCTCGCACGCTATCCGGAACTTGCCGCGCTGGCCGGCGGCACCGCCGGTTCGCTCGTGCTCGGGCGCAGCGATCTCGGTGGCGGACGCCTGGCAACCACCCGACCCCAACCGCCTGCCGACCGCGTCGGTCTGGACCGTGGCGGACTTTCCCTTCGGAGACCCACATGACCTGCTGCAATGGATCGTCCTTCGTTCCTGCTCCCGATGCCACGCTCGATCCGAGCCAGCGCGTCAATTTCACCTTCGGCATGGTGCTCGGCGTCGACGATTTTCGCCAGGAGCACCTCTACCTCGCTGCCCGTGATCAGCGCGCGCTGGCCGCTACGGTTGGCTACGGCATCGTCGCCGGACTCGACGTCGCCTGTCTCACGGACAAGATAGCCGGCAAGACGTCGGTGCGCGTCGAGCCCGGCCTCGCGCTGCTGCCCGACGGACATCTGGTCGCTGTCAGCAGCGCGCAATGCGCGTCGCTCGACGAGTGGCTGGCCGACTGGCTGACCAGCCAGAAGAACCTCCCCGATCGCGTCTACGTCGTTCTCCGTTTTGACGCCACCAGCGGCACGCCGGTACCGATCCCCGGCGAGCCATGTCGCGCCGAAGGCGAGCTGCAGGCCGACTCGCGGATCAGTGACGGCTTCCGGCTCGACTTCTCACCGGAGCCACCGGACACCCGCGAGGACGACGCGCTGCGCAGCTTTGCCGCCTGGCTGCGCACGGTCAAAGTCGTCGGCGGGCCAGCGGCAGCAGCCGAAGATGGCCGCCTGAACCCCGGCCGGCTGGAGATCGAAAAGGCGGCCCGCGACCGCGAGCTGGTCGGCAAGATAGGCATCGATCGCGGCCGGCTCGACGCCTTCCTGCGGGCGGTCGAGAAAACGATCAGCAACGCCATCGCCAGAGGCTGGCCGGAGAAGATCTTGCGTCCGACCAGCGAAGTGCCGCTTGCCGATCCGGTGAAAGATCTGGCAATCCCCTACGGTGAATACGCCGAATACATGCAGGCCGCCTTCGCGCTGTGGATTGACACGCTGCGCTGGCAGTACCGCAAGACGCACTACGACCTGCCGGCAACCAGCGAAACTCGACTGCTGCTTGCCGGGATTGACCTGACCGGCGACCAGCCGGTGGCAATCCTGCGCGGCCGACCGCAGGTCGTACACCTGCGGCTGCTGCAGGAGTGGCTGCTCAACAAACCCGACGACGCGCCACGCGACGCGCACTACGTGCTTGGCCGCAGCGATCCGCGGCTGCCAGCAGCGCAGGATCTCAACGCGTCGTTTAGCGCAGCGGCGCGCCGGCTGGCAAGAGTCGACCCGGTCGACGGCGACGGCATCGTTCGCCCGGCGGTGATCTGGCCGGGAACGGCCGAAGCCCCCGCCGACTACTACGGCCCGGACATGGACGCACCGATCCCGGTCGCCGACGGCGGGACCGGCCAGAGCGCCGCGCCGACAGCCGGCCAGCTGCTGGTCGGCGCGCCGGAAAGCAGTCCGGCCGGCCTGCCGGCGTTCACCCTCGGCACGCTGCGCGCGGCACAACACGGGGAGGGCGAGACCCCGCTTGCCAACCTCGCGATCGATCCAACGTCGCAGGCGCCCGACATCGTGCTCGACACGATCCAGGACATTAACCCCGACGCCTCACCGGCCTTCGCCGGCCTGACCGTCGACGGCGCGATCACCGCTGGCAGCCTGCACGTCGTCGCGGGCGAGGACGACGCCGACGGCGACGGCACGCTGACCGTCCCCGCCCTCGACTCGGCCGTCATTGCCAGCGACGCCGACGGGCGTCTGATCAAGGCCCGGCGCTGGGACGGCAACGACGAGGACCTCGCCAGCGGGGCGATCTACTACTACGCCCCCGGACAGGGCGAACCGGTGCGCATCGAGGAGGGTGGCAGCGGCCTCAGCGCCCGCCCGCAGCCCTTGCAGGTGCTGGTCGGCCACAACGGCGCAGCGCCGCCGGCGTACGTGCTGGCCAACCTGGTCGCCGGCAAGAACGTCAGCCTGACGCTGGCTCAGGAGCGCTTGCCCGACGCACCGCTGCAGCCGCCAGGCAACGTGCTCAATGTCGGCGACCGGCTGCCACTTGGCGACCGTCTGCCCCTCGACAGACTGCCAGCCGGCAAGCTGCGGCAGGTCTGGAACCTGCAGATCGATGCCAGCGGCGGCAGCGATCTGACGCTGCCGTTGACCGCCGCGCAGGGCGGTACCGGCCAGACGGCGGCACCACAGACCGGCCAGATCCTGGTCGGCGACGGCAGCAGCTTCGTGCTCGGCCAGATAGCCGCCGCCGACGCCGCGCGAAACCTGACGGTGTCCGCCAGCGCCGCCGGGGTGATGCTGAACACGGCGCAGAACATCGACCAGGAATCGGCCCCGACCTTTGCCGCGCTGCAACTGACCAAGCCGAGCGACCGACGTGCAACGCACAACCTCGGCTGGAACGACGAAAAGAAAGAAGTGGTGATCGGCCCGCTGGCCGGCGTCAGCAGTCGCCAGGTGGTCGTTGCCGAGACCCCGGACGAGTTCGGCAAACTGCTCGAACGCTTCGACGACTTCGCCGGCAGAGATGTCGTCGTCGTCTACCGTTCGGACAAGCCGTTTTCCTCCGCCAAGGCGCCGCCTCCGGGCAACGATGGCCAGTGGCTGACGCTCAAGTCACTGGCCGGATCCGGCAACCTGACACTCGACAGCGGCCTGATCGAGGGGGGCTCGATCCGCCTCGACGCCGGCCGCGCAGTGACTCTGGTCGCCTCGTCGGCGCTCAAGCTATGGCTGCTGGTCGGGAGATTCTGAAATGGCCACCGCGCTCAACCAGCCCGTCGCCGGCAGCACTTCGCCGCGAACATTCTTTTTCAACGGTCGCCTGCTCTCGGCCGAAGACCTGCAGCGCGAGCAGACGGCGCGCGAGAGCGGTCAGAGCCAACTGGCGAGGCTGCTTGGCTGCGGCATCGCCAGCGGCCTCGAGATCACCGGCAAACGTGGCGAAACGGTGCTGACCATCGGCACTGGCGTCGGCATCACGCCGTCCGGAGGGGTGATCGCGATCGACACGATCGAGCTCGATCTCGCTGCTATCGGCCAGCGCAACCGCAGCGGCGGTTTCAGCGACTGCCTTGCTGCGATGTCGGCGCTGTCGCAGGTCGCCGGTGGGCTCTACCTGCTGGTACTCACCCCGACCTGGCTGGCCAGCGGCCGCGCGACGACGACGCTCGGCGAAGTTGGCGCCTGCAACCGCAAGCTCGAACAACCGGCCGTTCGCGCCCGCCTGTTGGCAATGAAGGAACCGGATGACAGTCCACTTGCGTCAGGGAAGCCCGGCAAGACAGAAAGGACCGAGAAGGCGCGGGACACCTTGCGCAACCGCGTCGCGCATTCCCTGCTCGCGCCGGACGATCCGCAGACAATCATCATCCAGGCGACGGCCACCACCAGCGGGTCAGGCGCGGCAACCAGGATGATCGGCTGGTTACCCGAGGGCAGAGTTCCGGCACTCACTGCCGACGACCTGCCGCTGGCCGTGGTATACCTGAGTGCCAGCGCGACCATCGACTGGTGCGATGGTGACGCGGCGCAGAGGCGGCTGGCGCCGCCACCGGGGCTTGCCGGTGACCGCTTCTGGCGCGAGTCGCACGCCGTCGAAATGGAAGCGTTTTTCCGCCAGTTCGTTGCCCAGTTCGTTGCCCAGTTCAGCGACGAGCAGGCTGCAGCGGTCGAGGACATGGCCGGCGTCTACGCTTTCCTGCCACCGGTCGCCCTGGTCACCCGGCAGTGGCTGGAACTGTTGGTCAAGGGCTTCCGCCTGGCAGGCCTGAACGTAACGCACAACCCGACGCCGGCGAGCCGCGCCCACTTTGCCGATCTGCTGAACCATGGCCTCCACGATTCGTCGTTGGCGATCACCAAGTCGGCAACCGGCAACGCCTACTCGCTTGCCGGCAGCGACCTTTGCCTGCTGTGCTTCGAATCCGCGCCACAGGCGCCGAACAAGTAGCGGCGCGCGACTGCCGTCATGCCCGCCGCAGCCCACCTGACCATCGAACGCTGGCACAGCGGCACGGCGCCGCGCCAGCCGGTGGTCGCCCGGCTGGCGGCAGAGGCACTGGCCGCCGAGGTCGCCGAATCGCTGCCTGCGCTGCCACCCCAGTCGCTGCTGCTCGTTCGCCGTATCACGCTGGCGCTTCCCGGCCTCGACGTCGACCGCATTCCCGACGCCCGCCTGCGGCAGTTAGCCGCCCAGACCAGCCGGCACATGCTCACCGCCGCCCGTGATCAGGCCGCCCGCCCGGCCAGGCAGGCGGTCGACGACCATGCCATCGCCGTGTTCTTTGCCGACGAGGCCGAACTGCTCGCCTGCCTGGCGCGCGATGCGCTCAACGGCCGGCTCGACACCTGGTGGTGGCGAAGCGTTCTCGGCCGCCACTACCCCGACTGGACCAGCGCCTGGCAGGAGCGGCCGACGGTCGGTACCGCGGCACTGCGGCTGCTCGCCCGCGCCGGGCTGGCCGAAGCCGTCGCCGGCTCGCTGGGCCTTGCCCTGCCACCAACCGTCACCGGACCGTCGCCAGCGCCAGCCATTCGCGCCGCCCAGCCACCAGCCAGCACCGCCGACCTGGTCATGATGCCGCCAGCTGCGCCACCGGCGACGGCCGCCGCTGGACGGCCGGCCATCGTGGTCGGCAACCGCGGCGCCGACGTTCGATCCAGCAGCGGTCCGCCACTTGCCGCTAACGTACAAACGGCGGCCGCCACCGACCCTGACGCGAAGCAAGCGGCAACCGTCGCCCGCCCGGCCAGCACGAAGCCGGCCGATGACCGGCCACCATTGGCCGGCGAGCCGACGACAGCCACCCTGCCACGAACGCCCGCAGCGAGGCCAGCGGCGTTTGCCGGGCGCGCCGCCGGTCACGCCCGGACGTCGGCCACGCTGCCGGACACCCCGGCCGCAGACGCCAGCCTGCAAAGGCCGGCGAGTCCTGCCACCGACACGGCCAGGAGCCCGGCGGCCAGCGACAGCGTGGTGCGCGAAGACGAAGCGACGGCGCCGCCAGCGGCGCGCGGATCTTGGCCACCGCCGGCGAGCCACCGCGCGATCATGTCGGCGCCAGTGCCAGCGGTAGCGCCGCCTATTGCCCTTGCGCCGCGAACGACCGCCGGCAAGACGGTCGCCGCACGCGGCGACACCCAGCAAACCAACGCGGGACCGCCAGCAGTCGCTGGCGCCGCAGGCTGGAGTGTGCACCCGCCGGCGTTTGCCGGCCGCGCCACGACACCGACCGTGCGCCGCGGAAGCGACGTGCCGGCACCCACCGAGCAAGCACCGGTGCAGGCGATGGCCGTGGCCAACGACCCGACAACGGCAGGCGAGGCGTGGCCGCTCGCGGTGACCCCACAGCCGGTGTTCACCCGCTGCGCACGCCTGCTGTTCCTGGTGAATCTGCTGGTCGGTGACGGCCTCTATCCGGACTTCACGCGCCCGTCCGCGCGCGGCTTTCCGGTTCCGCTGTGGCAGCTGCTGGCGCTGCTCGGCATCGCGCTCGCCGGCCCCGGGTTTCGCCGTGATCCGCTGCACGCCGCGCTCGAAACATGGGCCAGCGAGGTCGCGGCCAGCGATCAGACCGATCTCGATCGCCGCTGGCCGATCCCCGCTGCGCCTGGCGGGCGGCGCCTGCGCGCGCGCAGCCTGCGCCGGCAACCGAAAGCCGCTTTCGCACGCTGGTTCGCGCGCTATTGCCTGTCACTGCGCCGGCGCCTGGCCGCTGCTCTGGCAATAGCGCCGGCGCTGGTCGGCCGGCAGCTCTGGCAGCAGCGCGGCAATGCCTGCGTCTGGCTGTCGGCGGCAGAGATCGTCGTCGTATACCCGCTCGACGAGCACCCGGTGGCCTGGCGGCTGGCCGGGCTGGACCGCGACCCCGGCTATCTGCCGAGTGCCGGACGGACACTACGCTTCGTCTTCGAGTAAGAGACCGACGACGATGAAACCCGATGACCTGCGCCAGCTGCTTTTCGACAGCGATGACGACGCCGGCACTGACTGCGGCGAATGCTTCCGGCCTCTGCTGCTTGGTGCCGCCTGGCGAATAGCGACCAACGCGCGCGATCTACTCGGCGACGAAGCCGACGAGCGTTTTCCCTTTCTCGCCGAGTACGCGGCCGCTTTCGAGGCTTCTGGCGGCGAACTCGCCGACCATCCTCTGCGTTGGCTGGCGGTCAGCAGCGGCTGGCCAGCGAACGCCATCGAGGTCTGGCTCGCGCACGGCCTGGTCGAAGAAGACGCCCGCTTCGGCGCGGTATTTCAGGCGCTCGACCCGGACGCCAGCGAGCGGCGACCGAGCCTGACGCTGATGCAGTCGTGGTGGGGAACGCTGCCGCGGGAAGGCTTGCGCCCGGCGTTGCGTGCACTGCTCGACTGCGGCCTGCTGCACCGCCCTGGCGGCACGACCGGCAGCGGCGCCTCGTTCGAGGTCGAGGAGAACTGCTGGGCAGCAGCGCGCGGCGAAGCGCCGGGCGAACCCTGTTCGGGCGTTCAGCTCCGGCCAGCGGCAGACGCGCCGCAGCTCGACGAACTGCTGCTGCCTGACGACGTGCGGCTGGCTGTCGATCGGCTGGCGGCGCAACTCGCGACGACCGGTGGCACCCTGATCGTCCGTGGACCCGAACACAATGGCCGCGGCGCCCTCCTTGCCGCGCTGGCGCGGGCCGAGGGGCGGCCGGCGCTGGCCATCGACTGGCCCTTGCCGGCCAGCGGCGAAGCGCCACCCTGGCTTGGCGCGTTCGCCACGCTGACCGGCTCCCGTCCGCTCTTCCGCCTGCGCGCGACGCCCGGCGAACGGCTGCGGCTGCCTCGCCTGACCGGCTACCACGGCTGGCTCGGCGTCGTCTGCGGCGACGAAGATGCGATCGACGAGCCGCCGCTGCCGGCGTGGCAGCTGACGCTACCGCTGCCCGACGCGACCCTGCGCGAGCGACTGCTCGCCGCCTACGCGCCGGCGCTCGCCGGCGAGACCCGCGGCCAGCTCGCCGGACTGCTCCACCTGTCGACCGGACACCTGCGACGTGCGCTGGCACAGGGGGGCGACCCGGTCGCCCCGGCGCCCGAGCTGGCGGCGACGCTGCGCGAAGTCGCGCTGGCCGGCGGTTCGGCCGAACTCGACGGCCTTGCGCGGCGCCTACCCAAGGGCGGTGCTGACTGGCACGCTCTGGTCCTTGACGGCGATCTGCGGCGCGACCTCGACAACCTCGAAGCGCGCTGCCGCCAACGCGACCGCCTGCGCGCGACACTGCCACCAGCGTTCGCCGCCCGCCTCAACGCCGGCGTGCGGGCGCTGCTCGCCGGCCCGTCGGGAACCGGCAAGACGTTCGCCGCGTTGGTCCTCGCCGCCCGCCTCGGTGTACCGCTCTACCGGCTCGACCTCTCGTCGGTGGTCAGCAAGTACATCGGCGAAACCGAACGCAACCTGCATCGGCTGCTCGCCGCCGCCGAGGCACTCGACGTGCTGCTGCTGCTCGACGAGGGCGACGCGCTGCTCGCTCGCCGGACGTCGGTCGGCAACGCCCACGACCGCTACGCCAATCTCGAAACCAACTTCCTGCTGCAGCGGCTTGAAAGTCACCGCGGCCTGGTGCTGGTCACGACCAACGCGCTCGACCGCATCGACCATGCCTTCCTGCGCCGCTTCGATGTGCTGCTCAACTTCCGCCTGCCCGAGTCCGAAGAACGGCTCGACCTGTGGCGCGCGCACCTGCCCGCCGATCATCGGGTCACTGCGGCAACGCTGGCTCGCGTCGCCGAGTCGTGCGCGCTGTCCGGCGGGCAGATCCGCAACGTCGTCCTCGCTGCCGCGTCGTCGGCGCTGGCGCTCGCCCGCCCGGTCGACGACCAGTTGCTTTTCGACGCACTGCGCCGCGAGTACCGGCGCGGCGGCCAACTCTTCCCGCTGGCGCACTGAGCATGGCGATGCTCGCACTGCGCGCCCCCCCGCGGCGGGTCGCCAACCCCAAGGCCGACCCGCGCTTCGTCGCCGTCACCCAGCAGATCAAGGCGGGCGCGGCGAAACTCCAGAAGCATGTGCCGGCCGCGCAAAAGGCGCGCGAGGCGTCGCGCTCGGCACCGGCGCCGGCCAACGAGCGGCTGGCCGGCGCCAAGGCCAAGGTCGTCGATCAGGTCAAGCAAGCGCCGACACCGAAGCCGCAACCGAATTCGTTCAAGGCGCTGCTGCGCGCCGAGATCGACAAGGCGATGCCGAAAACGCTCGGCGACACCGAGAAATTCATGGACGGTGGTCAGGCGGGGGCGATGAAGGGGTCGCTCGCCGGCAACGTCGGCAACCAGAAAGCCGCTGCCACGGGCCCGGTCGACCAGGCGACAAGACAGGCGCCGGATCCAGGCAGCGTGCCGGCGCAGCCATCGACGGCATTGCCCGCCGAAGCAGCACCGACGCCGCCGGCAGTTGCCGGCGCCAGTGGCATGCCGCCGCCGGCAACGCCGACCGAAGCGTCGCTCGAGCAATCGAAACAGGACACCGCGCAGGCGCTGAAGAACGAAAGGATCAAGCCCGAGAGCCTGGCACGGGCCAACGATCCGCGTTTCAGCGCCGTCGCCAGTGCTCAGGCCAAGGTCGCGGTGCAGGCCGACAAGGCGCCGACCACCTTCCGCGCCAGGGAGGCGGCGGTGCTCGCCGGCGCCCGCGCACAGGCCGGCGGCGTCGCCGGCCGTGGCGCGCTGCTGCTTGCCGGTACCCGTGGCCGCGGCAACGCGCTGGTCCTTTCGCGGCAGCAGCAACAGGCAGCGAAGGAAGCCGCCGAACGGCAGAAGGTCGCGACGCACATCGAGGGGATCTTCGCGCAGACCAAGCAGCGCGTCGAAGCGCGGCTGGCATCGCTCGACCAGCAAGTCGCGGCGATCTTCGACCCCGGCGTCGATGCGGCACTGGCGAGAATGAAGCAGTTCGTCGACGATCGCATCTTCCGCTACAAGCTCGAACGTTACCTGACGATTCCCGGACTGGGGCTCGCGCGCTGGCTGCGCGACCAGGCGCTCGGCCTGCCGGAAGAGGTCAACGCGTTCTACGTCCAGGGGCGGCAGGTCTTCCAGGCGGCAATGGATCGCCTGATCGACCGTGTCGCCAACCTCGTCGAGACGCGGCTGGCGCAGGCCAAGGCCGAAGTCGACTCGGGACAGGCAAAGATCAAGGCCTACGTCGCCAGCCTGCCGGCCAACCTGAGGGCGGCGGGCGACGCCGCGGCGAAGGCGGTCGGCGAGCGCTTCAACGAACTCTCGCAGAGCATCGACGCCAAGAAGGAAGAACTCGCCTGGCACAGAAATACAAGGAGGCCTTCGACAAGGCCGACGAAGCGTTGAAGACGATGCAGGACGAGAACAAGGGCCTGCTGCAGCAGTTCGCCGAAAAGCTCGGCGAAGTGGTCAAGGCACTGCTCCAATTCAAGGCCAAGCTGATGGCCATCCTGAAAAAGGGCCAGGATGCGATCCAGCGCATCCTCGACGATCCAATCGCCTTCCTCGGTAACCTGATCGCCGCCGTCAAAGGTGGTTTCCAGGCTTTCGTCGGCAACATCTGGACGCACCTCAAGGCCGGTTTCATGAAGTGGCTGTTCGGTTCGCTGGCAGCGATGGGCATCACCCTGCCGAGCGATCTCAGCCTGCCGTCGATCCTCAAGCTGGTACTCGACGTGCTTGGCATCACCTACGAGCGGATGCGCGCCAAGGCAGTCAGGCTGATCGGCGAACGCGCGGTCGGCGCGATCGAGAAGGTCGTCGAATACGTACGAGAACTGATCACCGGCGGGCCGGCGAAGCTCTGGGAAAAGGTCAAGGAAGACCTCGGCAATCTCAAGCAGATGGTCATCGACGCAATCCAGGACTGGCTGATCACGACGATCATCAAGCAGGCGGTGACGAAGATCGTGTCGATGTTCAATCCGGCCGGGGCGATCGTCCAGGCGGTGCTGGCAATCTACAACGTCGTCGTCTTCGTCATCGAAAAGGCACAGCAGATCATGACCCTGGTCGAAGCGGTGGTGAACTCGGTGGCGGCGATCGCCAGCGGCGCGATCGGCAGCGCGATCGCCTGGATTGAGAAATCACTGGCCAACGCGGTGCCGCTGGTCATCGGCTTCCTCGCCCAGTTGCTCGGCCTCGGCGGCATCAGCAA
>ERZ761602.6140-NODE-6140-length-13668-cov-4.774921_pt1 | contig 13668 bp, 11 predicted proteins | sample MGYA00512165_ERZ761602 | MGnify/ENA primary metagenome ERZ761602 (study PRJEB28899, sample SAMN02445085) | bioreactor sludge metagenome | biome: EBPR sludge; isolation source: Thorneside wastewater treatment plant | place: Australia: Brisbane, Thorneside...
GATCAAACGTGAGCGTTCTGTCGCAAACGCTCTCCAAAGATCTCATTAGAATCCTCGATACGACATCGAGCTCCTTGCAATCGAGTCTCTCCACGCTCGGCGCGTCTCTCAATCGTCTTTCGTACGCCGAAAATGCGCAGTGGAGCCTGGTCGAAAATCTCACGAACGCTCTAAGTTCGACGACAGATGCCGATATCGCTGAGGAAGTTGCGGAACTCACCCGAAGTCAAATTCTCCAACAGGCTCAAGTCGCCGCTCTTGGGCAGTCCAACCTTCAGATGCAGCTCATTCTAAATTTATTTAGGCCGGTTTAATTTCTCAATTTCGAGCCGTTCTGCATTCCTTTATGCAGGAGTTTTCATTTCTATTTTAATATTTAAGTGACGACATTTAGTTAACCTAATCTAGGTACTTTTCTTTAATCATTCAGTTACAAATCCATCTTGTATCTAATATTTTAATCTTATTTAATTATGCTATGAAATATTCGACTCTCTGGGGATTGAGCGCGTGGCTGCATACAAAAAATCCGATCCTAAAATCGCATTTCTACCGCCATCGCTCGCTTCTACGACAAAAGTGCTCCCTTTTTTTGGGCATCCACTTTATGACGTCGCACCCGGCTCGACTTCTTTGCCAAGAACTGTCCAAGTACGCACCTTTAGAACCCGCAGATCTTACAGATCAAAAAATGGCGAATCTTCTGCGAGATTGGAACAAGGATTTTCCGAGAGACAGGCATTTTTATCGCATGGCTCTTTTGCAATTTAATCTTTGGGAAGCATTTGCCTCGAAGGCTATCGAAGAATTTATACACTCGAAAGAGGGGGAACGTTGGTTTCAAGCTCGATCTCGTTTACAAAAAATCAGGAAGCCACTCTTTGAATTGGACATCCCCTATTATGGATCAGACGCTGCCGCTATAGCCTACGAGACGGGGGTGAAGTCCATGATCCGGTCCGCTCCTTTACTGACTTACAAAGATCTTAGGTCCATAGGGGTGAAGAATGCTCAGGCGATTTATGAGCGATTCCCACATCGGGCCGTCTATCGCGAACGCTTTCTTTCTTCTCTCTCTTCGAATTCGAAATTTCTTGGATGACCGAATAAAATGCGCTGGGCTTATAGTCGTAAAAATCTATTTTCTTTAGAAAATATCTCAACTGCACTTCCGTAAGTTGAATATGAAAGAAGTGATCGAGCTGCTGAGCAAGTTTTTTCATGCTCGGGGACCTTCCCAAGACCATAAGTTCCAAAATTCTAAAGCGAGTCGTTTGATCGAGGGTCTTTCGCTCTCTCGTCTTTCTTTTCGCAAGATCCTGATCGCTCATTTTGACCCAGCGATAAATCGTCTCCCTACTCTTTTGAACATTTCGCGCGATTTCAGAGATCGACCAACCCGACTTCCAAAGGCGAAGTGCTTCTGCTCGAACATTTGATTTTGAGTTTTTTAAATCTCTAGATTGACGTCTCATACAACAATTCTGATACTCAAGTCCTGCGGCGAAAAGAGAAATATTTTATCCGTACTGGTTACTTAAACATGTCATTTTTTAATTGTGAGATTACGGGCAAATTACTTCGCAAAATAAGATATTTTGCGAAGAATGCTGTTTTTGCAGAAAACCTTATGAGAAACTAAGATCGCCCATGGAACAAAAGCACCCGCTACAGAGGGAATATCGACATTTTTTAGAATCTTTGAAGGAGCAAAGTCGCCTTCGACCGGGAAGTTTGGAGGTCTACGAGCGGGATTTAGCCCTCCTTCTCGATCTTTACCCCGACCCTCAGTCCACTCAAGCGCTCAAAAAGCACCTCGCGGGATTGGCGCCGGCGACCCACCAACGAAAACTTACGATCTGGAGGACGTTTTTAAAAACGTGCTCTCCAAAGTGGCAGGAATCCATTTCTCAATTCCCATCGCCTAGGTTGCGTCAAAAAGCTCCGACGTTTCTAACGGAGAAGGAAGTCTTTTTACTCGAGGTGGCTTGTTACAAATCGAAGGATCAGCTTCGTGATCGCATGCTCGTAGGATTTGCCCTTCATTTGGGTCTTCGACTTTCCGAAATCATTGGGCTTAGAATTAGGGATATCGAAGGCGCATGGGTGCGAATCGTGCGAAAGGGTGACAAAGAACAGCGGCTCCCTTTCCCCGAAAGTCTCAGAGTCATTTGGCAGCAGTGGTTGGGTGAGCGTCGGCAGGATCGGCCCGAGGATTTCGTCTTTGCCGGCAGAAAACTCGACTCACCCATGACTTCCCGTTCCGTGCAATTACTCTTAAAGACGATCGTAAAGCGCGCTGGAATTCAAAAACGGATTTCGCCGCACTCCCTTCGTCACACGTTTGCCACAACCCTCGCGTCTCGAGGAGCCAACTTGGTGGCGCTGAAAGAGCTCTTAGGCCACGAGAATCTTTCAACCACCGAGCGCTACATGCACGTCACCCCTGAGCATCTTAGAGATACACTCAGTCTCTTGAATAAACCCAATCCCGAAAAATTTTAATCTTCTTGAGTTTGCTTCTCTAAAGCGGGCTCTCGATGAGCAGCAACGTCATGAATCTCGCCGCCAATCTCCTCCATCTTCCGTTCAATAACTCGGAGCTCTCGAGTATGCGGTGAAATGCTTCTCATAAAAGCAATGACGTCTCTTCGGTCATGGACGTAGTCACTGTGCGCTCGAAAAACCGATTCGATTAAAATCGATACAGCGTCTTGGTCGATCTTTCTCTTAAACGAGCTTTGAGATCCTCGCACAGCCTTTTGAACGACTGTGAGCGACCTTAAAAGGAGCGATTCCTGGGTGAGATCAAAGCTGCGGGTGAGTCGAAAAAGAATTTGAAGCGTTGGTTTTACGTCCCCAGCCAATACATGAATTTCCAGTTCTCGGAGAAGTTGCGGCAAATGATCCATTTGGGACCGAAGCGGATCTAAACGAATTAAAGTATTGCCCGCTAATACGCCTTCCAATGGATTTCGCGCGGCGACCAAAAGAGCTTCCAGCTGTATTCGAAGATCGACCGTTAGATTTTGAAGTAATATTCGATCGGCGTGGGAGATGCTCTTCATGCTAGAGAGAACGTCGATCACCGGAAGGACGTAGTCGATGCTCGTCGGGTCCGTGAGCCCCCTTAAACGATCGAGACGAAAGGAGATTTTTTCCCGGGAGGATTGATCCTGCTCGACCATCGCATCCATAAGATCCGTGAGATCTCGATCGATTAAATTGACCTCGAGCTGATGATTTTCAAAAACGTGATTCGCAACCGCTGCTGCATCAAAGCCAACCATTCGAACGGCTAGCGATGCAAATCGCCAGCGAACGCGCCCATCTAGCCGAAGGTCGCGAGATTTCGCGGTGAGCCATCGTCGGTAGATTTTATTTTCGCGATCTTGAATAAGCTCACGATCGTAATAGGCCAGGCGTCGCTCCAGGAGATCTTGCGCTTTCAATAAATCTTCGATGGAGCGATCAGGCACATAATTCCGATCGATGACGCGCCGAAAAGCTTTTTTAAGATCTACCTTTGCTGATTCAATGTCATAAAGTGCGGATCCTTCTTCGAAATCTCTCTCAGCGCTAGCCGCTGCCGACCAAAGAAGACCCATCTCGCGCAAAGTATGCTTATCATGTTCCGTGGCTTGAAGATTTCCTTCTTCCACTCGAACAGCGAGTTCCGTCATTAAAAAGTGCTTTTCCTTGGGTCCTAATTGGTCGATGGAATTTAAAAGATGTTGATAGGCCTGAGAAAACGTCGTGGTGCCATCAAACTTTGTAATGACCTTCGAACAAATGCGTTTGTCGAACTCGTCGGAAAAACCCAGCGGACTATATAAACTGAGCAAAGCCCCCAAAAGAATGCTCGCCCACCATTTTCGAACCACCCGTAAACCCCCAAAAAACCCTGTTGAGGAGAAAATCTGGCAGGTTCATGGGGACGAGGCAAGGCCCGATTAAACAGGCCTATCTTTTTTGTTCGAATGGGTAATGACATTCATCGCCGTGGAAATCATTCCGGCGACATCGGTGAGATTCGTGGGAATAATCATCGTATTATTCTCGCGTGCAAGCATTCCGAACTGTTTCAAATACTCTTCAGCAATCTTCAACTGCGCAGCATCCATACCGCCCGGAGAAGTAAACGCCTTCGCCACCCGCTCGATCCCTTTACCTGTAGCTTCCGCGACCAAGAAAATAGCAGAAGCTTGTCCTTCGGCTTCATTGATTTGCCGTTGCTTCTGAGCTTCAGAATGTTTGATAGTCTCTTGTTTCTGACCTTCCGCGCGATTGATCTTCGAATCGCGATCTCCTTCTGATTCCAAAATTTGAGCTCTCTTTTCCCGCTCAGCCTTCATTTGCTTTTCCATGGAAGCCAGAACTTCCCGCGGAGGGTTGATCGATTTAATTTCATATCGAAGAACTTTCACACCCCATGGATCGGAAGCCTTATCGATAGCCATGACCACGGATCCATTGATCTTTTCTCGCTCTTCAAAGGTGCGATCCAAATCGATTTTTCCCACTTCCGATCGAAGCGTGGTTTGCGCTAATTGCATCAAACCCACCGTGTAATTCGAAACACCGTAGGAAGCCTTTTCGGCATCCATCACGCGAAAGAATAGAATCCCATCCACATTCACCTGGACGTTGTCCTTCGTAATACAAACCTGCTCCGGAATATCGAGCACGATTTCCTTCAACGTATGTCGATAGGCGACCCGATCGAAGAAAGGGACGACAAAATGAAGGCCCGCCGAAAGGGTCCGATGATATCGCCCTAGTCGCTCGACGACGTATGCCACTTGTTGTGGAACGATTCGCACCGTTCGAAAGACAAATATGACGGCCAAAACAACAAAAATAATTGCGACAATTGAACTAAAGTCTTCCATGCATTCCTCTTTCTATTGTTTGAACAATTAACGAATCTTGGGCTCTAAGAAAAGCTTCACGCCCGAAATTCGAACGATGCGTGCCTTAGATCCACTTGCGATGGGCAAGTCGGACTCATTCACCGCCGTCCACTGACTCCCCTGGTACTCCACAGAGCCCTCCGACTTCGGCGCAATCGCGGCGCCAACCGTAATCTCTTGATCCACATCGCTTTTAAAATCCTTTGAATAAGTCTGAAGGGCGGCAACGAGTTTACCTCTTAAGAGGGCTAAGCTTAAGACCGAGATTACTCCGAATACAATGGACTCATACATCCAGGAATCTAAACCCACTACTCTGCATGCCACCACGACAAGGGCCCCCACTCCGAAAAACAAAAAGGTAAAAGTAGCGGTTCCCACTTCAATGACAATGCAAACGAGTGCGACGATGAGCCAAATCCAGGTTGCTGACATAGGCTCAATTATTTGATGCAGGCGTCCCCCCAGTCAATGCGTGGAAGGCTCAAAATGACAAATAGTTTCCAGTACTTCAAACTTCCCGGGCTTTTATGCTAAAGAACTCCTGCACGAAGGGGTTTATGAAGGGATTCGCTCTCCAAAAATCAGTGTCTGTTATATGGATAACTTCATCGCTCATCCTTGCCTTTGACAGCAGTGAAGTATCTGCAAAGTCTTGCAAAGATTGGATTCCTTTTTTTGTCGCTCAATATTTTAACGCGAAATCTGAAATCGCTCCGATGCTTTCTCGTCAGGATTACTGGGCATCTCTCATGAATTTAGCCTCCACCGCAAAGATTGAAATCGAACCGAATCGCGTCCTCCCGGCAGCGGCGATCGCGCTCCACCGATTCACCGAGCAGGATGAAGCAAATCCCTTTGCGCTCTCGCCTAAACAATCAGAAGGCGACTCAGCCGACTCCGACCGTGCGGACGCTTACTGGGATCAACTCCTTCAATCCAAACAACTTCGAGAGGTAAAAAGTGAGCGTCCTTGGAGATCCCTAGGCGACAATAAATATGGAGAGAATTATGTAAGCGAGGTTTGGATCAATGGGACTCGAAAGGCCTTTCGTGCAGCTGTCGCAATGCCCAATGACGATCCCTCGCACATGAATGGACTATTTCGTTCTACGAGTTCGCGCTTAGCCTATGTTGCAGCGGAAATTTACCGACATTACTTTCGAGATTTTCCTTATGCGCCAAATATGGAACTTGTTCGCTGTGATGGGCTGCCTGGAATTCTCATCGATTGGGTAGAGGGGGAAGAAAAGTCGAACGAGGCTATTCGCTATGAAGATTACCCGAACAACGAATCTTTTATGTTCGCGCAGGTCTATAGCTTCATCATCGCCAATGATGATTTACCGAATGGCTCAGGACAAATTTTGGACGCTGCGGGAAACTTAAATGTTTTCGACCCCGATCAGTCATTTATTCATCCCATCGCCAGAAATATCACCCCGCAAATGCTCGGCTCCATTTTGCCTAAAAAATATTCTCCAAAAATCGTAAAAGTACTTTTGGAAATGCGGGGATCGGCTCGCGAGAAATTATCACCGCTCATCAACGCCCGAGAACTGAGAGGCGTGCTCTTTCGATTAGAAGTAATCCTTGCTGATATCGAGCGACGCATGCCGGAGCTGCTTAAATAAATTTCAGAAGGCGTTAGTTCGCTTTCGTCTTTCGCTTATCGTTAGGACGACCTCGGAGATGATCGGGCAGACTTGCGATTTGATCCACACAGCGATCCAAGAAAGATCGAGGTCCTCTACCTCCTGAGGCCACACCGGCCCGATCCGATTTCAATCTCTTTTCGGAATTCCCCGCCATTTGACGAATGGTTGTTTCAAACAGCTCCTCTTCATCTTGCCCCACTCGCACTTCCTGCTCGCCGCCGAGCTCGCCCACGCGCGCTCTCAAAATTCTTGAGCTCTCAACCCAGTTTTTGGCGAGTGCATCCGAAAGCGGAAGCACAACCGATCGTGAAAGAGAACGAGCCTGTTCGAACTGATCCATCTTCGGAAAGCGAACATATTCGTAGATCCCAATCGTCGGAGACGCCGCCAACCCGCTTGGAGAAACGATACGCTGATCAGTATCTAAATCTCGAAAGGCCTTCAGAGCGCCAATCTTTTTGCCAAGAGCTGTATGAGAGAATTGCGCGAGCAACCAAACCGAAGGCCGAAATTGATCGGGTCTTTTCTGAATATCAAAACCTGCCGTCTGCATCACTGAAAGTAAGTAGGTAAGAGAACAATAAGTTTCAAAAGGCTTATCTCCAAAGCCGTAGGCGAAATTGACGCCCATTTCCGTCATGAAGGTGATGCGAATATGATCCATCGCCCGCTTCATGATTTCGGCGTACCACTCCTCCGCTCGTTCCCGGGGAATCGAATGAAGACGCACGAACTCTTCTCTTGAAATCAGCGTCGGCCACTTTGCCTTCTTGCCCGATTTAATTCTTCCTTTGGAATCCAGAGTTTTCAAATCAGATTCCCAAAGTGCTTCCACATAGCCATCGGGATCGATCTCTTTTCGCTTCTCAATTTGGGCATGGGCCAGATCCCAAAGCTTATAGGCATCGTCTCTCGCCATCGCAAAGCTCATAAACACTCCGGGTTGTGAGAATGCATCCATAATCCCGCCAAGTCGGATTCCGCCCGGGTAGTTATCAAGTGCCCAAGCCGTTTTTAGTCCCGTTTCTACATCCTCAGGAACCCATGCCGCCCCAATGTGCGATACTCCACGAGTCGTCGTTCTTCTCGTCGCGGCCCAAAGACGAATGGATTGAAACGTCGTTAAATATTTGGGAGCGATGTCCTCCCCAATGGGATAAGCCATTGCGCGAAGTGGGCCAATCAACCCGTGACGGTAGGCAAAAAACCAACGCGTGTAGTGAGGAATTGCCGCAGCCGTAATTTGCGCCGCTTCTTTTTCTCGCGTTCGTTCGAAAATGCGATCTCCATTTTTAAGTTCGATCGTCACTTCATTATAGTTCACATCCTTCATCTTGGCTTTGTTTGTAATAAAGTTATCCAAGTCGTGACCATGGAGTGCGACCGCATCTTCCAGCGTCTTCATCAGTTTTTTATCTTCTTTTAAGATTGCGTAGCGAGCCATTACAAGGGCCATGGCACGGCCCACGTAACGCGTTTGGCCCAAGGTGGAATCGAGCCACATAAAGGTAATCAGGTGCTGAATGTCGGCTTCAAGCTCTAAGAGTTCTTTGCCAAATTCTTTGTCAGCTTCCGAAAAATCTCCCCCTTCATAAAGTCCATTCAGAAAATCTCTCGCCTTCTCTTCTCCGTACAAAACTTTAATGAAGTTGGAGGTTGTCGCCTTACTTTGAAGTAAGATTTCTTTCGTCACAATGCGCCCGACGTAATTCATTCGGGCTTCGGTGCGTTTATCTTCATCTTCGATATTGTCGATATAAGGCGGAAATTCTACATCGCCATTGGTCGGCTGAAGTCCAATGGCCCGCGCAACGAGTTCACATAACTGAGCATCTCTTTCCACTTTGCGCTCGGCGCTTATAGTGTCTGATCTTAAAATCTTCGCCAGTCGAAGCGCCACTCTGCGAGCTGCATTTACGACTTCGTAGCGCTTTTGATTGTCCTCCAACACTTCTCGAGGAGCGTCCGGCAGACCGGCCGTGACTTGGTTCGCTAAATTGTTAGCGATTATTTTGGAATAATCTTCAAATCCCATCCGCCGTAAAAAGGCCTCTGTGGCCTCATCCGAAAATCGCTCATCCGCTGCACTCGCAGACTGCGCATAGGTGGGAACCTGAATCCCAAATTGAAGAATGGAAATGAAACTGAAGACCCAAACCAAAACCCTTACCAAGCGACACCCCTTTGTTATGGAGCATTGAGTTAGCAAATTATGGCGATGACGCAACTTAATTCGCAGCGGGGCGCTGCGTCGCTCGTCGAGTTCATTGCCCCATGGCACAAGGATGAATCACAATAAGATGTGATATCAGTCTGTTTTATTACAAAAAATGAAGAGAAGTGGTTGGGCGAATGCATTTCCCATTTGAGGCCCATTGTCGGTGAATTTATTGTTTTGGATACTGGCTCAACCGATCGAACGGTGGAGATTGCAAAACAATCGGGCGCAAAGGTCTTTGAAGCGCCGTGGCCGGGGGATTTCGCAAAAGCTCGAAACATGAGTTTGCAACATGCAACAGGCGACTGGATTTTAAAAATTGATCCCGATGAGCGCTTAGATCCCCGCGATTTTGATCGTCTCGTCGCTCTCACAAAGACCGACAAAGTGGCCTATCAATGTTGGTCCCGTGCCTACACCAACGACGCCAATCGAATCATGCTTCAATCATTTCGTCCTTGCACCGGCGAGTATCCGGAGCAGGAAAAAAATTATCGCGGCTACATTGAGTATCCCAACATTCGTCTCTTCCGCCGACTTCCTGGCGTGAAATTTGTCGGCCGAATTCACGAGACCGTGGAGCCGACCTTACCTGGTTGGGAGAATGGAATTTCGCCCGTTCCTCCCGCGCTCAACATCCCCTTTCATCATTACGGACAAAATGATGCGGCCGTTCAAGAAAAGGGAAAGGACACGATGTACTCGAAGCTCCTTCGCGAGGAACTCGATTCCAATCCAGAGAATTGGTACGTGCTCTTTGAAGTTGCTAATGAACTTTTCAATGCACAAAAATGGGATGAAGCCATTGCTTATTTTGAGCGCGCCAACGCTGCCCATCCCAGAAAACCACAAATTTTAAGCAACTGGGGTTACGCCAAAGTGTTGCAGGGAAAATGTGCGGAGGGTGAAGCCATTCTCAAAGACTGCTTGAAACTGGATCCCACCTATCACGATGCCTGGTTGAACCTGGGCGCGAGTCGCATGACTCAAAATGATTACGCAGCAGCTCTTTTCGCCTTTGACCATTGTTTAAAAATTCTTCCAAATTCTTACATGGCATTTCGCGCAAAGGGTCAGTGTCTCGCTCAGATTGGAAAAACAAAAGATGCCGTTGTGGCCTTTGAGCGCGCTCTCGAAATATTGCCATTTTTTAATGAAGCAAAAGTTGATCTTGCAATTTTGCTCTCGCATCTCGGTCAATCGACGAAAGCAAAAGAAATGGCTTACTCCGTTCTGCAGGATGAACCGCAGAATCCTCGAGCTCGCGCATTGTTTGATCAAGCTCACGCGTGGAATTGACATTTTAATTTAAAGTGGCATTCATAGCGCTCTATGAATTTGACCACGACCGTCATCGCATTTCATTTCATAGTGAGCGTCCTCTGTCCTCCGAATATAAAAGAGCTAGATGCTTCATCGGCCTCCATTCGTAGCGTCGCGGAACAATTGGAAGCGAAAGGTTATTCCATTATTCAGAAGGAGTTTGTGATACGAAACGCCGAAGATCAGAGGCCTCTCGTGGAACTCGATCTACTCGTTACAAATCCAAGCGGACAATATGAAGTCTTCGAAATTACGGAGAGTCTGCATATGGATCCAAGGACAGCCATTGTTCAACGTCCTAAAGATTATAAGCAACTCGTTGGCTTAAACGCTCTACTCAAAGGAAAGTTTCGCACTCCCTTCAAAGTTTCAGCCGTGAAAATTCTCTGTCTGCGGCCTCAAGATCCGGCCGTCCTTCGATTTATTCAGCGAACGCTCCCATCACTTCAATTCATCGATCAAGTTTAGCGCGCTGCATCGAACTTTTCTTGCCATTTAGATTTCGCCTTGGGCATTCTAGGGAGGTTCACGGAGGGGAAAAGATGCAGCGACTTTACGGACGGCTTATAAAGCCAGTGCTACTGACCTGGGCCACGATGGGTTTCATGGGGGCCCAACTACCTGTTCAGGCGAGTATTCAAAGCCTTCAGTTTTTTAACGGAGATATAGAACCATGGATTCGAATGCAATCGCAGCGCTCGATCTCCCTACTTATAAAAAATATTCATCCGGAGGGATCCGCGCCGGGCGCCGTGGTCGCTTCTCCCTCTCGAGTAAATCCGGATTATTGGTTTCATTGGACGAGAGACGCCGCGTTGGTGATGCAAATTTTTGTGAGTGGCTATGCTAACTCTAAAACGCCTGAGCAAAAAAACTATACGACTTCTCTCCTCCGAAATTATTTAAATTTTTCTCATGCTAATCAACTCACCCCCAATCCTAGTGGCGGCGTCGGTGAACCTAAATTTAACGTCGATGGCTCTGCCTTTACCGGACCTTGGGGCCGCCCCCAGAACGACGGACCTGCACTCCGCGCTCTGACCTTCCTCCACTGGGCCGCGACGCTGATCGCCGAGGGGCGTATCAATTTCGTCCGCGAATATCTTTACGATGGGCAAAGCCCCTCTCGTACTGTCATCAAAGCGGATCTCGATTACGTGGCGAGTCGATGGAATGAGCCAGACTTTGATCTTTGGGAAGAAGTGAAAGGGCGTCACTTTCATACGCGCATGGTGCAGCGACGAGCGCTTCTCGAAGGCGCCAGACTTGCGGAATTGCTTGGCGATACGCAAACTGCAGAATGGTATCGACTCAATGCCCTGACGCTTTCTCGCGAGTTGCTGCGACATTGGAACCCAGAGCGACGAATTTTGATCGCCAATTTGGACGTCATGGCTGGACATGCTGTCAAGACCTCGGGTCTCGACACGTCCGTCATCCTTGGAGTGTTGCAAGGCGAAGTGGGCGATCCCTTTTTTGCGCCTACCAGCGATCAAGTAGTGTCCACTGCGTTTTCACTTCAACGCGCTTTCTATAATCTCTACTCCGTCAATCGCTTGAACGATTATCCTGGAATTGGCATCGGTCGCTATCCTGAGGATCGCTACGACGGTTATCAAACAAATGGCTCCGGCAATCCATGGTTCCTTACTACTCTTGCTTTTGCGCAATATTACTTTCGCCTCGCGAATTTATGGGAGAAGGCTCCTGGAATTTTGGTGAGCGAATGGAACTATCCCCTGCTTCAATATGTGGCTGAAGATGCTTCGTTCGTAGTGGGAACCAAAATCGAGAAGGGCTGCGAAGATTTTAATAAAATCCTTACGGGACTGCGTAAAGCGGGAGATTCATTTTTGCTCCGAGTACGAATGCACATGGATCAACAAAATGGTTTCATGAGCGAACAATTTAACAGAGACAGTGGATTTATGCAGGGCGCAGAGCATCTCACGTGGAGCTATGCGAGTTTTCTCACCGCCGTGTGGGAACGCGCGAAAGTTCCCACGCGCTCCCTCTTGCAAAGACCGAATACGTTTAGAAAGTAGGTTCGGCAGGGATCGAAAATGCGCTTTGATAGTTGGTAAGCGAATCCAAATCCTGTCGAGGGGCCGACGCATTGACATCGGAATCAAGCGTCCAGTTGAGCAGACCGATCGCGTCGCCGTCCAATTTCACGGCACTATAAGGCTCTCCAATTCCTCCGACGTTCGTGCAATCATTCGAAAGCACGTATTTTATTTTTTCCGAGGCCACGGTCCACTTTCCGGCCGTCTTTTGCAATGTTTGCTGCTGCACATATTGATTTGTGTTGATGGTATTGTGGTCATTTCCCGGACCCGACCAATTGCAAATCATTCCGGTAATTTTTCCCAAATTGCTATTTCGAGCAGTACAAGCGCCCGTGCTGTCGGCGACGTCGGGACCAAATCCAAAATAGCCTACGCCGGAATCTGAATCGGAAATGATTGCATCAAACACACGCGTATTTCCGTCTCCACGCCCCGCTTGCCACGCATAGGAATAAGTTCCTACGAGATTGCTCGGATTATATTCGAAGTTTAGATAATTCCAGTTCGCTCCCCATCCCGGTTCAGCTCCTCCATCATGTTCGTCGCAGACAAATAGATCATCGCGACTCGAAAAAATATCGTAGGTTGTTCCGCAGACATCCGCGTGGTTGAGCATCACCTTCACGTTGCTGCTCGAGTCCGCCCGCGAGAAAACGAGTGAGCCTGAAGGTGAAACTCCCGTCGGCGGGTTGCAATTGCCCTCATTTCGAGCGGCATCTCGAAGAATGTAATTTGCCTTTCCTCCAAAGCCCCCATCGGATTCCTCCACATACCAAAGTCGAACGGTGAAAGGATAATTCACACCTTCGTAAGAAACCGTGCCTCCCGATACCGTCACTTTCACACCCACATCTCCGGCGGCATTGGCGACTCCTTCAACGGTGGCTGAGCCTCCCGTCAATGAAACGGAGTTTCCATTGGCATCGGTAAAGCCCACATCCGACAATTGATCTGCCGTAAAGTTCTTCGCGTCGCCCACTGTTGTAGGAAGCCCAAGAGCGGCGGTCGACTGCGCGTAGCATTTTACGGTGGCTCCCATCGCTTGCGCAAAATAGGCGCCGTTCACTTGGTTATTTACCAACTTAGTCACTTGAGCCGCAGCGCACGCTTCGCCGGTTTCCGTGTCAGTGCTATTCCAAAATCCGGTATCGCCTACAGGAAGCGGATTTGGAGCACCACCTCCGGTGTATTTCACTTTCGGGCCGTAGCAATTCGCATAGGGCAATTCTCTGGCGAGATCGATGACGAACTTACAATTATCGGCATTGCTCGTCTCATTGAGCAGACGCTCCATTTCCTCGGATCGAGATTCAAACGTAGGCGTGGCCATCAAAACGCGATCGCCTTTCACAGAAAGAGAAGTCGTGGTGCTCGTCGATACTGCAAAGGGAGACGAAATCACGGCATTGGCCAAATTGCTTCCCCCTCCGCCGCCACCACAAGATGCAACAAAAAACGCGAGACCTAACGAAAGAATACCTAGAACT
>ERZ761602.6141-NODE-6141-length-13663-cov-221.795929_pt1 | contig 13663 bp, 8 predicted proteins | sample MGYA00512165_ERZ761602 | MGnify/ENA primary metagenome ERZ761602 (study PRJEB28899, sample SAMN02445085) | bioreactor sludge metagenome | biome: EBPR sludge; isolation source: Thorneside wastewater treatment plant | place: Australia: Brisbane, Thorneside...
GTCGGTACGGGCTCGGCAAACGTCGAACTCGAAACGACCTTCTTCGTACCACCTGGCGTGGGCCCTTTCCCACTGGTGGTGATCAACCATGGCCGGCTGTCCGGCGATCCGCGCTTTGACCCACGCGCCCGTTATCTCGTCGCCAGTCGCGAATTCCTGCAGCGCGGCTATCTGGTGGCGATACCGATGCGGCCGGGTTTCTCCAAGTCCGGAGGCAGCTACGTCATCCCCCGCTGCAACGTCGAGAGCAAAGCGCGACTGGACGCTGAAACGATCATCGCCTTCCTGCGCGAGATGCGCCTGCGACCGAACGTCGATCCCGACCGCATATTGCTCGTCGGCGAGTCGGAAGGCGGCATGGCGGCAATGGCTGCGGCTGCGACCGGTTTTCCGGGCCTGCGTGGCATCCTGAATTTTGCCGGTGGGCTACGCCCGAGCACTGCCGGGTGCCTCTGGCAAGAGACGCTGGTCGAGGCTTTCGCCGCCTTTGGCACGACCAGCACGGTTCCGTCGCTGTGGTTCTACGGTGACAACGACAGTCACTGGGGATCCGAGCTGCCACGGGACATGTTCCGCGCCTACCGTGACGCGGGTGGGCAAGCCGAGTTCATCGCCTATGGGACCTTCGCCGCGGGCGACGCGCACGTGATGTTCGCCAGCCCGCAAGGGGTGCCGCTGTGGTGGCCGGAGAGCGAACGCTTCCTGCGTGGAATCGGCCTGCCAACCGAGCTTCGCTTCAGCCTCGGGTCGACACCGAGGCCGCAGCGAAGCGGCCACGCCGACCTGAACGACAGCGATGCACTGCCGTACGTGGACGAACGCCGACGCGAGCTCTACCAACGGTTTCTCACACTGCCATTGCCGCGTGCCTTCGCCATCGCAAGCAGTGGCAACGTCGGCTGGGCACAGGGAGGCACCGACCCGCTGGCGGCAGCGCTTGACAACTGCGAGCGCGCTGCGCGCCGCTCGTGCGCCCTGTACGCTGTCGATGACGAGGTCGTCTGGCAGCTCGCGGAGACGCCGCGATCGGCAGCCACCGATCCGTTTCGCGAGCCATGACCAGGCCGACGAGCAGCCCGGCCATGGCGGGGCGCACCGCGCGCCGGGTGCACCAGCGATGCCGCTGACCGAGGCGACACCGAGCGCGAAAGGAAGCTGAGGAATGAGAATCCCCGCCGAACATCTACTGCTCGACGGACCTGTCGGCAAGATCGAAGTCACGGTCGAGAACCCCGGAGCGCCACGCGGCATTGCGCTCATTGCCCATCCGCATCCGCTTTTCGGTGGTGGCAACACCAACAAGGTGGTGCAGACACTGGCACGCACCTTCAACCATCTCGACTACGTCGCTCTGCGGCCGAACTTCCGCGGCGTCGGCCTCAGCGACGGCAAGCATGACGAGGGTTGCGGCGAGGCCGAAGACCTGCTCGCGGTACTGGCGGAAGCGAAGTGCCGCTACGGCAACCTGCCGGTCGCGCTGGCGGGCTTTTCCTTCGGCGCCTACGTGCAGACGCGCGTCGCCGAGGCCTTGCTCGAGGCGGGCCATCCCGCCCAGCGACTGGTGCTCGTCGGCACCGCCTCCGGTTTCGTCGAAGGGGCCCGTCGCTACCACACCAAGGCCGTGCCGGCAGACACCATCGTCATCCATGGCTCCGAGGATGCCACCGTCCCCCTGGCCAACGTCATCGAATGGGCCAGGCCGCTCGAACTGCCGGTGGTCGTCGTTCCCGGTGCGGACCACTTCTTTCACCGCCGCCTGCACGTCATTCGTGAGATCGTCAGTCGCGCCTGGCGTCACTGAGCGCGTGTGCGGCAACCGTCGCGAGCAGCTGCGGGCGAGATTGACGTCCCTTCCGGCGCCATGTAATCTGCCGTCAAGCCGACGCTGTTGCCAGCTCGCGGCGAGCCCTACCCTGTTTCCGACCGCCTGTTGCGTCGAAAGGGCCTTCCCGATGCGCGCCCCTCTCAACCAGAGCGTTTGCTCCCCGATCTGGGCGATCATCGTGGCCATCTGCTTCCTCGTCGCCTGCTCCCCGTCGGAACCGATCCGGATCGGCTTCGTCGGCGGGACTTCGGGCCGCGTGGCCGATCTTGGCATCGCCGGACGCGATGCCGTGCTGCTGGCCGTCGAACTGCGCAATCAGGCCGGTGGCATCGCCGGACATCAGGTCGAACTGCTGATCCGGGATGACCAGCAGGAGCCGGAAGCCGCGACACGGGCATTGCGCGAACTGATCGCGCAGGGCGTCGTCGCCGTCGTTGGTCCGATGACCAGTGCGATGGCAATGCCCATGGTACCGATCGCCAACGAGGCCGGGATTCTGCTGCTGAGCCCAACCGCTTCCACCGACGAACTGAGCGGGCGCGACGACCATTTCTTTCGCGTCAACGCCTCGACACACGAGAACGCAAGCCGGATCGCGCAGTATCACCTGCGACAGCGCACGACGCGCAAGCTGGCGGTGGCCTACGACCTGCGCAACAAGGCCTATGCCGAGAGCTGGCTCGACAGCTTCCGCACCGCCTACGTCCAGGGCGGTGGCGAACTGGCCCGTCCGATCGGCTTCGCTGCCGGTGGTGAAGCGGCCATGCTGCCGGTGGCCCAGGCTCTCTTGGCGACACCAACCGATGGCCTACTGATCGTCGCCAACTCGATGGATACGGCGATGTTGTGCCAGCAACTGCGCAAACTCGACCAGCGTGTACCGATCATCACCGCCGAATGGGCCGCCACGGAACGCTTGCTCGAACTGGGCGGCAAGGCAGTGGAAGGCGTCATCGTGGCACAGAACTTCGACCGCAACAGCACCGCGCCGCGCTACCGCAGCTTTCACCAGACCTACCGGGAACGCTTTCATCGCGAACCCGGTTTCGGTGGCGTCATCGCCTTCGACGCCGCCAATGTCCTGCTCGATGCCCTCGCCCAGCGGCAACAGGGACGCAGCATCAAGGAGACCATCCTCGCCATTCGACGCTTCGACGGCGTGCAGGAACCACTCGTCTTCAACGAGTTCGGCGAGGTCACGCGCAGCCTGTTCATCACCGTCGCACGTGGCGGCGACTTCGTCGTGGCCGAATAGGAGATGCCTCCCGTCCGGCCGCTCCGGCTGTGGTTGGCCCTGCGACTCGTCCTCCCCGGGATAGTACCCCTGGCGGTGGTCGCCACCCTCGTTCTCGTGCTGCTCCTGCCGCAACTGCGTGCCGACATCGACATCCATCATCAGGCGCTGGCACGGGCAGTCGCCGGCCAGGTCGAGGCGCATCTGCAGGGCGCAGCGCGCGAACTACGCTCCGTCGCAGCGAATTTGGGCAACCGCAGCGACTACCCCCCGTCGTTCTGGTCTGCTTCTCTCGATGCGCATGCCGGATCAGGCGAGGTCTTCGCAGCCATCTACATCGTCGATGTCGACGACTCGGTCGTCGCCGTCGGCCTTCCCGAAACGCAGCGCAGTCAGCGTACCGACCTCCTGCAGCTCGACGTCTCCGCCTGGACGTCGCTGCAGGCCGCGCGGCAGCACCGGCAGGCGACATGGTCGGAGACCTTTCTGTCGACGGTCAGCGGTCGCCTGGCGGTGACGCTGGCGGTCCCGGTAGACGGCCGCCTGCTGGTTGGCGAGATCGCCGTCGATCAACTGTCCAAGTTCATTGCCCGCATACCCGCGGAGTCGGGCATGCTGACGATGATCGTCGATCGTCGGGGACAGGTGATCGCGCACTCACAGATCGAACTGAGCGGACAACAGCTGAGCGTCGGCAACCTGCCCATCGTCGGCGATGCGCTGCGCGGTCGTTTCGCCACCGGATCGTTCGCCTGGGGCGGCAGCTCCTACGTCGGCACCCCGGTCAGCATTGCGCAGCTGGACTGGATCGTCGTCGTCGCCCAACCGCGCCAGCAGGCCCTGCAGCCTTTCCTGTCCACGCTCTGGGCACTCGCTGCGGGTGCAGTGGTGGCTGTGCTGGTGGCCATCGCGGTGGCCGTGCTCCTCTCCCGTGCCCTCGCCCGCGGCCTCGACCGCTACGCGGCGCAGGCGCATGCCATCGCCGACGGCGACTATGGCCAGCGCTGGGAAACCTTCCGCATCCGCGAGATCGACGCCCTGACGGGCGATCTTGACCGCATGTCGCTGGCGATCCGTCAGCGCGAACGGGAACTGGCGGCCAGCGAGGCGCGCTATCGGTCGCTGATCAGCAACCTGCCCGTGGTCCTCTTCCAGTTCGATGAGCGGGGCGGTTTCACCCTTTTCGAAGGCAGGGGCCTCGAGCGATTGGGCATCACCGCAGGCGAAGTGGTCGGACGGTCGATATTCGATCTCTGCAGCGATTCCTCCGCAATCGGCGCACATGCCCGGCGCGCCGTCGATGGCGAAGCGGTGCGCTTCACCACGCGCTTTGGCAAACTGCTGTTCGAGGTCTACTTCAACCCGCTGCCCGATCGTGACGGCGCCCTCCAGGTGACGGGTGTCGCCGTCGACATCACCGAGCGTGAGCAGGCAACATCCTCGTTGCGTGCCTCGCACACGCTCCTCGACGCCATCAGCCATACGCAATCCCTCTACATCACGGGCGCCGATCCGCAGACCATTTTCGACGGCATGCTGGCGGCGCTGCTGGCGATGACCGAAAGCGCCTACGGTTTCATCGGCGAAGTGCTGCGCGAGGCCGACGGAACGCCCTACCTGAAGACGCAGGCCATCACCAACATCGCTTGGGACGAGGCAAGCAGGGGCTTCTACGCTGCCAACGCGCCCGCAGGGATGGAGTTCCGCAAGCTCGACACCCTGTTCGGCGCCGTGCTGACATCGGCGCAATCCGTCATCGCCAACGACCCGGCCAACGATCCGCGTGGCGGCGGCATCCCGCCCGGCCACCCGGCGCTGAACGCATTCATGGGCTTGCCGCTGTTTCGTGGCAGAGAACTCGTCGGCATGGTCGGTGTCGCCAATCGCCAGGGGGGCTACGACGAGGAGATGGCGGCGCGCTTGCAGCCCTTCCTGCACACCTGTGCCAGCGTCACGCAGGCGATTCGGGAGACCCAGCAGCGCCGCCTCGTCGCCGAGGCGCTGCGCGAGAGTGAGGCGCGCCTGCGCACCGCCATCGAAAGCATCCCCTTCGACTTCTTCCTCATCGACGCCAGCGGTCGTTACCTGCTGCAGAACTCGGCCTCGCGCAGGCTCTGGGGAGACGTCGTCGGCAAGCGCCCGGAGGACATCGCCACCCATGCCGCACAGCTGGAAATCTGGCAGGGCAACAATCGCCGCGCCCTCGCCGGCGAGATCGTTGCCGAGGAGACGCGCCTTCTCGTTGGCGACGACGAGCGATTCGTCCACAACATCATCGCTCCCGTCACCGACGACGGCGAGATCCGGGGCATCGTCGGCCTGAACATCGACATCACCGAGCGCAAGCGGATGGAAGAGGGATTGCTGGACAGTGAAGAGCGCTTCAGACTGTTCATGCACCACTTTCCCGGCCTCGCCTACATCAAGGACGCTGAGGGCCGCACGCTGTTCGCCAATCAGGGGTTCAGGAGCTACCTCGGTCTCTCGCCGGACGAGATGATCGGCAAGACGGACGGAGAGCTGTTCGCGGCCGAGTTCGCCGAGCAGATCAGCCTTGACGACCAACGGATACTGGCATCCGGACAGTACGAAGAGCGCGAGGAGGTTTACGCCGGACGACACTGGTCGACCCTCAAGTTCCCCCTGAACCGCCCCGGCCACGCACCGCTGCTCGGCGGATTGACGCTGGACATCAGCCAGCGGAGGCTGGCCGAAGACGCATTGCGCGCCGCCAATCGGCAGTTGCGGATGCTCAGCGACTGCAATCAGGCGCTGATTCGCACCAGCGATGAAAGTGAACTGCTGCAGACCGTCTGTGCCATCACTGTCGAGGAGGGCGGCTACCGCATGGCGTGGGTCGGTTACAAGGAGGCCGACGAGCGCAGAACGGTGCGGCCAGCGGCGCACGCCGGCCACGAAGACGGCTACCTGGAGGGGATCGACCTCAGCTGGGCAGACGGCGAGCGTGGTCAGGGGCCGATGGGCACCGCCATTCGCACGGGGCGCCCGTGCCTCGTGCGCAACATCGCCGCTGATCCGCGACTGGCATCGCGACAGACGGAAGCATCGCGGCGCGGCTACGTCGCCGTCTGCGCCCTGCCGCTGACCGTCAGCAACAGCGTCCTGGGAGCGCTGGCCGTTTACTCGTCGACGGCAGACTCTTTCGCCACTGCCGAGATCGACCTGCTGAGCGAACTGGCGAATGATCTGGCTTTCGGCATTGCCGCCCTGCGCACGAAGGTCGAGCGGGAGCGCGCCACCCGGGCGCTCGAGGAGAGCGAGTTCTTCCTGCGGAAGTCTCAGGATGTGGGCGACCTCGGCTCCTACTACTTCGATGTACGGACAGGCACCTGGATCAGCTCGGAGAAACTCGACCAGTTGTTCGGCATCGACGACAGCTTCCCGAAAACCACCAGCGGCTGGATCGAACTGGTCCATCCGGACCAGCGGGAGGAAGTCCTGCGGCACCTGACCGAACGCGTACTGGGGCAGCACAACAAGTTCGACATGGAATACCGCATTCGCCGGCACGACGATGGACAGGAGCGCTGGATGCATGGCCTCGGGGAACTCGAGTTCGACGATCGCGGCATGCCACGAATGATGATCGGCACGATCCAGGACATCACGCGAACCAAGCAGGCGGACAGAGCCCTGCACGAGAGCGAGGAACGTCTGCAGCAAGCGATCCGTGTCTCGCAGTTGGGCATCTTCGACCACGACCACCGCAGCGACCGCATTTTCTGGTCGCCGGAGCAAAGGCTGATCCACGGCTGGGGCGCCGACGAAGCGGTGACCCTGCCGGCGTTCCTCGCCAGCGTACATGCCGACGACCGCCCGATGATCGCGGCTGCAGTCCAGCGGGCTCATGATCCGGCAGGTGACGGCGTATACGACGTCACCCACCGGATCATCCGTCATGGCGAGGTCCGCTGGGTCGTCACTCGCTCGCAAACCATCTTCACCGGCGAGGGCACCAGCCGCCGCCCGCTGCGGACGGTCGGTGCCGACCTCGACATCACCGATCGCAAGCGGACCGAGGCGGAGCTTGAACGCTACCGGCAGCAACTGGAGGAACTGGTCGCCGAACGCACCGCTGAACTGCGGCAGGCGATGGACCACCTGGTGCAGTCGGAGAAGCTGGCCGCACTCGGCCATCTGGTCGCGGGAGTCGCGCACGAACTGAACACCCCCCTGGGCAACGCACGCGTCGTTGCCAGCAGCCTCAGCGCCGATCTGAGCGCGCTGACCCTCGCCGTCGACGGCGGTGCCGTGCGACGTTCGCATCTGGACGCGTTCCTGCGCCGTGGGCGCGAAGGGCTCGACCTGCTCGAACGGAATGCGGCGCGCGCCGCCGACCTCATCGGTCAGTTCAAGGAAGTCGCGGTTGACCAGACCAGCGTCCGCCGGCGACGCTTCCAGCTGCGGCAGACGATCGAGGAGTTGCTGCTCACCCTGAGCCCCCAGTTCAGGCACACCGGTCACCGCATCGAGCTCGAGATCGCGCCCGACATCGAACTCGACAGCTATCCGGGGCCGCTCGAACAGGTACTCGCCAACCTCATCAGCAATTCGCTGACACACGCTTTCGGCGACGCCCGGGCGGGCTGCATCCGGATTCAAGCCGAAGCGACCAGTCCGAACCTGCTCGTCCTGCGCTACCGGGACGACGGCAGCGGCATTCCGGGCAGCGCCATCAACCGCATCTTCGAACCGTTCTTCACCAGCCGCCTCGGGCAGGGCGGCAGCGGTCTCGGACTGTACATCGTCTACAACCTGGTCACCGGCCTGCTGGCGGGCTCCATTCGCGTCGAGAGTTCACCCGGCGCGGGCACGAGTTTCACCCTCACCCTGCCACTGACCGCTCCCGTCCGGCCGACTGCTACCTGAGGCGGTGACGGTGGAACCGCAGAGGAGCACTGGCGGCGCCATGAGACCGGCAGACCGGCAGCCCGCAGCCGCAGATGGCGAGACGCCGACGAACAGCCTGTTTCAGGGGCGGAATCGAGGTAGAATTCCGCTCTCCCGACGCACGCTCCGAACGCCAGCCACCATGCAGTTCCTCGGTTTTCCGCTACGCAACCAGCTCTTCGTCGCGCCCATGGCTGGCGTGACGGACCGCCCTTTCCGCCAGTTGTGCAAGCGGCTGGGGGCCGGCCTGGCGGTGTCCGAGATGGTGACGTCGAATTCGCTGCTCTATGGCAGTGCGAAAACGCGCCGCCGTGCCAACCACGAAGGCGAAGTGGCGCCGGTCTCGGTACAGATAGCCGGCGCCAGTCCGCTGATGATGGCCGATGCTGCGCGCTACAACGTCGACCGCGGGGCGCAGATCATCGACATCAACATGGGCTGTCCGGCGAAGAAGATCTGCAACGTGATGGCGGGTTCGGCCCTGCTCCGGGACGAGCCGCTGGTCGCACGGATTCTCGAAGCGGTGGTCAGCGCCGTGCCGGCGACGCCGGTGACACTGAAGATCCGTACCGGCTGGGACCGCGAGAACCGCAACGCGCTGCGCATCCTGAAAATCGCCGAGGAGTCAGGAGTCCGGGCACTGGCGATGCACGGCCGGACGCGTGCCTGCGGCTACAGCGGCGAGGCGGAATACGAGACGATCAGGCAGGTCAAGGAGGCTGCGCGCATCCCGGTGATCGCCAACGGTGACATCGACTCGCCGGAAAAGGCGAGATGGGTGCTCGCCAGCACCGGCGCCGACGCGGTGATGATCGGTCGCGCAGCGCAGGGGCGACCCTGGCTGTTTCGCGAGATCGAGCACTTCCTGAACACCGGCAGGCACATGCTGCCACCGCGGGTCAGCGAGATTCACGAGGTCCTGCTCGGTCATCTGGACGATGTCTATCTGTTCTATGGCCGACAGACCGGCGTCGGCGTCGCCCGCAAGCACATTTCCTGGTACACCCGCGGGCTGCCCGGATCGGCCGTCTTTCGTCACCGGATGAACCAGCTGCCGAACGTCGAGCAGCAGCGACAGGCGGTGGACGGGTTCTTCCTGGCACTCGCCGACGACAACGAACGCCTGCCTGCCACCTCGCCGCCAGAAGTGGCGACCGGCGACATCCCTTTCGAGGAACTTGCCGCATGAAGCACGAGCATGATGACGATGACGCCATCGCGACCTGCGTCCGCAAGGCACTGGAAAACTACTTCCATACGCTCGGCGGCGAGCAACCGGTGCCGGTCTACGAGATGGTGATCCGCAGTGTCGAGCGACCGATGCTCGAAGTCGTTCTGCTGCAGGCCGGCGGCAACCAGACCCTGGCGGCCGAGATTCTCGGCATCAATCGCAACACCCTGCGCAAGAAGCTGCTCCAGCACCGACTGATCACCTGAGTTGCCACCCGCGCAAAGCGTCGTGTCGGCCTCCTTCCACCCTGTTTGCCCTACCTGCCACCATGAAAATCCGTCAAGCCCTGCTCAGCCTTTCGAACAAGAACGGCGCCCTCGATTTTGCCCGAGGACTCGTCGCCCACGGCGTCGGGCTCCTGTCGACGGGTGGCACCGCCAGCATGCTGCGCGACGCGGGTCTGCCGGTCAGCGAAGTGGGCGACTACACGGGCTTCCCGGAGATGCTCGACGGCCGTGTCAAGACGCTGCACCCGAAGGTGCATGCCGGCATCCTGGCGCGCCGCGATCTTCCCGAGCACATGGCGACACTCGACCGGCATGCCATCCCGACGATCGATCTGGTGTGTGTCAATCTCTACCCGTTCCGCGAGACCGTCGCCAGGCAGGGAGTGACTCTCGCTGAGGCCATCGAGAACATTGACATCGGCGGCCCGGCGATGGTCCGCTCGGCGGCCAAGAACTACACTGGCGTGGCGGTGGTCACCGACCCCGACGACTACCCGACGCTGCTCGCCGAAATGGCTGCCAACGACGGCGCCCTCAGCCTCGAGACCCGCTTCGCTCTCGCCAGCAAGGCCTTCGTGCATACCGCCCGCTACGACTCGGCGATCGCCAACTGGCTGACTTCACTCGACGCCGAAAAGCAGCCACAGGCTTTCCCGACACACCTGCAGCTCGCCTTCGACCGCGTCGAGACGCTTCGCTACGGCGAGAATCCGCATCAGCAGGCAGCGTTCTATCGCGACCCGGCACCCGTCGCGGGAGCGATCGCCAATTATCACCAGTTGCAGGGCAAGGAACTGTCTTACAACAACATCGCCGACGCCGACGCCGCGTGGGAATGCGTCAAGACCTTCGACGCGCCGGCATGCGTCATCATCAAGCACGCCAACCCGTGCGGCGCTGCCATCGATACGACCCTGGTCGGGGCGTACGAAAAGGCTTTCCAGACCGACTCGACGTCCGCCTTTGGCGGCATCATTGCATTCAACGCTGCGGTCGACGCGGACGTGGTGGCGGCGATGAACGCGCACAAGCATTTCGTCGAGGTCCTCCTCGCACCGGCATTCACCGATGCCGCGCGGGCGCTGCTGGCCGGCAAGCAGAACCTGCGGGTGCTCGAACTGCCGCTGGCGCGCGTCTATCACGCCCACGAGATGAAGCGCGTCGGCGGCGGCTTGCTGCTGCAGACGGCCGACCGCTTCAACGTCCAGGAAGCGGACCTCAAGGTGGTGACGAGAATCGCACCGACATCGGCACAGGTCGAGGATCTCCTCTTCGCCTACCGCGTCGCCAAGTTCGTCAAGTCCAACGCCATCGTCTTCTGCGGTCGCGGCATGACCCTCGGCGTCGGTGCCGGCCAGATGAGCCGCGTCGACTCGACGCGCATCGCCGCCAGCAAGGCGCGCAGTGCCGGCCTCGACCTCGCTGGCTCATGCGTCGCTTCGGACGCCTTCTTCCCCTTCCGCGATGGCGTTGACGTGCTCGCGGCCGCGGGCGCGAAAGCGGTCATCCAGCCTGGTGGCTCGATGCGGGACGAGGAAGTGATTGCGGCGGCCGACGAGCACGGTCTGGCGATGGTGTTCACCGGCGCCCGCCATTTCCGGCACTGAGAACCCGGCGCGCCGGCGGCACGCAAGGTGCGCGGGAACGGCGGCCAGCCAGGCGCCGGCGGTCGGCAAAGGGAGAGGATGCAGATGAAGCTGCTTGTAATCGGTTCCGGCGGTCGCGAACACGCCCTGGCCTGGCGACTGGCGAAAACGCCCGGACTGCAGAAGGTCTTCGTTGCCCCGGGCAACGCCGGCACGGCGCGCGAGAGTGGACTGCAGAACGTGCCGCTGAGCAGTCCTGAGGAACTCGCCGACTTCGCGCAACGGGAGAACATCCGGCTGACCGTCGTCGGCCCGGAAGCTCCCCTTGCCACCGGCATCGTCAACCTCTTTCTCGCCCGCGGCCTGAAGATCTTTGGCCCGACGCGCGAAGCCGCTCAGCTCGAAAGCTCGAAGGATTTCGCCAAGCGCTTCATGCTCAGGCACAACATCCCGACCGCCCGCTTCGCCAGCTTCACCGAACGCGCTGCAGCGCATGCGTACGTGGACCAGCAGGGCGCACCGATCGTCGTCAAGGCGGACGGACTGGCCGCCGGCAAGGGGGTGGTCGTCGCCACCAACCTCGCCGAGGCACACGCCGCGATCGACCGGATGCTGCCACCCGGCGCGCAGGGAACGGCACTGGACGGAAGCCTGGCCAGGGTGGTCATCGAGGAATTCCTCGATGGCGAGGAAGCCAGTTTCATCGTCATGGTCGATGGCCGCAACGTCCTGCCACTGGCGTCAAGCCAGGACCACAAGCGGATCGGTGACGGCGATACCGGCCCCAACACCGGTGGCATGGGCGCCTACTCGCCGGCACCGGTCGTGACGCCCGAGGTGCACGCACGGGCGATGCGCGAGATCATCCTGCCGACGGTTCGCGGCATGGCTGCCGACGGCATCCCCTACACCGGCTTTCTCTACGCCGGCCTGATGGTCGGCAGGGATGGTTCGGTGAAGACGGTCGAGTTCAACTGCCGCCTCGGAGACCCGGAGACGCAGCCGATCATGATGCGTCTGCACAGTGATCTTCTCAACCTGCTCGAGCACGCCGTCGCCGGCCGGCTCAACCTCGTCGAGGCCAGTTGGGATCGACGAGTCGCCCTCGGAGTCGTTCTTGCGGCCGCCAACTATCCCGCTGCCCCGCGTACCGGAGACCCGATCAGCGGCCTGCCGGGCAGCAGCGACGACAGTCACGTCTTCCATGCCGGCACGAGCGAGCAGGACGGCCGAATCGTCACTGCCGGTGGCCGCGTGCTCTGTGTAACGACGCTGGCGGAGAACGTCAGACAGGCGCAGAAACGGGCCTACGACCTGATCACCCGCATCCACTTCGACGGCATGCAATACCGCCGCGACATCGGCCACCGGGCAACCAGCCGATGAACGGCGGCGGCCCGCCCCGGAGGCGGGCGACAGTCAGGGCAGCGGAGGAGCGGCGATGATCGACGCCGAACGTCTCCGCGAGTATTTCACCAGCCTGCAGACACGTCTCGTGACCGCCGCCGAAGCGATCGAGGGCAGCGACGGCAGGCGCTTTCGCGTCGATCGCTGGCAGAAGGAGGCAGGGGCGCCGCTCAGCGGCAGCGGCTGCACCTGCATCATCGAAGGCGGGCGCGTCTTCGAGCGCGGCGGCATCGCTTTCTCGGAGGTCAGCGGCGCCGCGCTGCCGGCTTCGGCAACCGCCAAGCGACCCGAACTCGCTGGGCGCGCGTTCGCGGCGATGGGCGTCTCGCTGGTGCTGCATCCGGAGAATCCCTTCTGCCCGACCGCGCACATGAACGTGCGGGCGCTGCTCGCCACGCGCAGCGATGCAGCACCGGCCTGGTGGTTTGGCGGTGGCATGGATCTGACCCCCTACTACCCGTTCGTCGAAGACGTGCGCCACTTCCACAGCGCCTGCCGCGATGCCCTGCAGCCCTTTGGCGAAGACTGTCACGCGCGCTACAAGAAATGGTGTGACGAGTACTTCTTCCTCAAGCATCGCAACGAGGCGCGCGGCGTCGGTGGCATCTTCTTCGACGACCTCTGCGAAGGTGGCTTCGAGCGCTGTTTCGCCCTCACCCGCTCGGTTGGCGATGCCTTTCCCGGCGCCTACCTGCCGCTCGTCGCCAAGCGACAGGCGACGCCCTATGGCGAACGGGAGCGAGACTTCCAGGCCTACCGGCGCGGACGCTACGTCGAGTTCAATCTGGTCTGGGATCGTGGCACCCTGTTTGGCCTGCAATCGGGCGGCCGTACCGAATCGATCCTGATGTCGCTGCCGCCGATCGTCACGTGGCGTTACGACTGGCAACCCGAACCCGGAAGCGCGGAGGCAGTCCTCTACGACATGCTGCCAGCACGCGACTGGCTGTAACCACCGGCACACCGAACGGGCCTCCTCGTCAGGCCGGCTGCGCCGCCGCTGCGCGATGGTCGGGCAGCGCGTCGCCCGAGCGAAGCCGGTGGCGATGATGCAGCGGGTTCGGGCGTTTCGTTCACTCCCGCCGCCAGTCGTGGGCAACCACCGCCGCCATGATCCCGGCATCGGTGGGAGCGGTCTGGATCACGTGCTGCAGCCCGAACGCACGCGCGGACTCGGCGATTCGCTGATGCGGAACGAATACCGGAGTGCTGCGCAGGCAGGCCAGAGCATGCGCGTCGAGC
>ERZ761602.6142-NODE-6142-length-13663-cov-5.588110_pt1 | contig 13663 bp, 10 predicted proteins | sample MGYA00512165_ERZ761602 | MGnify/ENA primary metagenome ERZ761602 (study PRJEB28899, sample SAMN02445085) | bioreactor sludge metagenome | biome: EBPR sludge; isolation source: Thorneside wastewater treatment plant | place: Australia: Brisbane, Thorneside...
CCCCGCCGATCCTCGACGCTCGTCGGCGGCTGACCCTGCCGACCTTCGACGCTCGTCGGCGGCTCCTCGACGCTCGAGCGACCGAGCGAGGCCACGAGCGCCGCGACCTGCGCGGGGACGTCGTGGTAGAGCGTGTAGCTGTTGCCGACGAAGAGGACGCGCATCACGCGTTCGGATCCGGCGGCGGATGCGAGGTGCGACTCACCTCTTCGAGCAAGGGCTCGAGCCCGTCCACACGCTCCACGAGCTCGACCGCGACGCGGTGACGCCACAGGCCCTCGAGGTCCGCGGTGTTCGGATCGACGCGCACGATCGTGCCCTCGACCGTACGCGCGGTGTCGCCCGGGAGCTGCATGGTCAGCGTCACCTTCGCGCCCACCGTCGGCGCCGCCGCCGCGACCAGCAGCACGCCGACCTCGCTCACGTCGCGACTGATCGCAAGGATGACCTCGCCGTCACGCGCGATCTGCATCGGAAACCAGAGCGCGAAGCGCGGCGCTCGCCTTCGTTCGTCCGCCATGGGCGCCGAGCGTATCAGGTCTCGCACCGTCTCCGTCTCCGTCTCCGCTCGGTCCGTCTCCGTCTCCGCTCGGTCCGTCTCCGTCTCTGTCTCCGTCTCCGTCTCCGTCTCCGTCTCCGACTCCGACTCCGTCTCCGACTCCGACTCCGTCTCCGACTCCGTCTCCGTCTCCGTCTCTGTCTCCGTCTCTGTCTCCGCCTCTGTCTCCGTCCTCTGTCTCCGTCTCCGTCTCCGCCTCCGTCTCCGACATGCCCCTCGTCCCCACCCGAGCCATGCTGCATCGGTGGCGGTCCCGACCCTCGGCGGTGCACAGCTCTGGAGCGACGTGCGGTGGCGCGAAGGCTGGCGCGTGCAGCGACACGTGCTCTCGCGATGGCATCGCCTGCTCGATCCCCACGACCACGCGCACGCGCTCGGCACCGAGCAGGCGTGCGAGCGCGCCCTCGACGCGCGCGTCTCCCCGCGGCATCACGAGCACCTCGTCGTCGTCCTGCACGGGCTCGGTCGTTCGCGTCGATCGATGCGCCCGATGGTGCGCGCGCTCGAAGCCACCGGACACGACGTCGCCTGGCTCGACTACGCGAGCACGCGGCAGACGCTGCGCGAGCACGGGCGCGCGGTCGCCACGCTGCTCGCCCACGTCGACGCGACGCGCGTGAGCTTCGTGACGCATTCGCTCGGCGGCCTCGTCGCACGCCTCGCGCTCGCCGAGCTGGAAGGCGCTTCGGAAGGCTCTCCGCGAGGCAGCCTTCGCGAGAGACTCCCGCGCCCGCATCGCCTCGTGATGTGTGCGCCCCCGAGCCGTGGCGCGGCGATGGCGCGTCTGCTCCACGCCAACGTCCGCGGTCTGGCGCGACCGGTCTTCGGCCCGGTGCTCGACGAGCTCGCGCAGGGTCTCGACGTGCCGCTTCCGACGATCCCCTTCCTCGTGATCGCGGGCGCGAAGGGCGAGCGCATCAACCCACTCCTCGAAGGTCCGGACGACGGAATCGTGACCGTCGAAGAGACGAAGCTCGAGGGGATGACGGCTCACCTCGTGGTCGACGCGATCCACACCTTCGTGATGGGCCACCCCGAAGCGATGGCGGCCGCGACGCGCTTCGTCGACGATCGCTGACCGAGCCCCAAGGTGCTCGGTCGGTTCAATCCAACAAACGCGCCTGCCGCAGCAGCTCTCTCACGCTCGGACGCGATCCCGTCAGCAGCAATCCCACCCGAAACAAACGCGCTCCGAAGCGGATCGAGAGCCACGTGCTCGCGAGCAACACGCCGAGCGCGCCGAGGATCTCGTGGAACGCGATGCCTTCGGGCGCGATCGACATGCGAACGATCACCGTGAGCGGGGCGCTGAACGGGATCCAGGTGAGGATCTGGCCGACCGTGCCGTGCGGCTCTTCGAGGAGGATCACCATCAGCATCAGCGGGAGCACCGCGAGCATCGCCCAGCCGAGCGTGAGCTTCTGGCTCTCCGGCACGCTGGAGCCGAGCGATCCGGTGCAAAGCATCAGGCTGCCGATGAAGAGGTAGCCGAGCACGAAGAAGAGCGGCGAGATCGCGATCGCGGCCCAGGGCACCGGGACCTTCAAGGTCGCCACGAGCGCGGCGAGGGTGAGCGCGCCGCCGACCACCATCGCGGCCCAGACGAAGAACTGCAGGAGGCCCGCGCCGCCGAGGCCGAGGAGCTTGCCCGTGAGCAGCTCGTCCGGGTCGGCGCTCGAGAGCAGCACCTCGACGACCTTGCTCTCCTTGTCGAGCGCAACCGTCTGCACGAGGTAGCCGCTCGCGGAGAGCAGCGCGGTCAGGAGCAACACGCCGAGCAGGAAGGGCACGCCCGTGCGCACCACGAGCTCCAGCGCGCGGTTCTCGGTGGAGCGCTGCTCGCCCGTCGGCGCGAGGGTGACGCGATCGAGGAGCATCGGATCGAGCACACGTTCGATCACCGCCTCGTCGACGCGACCGCGCAGGAGGCGATCCGTGAGCAGGCGCTGGAGGACCGGCTCCACCGTCGCGCTGCGCACGCTGAGCACGGGGCCGGACTCGGACTCGAAGACCGTGACTGCCCCCGAGGTGAGGTAGTCCTCCGCGACCGCGTAGACCGCGCCGAGACGCTGGGTGCGGAGCAGCGCGAGCGCGGACTCTTCGTCGGGGAAACGCGCGAAGACCACCGCGTCGAGCACCAGGTAGGCCTGGCCCGTCGTCGGCAGCTCCGCTTCGAGGATCGCGTGGCGCGCGCGGGAGCCTTCGACGCCGTCGAAGTCGGTCCAGATGGCTTCGGAGCTGACGAGCCCCGTGCGGTCGACCAGCCCGTACACCGTGGTGCGCTCCGCGCGCTCGACCAAGAACTTGCCTTGAATCGTGAGCAAACCGCCGGAGAGCGCGGAGAAGAAGAGCGGTAGACCGAAGGTGACGAGCAGGTAGCTCCAACGTTTGGCGACGTTGAGGAACTCGAAACGCGCGATCGCGGCGACCTTGCGCGGACGGATCACGCGGCCTCCCCACCGAGCGCAGGTGCCTTCGACACCGCGCAAGCTCGGCGCGAACGTTCCTCGGGCGCGACCTCGAGCGGACGGATCACGCGGCCTCCATCGGGGCGCTCTCGCCACGCACCGCGCGCAGGAAGATCTCCTCCATCGTCGCGAGCACCTCTTCGAAGTGATGCACCCGCACCTTCGCGGCGACGAGCGCTTCGAGCACGTCCGAAGGCGAGGTGCCGGGCGCGAGGTGGAGCTCGAGCAGATCGCGATCCTCGGTGACGCGCAGCAGACCCGGCAGCTCGGGGAGCTCGCCCTCGATGCGCACGCGCACCACCGGCGTCGAATGCGCGCGGCGCACGTCGCGGAGCGCGCCGTAGACTACCCGCTGTCCGGCGTGGATCACCGCGAGCCGATCGCAGAGCGCCTCCACCTGGCTCATCTGGTGCGTGGAGAGGATCGTGGTGCGACCCGCCGCGCGGCGCTCGCGCAGGAGCTGCTTCACGAGATCGACCGCCACCGGATCGAGGCCGCTGAAGGGCTCGTCGAGCACGCAGAGCTCCGGATCGGAGAGCAGCGCGCTCGCGATCTGGATCTTCTGGCTCATGCCTTTGCTCAGCGTCTCGACGTTGCGCTTGGCCACATGCGCGAGGCCCACCTTCTCGAGCCAGACCTCGGAGCGCGCGCGCGCGTCTTTCTTCGTGAGCCCCTTGAGGCGCGCGAAGTATTCGAGCGTGTCGATGACCTTCACCTTGCGGTAGAGGCCGCGCTCTTCGGGCAGGTAGCTGACGCGATCGAGACCGTCGCGTTGGAGCGGATGCCCGAAGAGGAGCACGCGCCCGGAGTCGGGGCGCAGGATGTCGAGCCCGATGCGGATCAGCGTGGTCTTGCCCGCGCCGTTCGGCCCGAGCAGCCCGAAGATCTCGCCTTCACGGACGTCGAGGGAGACGCCCGCGAGCGCCACGGTCGCGCCGTAGCTCTTGCGGACGTCCTCGTACGCCAACACCGCGTTCATCTACGTCCCAGGCGTCGCGCCACGCGGACGGGTGTACCGCCTCGGGCTCCCCGCGCCAAGCCGCATCCGTCGAGGTCGGCGACGGCGTGGTGGTCTCGACGACCGAGGTCGGCGCGACGTCGTCGGGCGTCTCCGCCAGGAGCAGGCGCGCGGAGATCGCGCCCACCACCACGAGCGCGAGCGCGGACCACGATCCCGGCGCGGCGCGCAGGATCCACGCCCCGAGCACGACCGCGAGGATCGACACCCCGCCGAAGAGCGCGCGGCTCACGCGCCGGCCCTCCGGACGGGCGCGAGCGGGCGCACGTCGTCGTGGAGCGGCTGCAGCTCGGGGCGCGAGGCGCGGCCGCGGAGCTCCGCGAGGGCGTCGTGCAGCGTGCGAGTCGGGTCCGGATGATCGAGCGCGTCCGCGAGCCCGACCTCGGTGAGCTGCTGGGCCACCGAGGGGCGCGCGCCCGTGAGCTGGATGCGGCGCGAGTCGCCCTGCACGTGGCTGACCGCTCGAAGCAGCGCCTCCATCGCCGACTCGTCGATCGCGGACACCGACGCGACGTCGACGATCACGAGCTCCGCCGTCGTGGACTCGATCGCCGCCACCGCGGAGCCGACGTTCGCGAAGTGGAGCGGGCCCTCGAACCGAAGCGCCGCGACCGCGCTCGACGCCTCGACCGGCACGCGCCGCACGCTCACGCCCGCGTGCACCGCCGCCATGCGCACGAGCGCCGCGACGATGCCGCAGAGCACCCCCGGCACGAAGTCGATCGCGACCACCGCGACGACCGTCACCGCGACCACCGCCGCGTCGCCGCGCGAGCGCTGGAAGAGCGCGGCGATCACACGCGGCTGGAGCAGACGCGCGCCGACTACCAGGAGCACCGCCGCGAGCGCCGCGACCGGGATGAAGTGCACGTGGTGGCCGAAGACCACGAGGAGCACCCCGAGCGCGATCGACTGCACCATCGGCGCGAGGCGGTTCGTGCCGCCCGCGTCGGCCGCAGCCGCCGAGCGGACGATCGCGCCCGCGACCGGCATGCCGCCGAGCAGGCCACACGCGAGGTTCGCGAGGCCCTGCGCGACGAGCTCCTGATCGCTGCGGTGCCGATCGCCGATGCGCGCGTCGATGCTCACCGCGCTCAGCAACGAGTCGAGCGAGGCGAGGAGCGCGAGCCCGAACGCGACCGGGAGCAGCGAGGCGATCTCGGCCACACCGAGGTTCGCGAGACCGACGGTGGTGACGATGCCGTCGATGTCGGGCACGCGCGGCGCGTCGACGTCGAGCCCGAACGCGAGCCCGATCGCGACCGCGAGCGCGACGAGGGGCGCGGGGATGCGCGGGTGGAGCTTCGGGATCACGACGAGCAGCGCGATCACCGCCGCGCCGAGCGCGAAGGCGCCGAGGGAGATCGATCCGACGAAGCCCAGATCGCGCAGCTCGCGCACCGCGCCGATCTCCTCGGGCAACCCGAGCCAGCGCGGGAGCTGCGAGTCGAGCACCATCACGCCGACCGCGGCCATGAAGCCGATCACGACCGGCTTGGGAACGAGCTGGATCCACTTGCCGAGGCGCGCGAAGCCGAAGCCGATCTGCATCAGGCCGGCGAGGAACGTGCACCAGAGCATGCCTTCGACGCCGTGCTCGCGGACGATCACGAGGGTCATGGGCGCGAGCGCGACCTCGGGCCCGGTCACCTGCAGGCGCGCACCACCGAAGATCGCGCCGACCACGCCCGCGACCGCGCCCGTCCAGAGGCCGACGCTCGCGGGAAGACCACAGACCAGCGCGAGCGCGACGTTGAGCGGCAACGCGACGAGCGCGGTCGAGATGCCCGCGCCGACGTTCGCGAGCATCCGGTTGCCGAAGGCGCTCTTCCACGCGTTGGCGGTGAGGCGGGCCGCATCGGACCAGGGGACGTGGCCGGCGCGGCTCGGCTCGGAGACGCGGGCGGAAGGGTTCGGCGTGCGAGCCGAGGTGCGTTGCATCGGGCCGCTGCAATGCGGCGCACGTGCCGGGCCGAACGTCCGCCCGAACGGAGCGTGTGTCGGGACGTCCCGACGGCAGCGGACCGACACTGTCCGAGATCCCCGACAGCTCGGGGATTCACGGGAAATCCCGCCGCGCACGGGTCTTGCTCGTCGGGGGAACCGTGCGGCTCTTTCCTCGGCTCTTGCTCACGCAGGGCGTCCCGCTCGCGGTCATGACCGGCGCGGTCGCGGTCGTGCTCGTCGGCGCGGGCACCGTCACCGGATTGCTCTCGGAGATGGAGCGCGGCGAGCTGCGGGTCCTCCGCGACGAGACCGCGCTCCACCGCGTCGGGTGGGCGTTCGACGTCTCGATGCGGCGCGCGGAGAAGGAGTGCCGCGACGCGCCTTCGAGCCCCCAGGTGTTCGACCGTTCGGAGGTGGTGCGCGAGCGCGCGACGGAGCTTCGGGCCGCGCTCGATCGGTCGACCTCCGCCGACCACGAGCTGCGACGGGTGCTCGAGGCCTACGTGGCGCTGGTGACCACGCTGCGACCCGAAGCGCCGTGCGAGCTGCTCGGGAGCCTGCCGCACGAGCAGCGACGCGAGGTGCTCGACGAAGACCTCACGAACGCCTGGGTCGCACGCATCTCGCGTCTGCATCAGGAGGTCGTCGACCGCGAGGCGGAGGCGCAGGAGGTGATCCGCACCGCGCTCGTCCGCGGCGTGACGCTGATCGCGCTCGCGCTCTTGATCGCAGGCACGGTGTCGTGGTCGCTCGCGCGGAGCGTGAGCCGCTCGATGGCTCAGCTCGGCGAGCAGGCCCGGCGGCTCGCGCGGCAGGACTTTCGCGCGCCGATCGATCCGATCGCGACGCCACGCGAGGTCCGCGAGCTGGCGCGAGAGCTCGAGCTCTTGCGCATGCGGCTCGCGGAGGTCGACGTGCTCAAACGTGGTTTCGTGTCGAACGTCTCGCACGAGATGCGCACGCCTCTGTCGAAGATGCGCGAAGCGCTCGCGCTGCTCTCCGACGGGGCCGGCGGCTCGCTCTCGTCGCGTCAGATCCGGCTCGTGACGATCGCGCGCGACGCGTGCGAGCGACAGATTCGAACCGTGACCGCGCTGCTCGATCTCTCGCGTCTGCGCGCGGGGGCGGCGCTGCGGCTGGAGCCGCGGACCCCGCTCACTCCGATCCTGACGCGCGCGGTGGAGGAAGAACGTACGGACGCGGAGTCACGGAAGGTCGACGTCACGCTCGCGGTCTCGGCGGACGATCCTCCGACGGGCTCGTTCGACTCCCCGCTCGTGGAGCGCGCGCTCGCCAACCTGGTACGCAACGCGGTCGGGGTGTCGCGGAGCGGGCAGCGGGTCGAGGTCGAGTGCACCGTGCACGACGACGGGCCCACGGGCGTCGCGCTTCCTCGCATGGCGCGGCGTTGGGCGCGGATTCGTGTGAAGGACGAGGGGCCGGGCATCCCGAACGAGCTGCGCGAGTCGCTCTTCCAGCCCTTCGTGTCGAGCCCGGTGCCGAGCAGCCCCAAGGCGCTCGGGGTGGGGCTCGGACTGTCCCTCTGCCGCGAGGTCGCGGAAGCCCACGGCGGAACGCTCCTGCTCGGAGAGACCGAGGAAGGGGCAGGCGCCGAGCTGGTGCTCTGGTTGCCGATCGACGCGACCGCGTCGCGACCGGAACGAGTTGCCGACTCCGACTCCGACGCCGACGCCGACGCCGACGCCGACGCCGACGCCGACGCCGACGCCGACACCGACGCCGACGCCGACGCCGACTCCGACGCCGACGCCGACTCCGCCCCCGCCCGCGCCGCCCGCGAGAGGACTTGACGATGAACGCCGCCGACTCGATGCACCGCTCCGTGATGCTGGGCGCCCGCCTGATGGTGGTGGACGACGAAGAGGACCTCTGCGAGCTCATCGCGATGCGCCTCGAGCACCACGGCTACGAGGTCGTCACCGAGACGTCGTGTCGTGGCGCGCGCCGAGCGCTACGGAACGAGCTGGTCGACGTGCTCGTCTTGGATCTGCGTTTGGAGGACGGGGACGGCCTCACGCTTCTCGACGAGCTCCGCGAGACGGATCCGGATCTTCCGGTGGTGATCCTGACCGCGCACGGGAGCATCGAGACCGCGGTCGAGGCGATGAAGAAGGGCGCGCATTCGTTCCTGACCAAGCCCTTCCACGACCACGAGCTGCTCGCGACGGTCGCGCAGGCGCTCGTCGGGGCCGAGCTACGGCGCGAGCTCGCGGGCTTCCGGCGCGGCTCCGGGCGCAGCTCGGGCACGCGACTGCTCGGCGAGAGCCCCTCGATGATCGCGTTGCGCGAGCGGCTCGCGCGGGTGGCGGGCACGGACTCGACGGTGCTCGTCACGGGCGAGTCGGGCACGGGCAAGGAGCTCGTCGCGCGGAGCCTCCACGAGCTGAGCCACCGCCGGAAGCGGCCCTGCATCGCGGTGAACTGCGCGGCGCTCCCGCCGGATCTGCTCGAGAGCGAGCTCTTCGGGCACGTGCGCGGGGCCTTCACGAGCGCGCACCGCGACAAGGACGGTCTGCTCGCGGCGGCGGAAGGCGGGACGCTCTTCCTCGACGAGATCGGCGACGCGCCGCCGTCGGTGCAGGCGAAGCTGCTGCGCGTGCTGCAAGAGCGCACGTATCTCCCGGTGGGCGCGACCCGCGAAAAGCAGGCCGACGTCCGCATCATCGCCGCGACCAACCGCGAGCTCGGAGCGGACATCGCGGCGGGACGCTTCCGCGAAGACCTCTTCTACCGACTGCACGTCGTGCCGCTGCACCTGCCGCCCCTGCGCGAGCGACGCGAGGACATCCTGCCGCTCTCGGAGCTCTTCCTGCGGCGCGCGAGCGAGAAGCACGACCTCGGCCGCGTGCGGCTCTCTCCGAAGGCGCTCGAAGCGCTGCGCGCGCACGACTGGCCCGGCAACGTGCGCGAGCTGGCGAACGTCGTCGAAGCGGCGGGCCTGCTCGCGACGGATGGCATCGTCGAGCTGACCCACGTGGAGGCCGCGTTGCCTCGGCCCGCGTCGTCGTCGACCGCGTCGTTCGAGCCACGACTCGACGTCGAAGATCTCCCGCCGATGGCGGACGCGCGGCAGAAGTTCGAGCGTGCCTACCTCTGCGAGGTGCTGCGCCGCACGCGCGGCAACGTGAGCGCGGCGGCACGGCTCGCGGGACGCAACCGCACCGACCTGCACGACCTGCTGAAGCGGCACGGGATCGACGCGGCGGACTTCCGCAACTGAAGCGCGTCGCACGCCCTCGCACGACGCAACTGCGCGGGCGAGGGCGCGTGCGCGTGCGGGAGACGAGCGAAGCCGGCGCTCGTGGTCTCGCGCGCGAGGCGAATCATTCGACGAGCACTCACTCGACGATTCAGCGCATCGCGGTCGCGCGCCCCGGATGGCTCACTCGAGGATCCACCGCGTCACCACCGCTGCGCCGACCTTGCCGTCCTCCACCTCGACTCCACCACCGATCTGCACTCGGAATCGACGCGCGATCTGCCAATGAAGCTGCGCGAGCGCCGCGCCCGAGCGTCCTCCGTGGATCCCGAACGCCGCGTTGCCCTCGAGACCGACCGTGACCGCCTCGTGCACGTCGACGAAGACGCTCGGGTTCGCGACGACCTCCAGATGACCTCCCTGCGCCGCGACACCTCGCACCCCGACCATCGCCAAGGTCGAGACGGATCCCGTGCGCCCTCCGAAGAGATAGAGACCCGTGATCTCGGTCGCCTCTTCGTCCAGCAGGTACTCACCGATGACTTGCACACCGTGGGCGAATCGTTCGTTGGGGGAAGGCGCGGTCCACTGAAACGCTGCCTTCAGCGCGTGCACTTCGCGGTCGACCATCGGCAGCTCGAGCTCGACCGCGAGCCCATCCGCGAAGGCCCACTCGACCTCGGGCGCCCACGTCGTCTGCGCGAGACCTCCACGTCGCGGGCGCAGCGTCACGAGCACGTTGGTCTCGAGCTCGCCCGCGTGCGCACCGAGCCCACGCACGAGATCGAAGCTCATCGGCTCCGGAAGGTGCGGCGCCGTGCCGGGAAACAAACCGGGAACTCGCGGGTCGCTCTCGCCCGGGTCCACGACGCCGTCGAGGTTCGTGTCTTCCTCCCCGTCCGGCACGCCGTCGCGATCGGTGTCGGCGCGGAGCGGACGTGTTCCGGTCGCGCGCTCCAGCGCGTCCGGCAGCCCATCCCCATCGCTGTCGCGTTCCGCCTCGCGGCGCGCCGCGCGCTCATGCTCGGCGGCCGACGGTGGGGCCTCGTCGTACGCCGGCGGCGTCGCGACCTGCGCGTCGCGCACTCCGTCCTCGCGGTCCGGCTCGACGCGCTCCGGCTCGACGGCGGGCTCCTGCCGAACCTCGGTCGCGGCAGGCTCGGACGGCGGCTCCGAACGCTCGCCCGACTGTGCGAGCACGAACGAGGGGCTCACGAGCGAGCCGCTAGCCACGAGCGCGACGACGAAACGACGCGGGACGTCGCCCACAGCGCGGAGAACGAGACGGTGGATTCGCACGGTTCGTGCGAGGCTGCATCGTGCGTGCCGGTCGTCCTGTCGGCCGCCTTCACGCCCCGCGCGCCGAGCACGAATCCATGCCGTTCGTCGCGCGTTGCGCTCTGCAACACCCGAGTCGGAACTTGCAGCACCTCTCCCTCGCCACCCGCCTCTCCATCGCGCTCGCGGTGGTGGCCCTCGCGCTCCTCGGCGCGGGCGGCGCGTGGCAGCTCGCGGCCGAGCGCGACGACCTCGACGACGCGGTGGAGCGCGAGCTGCGCATGCTGGGGCGCAGCCTCCAGGTCTCGTTCGAGAACGCGCTGCGTGATCGACAGTCGGAGGACGTGCACGACACGCTCGACGCGCTCGATCGTCTCGATCCCACCGTCGACGTCGTGGTGCTCGATGCCCAGGATCGGGTGCTCGCGAGCTCGGACGGAGCCGACCTCGACGCGGCGCGGGCGGTCGCGAGCGGCTTCCACGCCGATCACGGCTCGGCGGAGCTGCGTCTGCCGCTCCGCGCCGACACGCGCCGCGCGCACCTCGTGCTCGTTCGGCCGACCACCGACGTCGAGCGCGACCTCGCCGCCACGCGCCGACGCGTCGCGGGCTCGCTCGCGATCTACGTCTTCTTGCTCCTCCTCACGACCGTGATCGCCACGCGGCTCTGGGTAGGCGCGCCGCTCGCGCGCATGCTCGCGCACATCCGACGGGTGCGCGCGGGCGATCTCTCGGTGCCCGCGCATCCGTCGTTGAAGCGCGACGAGATCGGCGAGACCGTGCACGAGTTCGAGCGGCTGGTGGAGGATCTCGCGAGAGCGCGCGCGCGCCTCGAGGCGGAGACGGAAGCGCGGCGCGGCTTCGAGCGTGCGGTGCGCGAGATGGACAAGCTCGCGACGCTCGGCCAGCTCGCGGCGGGTCTCGCGCACGAGATCGGCTCCCCGCTGCAGGTGCTCGAAGGTCGCCTCGCGTCGCTGGAGAAGCGCGCCGAGGATCCCGACGAGACGCGTCGGCTCGCGGGGATCGCGCGCGAGCAAGCCGCACGCATCACGCGCATCGTCGCGCGCCTCTCGAACCTCACGCGACGACCGACCAGCCCCACGCACGTGGATCCGCGCGAGCCCGTGCGCTCGATCCTCTCGCTCCTCGAGCCCGAGGCGCGCCGACGTGGTGTGCGGTGGGAGGCCGAGCTCGCGGACGACGTCCCGACGATGCACGCCGATCCGGACGCGCTGCAGCAGATCACGCTCAACCTCGTGCGCAACGCGATCGAGGCGACCTCGGCGGGAGACTCCATCGTGGTTCGGCTCGATCGCGCGGGCGACGACGCGATCGCGCTCGAGGTGCGCGACACCGGACGCGGCATGTCGCCCGAGCATCGCGACCGCGCCTTCGAGCCCTTCTTCACCACGCGCGCAGACGGCACGGGTCTCGGGCTCGCGGTCGTGCGTGGCATCGTGACGGAGCTGCGGGGCGAGCTCGCGTTCGAGTCCGAGCTCGATCGCGGCACCCGCGTGCGGGTGGTGCTGCCACGCTCCGAAGGAACGACGCGGAGGACCGATGACGAAAGGTGAGAGCGGGCTCGTGGTCGACGACGACGCGGAGGACCGATGACGAAGGGTGAGAGCGTGCTCGTGGTCGACGACGACGCGGAGATCGTCGCGTGGCTGGTGGAGGAGCTCACGGCGAGCGGTCGCGAGGCGGTCGGCGTGACGGATCCGCAGATCGCGCTCGCGCGGCTCGAGGAGCGCGCCTTCGACCTCGTGATCTCGGACGTCGAGATGCCCACGATGCGTGGGGTGGATCTCCTGCCCGCGATCCACGCGCGTCGCCCCGATCAGCTCGTGATCCTGATCACGGCGTTCGGCTCGATCGAGCTCGCGATGCGCTGTGTCCGCGAAGGCGCGTCCGACTTCCTCGCCAAGCCCTTCACCTTCGAGGGCCTCGAGCACGCCATCGAGCGGACGCTGCGCGAGCGGCGGATGAAGCGTGAGCTCGTTCGGCTGCGGCGCACGCTCGTGAGCTCCGAGTCGGGCGAGCTGGTGGCCGAGAGCCCCGCGATGCGGCGCGTGCTCGACGTGGCCCGTCGCGCGGCGCAGTCGAGCTCGACGGTGTTGCTCACGGGCGAGAGCGGCGTCGGCAAGAGCGCGGTCGCGCGGTGGATCCACGCGCAGGGATCGCGCGCGGATCGAGAGCTCGTGGAGCTCAACTGCGCGGCGCTGCCGGCCGGGCTCGTGGAGGCCGAGCTCTTCGGCGTGCGGCGCGGCGCCTACACCGACGCGCGCGAGGATCGCGCGGGCCTCTTCGTGCGCGCGAACGGCGGCACGCTCTTCCTCGACGAGATCGGCGAGACGGCCCTCGAAGCGCAGCCGAAGCTGCTCGCGGCGATCGAGCGCGGCGAGGTGCGTCCGGTGGGCGGCACGACGACGACCACGGTGGACGTGCGTGTGATCGCGGCGACCAATCGACCGCTCGAAGAGGCGGTGCGCGCGCGGACCTTCCGCGAAGATCTCTTCCATCGTCTGAACGTCGTGCGCATCGAGGTGCCTCCGCTGCGCGAGCGCGCGGCGGACATCCCCCACCTAGTCGACCGCCTGCTCGATCGCCTCTCCGTGCGCACGCGCCATCGCGTGCAGGGCGTGACCGACGAGGCGATGCGCTGGCTCTGCGCGCAGCCGTGGCCGGGCAACGTGCGCGCGCTCGCGAACGCGCTGGAGCGCGCGACGATGTTCGCCGATCACGACGCGCTCACGCTGGCCGACTTCCACGGCGGCGAAGCGCCCCCCGACGACGACGCGTGGCTCGAAGGCGCCGCGGAGCGCGCGATGACGCTCGACGCGCTCGAACGTCGCTACATCGCGCGGGTGCTCGAGCGCTTCGACGGAAACAAATCGAAGGCCGCGCGCGCGCTGGGGATCGACCGGACGACGTTGTGGCGGAAGCTGCAGGAGTGAGCGCGCGACGCTCGCACCGAAGGTGGTGCCCGAGAGCCTCGACCCGGCAACGCTGCTACGCTTCCGCGCCGTGGGGGTCGTGGGGGCACGTTCCGGGGATGACGCCGAGCCGTCGGGCTCGCGTGATGCGTCGCCCGCGAGAGGCACCACGTCGTCGAGCACGTCGACCACCACCTCCGAGCCCGGCATCGACCCGAGCCGCACCGATCCCAGCCGCAC
>ERZ761602.6143-NODE-6143-length-13659-cov-42.662305_pt1 | contig 13659 bp, 10 predicted proteins | sample MGYA00512165_ERZ761602 | MGnify/ENA primary metagenome ERZ761602 (study PRJEB28899, sample SAMN02445085) | bioreactor sludge metagenome | biome: EBPR sludge; isolation source: Thorneside wastewater treatment plant | place: Australia: Brisbane, Thorneside...
TGTAGGATGGTTAGAGATCAAAAACAGTTCGAAATAATCAATAATAAAAAATTATTTAATTTCAATATATTAGCAAATAAAATTAATTGATCATATGTTTAATTCTGGCTGTTTTTCGATGTTGGATTTCTATGAAATTCGAGATTATTTATCCTACTTTCCACTAAATTTAAGATCTAAAATCCTACTTATTTTAATCAAGATTAGAGACTATGGGAGAAGCAATAACCGAGCTAAGAAGTCAAGATATGGAGACTTTAAGCACTTGAGAATACTTAAAGAATTGAAAATAACTAAGACTTAACGTAAATTTGGTTTTATACTCTATTATCGTTAAGGGTCAGTTAAATTTGAAGATTGATAGCGAACAAAATTCTTCAGATTTTTCTTAAACCGGCTAGTGTCATGACTATGAGGAGATTCCAATAAATTACGCAATTTTTATGATTATGCGCTCTATAAATTTCTAATGAGATGACAGCGCACTCAAGGCGTATAATAATTGACAATTGAATACTCAATACTATCCCACAACTATAGTACCTTAATTATAAGGGCTTCAAATACTTTCCTTTATTACAGATTTTTTTCCATCTGGCTGCTATTAATATTCATAATAAAGAAATATAAACCTGATAAGTTATCTCTATATAAGGGCTAACTACTCAGAGTTCATTGCAAATCTCGTTAAATAAAAATCCAAATTTGATTTCTTTTGATCTTTCTTTTTTATCCCGATCTTTCACCCACCAAAGCATAGGGGAGGTTGCTCCAATGCTCATTTTTGCCAAGAAGTACTCTAATAAGTTCAATTCATCGCAAAGCGGTGTTACCCTTAGGGTAGGCTCTCTGAACTTTTCAAATTTTTTCAACTTGAAACCATTTAATCGTTTCAATTTAACCGACTTAAAATCGAATCTAGCCATCCAGCCTTTTCGAATGGCTAGACGATTAGAACAAGATATAGCTTTAGGAAGCTCAAGAAACTCAACACTTTTCTGGTCCAATCCGCTCTCTTTTCTCCTGAGATTCCTGCTCCTGTTCATTTTTTCCTTCTCCATGGTCCAAGCAGGCACCGTGACTCTGACTTGGGGCGCTAGCTCCGGCCCCGTGGCCGGCTATCGTGTATACTATGGGACTCAAAGCAAGGCTTATACCTCTAATACACCAGCGGCGCCCAGCCTGCTAAGTACAACCAGCTATAAAACTCCTGATTTGCCCGCTGGAACCTATTACTTCGCGGTGAAAGCCTTCGATAGCGCCGGGAACAGCAGCGATTACTCCAATGAAGTCGCCAATACCATCACAGGCACCGCAACTGCTCCAAAAGCTAATTTCAGTAGCAATAAAACGACCGGCAGCGCTCCTTTAGCGGTTGCCTTTACTGATAGCTCGACAGGCACTATTAGCAATCGCTCCTGGAACTTTGGCGATGGGACAACGAGCACAGCTCAAAATCCATCAAAAACCTACAATAAAACAGGATCGTATACCGTCACACTGACTGTCAACGGGTCGGCGGGCAGTAATACGATGACCAAGACCAACTATATTTCGGTTGCCGCCCTCACATCGACGGCACCGGTGGCCAGTTTCAGCGCCAGTCCGACCAGCGGAACCACATCGACCACGTTTAACTTTGCTAATACTTCGACAGGTAATGCCACCTCTTGGGCTTGGAACTTTGGCGATGGAACCACTAGCAGCGCCAAAACCGCCATCAAAACTTACTCAAAGCCTGGAACTTATACGGTCACCCTTAAAGCCACAGGCCCAGGTGGTAGCAATACCGCGACTAAAACCAGCTATATTACGGTCTCGGCAGCAGCTCCCATAGCCAGCTTCAGCGCAACACCCACCTCGGGCGCCGCCCCTCTAACGACCGTCTTCAAAAACACCTCTACCGGAACCATTACCAGTTACTCCTGGAATTTTGGCGACGGCGGCACCAGTAGCGAATCGGCCCCCGCGCATACTTATGCCAAGACAGGGAGTTATACGGTGCAGCTGACCGCCAAGGGGCCAGCCGGAGCCAATAGCAAAACCCAGACAAGTTACATTACCGTGACTTCGACAGGCGCAAATTCTGGTGGTTTAGTCGCCGCTTACAACTTCGAAGAAGCGAGCGGCGCAACGATTGTCGATCTATCCGGCAGAGGTAATGCGGGTGCTATTGCTGGCGCCGCTCGAACGACCTCGGGCAAATACGGCAGAGCCCTAGCTTTTGATGGCGTCGATGATTTGGTGACGGTAGCCGATTCAGCGACTTTGGATCTGACTACCGGCATGACGTTAGAAGCCTGGGTATATCCCACCGTCAATACCGGTTGGCGGACTGTGATTCTAAAAGAGAGTGCTCCTAGTTATTATCTCTATTCCAACACAACCTTTGCAAATGCTCCGGCAATGGGGACAAAAGTAGGAGATTATCCCTTGCTGTATGGCAATGGTTCGTTAGCAACCAATAGCTGGAGCCATTTGGCAACCACTTACGATGGTGTTAACCAACGCCTTTATGTCAATGGCTCATTAGTGGCCCAACGCTCGATCAAGGGCGGTATAGAAACGTCTTCTAAACCATTGAGAATTGGCGGCAACAGCGCTTGGGGTGAGTATTTCAAAGGCTCTATCGATGATATCCGAATCTACAATCGCGCTTTAAGCATCAGTGAGATTCAGACGGATATGAATACGCCAGTGAAATAAGCCCACGGCCTGAATAAAGCCCTCAATGCGACAGCCTGGTGGCGAAAATCAAGCCACCAGGCTTCGGAAGGCCGAGCATGAAGTCACCGTCCTGATCGTCAGGCGGCGGTCAATTTGAAAGTTTTTCAACAAACTGTGGCCTTAGTTTGACAACCGCAGCCGCCACCAAGCCTCCAGGATACCCGCCACCGACCAGGCTTGCGCGGGCGCGCCTCGCGGCCGATGGGGCGGCGCTCCATCGAAAATTTCGCTGATTGTGCCCAATCCGGCATCCAATAAATGATCTCGAATGGGGTGCAACCAGCGGCGCGCCTCGGCTGAGTCGCCATGCGCCCGATAGGCCGCCAGCGCGTAATGCCCCAACAGCCACCCCCAAACCGGCCCCTGATGGTAACTGCTGTCCCGCTCCAAAACCCCGCCGCTGTAATGGGGACAAAATTCATGGTGATCAACGGCCAAGGATCGCAGCCCGTAAGAGGTCAATAAATCGCGCCCGCAGATTCGCAACACCGCCTGCTTTGTCGCCAGATCGAGCGGGCTGTGAGGCAGGCTAACCGCGAAGATTTGATTGGGGCGGATGTGTGCATCCTCACCGTCGGAACCGTCGATAACATCGAATAACCCGCCATCATCGAGACGGACGAAGCGTTGAAACCCGCTTTGCGTCCGCGCCGCCAACTCTTGGTAAAAGTCCGAGGGTTGCCCTAACTGGCGGGCAAAATCGGCGACGACGAGCAGCGCGTTATACCAAAGCGCGTTGATTTCAACCGGCTTGCCGATGCGCGGCGTAATCACCCAACCGTCAACTTTGGCGTCCATCCAGGTCAGTTGCAGACCCGGTTCACCCGCTTTCAGTAACCCATCGTCGCGATCCATGGCGATGCCATAGCGCGTCCCTGACACGTGCCAGGCCACGATCTCTTGCAATACCGGAAACAGTCGCGCCAAGGTCTCCATATCGGCGCTGTGCTCCACATAGGCGCGCGATGCCTCTACATACCAGAGGGCGGCGTCCACTGTGTTGTAGCAAAGCGCCTCGCCTGACACAGGAAATTGATTGGGCAACATTCCTTGATCGATGAAGCGCGCGAAGGTGAGTAAAATCCGGCGGGCCACTTCCCAGCGCCCGGTGGCCAAGGTCAATCCAGGCAGCGCGATCATGGTGTCGCGCCCCCAATCGCCGAACCAGGGATAACCGGCGATCACCGACTGGCCTTCGGGCAAATCCGACAAGGGTCGCGCAAAAATAAAACTATCCGCCGCCAACACCAATTGATTAACCCAAGCCGGCGCGCGGCGCAGTTCGGGCACTTTCCGACTTTGAACCAACAAATCCGCTTCGCGCGCTCGAAAACGCCCTAGCGCGGCTTCCAAATCCAGCGAAGCCTCGTGCTCCACGCTGGCGACAATTCCGCACCAAGCCTCGGCATTCAAGTCCAGTACCGCCTCGCCCACGCAAAGATGGCGGTCGCGATCCGCCAGACCGCGTTCGCGCTCCAGCGGCAAATCGAAATTCTCAAACCAAACCATCCGATCTTCGATTTCGCCCGCCACAGCCGATATCCGCAGGGAAAATTCGGAGGTTTGGATCAGGCGCGCGGCGGGCGTCGGCGCTTCAACAGGCGGCGTGAAACCTTCCGGCCGGGTGATGGCGTGGTGGTCACGATCATTAACCAGCAACCGCGCGCGCAACCGCACATCGCGTTTGCTGTTGCCCAGCAGCCGGTAAGCGACATACGTCGTGTTGGCCTCCGGCTCCATCCAAATCCGTTGCTCCAACACGACATCGCCCACGGCAAAGCGCCAGACCGGCATTCGCCCTTCCAGCCAGAACGCTTCGAGGTGAACGTAACCGCGCGGGTCCACCACTTCACCGCTCCAGCGATTGGCGAACAAGGGAATTTCCCGCCCGTCAACCAGCAGCGTGGCGTCAGCCTTGGCCATGAGCAACCGACGCTCCAAGGTCGTCCCCACCGGCGCGATCAACAGACCGTGATAGCAGCGCGTTAAGGTGCCCGCCACCGTGCCGGCGGCGTAACCGCCCAACCCGTTGGCCAACCACCATTCGCGCCGCTCGGCCTGACTTAAATCGCCGCAAACAGCCCGACCGAACCGGATGAAGCACGGTCGGCCGTCCGAGGCGGGCGACGCCGCATCCGCTTCCATACACGTTGAATCCATCGAGGTGGTTGCTAAGTTCATGGCGCTGGCGGTCGTTCCAGCTTCAACCGATCACCGAGCCGGATACCGCGCCGCGCCGCTTCTCCGGCGTTAATCTCCAAAATGTAGCGCACCTCCGGCGTCTTGCTGGGATAGATCGGACAGTTCTCAACCTTGCAAGGCGGCGCTTCCGCCACGATCTGGGACAAGCGCCCTTCGTTGTCAAAATACAGGAGATCCAGGGGAATCAGGGTGTTCTTCATCCAAAACGCCGTCGGCCCTGGCGACTGCACGAACAACATGCCTCGATCGCCGGGCAATTCGGCCCGGTACATCAGGCCGCGCTCGCGCTGTTCGGGCGTCTGGGCCAACTCCACCTGAAACTCCGCCGACCCGACCGTTACTTTCGTCAAGGGCACAGTTTCGGCCGTTGCAACCGCCAGCGCGCAACTTCCCCAAAAAATCGCACTGTATCCAAACCGAATTTTCATCTAGCCGTCTCTTGGAAAAAGCCGCGTTCGCGGCAGACTCAAGATCGATCATCCCCGAGTTTCGCAAGCCAAATGCCCAGCTAGGCCATGACCGCGCAGCGGCCCGCCTTGTCAGCTTGGCGCTCAACCATCACCATACGCGATCCGACAACGTCTAGCACCCTGATCTGACAACATGAATTTTGAAATTTTTCACACCGACGGCGCGGCGCGGCGCGGCCGGCTGACTTTCCCGCGCGGCACGGTGGAAACCCCCGCCTTCATGCCGGTCGGCACCTACGGCACGGTCAAGACGCTCACGCCGGAAGAGGTGCGCGCCAGCGGCGCCGAAATCCTGCTCGGCAACACCTTTCACCTGATGTTGCGGCCCGGAACCGCCATCATCCAACAGCACGGCGACCTGCACGATTTCATGCACTGGCAGGGGCCGATTTTGACCGATTCCGGCGGCTTCCAAGTCTTCAGTCTAGCGGCGATCCGCAAGATCAGCGAAGCCGGCGTGAAATTCCAATCGCCGGTGGACGGCGGCACGGTCTTTCTAGGACCGGAGGAGTCGATGGCGGTCCAGCGCGCCCTGGGCGCGGACATCGTCATGATCTTCGACGAGTGCACGCCCTACCCGGCCAGCGAAACCGAAGCCCGTCAGTCCATGGAGCTGTCGTTGCGTTGGGCGCGGCGCAGCAAGCTCGCTCACGGCGATAACCCCGCCGCGCTGTTCGGCATCGTGCAGGGCGGTATGTACCCGCATTTGCGCCAGAGCTCGGCGGAAGGACTGCGCGAAATCGGCTTCGACGGCTACGCCATCGGCGGGCTGGCCGTGGGCGAACCGCCGGCGGAACGCCTGCATATTCTCGATTTCACCCTGCCGCTGCTACCGCAACCCGCGCCGCGCTATCTGATGGGCGTCGGCAAGCCCGAGGACATCGTCGAGGCGGTGCGTCGGGGAGTGGATCTGTTCGACTGCGTGCTCCCGACCCGCAACGCTCGCAACGGCCACTTATTCACCCACCACGGCGATATTCGCATTCGCAACAGCCGCTACCGCGACGACACCCGACCGCCCGACGAACGCTGCGGCTGCTATACCTGCCGCCACTACAGCCGCGCCTACCTGCGCCATCTGGATCAATGCCAGGAAACCTTGGGCGCTCGGCTCAATACCCTGCATAACTTGCATTACTATCAAGAACTCATGCACGGGCTGCGCGAGGCGATCGCCGAGCGGCGGCTGGAGTCGTTCGCGGCGGAACTTTACGAAAAGCGCGGGCAAATGATTGCGCCCGTGTATAATGACGCGCTTTAAAAACTGGCCCTGAACCCCGCCCCACACGACGATGGCCGGACGATGCCGGCTCTTATCATTCCAATCCGCCGCTGGCGCGGGACTGGCCATTAACGAGGAACCCCCATGAATTTCTTCATCCAAGAGGCCGTGGCCCAAACTGCTGGCGCGCCCGCCAACGGCGCGATGGGGCTGATGAACCTGCTGTTTCCCATTATCCTGATCGCGGCGTTTTACTTCCTGTTGATCCGTCCCCAGACCAAGCGCGCCAAGGAACACAAACAAATGGTGGACGGCTTGAAAAAAGGCGATGAGATCGTCACCGGCGGCGGCGTGCTGGGCCGCGTCACCGAACTGGGCGACAACTTCGTTCAAGTCGAGATCGCCGACGGGGTCACCATCAAAGTCCAAAAACAAGCTGTCGGTTCGTTGATGCCCAAAGGCACCTATAAAGGCAATCTGTAACCGCGCCCCGGCGCCCTTGCGGGAATCATCGTTTCATGCCTACTCCGCATGCCCTCAATCAATATCCCTGGTGGAAGTATCTACTGATCGGCCTGGCGCTGTTCTGGGCCTTGACCTTCGCGCTGCCCAACCTGTTCGGCGAAGATCCCGCCGTGCAAATTTCCAGCGCGCGCGCCAACATTCCCATCGACGCCGCGTTTCAAAGCCGGGTCGCTGGCCTGCTCGAAGCCGAAAAGCTGCCCCACAAACGGCTGGAACTCGAAACCGACCGCCTGCTGGTCCGCTTCTCCGATTCGGAACAGCAGCTCAAGGCCGCCGATCTGCTCAAGGACCGCTTGGGCCGCGACTACATCGTCGCCCTCAATCTAGCCTCGTCGGCCCCGTCTTTCCTGCGGGCGCTTGGGTTAAACCCGATGTATCTCGGCCTGGATCTGCGCGGCGGCGTGCATTTTCTGATGCAAGTCGACATGGACGCCACCGTCAAGCAGATCGAAGACGGTTACGTGGATGAAATCCGCGCGCAGCTGCGCAACGACAAAGTGCAGTACACCTCGGTCGGCCGCGCCGCGACCGGCGGCGTGCAGGTGGAATTCAAGGATGCGGCCGAACGCGACAAGGCCGCGCAAGCGCTGCGCAAGAGCCTGGGCAACCTGGAACAGACCGACGCGGGACCGCTCGGTCTGAAACTGACCTTGGGCGAGCCCGAAATCAAGGAAAAGCGCGATTTCGCCCTGCAACAGAACATCACCATCCTGCGCAACCGCGTCAACGAGTTGGGCGTCGCCGAACCCATCATCCAACAGCAGGGCAGCGACCGGATCGTGGTGCAACTGCCCGGCGTTCAGGACACCGCCCGCGCCAAGGAAATCCTCGGCGCCACCGCCACTCTGGAATTCAGGCTCGCCGACGAGGAAAACGACTGGAATCAGGCGGCGAGCACTAACCGGATTCCGATCAATTCGCGGTTGTATAAGGATCGTGAGGGTCGACCGGTGCTGCTGCAAAAACGGGTGATGCTGACCGGCGATTCCATCGTCGACGCCTCCTCCGGTCTCGACCAGCAAAACGGCGGGCCGGCGGTGTTCATCTCCCTGGACGGCAAGGGCGCCGGCCGCATGGAAGCCGGCACCAAGGACAACATCGGCAAGCGCATGGCGGTGGTGTTCATCGAGAACAAGACCGAGACCAAGCGGGTGGACGGCGAACTCAAAAAGAGCACCTTCACCGTCGAGGAAGTCATCAACGTCGCCACCATCCGCGACCGGCTGGGCCGGCGCTTCCAGATCACCGGTTTGGACAGCACCCGCGAAGCCCGCGATTTGGCCTTGCTGTTGCGCGCCGGCGCGCTGGTCAGCCCGATCGAGATCATCGAGGAACGCACGGTCGGCCCGAGCGCCGGCAAAGAAAACATCGCTCAGGGCTTCCGCGCCGCCATGATCTCGCTGTTGGTGATCGCCGCGTTCATGACGCTGCGCTATAAAACCTTCGGCCTGATCGCCACCGCCGCGCTGGTCGCCAACGTGGTGCTGATCATCGCGGCGCTGTCGATGCTGCAGGCCACCCTCACCCTGCCCGGCATCGCCGGCATCGTGCTGACCATGGGCATGGCGGTGGACGCCAACGTGCTGATTTACGAACGCATCCGCGAGGAACTGCGCAACGGCAACAGCCCGCAAGCGGCGATTCACGCCGGCTTCGACCGCGCTTTCGACACCATCCTCGATTCCAACCTGACCACCCTGATCGCCGCGATCATGCTGTTTGGCTTCGGCACCGGTCCGATCAAGGGCTTCGCGGTCACGCTCAGCATCGGCATTTTGACCTCCATGTTCACGGCGGTCACCGGCTCGCGGGCGCTGGTCAATCTCATTTACGGCGGCCGCAAGCTGCAAAAGCTGACCGTCTAGGCGACGGAACGGAAAACACATGGGACCTTTCAGTCTCTACAACACGAATATCGACTTTCTGCGCTGGCGCAAGCTGGCGATGGCCTGGTCGGTCGCGGTGCTGCTGATCGCGCTGCTCTCGCTGCTGGTTCGAGGGATGAACCTCGGGCTGGATTTCACCGGCGGCACGGTGCTGGAAGTCCAGTACCCGCAGCCGGTGGAAATCCCCAAAGTCCGTGAAACGCTGGCCGCGGCGGGCTTTGCGGCCGCGCAAACCCAGCACTTCGGCACCTCGCGCGACGTGCTGATCCGCATTCCGCCGCACGGCGATCAGAGCAACGCCGCCACGCTCAGCAACGACGTGCTGCGCGCCTTGCAAACCGCCGAGGGCGGCGCGGGCGCCACTCTGGCGCGCGCGGAGTTCGTCGGCCCGCAAGTCGGCCAAGAGCTGGTGGAACAAGGCGGTCTGGCGGCGCTGGGCGCGCTGGCGGGCATTTTGATCTACGTGATGTTCCGCTTTGAATGGCGGCTGGCGGTGGGAACCATCGCCGCCACCATCCACGATGTGCTGTTCACCGTCGGCTGGTTTTCGCTGTTCCAGATCGAGTTCGATCTGACCGTACTGGCCGCGGTGCTGGCGGTAATCGGCTATTCGGTCAACGACACCGTGGTGGTGCTGGACCGCATCCGCGAAAACTTCCGCAAGCGGCGCAAGGGTTCGACGATGGACATCATGAACCTTTCGATCAACGAAACGCTCTCGCGCACCATCATGACCAGCTTGGTGACGCTGCTGTCGGTGATCGTGCTGTATTTTCTCGGCGGCGCCGTGATGCGCGGGTTCTCGATCGCCATGATCATCGGCATCGTCGTGGGCACCTACTCATCGATCTATATCGCCAGCGCCACCGCGCTTTATTTGGGCATCAGCCGCGAGGATCTGTTGCCCCGCGCCAAGGAAACCGCGGACGAACGTCCCTGAAACGACCGAGGGAGGCTAAAAACCCCCCTCGTTTTCAAGTCGCCGCAACGCCGGGGTGCTCAGTGATCGGCCCGAAGCTGGGCCAATGGGTCAGACTCGTCCAACCGCGGTACCGCCAGCTTCGCTTGCGTGCTATCTTCACGTTGCAGCGTATCGCTTTCCACGCCCCGAAGCACCAACCGAGCCCAAGCGGCCGCGATCACCCACAGCGCGACGCCCAAAACGGTGGCGCCGACCGCCCCCCTGGAGAGGCCGTGGACGAGGCTGGCCAGGGCGCTCAACCAGAATACGCCGATGGGCGCGGCGGTGCAGGCGACGCATCCGTGGCGGATGACGGCTGCCGGGGGCGCTAAAAACGCCAGTAAAGTTCTCTTCATCACCGATTCCTCCGGGGTCAGTTCACAGGGGATTGTCGGCCGAGAGGGGACGACAAGAGGGAAGACATGTATATCCCTTTATTCAATACGAGTTCCATGAATTTCCTAATATAGTTGGAGCAATTCGCAAATGCGAGACATTTGCTGTTCGAATGATCGAGACTCCGTCATGCGCCGTTGCAAAACCGCATCGCGTCCAATATAACTAATGACTTCGATGGCGTAGGAGGTTTGCATGAACATCAAAAAGGCGCTGGTGGTGGATGATTCCAAAGTCGCCCACCTCACCTTACGCAAGTTGCTGCTCGAACGCAGCGTCGAGGTGGATTGGGTGGGCTCCGGCGAGGACTGCATCAAATACTTAGACAACAAGAAGCCGGACATCATTTTCATGGATGTGATGATGCCGGGCATGGACGGCTTTGAAACCAGCCGGGCCATCACCGGGCAAAACCTCCAAGATTCGCCGCCCATCATCATGTGCTCCGCCAACGCCACCGACGAGGACAAGCGGGACGCCAAGGAAAGCGGCGCGGTCGGCTTTCTATCCAAACCCTATACCCCCGACCAGCTCGACGCGGTGTTGAACGGGGTCAGCGAAGGCACCGCCGCCATCGCGCTCGAAGACGCGGCGACGCCGGCTCATGCGATCCCGCTGCCGTCGGTGGTGGAAAAACCGACGCCGGCCCCCGCCGCGCCCGCGATGGCCGCCAGCGAAGCGCCGTCCGCGCCGAGAACGCCGACCGAGGGAACCAGCGACATCGAACAACTGGCGGAACGGGTCGCCTGGGCCGCGGCCGAAAAGGTCGCCCGCGACATCATTCAGGAGTTGGTGCCGAATCTCACCCGGGAAATCGCCACCCAAACCGCGCGCGGCGTTTCCGAGGATTTGGGCCGGCGGGCCGCTCACGCGGCGGTGCGCGCCGCGCAGGAGGCCGCCAAGCAAGTGGCGACCGAAATCGCGCGCGGCACCGCCGAGCGCACCGCCCGCAGCGCCGCCCAGGAAAGCGCCCGCAGCGTGGCCGAACAGGCGGCCCGCGAAGTCAGCGAGGGGGTTTCCCAACGCAACGTCGCGCGCGGCCTGGAAATCAACCGCGAAGAATTGTTCAAGGAAATCGAGACCCAGATCGATCAACAAAGCAAGGCCAACCTGACGTTGATGACCTCCTCCCCCGAATTCAAGCAGCAGATCATCCAGTCCGTTCGCTCGGGGTTGCAACCGGTCATCGAAACCATCGCTCGGGAAGCCGCCGAACGGTCGATCGCGCAAGCCGGATCGGGCGCTTCCGAAAGCGGCCTGGCCTCGCGCGTCTCGCTGGCCCTGACGCTCGGCGTCATCGCGCTGCTGGGTTCGGCCGCCGCGCTGTTGGGTTACGTGTTCAAACTGTTTTAAATCGCCCTCGTCTGTCCGGCAAGGCTGGCCGCTTCGTTCGCGCTCGCCTTGCCGGTTTGGTTTGAGCCGCTCCGCTGGAGGCCGCCATGACCTTGTCGCCCCTGGTTTGCCGCTGGTTCGGTCCGATTCTTCTGGCTATTTGCGCGGTTTATTCGGGCGCGGGCCGGTGCGATGTCGCACTCCCCAGCCTGCTCGACCGGGTCCATCCGGTCATGGCCCGCAACGGCATGGCAGTCACCCAGGACGCGCTGGCCAGCCAAGTGGGCGTCGAGATCCTGCGCCAGGGTGGCAACGCCGTGGACGCGGCGGTGGCGGTCGGCTTCGCCCTGGCGGTCACCCTGCCCCAAGCCGGCAATCTGGGTGGCGGCGGCTTCATGCTGGTTCACCACGCGGCCAACAAACAGACCGAAGCCATCGATTTCCGAGAAACCGCTCCGGCCGCCATCCGTCGAGATTTTTATCTGAACGACAAGGGCGAGGTCGATGAAACCCGGATCCGCTACAGCCATCAGGCGGCCGGCGTGCCGGGCACCGTGGCGGGACTGGCCATCGCCCACGGCCGCCACGGTCGCTTGCCGTGGTTTCGGCTGCTCGCGCCGGCGATCCAGTTGGCCGAGCAAGGCATTCCGGTCAACCTCGATTTGGCGTTATCGCTTCATGAAGCCCGCGAGCGGATGGCGCGCTGGCCGGCCAGCCGGGCTATCTTCTTCAAATCCGACGGTTCCGGCTACCAGCCCGGCGAGCTGCTGAGACAAACCGATCTGGCGGCTTCGCTCAAATTGATCGCCGAACAGGGTCCGCCCGCGTTCTATGAAGGCGAAATCGCCCGCCGGCTGGTCGCCGATATGCAGGCGAATGGGGGGCTGATCACGGCGGACGATCTGAAAAACTACCGCGTGGTGGTCCGCGAACCGGTGCGCGGCCGCTATCGCGGTTACGAGATCGTCTCGATGCCGCCGCCCAGCTCCGGCGGCGTGCACCTGATCCAACTGCTCAACATGCTGGAGAACTGGCCGCTGGCCGAATGGGGCGCGAACAGCGCGGCGGTCGTCCACCGGCTGGCCGAGGCCATGAAGCTGGCCTACGCCGACCGCAGCGAATACCTGGGCGATCCCGATTTCGTCAAGGTGCCGGTCGCCGGATTGACTTCAAAGGCTTACGCCAAGGAACTGGCGGCGCGCATCGAGCCCAACCGCGCCCGGCCGGCGGCCGAAATCAAGCCCGGCCAACCGCGCCAGCACGAAAGCGAACAGACCACCCACTATTCGGTGATCGACCGCGACGGCAATGCGGTCGCCGTGACCTACACTCTGAATTTTTCCTACGGCTCCGGCATCGTCGCCGCCGGCACCGGCATCCTGCTCAACAACGAAATGGACGACTTCGCCGCCAAACCCGGCGCGCCGAACGCCTATGGCTTGATCGGCGGCGACGCCAACGCGGTCGCTCCCGGCAAGCGCCCGCTCAGTTCGATGAGCCCGACTTTCGTGCTTGAGGACGGCCAGGCGGTGTTGGTCACCGGCAGCCCCGGCGGCAGCCGCATCATCACCACCGTGCTGCAAATCGTGTCGAATATCATCGATCATCAAATGAACATCGCCGAAGCCACGCTCGCGCCGAGGATGCACCATCAGTGGTTGCCGGATGAACTGCGGCTCGAAGAGGGTTTCAGCCCGGACAGCGTGCGCCTGCTGCGCGAGTGGGGCCACACTGTGGTCTTCAAGGAAGCCATCGGCGATACCCAGAGCATCGTTCGGACGCCGGCCGGTCTCTACGGGTTTTCCGATACCCGCCGGCCGGGCGGGTTGGCGGCGGGCTATTGAGCTCATCAAGTCCAAGCATCCGTAAGAACACAGCTTGACTTATTAACCCGGCAATTATATATGAGACCGTGCTAAACTGTGGGGCATGAAGAAA
>ERZ761602.6144-NODE-6144-length-13659-cov-3.733020_pt1 | contig 13659 bp, 8 predicted proteins | sample MGYA00512165_ERZ761602 | MGnify/ENA primary metagenome ERZ761602 (study PRJEB28899, sample SAMN02445085) | bioreactor sludge metagenome | biome: EBPR sludge; isolation source: Thorneside wastewater treatment plant | place: Australia: Brisbane, Thorneside...
GACGGAGGGCGCCCATGCGGCCGGCTGTGAGGTGCTGGCCAGCACCGAGATCAGCGCCTGCGCCGCCCAGCAGCCCGACTGGGTGTTCAACCAGATCCGCTTCGGCGGCCTGACGCAGCGCGATCTGGACGAACGCCTGGCCCTGGCCCATGGCCTGGTGGCCGATGAGACCTTGGGGCTTGTCGGCGTCAGCAACGCGCTGCGCACCCTGCAAGGCTTGCGGCCCCTGGTGGAGGCGCTGGCCAGCACCCGCGAGCCACCGCGCTGGATCAATTTCACCAACCCCTGCTCGCTCGTCACCCAGTTCCTTTGCGAGCGCCTGGGTCCGGATCGGGTGATGGGCCTGTGCGACTACCCCGAGGTGTTCCGCCGCCGCATCGCCGCCTTTCTGGGCCAGCCGCTGGCCACGCTGGAAATGGACTACCTGGGCCTGAACCACATGGCCTTTGTGCACGGCCTGCGGGCCCAGGGGCGGGACTTGCTGCCCGGGCTGCTGGCCCGCGCCGCCGCCTTCGAGCCCGGCCTGCCCGCGCAGGCCCGGCACCCGGTGCTGCTGGTGCCCAGCTGGGCCCAGGTGTTTCACCACGACGCCCTGCTGAAACGCCAGACCGCAGCCCGCAACCGCGCCGGCCTGCTGCTGGACCTGGAGCGCGAGTGCGAAGCCCTGCTGGACACCGGCCAGCGCGACCCGGCCGCCCACCGCGCCGTGCTGGCGCGCCGCCGCTGCGACTGGTATGCGCTGGCGGTGGCCCCGCTGCTGCAGGCCGGTCTGGGTTCGCCGGGGGCCGAAGCGGTGATCAATCTGGATGCCGGGCCCTTGTTCGGCCCGGCCCGGCGCCCCTGCGTCGTCGAAACCCAGGCCTGGGTCAGTAGCGCAGGCGCGCAGGCGCTCAGGCCGGCCCCCGCCGCGCTCAGCGAGCTGCCGGTGTGGCAGCTGTGCGCCCAGGCCAAGGCGGCCGAATACGCGCTGCTGGACGCGCTGCTGCAGCAGGACGGCCGCGCCGTGCTGGACGCCGCCGCCGCCCACCCGATGGTGCAGGCCCCTGCCGCCGTGCGCCCCTACTTCCGCCAACTGGCGGCGGCCGACCCCCAGGTGGCCGCGTTCTTTGCCGGAGTGCCCCTATGAAGCTGCTGTTCGTCACCTCCGAGCTGGCGCCCCTGCACAGCACCGGCGGCCTGGCCTATGTGTCGCAGTCCTACCCACGCCAGCTGCGCGGGGCGGGCGTGGACGCGCGCGTGCTGGCCCCCTGCGTGCCAGCCGTGCACACGCGCCTGGGCACCCTGCCCGAATGCCTGCGCCTGGATTTCGAGCTGGGCGGGCGGCGCATCACCGGCCGCGTGCTGGAGTGGCGCGAGCCCGAGGGCGGCAACTGGGTCTACTGGGTCGATCTGCCCGAGTTCTTCGCGCGCGAGCGGCTCTACGGCCACGCCGACGAGGCGCTGCGCTGGGTCGCGTTCAACCACGCGGCGCTGGAACTGCTGCGTGCCGGGGTGTTCGCGCCCCACCTGCTGCATGGCAACGACTGGTTCTGCGGCGCGCTGCTGCATGCGCTGCGGCAGGAAGCCGGCTGGCGCGGCAAGACCGTGCTGAGCATTCGCAATCTGCGCTACCAGGGCGTGTTCCCCGCCACCCAGGCGGCCGAGCTGGGGCTGGATTGGCCCACCCTGTGCGCCGCCGGTCTGGATTTCTACGGCCAGCTCAACCTGCTGCGCTTGGGCCTGCGCGCAGCCGATCTGCTGCTGACCTCCAGCCCCTCCTACGCGCAGGAAATCCAGCAACTCGACCACGACCCCCTGAGCCCTGAGCTGGCCGCCCGCGGTGCGGCGCTGCAAGGCGTGCTGGAAGGCCTGGACCTGAGCCTGGACAACCCCGAAACCGACCCGCGCCTGGCCTGCTGCTACGGCAGGGCCGAGGCCGCCGCCGGCAAGGCCGCCAACAAGCGCGCCCTACAGGCCGCGCTGGGCTGGCCGGACGCGCCGCAGCGCCCGCTGCTGGCCTGGATCAACCGGCTCACCAGCCAGAAGGGCGTGGACCTGCTGCGCCTGGCGCTGGGCCAGGGCCTGCTGGCCGAGGACCTGCAGCTGATGCTCTGCGCCGATGGCGACCCGCTGTATGAGCGCGAGTTCCGTGAGCTGGCCGCCGCCCACCCGGCGCAGCTGGTCTACCGGCCCTACGACGAAGCCCTGGCCTACCGCCTCTACGCCGCCTCCGACCTCTACCTGATGCCCTCGACCTACGAGCCCGGCGGCATTGCCCAGCTGATCGCCATGCGCTACGGCAGCCTGCCCCTGGTGCGCGCCACCGGCGGCCTGCGCGACACCGTGCAGCCCTACGACCCCGCCAGCGGCACCGGCACCGGCTTCAGCTTCGACTACCGCAACGCCTGGCTGATGCTGCAGCGCCTGCGCGAGGCCCTGGCCCTGTACCGCCAGCAACCCGAGACCTGGGCGCGCCTGCGCCAACAGGCCATGCAACACGACTGCAGCTGGGCCGGCCCGCTGGCCCGCAGCCTGCAGCTCTATCGCTCCCTGCTATGACCCTCCTGCGCTCCTTCCTCATTGCCCTGGCCTGCCTGTGCGCCGCCCCCCCACTGCACGCGCAGGAGCCCGACCGCCTGCTGCACGCGCGCCTGAGCGAGGGCGAGCTGGAACTGCTGACGGCGCAGGGCCGCTACCGCATCCGGCCGCTCAGCGAGCAGGTGCTGCAGACCCAGTTCCAGCCCTGGGGCGAGCCCGCACCGGGGCCTTCACACACCGTGCCGGCCGAACGGCCGCGCGTGGATGCGACGTTGCAGCGCGACGCCGACGGCCTGTGGCTGCGCACCGCCGGCATCGCCGTGCAGGTGCTGGACCAGCCGCTGCGCCTGCGTTACGTCTTCCAGGGCCAGGAGCTGCTGCAGCAGGTGGAAGGCTTTCATGCCGCAGGCGAACAGCAACGCGTGCGCTTTCGCATCAGCGCCGAAGAAGCCCTGATGGGTGGCGGCGCACGGGCGCTGGGAATGAACCGGCGTGGCCACCGGCTCAAGCTCTACAACCGCGCGCATTACGGCTATGGCGAGCGCAGCGGGCTGATGTCCACCAGCCTGCCGCTGGTGCTTTCTTCCAAGCGCTACCTGGTGCACTTTGACGACGGCGGCGTGGGCGAGCTGGACCTGGCCCGCCACGCCCCCCACACCCTGGCCTACGAGACCAGCAACCGCCGCCGCACCTACCAGGTGGTGGCGGCGCCCCACTGGGAAGGCCTGCTGGCCGCCTACACCGGCCTGACCGGCCGCCAGCCCCTGCCGCCGCGCTGGGCCCTGGGCAGCTTTGCCAGCCGCTTCGGCTACCGCAGCGAGGCCCAGGCACGCGAGGTGCTGGCGCGCTACCGCGCCGCCGACATCCCGCTCGACGCCATCGTCTTCGACCTCTTCTGGTTCGGCAAAACCGTCACCGGCACGATGGGCAATCTGGCCTTCGACCGCGACACCTTCCCCGACCCGGCCGGCATGATGCGCGACTTCGCCGCCCAGGGCGTGCAGACGGTGCTCATCACCGAACCCTTCATCCTCAAGACCTCCCAGCGCTGGGACGAGGCCGTGCGCGAAGGCGTGCTGGCCACCGACGCCAGCGGCCAGCCTGCCAGCTACGACTTCTTCTTCGGCCACACCGGCCTGATCGACCTCTTCAAACCCCAGGCGCGCGACTGGTTCTGGGCCCGCTACCGCGAGCTGAAGAGCCTGGGGGTGGGCGGCTGGTGGGGCGACCTGGGCGAGCCCGAGGTGCACCCCGCCCATCTGCGCCACGCCAGCGGCAGCGCCGACGAGGTGCACAACCAATACGGCCACGAATGGGCGCGCCTGATCCACGAGGGCTACCAGCGCGACTACCCGAATGAGCGCCCCTTCATCCTGATGCGCGCGGGCTATTCCGGCTCGCAGCGCTTCGGGCTGATCCCCTGGTCCGGCGACGTGGCGCGCAGCTGGGCGGGCCTGAGCTCGCAGCCCGAGATCGCGCTGCAGATGGGTCTGCAAGGCCTGGCCTACATGCACTCCGATCTGGGCGGCTTTGCCGGCGCGAACCTGGACGACGAGCTGTACGTGCGCTGGCTGCAGTACGGCGTGTTCCAGCCGGTGTTTCGCCCGCATGCGCAGGACGACGTGCCGTCCGAACCGGTGTACCGCGCCGCCCCGGCCCTGGCCCTGGCGCGCGCCGCCATCCAGCTGCGCGCGCGCCTGCTGCCCTACCACTACAGCATGGCGTTCGAGAACAGCCGCAGCGGCCTGCCGCTGATGCGCCCGCTGTGGTTTGCCGAGCCCGAGAACGCGGCGCTGTACCGCGAGGCCAACACCTACTTCTGGGGCCCCAGCCTGCTGGTGGCGCCGGTGCTGCAGGCCGGGCAGGCCACGCGCTCGGTCTATCTGCCGGGCACGCGCGCCTACTTCGACTTCCACACCGGCCAGCGCCATGCCGGCGGGCAGACGGTGGAGGTGGCCCTGCAGAGCGACCGCATCCCCGTGTTCGTGCGGGCCGGCGCCTTCCTGCCCCTGGCCACGCGCGCCACCAGCGTGCGCGACTACGACGCCCGCCAGCTGGAGCTGCACCACTATGTGGACGCCAGCGCGCCCCACGCCGAGGGCGAGCTGTATGACGACGACGGCCACAGCGCCCAGGCCTTCGAGCAAGGCCGCTACGAGCGCCTGCAGTTCCGGAGCCGCTGGACTTCGAAGACCTTGACGCTCGATCTGAGCAGCCACCCGGGCGCGCACTGGGCGCCCCAGCCACGCCGGCTGGACCTGCAGATCCACGGCCTGCGTGCGGCGCCGCGCGCCGTGCGGCTCAACGGCACACCGGTGGCCGACTGGCGCTGGGACTCAAGGCGGCTGCTGTTCAGCCTGCCAACCCGGCCGGGCGGGCGCCAGCGCGTCACGCTTCAGTTGGCGAGCTGAAAGCCCTCGGCCTGCGCGCGCAGGCCCTGGTAATGCGTGCACAGCTCGGCCAGGCTGCGCCCGGCGTCGTCCCACAGCAGGGCACCCTGGGCCTGCAGCGCCGCGCCCTGCTGGGCCAAGGCGGCCAGCAGCCAATCGGCGCGCTGCAGGGTTTGCGGGGTGCAGCTCTGGCCGCTCAGGTCGTCGTGCAGGTCAATGACGTGGGAGCGCCAGTTCTCGGCCAGGTAGAGCGTTGCCAAATCGCCAGCCAGGGCCTGGCGCCAGCGCTGAATCAGCCCCTCCAACCAGTCCAGCACCACCGGTGCGGCGCCGCGGCGGCGGCTCTCGGCCAACAAGCCTGCGTAGACCGCCACGGCCGCTTCCTTTTCAAGCTGGAACGCCGCCAGCGCAGCCGCGAAGCCCTGCTCGCGCTCCAGCTGCAGGCAATGGGCGGCGAAGCAGCGCGTCTCAAAGCGTTCGGCAGGATGGAACAGCGGCTGGTCGGTACCCAGGCCGGCGCTGTTGAACTGCTGCAGCGGGTCGAAGCGGTACTGGTAGCCGAAGTCGAACAAGTAGAGCTGGCGGCCGTCGTCGAGCAGATTGCCAGCGCACAGATCCCATTCGAACAGGCCCTCCAGCCACAGCGCGCCGGCCAGCTCCAGCACCTGGCGCAGGCAGCGCTCGTCCCACTGCGCCACCGGCTGGCCCTCGATCCAGGGCGAGAGCAGCACGCCATGCCGCAGGCTGCCCACCGTGGTGTCGACCAGGCCGACCCAGCGCCCGGGTTCGCGCTGCTTCAGCGCCAGCACATCGGCACGGCGCTGCAACTCGTTCAGGAAGGAGGTCTGGCCGTCGACATTGCGCACCCGCGCCGGGCGGCGCGCCTGCTTCAGCGTCCAGTGGCGACCGTCGGCACTCTGCAGGCGCAGCACGCGGGCGGTCAGGCCGCCGTCAAACGTGGCGCGCACCGCCGGGTGCGCGGGCGTCAGCGCGGCCAGCTCCTCCAGGGGCCAGGGGCTGCGCTGCGGATCGCCCACCTGCAAGTCCTGGCCGCTGGCCACGAAGGCCAGTTGCGCGGCCTGGCGGCGGGCTTCAAGGGTGTCGGACATGGGGCGCCGTTCAGACGCGGAAGTAGTCCCGGTACCAGGCCACGAAGTTCTGGATGCCCTGCGGAACCGGCATGGCCGGCTTGAAGCCGGTGTAGGCCTCCAGTTCCGACACATCGGCATGGGTGGCCGGCACATCGCCCGGTTGCAGGGGCATGAAGTTTTTCTTCGCTTCGATGCCGGTGGCCGCCTCGATGGCCTCGATGAACTGCATCAGCGTGACCGGGTTGTGGTTGCCGATGTTGAACACCCGGTAGGGCGCGTTGGAACGCGCCGGGTCGGCCTGGATGGGGTCGTAGCCGGCATCGGCCTGCGCCGGGCGGTCCAGCACGCGCACCACGCCTTCGGCGATGTCGTCGATGTAGGTGAAGTCGCGCACCATCTGGCCGTGGTTGAAGACGTCGATGGCGCGGCCTTCCAGGATGGCCTTGGTGAACAGGAACAGCGCCATGTCCGGCCGGCCCCAGGGGCCATACACCGTGAAGAAGCGCAGGCCGGTGGTGGGCAGGCGGTACAGATGGCTGTAGGTGTGCGCCATCAGCTCGTTGGCCTTCTTGGTGGCGGCGTACAGGCTGACCGGATGGTCGACGCTGTGGTGCTCGCTGAAGGGCATCAGGGTGTTGCCGCCGTACACGCTGGAGCTGGAGGCATAGACCAAGTGCTGCACGCCGTGGTGGCGGCAGCCTTCCAGGATGTTCATGTAGCCCTGGATGTTGGCGTCGATGTAGGCGTGCGGGTTGGTCAGCGAGTAGCGCACGCCGGCCTGCGCGGCCAGGTGCACCACGCGGTCGAACTTCTCGGCCGCAAACAGCGCTTCCATGCCGGCGCGGTCTTCAACGCTGAGCTTGACGAAGCGAAAACCCGGCTGGGGCGTCAGCCGCGCCAGGCGGTTGTGCTTGAGCTGCGGGTCGTAGTAGTCGTTCAGGTTGTCCAGGCCCACGACCTCGTCGCCACGGGCCAGCAGGATCTGGCTCACATGCATACCAATGAAACCGGCCGCGCCGGTGACGAGAATCTTCATGGGGGAACTCCGCGAACAAGGGGGTCTTGAGGGCGCGGCATTCTCGCCCTGCGCAGAGAATCCGCGCAGCCTCCCCTCCCCCTGAATCCAATGGCCAAGCCCCTGATCCACCTGGTCGCCGGTGCGCGTCCCAATTTCATGAAGATCGCCCCGCTGGTGCGGGCCCTGCAGGCCGACGGCCGCCTGGACTTCAAGATCGTCCATACCGGCCAGCATTACGACCGCGAGATGAACGAGATCTTCTTCGAGGAACTCGGCATTCCCCAGCCCGATGTGCGCCTGGGTTGCGGCGGCGGCAGCCATGCCGAGCAGACCGGCAAGATCATGCTGGCCTATGAACAGCTGTGTACCGAACAGCGCCCCGACTGCTGCCTGGTGGTGGGCGATGTGAACTCCACCCTGGCCTGCTCCATCGTGGCCAAGAAGGCCGGCATCCCGGTGGCCCATGTGGAAGCCGGCCTGCGCAGCGGCGACATGGCCATGCCGGAAGAGATCAACCGCCTGGTGACCGACGCCATTTCCGACTGGTTCTTCGTCACCGAACCCAGCGGCCTGGAACACCTGCGGCGCGAGGGCAAGCCGATGGACGCGGTCTTTGACGTCGGCCATGTGATGGTGGACAACGTGCTCTACCAGGCCACCCAACTGGCCACGGCCGACACCTCGGCCTTCGAAACCCAGGCCTTCAAGGCCGCCCACCCGCGCTACGCGGTGGTGACGCTGCACCGCCCCAGCAATGTGGACGGCGACGACAACCTGCGCCGCGTGGCCGGCGTGCTGCGTCGCATCGGCGAGCAACTGCCCGTCTGCTTCCCGGTGCACCCGCGCACGCGCAAGAACCTCGAGGCCGCCGGCATCGAGCTGGGCCCCAACGTCACCCTGCTCGGCCCCCAGCCCTACATGGCCTTTCTGCACCTGTGGAAAGACGCCGCCCTGGTACTGACCGACAGCGGCGGCCTGCAGGAGGAAACCACCGCCCTGGGCGTGCCCTGCGTGACCATGCGCGACAACACCGAGCGCCCGATCACCGTGGACGAGGGCAGCAACATCCTGGCCGGTACCGAGCCCGAGGCCGTGTTCGCCGCCTGTCAGTCCGTTCTCGACGGCAAGGGCAAGCGCGGCCGCCGGCCCGCGCTATGGGACGGCAAGGCCGCCGAGCGCATCGTGCAGGTGCTGGCCCAGCGCCTGGGCGCCTGAGCCCCTTTTCAGCCGCTCAGTGCGTGTACTGCGGCGTCGCAGACGCCGCATTCGGCGCCAGCACGGCCGAAGCCGCCGAGGCGGCGGCTTCGGGCGCTGCAGCGCTCTCGGGCGTGGCAAAGCGGCCCTGGTACTCGATCTTGGCCGCTGCCCGCAGCTTCTTCAGTTCCTGCTGCCAGTGCTCGTTGCGGCGCTGGTTGCTCAAGAAGCCTTCGATCATCGGGCGCGCCCGCTCCAGGTCCATCGGCTGCGGCCGCGAGCTCAGCAGAACCACCACCTGCAAGCCGGCGGGCGTGCGGTTCAGCAGCGACTGCCCATCCTTCATGCGCGCCAGGGTGGCCAGGCTGTTCAGCGGCAGCTCATTGGCTGCGGCCACCGCCTGATGCGCCGCAAAGCGCAGGTTCTCGCTCTTCAGATAGGTGGTGAACTCGGTCAGGTTCTTGCTGGCCGCCAGCCGGGCCCGCAAGGTATCCAGTTGCTCGGGCGGCGCCTCGATCTCCAGGCGCTGCAGGTTGTAGATGCGGCGCTCGCCGAACAGGGCCGGGTTGGCGTCGTAGTAGCGCTGCACCTCTTCCAGCGAGGGCTTGCCGGCGGCCGCGCGCACCTGCTCGGCATAGGCGCCGGCCAGGATCTGCCGGCGTGCCGCCTCCATGGCCTGCAGCACCTTGGGGTCCTTGTGCAAGCGCAGCTCCTCGGCCTTCTGCACCGCCAGCTCCTGGTCGATCATCAGATCCAGCGCCTTGCGGCCCAGTTCCTCGCCCTGCTCCGGGCGGGCCTGGGCTTGCAGCTTCAGGAAGGCGTCCACCTGGCGCTCGCTGATCTCCTCGCGATTCACCCGGGCTGCAATCTTGTGCTCCGGGTCGGCCGGCGTGCAGGCCCCCAGCAGCAGGCCTGCCACACAGGCAGCCAGACCGAGCCTCAGCATTTGATCCCCACGTGCAGGGCCACCACCCCCGCGCTGAGCTTGTGCACATCCACATGGCCAAACCCAGCCGTCTTCATCATCTGCTTGAGCGTGACGGCGTCCGGATGCATGCGAATGGACTCGGCCAGGTAGCGATAGCTCTCGGCATCGCCGGCAATCCATTGGCCCAGGCGCGGCAGCACCGAGAAGCTGTACCAGTCATAGGCCTTCTGCAGCGGTGCGGCCACCTTGCTGAATTCCAGCACCAGCAGGCGGCCACCGGGCTTGAGCACCCGGTTCATCTCGGCCAGGGCCTGCTCCTTGTGCGTCATGTTGCGCAGGCCGAAGGCCACGCTGACCAGATCGAAGCGCTCGCTCGCGAAAGGCAGGGCCTCGGCATCGGCCAGCAGGCTGGGGGTCAGGGTGCCCGCGTCGATCAAGCGGTCACGGCCCACGCGCAGCATGGCCTCGTTGATGTCGGAATGCAGCACCAGGCCGCGCGGGCCCACCCGCTTGGCAAAAGCCTGCGTCAGGTCGCCCGTTCCGGCCGCAATGTCCAGCACGGTCTCGCCGCCCTGCAAGCCGGCCACCGCCACCGTGTAGGCCTTCCAGGCACGGTGCGCGCCCGCCGACATCAGGTCATTCATCAGGTCGTAGCGCGAGGCCACCGAATCGAACACCGAGCGCACCTTGCGCGCCTTCTCGTGCTCGCCAACCTGCTGGAAACCGAAGTGGGTCTTGTCGTCAGTCATGCCGGATCCCGACTGGCGCCTGCGGCGCGCAACCGGCTTTCGTAGTCAGCCCAGAGGCGCTCCTGGTCGCGTCCGAGCTGGTAGAGGTATTCCCAGGAGAACAGGCCGGTCTCGTGGCCATCACTGAACACCGGTCGCAGGGCGTAATGCCCCGCCGGCTCCAGCGCCGTGATCTGCACGCCCCGCTTGCCGACCTGCAACACCTCCTGGCCCGGCCCATGGCCCTGCACCTCGGCCGAAGGGCTGTAAACCCGCAGCAGCTCAAAGGGCAAATGGAAATGCGCCCCATCGTCAAACACCAGCTCCAGCCGCTGGCTGGCCTGGTGCAAGGTGATGGCGCTCGGGCGGGGGGAATCGGGACGCAGGCCGGCCATAGGGTGAGAGGCGGAAGGAGTGGAGTGTAAGAAGGGCACCGCTTCGGCCCGCGCCCAGCATGGGCTCAAAGGGAAACAAGCAAGGGCGCGCAGCCCATTCAGGCTGCGCGCCCTGCACCCGGCTGGGCCGGTCTTGCCCCCTATCCGGCTTACACCACGCTCTCCAAGCCGAGCGCCAGGCCGTAGCCGCTCAGGCCCTGATGGCGCCGGCCGGGGTCGCCGTCGCCGGCCTCCAGCCCTTTGGCACCAAAGACCGCCATGGCCTGCACCAGGCCGGCGGCCTGCGCGTCGGTCAGCACCGTGCCCGGGCTGTCCACGAAGCGGAACTCCTCGACGCGGTACTGGCTGCCCAGATACCAGTCTTTGACCGTCAGCAGCTCATTCGGCGAGCCCGCCACCCGCACTTCCAGCGCGTTGCCGTTGCGCTTGAAGCTCACGTCGGCCGGCGCAATGCCCGAGGCGAACTCCACCACGTCCTTGACGTTGGCCGTGCTGTCGTTCTCGGTGATGGTGTCGCTGCCGTAGCCGCGGCCGAATACGTAGCGATCCGCACCGGCCCCGCCGACCAAGGTGTCATTGCCCGCGCCGCCATCCAAGGTGTCACTGCCTGCGTCGCCGTTCAGCACATCGTTGCCCTCGCCACCCAGCAGGTGGTCATTCCCTTCGCCGCCCCACAGCGCGTCGTTCCCTTCGCCGCCGTTCAGGGTGTCATCACCCGCTGCGCCATACAAGGTGTCTTGGCCTGCGCCTCCGTAGATCTCATCAGAGGCCGTGCTGCCGCGCAATTGGTCGGGCCCAGCTGTGCCGGCAAACAGCTTGGCTTGCATGCTGGCCAAGTCCCAGCTGGTGCCGTCAGAAAACCTGATCTGCTGAATGGGGTTGCGCGGGTTGGCGCTGGAGTCCTGCAGGAAGAAGCCTTGGATCACCACTTTGTCAGCGCTGTTTGCAAGGCTGACCTCAAGAGCGGAAAAACTGCCGCCCCAATAGCTGTCAGGAACTTGCTTCAGGCTCACGTCCGTAGGCAAGACGCCATTCTTGAGTTGCAGCACGTTCAGCTTTTCAGCCGAGCTGTCAGAGGTCAAGGCCGTGATCAGATCCTGGCCTTCACCCATGCCGAACAGATACGTGTTGTTGCCCAAGCCTCCTGCCAGGGTGTCATTGCCGGCACCGCCATCCAGCACATCGGCGCCAGCGTCACCGTTCAGGACGTCATTGCCTTCCTCGCCATGCAGCCAGTCATCACCCGCAGCACCAGAGAGGGTGTCGTTGCCAAGGCCACCAAAAAGGGTGTCGGCTTGCGAAGTGCCCCAGAGACTGTCCGGGCCTGGCGTACCTGCCATGGACATTGCTACCAGAGTCTGCACATCCCAACTCGTCCCGTTCGTAAACAGAACCTGCTGCACAGGGCTGTACGGCTGGTTCCAATCCACGTCGGAGAAGAAGTTTTGCACCGTGACCTGGTCCGTGCCGCCCACAATGCCCAGAACCAAGTCGCTGCCAGAGCGCCGCACACGCACCTCCTCCGGCGCCACGCCAGGCTTGAAGCGCAGGGTGTTCAGGCGCGCTGCCGGGCTGTAGTCTTGAACAATGAGATCCTGCCCGTCGCCTTGGCCGAAGAGATAGGTGTCATCGCCGAGGCCGCCTGACAAGGTGTCATTGCCAGCGCCGCCCTCCAGCGTGTCGTCTCCGGGCCCGCCATGCAGTTGGTCATTGCCTGCTTCGCCCAGCAGCAGATCATTGCCCGCCGCTCCGTGAATCGTGTCGTTGCCTGCCCCGCCAGAAAGGGTGTCCGGCAGCACGGTTCCAGCCAAGCTGTCGGCACCCTCCGTGGCGACCTGCGATTTCGCCACCAGAGTCGGCAGATCCCAAACGGTGCCGTTGTCGAACTGAACCCGCTGTACAGGGTTGTGCGCATTGGTCGGGTCATCGCCGTGGAAGAAGAGCTGCACCGTGATCTGGTCTGAACTGCCCGCAATTCGCAACACCAGGGATGTGCCCTCCCGCCGAACGCTGACCTCACCTGGGGTCACACCTTCCTTGAAGCGCACCGTGTTCAGCCGCTCGGCAGGGTTGTAGTCGGGGCTGATGAAGTCCTGCCCGTCGCCCTTGCCAAACAGGTAAGTGTTGTTGCCCACCCCGCCCGACAGCGTGTCATTGCCAGTGCCGCCCTCTAGCAAGTCATTGCCTTCTTCGCCGTACAGCCTGTCCTCACCAGCCCCGCCTACCAGCGTGTCATCTCCAAGCATGCCGTAGAGCTGGTCGTTGCCCTCATCGCCCTGAATCCAATCGTTGCCGCCACCGCCGCGAAGCGTGTCGGCACCCGCGCCGCCGGCCATGGTGTCAGGCCATACCGTTCCCAGCAGGTTGTCGGCGCTGGCGCTGCCCGCCAAGGCCCTGGCGACGATTGCCTGCAGATCCCAGTGGGTGCCATCCTCGAAACGAACGTTTTGCACCGGATTGAACGCGTGCTGTGGATCTTCCATATAGAAGAAGAATTGAACCGTGATCTGGTCGCTGGTGCCGTCGATGCCCAGAATGAGGTCATTCCCCGCGCGCCGTGCGGTCACTTCAGCCGGCGTCACGCCCGGCTTGAAGTACACCGTGTTCTGCCGTGAAGGCGACGGGCTGTAGTCCCTGGAGATGACATCTTGCCCATCCCCCTTGCCAAATAGATAGACGTTGGCTCCCGAGTACCCGTCCAGTCGGTCATTCCCTTGGCCGCCATCCAGCGTGTCGTCACCATCGTGGCCCGTCAGCAGGTCATCGCCTGCGTCTCCTTGCAGCCAATCATGGCCGAGCCCGCCCATCAGGGTGTCGTTGCCTGGCCCACCGCTCAGCACATCATCACCCGCGTAGCCGGCAAGGGAGTCATCGCCCCCTTGCCCAAACATGCTGTCACCCGCACTCGTGCCGATCAAGTGCTCTGAGACCTCGGAGCCGGCATGGTAGGCGTTGACCAGCATGTCCAAATCCCAGGCTCCACCATCGGCGAATTCAACCCTTTGAACGGGGTTGGTGGTTGAGGTTCTGGGGTCAAAAAAGTACAGCAATCGGACAGATTCACCGCTGTCCTTGATAGTGATCTGCAGATGGCCGTCGACGGCCTTGAAGCGAAGGTCCGAGGGTTGCACGCCGTGCTTGAAGTGCAGGGTATTGATACCGCCGAGATTGCTTTCTCCGTTCTGGATGGTGTCGTGCCCATCGCCACGGCCAAACAAGAACACATCGTCGCCGGTGCCGCCCCTCAAATAGTCATCGCCCGCGCCGCCGTCCAGTGTGTCGTCACCCTCGCCACCGTACAGGGAATCATCGCCAGGCCCGCCCCAAAGCCGGTCACTGCCGCCTTTCCCTTCCAGATAGTCATTGCCAGCACCGCCTGCAAGGAGATCTTTCGAATC
>ERZ761602.6145-NODE-6145-length-13657-cov-9.981841_pt1 | contig 13657 bp, 7 predicted proteins | sample MGYA00512165_ERZ761602 | MGnify/ENA primary metagenome ERZ761602 (study PRJEB28899, sample SAMN02445085) | bioreactor sludge metagenome | biome: EBPR sludge; isolation source: Thorneside wastewater treatment plant | place: Australia: Brisbane, Thorneside...
CTCGCAATGACGAGGTTCACGGCTCGTGGGCAGCTTCAAACCGAACCAAGCCTCTCGCAATGAGCATGCACTGACTACGCCGCGTCAAGACGGCCGCGGCTTCGCGGCCAGCTGTACCACCGTATTGGCCCCGCGGAAGGTCACCGGAATTTTCAAGATGCGCTCCAGCTTGCCGCTGTCGAAGCCCGACTCGCTCTGCTTCCTGGCGCAGCTCCAGTAGAGCTCCCGCCCATCCAGTTCGAAATCGTCGATGTCGCTGTGGAAGGCCTTCAGCGCACGCTCGCCGACGATGCCGGGAGGCTCGGCGAAAAAGCCGACATTGGCGGCGACCACGCCCGGCTTCGACTGCAGCGCATCGAGGCGGGCGGCGACGTGCACCAGTTCACCCTGCAACCTGAGGATACTGGCGACCTCGAATCCCAGCTTGCGCTCGAGCGCCATTTCGATGCGCGAACGCACGGCGAGCAGGGAATTGGCGTTGGAATCGAACAGCACGTTGCCGCTGGCCAGGTGGGTATCGACGGCGTGGTAGCCAAGCTGCACGAAAACATCGCGCAGGACGTCCATTTTCACGTTGCGACCGCCGACATTGATGGCGCGCAACAAGGCGACATATCGATGCATGAGGAATCCACCCTGAGAGGAATTCGCTGCCGCGAACGCTTGCACACCCCATGCCCTGCTGCAAGACTCCGCGGTCGTTGTCACAGGTCCTGTCATGTCCATCGCATCACTCCAATGCCCGCAGCCGATTCGCCGGCGACTGACCATCGCGCCGCGCGACTACGCCCGGCGCGACCGTGCGATCGAGTCTTTCGAGGCTGGCGATTATCTGACTGCAGTGCAGGAAACGCTGTGCTATCTGCTGCCCGGAGCCGGCGCTCCGGTTTTCGCCGATGGCAAATTCTGCTTCGTGCAAGGCTCGGCCCGGGTGCGCGTGCATCTGGATGGCGACGAACTGGCGCTGACCACCGCACTGATGTCGCTGACGCCCGAGGCGCAGTCGACTGCGGCGCTGCGTTACGTGCTGACGCGCTTGAGCGCCACCGGCCAGTTGTATCAACCACGCCTGCATGAAGACACCATCACCCTGGAATTCCGCGAACGGCTGTCGCTGCTGCATCCGGCCAAGCTCGCCGAAGTGTTGCAGCGCATGGCGATGGAATCGGACAGCAACGATGGCTGGCTGGCGCAACGCTTCGGCGTCGATGCCCCCGATCGCGAGCCAGTTGCCGAACTCGACGAGGCCGAGTTTGCGCGCGCGCTGGAGATCTGGAATACCCACTGGACATCGGTCAACGAGCTGATGCTGGAGTCCCGCCGGCGGCGTTCGGTGCGCTTTCTCGATGCACTCGGTTCGTATGCCGCCAATCAGGTGCGCTACAGCTTGCCGCTGTTCGGCAGCGTGCGCGCAACGCTCAACGAGAGCGCCGACGCCTACACCGACAAGGACGAAAATCCGAACAAGCGGGACAGTGCGTTGGCCAAGTGCATCAAGGAAATGCGCCAGGTTCCAGTCGAGGAGCTGCGGCGCTGCCTGGGCCATGCGCAGCACGCGATCAACCCGTTGCACGAGGGCACACCGTCGCTGCTGACCTCGATGCTGGGCGCCGGCCACCGCATGCAGACCACTGGCGAGCTGCGCTCGGCGGGACGCTCGCTGGAGGCGGCGCTGGAACTGATCGCCGACTATCTGTACCTGCTGGCCGACCATTCGTGGCCATCCGAGGTCGAAGCGGCACTGCGCACCGGGCTCGATCTGATTTCCGGCAAACCCTGGCGCGAAGCCGCCGACGTGCTCTGGAACCACGCCAACCAGACCGCGCGTTTTTTCGGCAGTCATGGCGAACGCGATCGCGATGACGACGATGGCGCCGACGACGATGTAGTCCGCTATGACGCCTGAGCAGAACGCAAACCCGATGCCTACCCATTCGCTGGACGATATCGAGCGACTCGGCGTCTATCAGGTCTACACCGGCACCGGCACCGGCACCGGTTTCCTGATCGATGCCACGCACCTGCTGACCAACTGTCACGTGGTGCAGCCCTACCGCGAAGTGGCCGTCGAAATGCGCGATCGCTCGCGCATCATCGGCCGCGTGCGTCGCATCCACCCGCACCGCGACCTGGCGATCGTCGAACTGGCGCGCAGCGTCGACGGCGAAGTGCTGGCGCTCAGCGATGGCGAGCAGCTCAAGCCCAAGCAGGGCGTGCACATCCTCGGTTTCCCGGTCGGTTTGCCGTTGTCGCTGACCGAGGGCGTGATTTCGCACGCGCGCCAGTTGCTCGACGAGCAGTATTTCCTGCAGACCGACGCCGCCATCAACCCGGGCAATTCCGGCGGACCGATGCTCGACGACCAGCGCCGCATCATCGCGGTGACCACCTGCAAGCTGAACGCCGCCGACGCCGTCGGTTTCGGCATTCCGATTGGCGATGTGCGCCGGTTCATCGACGAGTTCCGCGCGCAGAGCGTGGCTTTCGGCGTGCAGTGCCCGGCATGCGAGGAACTGATCGACCGGGCGGTGCGTTATTGCCCGAGCTGCGGATCGGACCTCGAAGCGAATCACGACTTCGGCGAGTATTTCGAGACGCCCGAGGCGCATCCGCTGGTCGGTTTCGTCGAGCGCGCACTGGCCGGCGCCAACATCGATCCGGTGCTGGCGCGCCACGGCAGCCACAACTGGTCATTCCACGTCGGCAGCGCTCCGATCAAGATCTGGTGCTGCTGCTCCGAGCACCTGAACTTCTCGTCGCCGATGGCGCAGGTCGGCAATCGCGGACTCAACGAACTGTTCAAGTACCTGTTGTCCGAGCAGCACGCGCCGTTCTCGTTCGACCTGGTCGGCAGCACCGTGCGCCTGAACCTGGTGGTGCACATCACCGACGTGTTCGCGCCGAACGAACACGAACATCTGGCCGCGCGCGTACGTCAGTTCATCGAAAAGGCCGACGCGACGGACAACCTGCTGATCACCGAGTACGGCTGCCAGCCGGCACCGGAGACGCAGACCGATTACCTGAAAGGCGGCGATCACGGCTCCTGAGCTTTCTGTGGGTCCAGACTTGCCTGGACGCTTCTGGCGCTACAAGCAGGAGCGTCCAGACAAGTCTGGACCCACCAGAGCCAGAGCGGCATTCGAGTTCTGGCAGGCCCGGACTTCTTTGGACGCTTGTCGCACGGGGAAGCAGGAGCGTCCAGACAAGTCTGGACCCACAACAGCTCGGACTTGCCCGGACGCTTCTGGCGACAACGGGCTCAATCCTCGAACCCATCGGCGAACAGATCGTCGATCGGCGTTGCGCCATCGAAACCATCGGCGAACAAGGCTTCCGGCAATGCGGTTGACGGCTTGCAGTTGTAGCAGACGATCGCAAAATCCTGCCGCGGGCTGACCGGAACCCAGGGATCCAGTGCATCCGCGGCGATCGATGCCGCCAGCACGTTGATGCTGAACGCGCCGCCGCCGTGTTGTGCCGGACTCAGGAACACGCCTTCGAGGTTGTTCTTGTCGTCGGCGCTGCCGCCGGTTGCCGACCAGCCGCTCGCGGCGTCGAACACATTGCCGCGCCAGCTCTGCGCACCGAGATCGACACGCAGGTCGAGATCGTTGGTCCACGACGCTGTGGTGCCACCGGTGCCGGGGCCCGGCGCATCGGTCCAGGCCAGCATGATGCGGATCGGCTGCGCCGGGTCGTCGGCTTGCAGTTCGACCTCCCAGTTCGATCCGCTATCCGCCAGCAGCACCTCCTGGTCGAGCAGCCAGACATCGACACCGGGATTGATGACCGCATCCAGGTCCAGGCGTCCCCAGCCGGCGAAGCGGTTCGGTCGCTGCGGCATCGCGCGGCCATCGGCGTCGAGGAAACCCGTCAGATTCTTCGCCGCCGCGGTGAACATCGCCTTGACCAGCGCCGGGCTGGGATCGCGTCCCTGTTCGGTGCGGTGGCGCTGCCAGTACAGAGCGGCGGCGCCGGATACCACGGGCGAGGCCATGCTGGTGCCGCACAAGAAGGTGAAACTGCTGTTGCCGGCGGAACTGGTACTGTCGGTGGAGCAACCCGGGGCTACGATGTGCGGCACCTGGCGGCCATCGCACGCCGGGCCATGCGCGCTGTTCGCCGAAACATCGAAGATGCTGGTCAGTTGCGCACCACCACCGCCCTGCATCTTGGTCGAACCGATGGCGAACAGGTTCTTCGCCTCGTCCGGCGACCCCAGCGAGCTCGGCGCGCAGATGCCGCTGGTGCGGTCGCCGTTGCCGTTCATGATCGACCACACCGGCAGCACCGGCTGGCTGCCAGCGGCGGTTGGATCGGCATCGCGCGCGATCATGTCGACCTGCATGGTCGGGATGTCATAACCCTGCGGCGTGCTGGTCGGGCCCCACGAGTTGTTGGCCAGTTGCGCGCCACTGACTGCGGCGTCCTTGTAGATGCGCAACATGCCGTTGGCGACCATGCTGCCCGGACCGGCGCCAAGAAAGGCGCCATAACGCTGCTGGATCAGACTGGCGCCGGGCGCCACACCCTGGCCGCGCAGGAACTGCGCAGCGTCGCGAACGCCGGACGCGCCGCTGCCGGCCACCGCACCCGCCACATGGGTGCCGTGATTGTCGTTGGCGAGGGTGCAGCTGCCTTCGCTGCCGCTGCACGGCACCATGTTGGCGAGCAGGTCATTGTGTGTGGTGCGGATGCCACCATCGACAATGCTCACCTTGACGCCGGCACCATCGACACCCGCCTGGTCCAACCAGTTCGTGTAACCGGGAACCACCACGTTGCCAGCGTCGTAACCGCCGACCACCGACTGGTTGCTCATTTCGCCGCGCGGACCGGCGCCGCCGTCAATGCGCTGCAGCGTGTACAAACCCGGCGTGTTCGCCGCCGCGAGGAAGGCCGATCCCGGCAGTTCCAGTTCGACCAGCGTCAGGTCGGGCGTCATCGGCGTGCGTTCGACCAGTTGCGTCGATGGCAGCGCGGCGAGCACCGCATCGGCACTGGCGGCGTCGATCAGCGCCATCGCGCGGGTCGGGCCGGCATCCAGGTCCCGGCTCTGCGGTGGTACCCGCTGCGCCGGCAGAAATGCACCACTCCAGCGAATTGCGCTGCTGCGCGAGACCAGCGACTGCAAGTCCTCGGCGCTGGCCCAGACGATGTAGCCGAACGGCGCCAGATAGCGCACCGGGCGCACGTTCGCCGCGCGCATGGCGTGAAGATCGGCTGCGCGGGGCGGCCCGAAGAGCTGCACCAGGCGGAAGTCGGGACCGGTGTGCAGCGTGGCCTGGCGCCAGGGGTCGCTGCTCGCGGGCGCAGTCGTGGGATCGAAGCGCTCACCGTCGATGCTGATATCGAACGGTCGTTGGCTGCGCTGCACCTGCGCGCCGAGCACGCCAGCCGGCGCGCTGTCCTCGGGCATCCAGACGAAAGCGCCGTAGTCGATCGCCCGCGCCGGCAGATTCGCGCGCAGTGCCGCGCTTGGTGCTTCGACGCGCAGCCAGGTTTCGGCGAGCGCGGAGGGCGTCGTCAGCAACATCGCAAGCAACAACGGCGTACGCATCATCGATTCGAACCTGTCCTGCGGCCTTCGGCGAAGGTCGCGAGCATAACGGCGCAGCACAGGTCATGGGTTCAACCGATGTGATGAGCGCCGCGGCCAGCCTTTGCAGGGCGTCGACTGTTGATCCTGTGGGTCCAGACTTGTCTGGACGCCTTTGCGGTTGCTGCGGGAAGAGCGTCCAGACAAGTCTGGGCTGACCGCGCCTGCGCAACCGCTCTGGATTGTTGCCACGATGTCCCGCAACCGGTACTAATGCAGCGTCATCGTCCATCCAGGTATCCGAGCCATGCACCAGCGTATCGACCCCGACGGCCTGCGCCTGCCGATCAAGCTCGACAGCACCAGCAACGGCGAATTCGTCCCGGTCCCACTGGAACCGGTACACCAGTTGGCGCGCCGCGATGCGCTGGCGCAGGCGACGGCAAACGCGCGTCGCCTCGGTCTGGATCGGCGCAGCTTCCTGGTCGGTTTGACCGGCGCCGCTACCACCTTGCTGGCGATGAATCGCGCTTATGCGTCGGCCGGCAAGCAGGGTGGGCACTATGCGATTCCCTGCGAGGCGGCGATGGAACCCGCGGCGGCGGCCGAGGCGCTAGCCGGCAACGAGTTCATTTTCGACGTCCAGGGTCATTTCGTGAATCCGACCGGGGCATGGACGCGCAATGTCCCGGCGGGCGTCAAACCGCTGAGCTTCGCCGATACCGAAGGCTGCGCCGCGGCGGCTTTGCCGGGAACACTCGACCACCTGCAGTGCCTCGGCCCCGACGCCTTCATCCGCGACCTGTTCGTCGACTCCGACACCGATCTGGCGGTGCTCAGTTTCGTGCCCTCGACCCGCGCCTCCGAACCGCTGACGATTGCCGAAGCTGCGGCCACCGCCGCGATCGTCGAGCGCCTCGACGGTACCCATCGCCTGTTCCTGCACGGCCGGGTCAATCCGAACCAGGAGGGCGATCTGGAGGCGATGGCCGAGGTCGCGGCCAAATACCCGATCGCCGCGTGGAAGACCTACACCCAGTGGGGTCCGGAAGGCAAAGGCTTTTTTCTCGACGACGACACCGGACTGGCGATGATCGAACAGGCGCGCGATCTGTCGGTGCGCAACATTGCCGTGCACAAGGGTCTGCCGTTCGGGCCGAAATCCTACGAGCACAGTACCTGCGTCGACGTCGGCCGCGCCGCCAAGCGCTTCCCGGACATCAATTTCCTGATCTACCACTCGGGTTTCGTCACCACCCAGCCTGAGGGCCCGTACGATCCCAAGCGCAGCGATGGCGTCGACCAGTTGATCAGCTCGGTGCTGGCGGCTGGCCTGGGCAAGGACAGCAATGTCTACGCGGAACTCGGTTCCACCTGGCGATTCCTGATGCGCGATCCGGATGCCGCCGCGCACACTCTCGGCAAGCTGCTCGTGCATCTCGGCGAGGACCACATCCTGTGGGGCACCGACTCGATCTGGTACGGCAGCCCGCAGGACCAGATCCAGGCCTTTCGCAGCTTCCAGATCTCGCCCGAGTTTCGCGAGCGCTACGGCTACCCGGAGATCACGCCGCAGATCCGCGCCAAGATCTTCGGCTTGAACGCGCTGACGGTCTATCAGGTCGACTGCAGCGTGCTGCGCCAGCATCTGGCCGCCGATCGCGTCAGTCATGAACGCGTGGCGCGGATGAACGCTCCGGATCCGGCCTTCCTGACCTATGGGCCGAAGACCCGGCGCGATTTCCTGCGGCTGAAGGCGCTGGGCGGGTGAACGGCGGGAATTCCAGGCATTGCTGGAGCAGCCCGCCGACTCCGGCTACACCAGCGCAAACCCGGTGAGTACCTCGAGGCCGACCTGCGCGCGCATCGAGGCGCTGGCGAGCCGATGCTTTTGTGGGTCCAGACTTGTCTGGACGCTCTTCCATCATGTCGCCAGGAGCGTCCAGACAAGTCTGGACCCACAAGAGCCCTGCATCGAGCGCGGCGTTTGGATCGTGACTGCGGACCAGGGTCGGGTCGGCGCTGCTGCCCGCTGCGACGTAGCCGATCTCCGGCAGGCCTATCAGCGGGCAACCTCGTTTACGGCGCCCGCGTGGCCTCTGGGGTGACCGCGGGGAAGCGCAGCACGAAGGTGGTGCCCTGGCCGGGATCGGTGCGCAGTTCGATGTCGCCTGCGAGCAGTTGCGTGACCAGGTTGTGCACCACGTGCAGGCCAAGTCCGGAGCCGCCGCTGCCGCGCCGGGTGGTGAAGAATGGATCGAAGGCGCGACGGGCGACATCGGCTTCCATGCCGCGGCCGTCATCGGAAAAGCGCACCTCGACGTGTTCCCCGTCGGCGCTGGCGACGACGCGCATCTGGCCAATCTGATCTTCGGCGAAGGCATGCATGATCGCGTTGTTGATCAGGTTGGTCAGGATCTGGAACATCGCACCGGGATAGGAATCCAGCTCGATCGTCGGGTCGCAGGCGATCGTCAGTGGGTGCGGTGTGCGGCGCAGCGTCGGCTGCAATGCGGTCTGCACCTCGAGCAGAAACTCAGCGAGGCGGAAACGCCGCCGTTGGCCGCTCGACTGGTCGACCGAGACCTGCTTGAAACTCGCGATCAGGGCACCGGCGCGGGTCAGGCTGCCGAGGATCAGGCGCGCGGCCTGTTCGACTTCCTGCTTCCAGCGCACCAGATCGGCGCGCGTCAGGCGATTGTCGGCGAGCTTGGCGTTACCCTCGGCGGCCAGTTCCTCCAGGTGCGATGCCGCGGTGATGGCAATGCCCACCGGCGTATTGATCTCGTGCGCGACGCCGGCCACCAGCTGGCCCAGCGAAGCCATCTTCTCGGCCACCACCAGTTGTTTCTGCGCGCCCTTCAGTTCCACCAGCGCGTGCTCCGCGCCGGACTTGGCCTGGCTCAGTTCGTGCGTGCGGCGCTCGACCAGCGCCTCCAGCGCCAACGCGCGGCGACGCATCTGCAATGTGCGCAGGCGTACCCCGCCGACGATCAATGCGCCGAGCAGAAACAGACCGAGCACCAGCGCGAGCGGTCGCTGCCACCATGCCGGTACCACTTCCACCGGCAGCCCGAGGACCTCGCTCCATTGGCCGTTGCGCGTCTGCGCGCGCACTTCGAGACGATAATCGCGTGGCCACAGATTGTGATAACTGGCGACGCGCTGGGATGCCTCGACGTCGATCCAGTCCTGCTCCAGCCCGACCAGGCGATAGGCGTAACGCAGCGACGCTGGCGCCGAGTAATCGAGTGCAGCGAACTCGACGGTCAGTCGGCGCTGCCCCGGCAGCATGCGCAATGCCGGGACGAACGCCTGCGGCGACAGGCTGCGGTTGTCGACATCGACCGCGGTCAGCAGCAGCGGTGGCGTGTAGCGCCACGGCGCATAACGCTCGGGATCGACGATCAGCAGCCCGCGCGTGCCACCGAAATAGATCAGGCCGTTGTCGCCGACGCTACCGCTGCCGATCTCGACGCTGCCGATATCGATACCGTCGGCGATGCCGATCGACTCGACCTGGTCGCTGCGCGGGTCGAGCACGACGCGCGGACTCCATAGCCGTCCTGCCTGATCCGGAATCAGCTGCTGGCCCAGTCCCTGCGGCGGCAGCGCCAGGCGCCGGCCGTAGTTCTCGAACTGCGGCCTGCCCTGCGCCCAGTCGCGCAAGCGGGCGATCCCGCGCGGGCCGGACAGCCACAGCTGGCCAATGTTGTCGATCTGCAGATCAGCGATCGCGCGCAGCACCACATCGCTGCTTTCCACCTCGATCGGGAACTCGGCATCCGGCGCCCACAGCAGCAGCGCGTTGGGTGTGCCGATCCAGAGATTGCGCGAGCCGTCTTCGGCCATGCTCCAGACGGCGTCGGTGAACGGACGCTCGGCGCCAAGGTGCATGCGCTGCACACCACCGGTGGCCGGATCGAGGATCACCAGCGCCGCCTGCATGCCGATCGCCAGGCTGCCATCGGCGCGCGGCAGCAATTGCCGGATCGGGCCGCGTGGAATCTTGCCGACCGTCTCCGAGAACTGCCCGGTCGCCGCCAGGAAGCGTTGCAGCCCGCCATGTTGCGTGCCGACCCAGATGTTGCCATCGCGATCACGGACCATGCTGCGGATGGTGCCATCGCGCAAAGCGCCGGGTGCCGTCGGGTGCGCGGCATGGCGCTCGACGATGCCGATGCCGACATCGAGCACGTCGATGCCGGCGCCGCCGGTGCCGATCCAGACGCGCCCCCCCTCCAGCGGCAGCGTGCTGAGGACACTGGCGCTGCTGAGGCCGTCGCTGAGCAATGGACTGTGGCGCAGCGTGCGGAACGCAGTGGCGTTGTGCGGATTGTGGCGCTGCATGCCGGCACCCCAGGTACCGACCCAGATCAAGCCGGAGCGATCCTTGTAGGGCGCGGTCAGACGATCGAGCGCGAGCCCGCCGGGAATTGCAAGATCGCTGTGGATGCGTTGCACGATGCGGTCGGTGGTGGCGTCGACGACGTCGATACCACCGCCATAAGTGTGGATCCAGATGCGCCCCGGCGTCGGCTCGACGAAACCGGACACCCACGGATGACTGGTGGCGTTGGCGCCGCGCAGGCGCGTCAGCTGGCCGCTGGTGCGGTCGTACACCGCGGCGCCATCCGACTGGGTGCCGATCCACAGGCGCCCGTCGCTGGCCTCGAACAGCGCGTAGACGTACTGGCGATCGAAGCCATCCGGGTCTTGCGCATCGGATGCCACCCATTCGGCGCGGGTGGCGCCGTTGCGCAGTCGGCGCAGGCCATTGCCGGTGCCGATCCAGAGATCGCCGTCGGGATCGAACTGCAACGCGCGCACGGTGCGGCCGGGCGTGCCGATTTCCCCGGCGCCTTCGTCGAAACGCTCGAAATGTCCGCTGTCGCGGCGCCAGCGCGCCAAACCTTCGTTGCCAAAGCCGATCCAGATGTCGCCGTCGGCCGATTCGGCCAGTGCCAGCGTGGCGATGCTCGGCAGCGCATGCGGATCGTCGGGCTGCGGCCCATAGTTGAGGAACTTGCCGGTGCCCGGGTCGTGCACCGACAACCCACCACCCTGGGTGGCTACCCACAGGCGTCCGTCGGCAGTGGCCAGCAGGCCGCGCACATAGTCGTCGCTGATCGAACCCGGATCGTCGATCTGGTTGCGATAGGCGCGCAGGCGCTGGCCGTCGTAGCTGTAAAGACCCTCCGAGGTGCCGAACCAGATCAGTCCACGCCGATCCTGGCTGATCACCGTGATCACACCATTGGCGATCGCCTCGGTGCCAACGATGGACTCGAAGTAGGGCTGGCCCAGATCACGCGGCGCTGCCGGCGCCCGCATTGCGCAGCCGAGCAAGATGCAGGCAATGGCGATGAATCGGACAATGGTCAACGGAGGCCATCCCGGCGCGTGTCAGTGCAACGCTGCGACACTATCTGCCCGACGTTGCGCTACTGCAACCAGAGGACGGCGTTGGTTGTTGGCTGTTGGCGGGAAAGCGCTGCGCCTGCTGCTGTGGTGGGTCCAGACTTGTCTGGACGCTGTTGCTGTTGCCAAGTGCGTCCAACAAGTGTGGACCAAAAAAGGCTGAGAGCGTCCAGACAAGTCTGGACCCACAAGAGCTCAGAGCGTGCGGAAAGGTCTCTGCACCCACCAGAGCTGACGCCGGACCTGCAGGCAACAACCAACGCTGTTGGCATCACCGGCTCTGCGACCCATGACCAACGGCTCATCGCTAGGCTGCGCTTTTGCGCTAGCTTGCGCGACCCCTGCGCGACGCCTTGCCGCCGCCGGCTTTCCACTTCCTACAAGGACGCACCGTGATCCGGTCTGCATTCAAGCCGCTGTACCTTGCTCTGGGCGCCGCCCTGGCGCTTTCCGCCTGCAGTCCGGACGCCAGTGCGCCGGTCGAGCCCAAGGCCGCCGCGCCGGCCGCGGCGCCTGCGCCGCAGAAGCTGAGCATCGACACTGCCAGCCTGCCGGCGTTGCCGGCGTTCAACGTCAGCGAACTCGACCCCGCAGTCAGCGCGTGCAGCGACCTCAACGCGCACGTCAACCGCAAGTGGCTGGCCGCCAATCCGGTGCCCGCCGATCGCACCACCTGGGGCAGCTTCGAGATGCTCGGCGAGCGCTCGCTCGGCGTGCAGAAGCAGATCGTCGAAAGCCTGGCGGCGAAGACCGATGTCGCAGGCGTGGAAAAGGTGATCGGCGATTTCTGGGCTACCGGCATGGACGAAGCGGCGATCGATGCCGCCGGCATCGCGCCGATCCAGCCGCTGCTCGATGAGGTCGCGGCGCTGGCGACGCCCGCCGATCTCGCCGCCTTCATTCGCAAGTCGCATGCCGAAGGTCGTGGCGCGATGTTCGGCTTCGGCGGCGAGTCCGACTTCAAGGACTCCAGCCAGGTCATCGCCTACGTCACCCAGGGTGGCCTCGGACTGCCGGACAAGACCTATTACGCCGGCGATGCGCACAAGGCCGAGCGCGAAGCCTATGTCGCCCATATCGAAGCGACGCTGAAGCTCGCCGGTGCCGACGAGGCCAGCGCCAAGGCGCAGGCCGCCGCCACCATGGCGATCGAGACTGCGCTTGCCGAGGTGTCGTGGTCGACCGAGGAAATGTCGCGCGACGTTTCCAAGTTCTACAACCCGGTCAGCGTCGCCGACGCCGATGCAAAGACACCGCTGCTGCCCTGGGGCGAGTTCTTCAGCGCCAACGGTGTCGCCGCGCCGGCGCAGTTTTCGTTGTCCAATCCGGCGTTCTTCGAGACGCTGAACACGATGGTCGAGAAAACTCCGATCGCCGATTGGCAAGCCTATCTGCGCTTCCACACGATCGACAGCGCTGCGCCCTACCTGGCGAGCGCCTTCGCCGAGCAGAACTTCGCTTTCTACGGCAAGACACTGCGCGGCCAGCTGGAGCAGAAGCAGCGCTGGAAGCGCGTGCTCGACAGCGTCAACGGCAGCGTCGGCGAGGCGCTCGGCCAGATCTACGTCGAGGTCGCGTTCTCGCCGGAGTCGAAGCAGCAGATGGAAACGCTGGTCGCCAACCTGTCCACGGCATTGAAGGCACGGCTGGAAAACCTCGAATGGATGAGCCCGGAAACCAAGGCGAAGGCACTCGAGAAGTGGGCGAGCTTCACGCCGAAGATTGGTTATCCGGACAAATGGCGCGACTGGGCCGGCCTGAACACCACGCGCGACAGTTATGTCGCCAACATCATGGCTGCCGCCAGATTCAACCACGCTTACGAGATGAGCAAGATCGGCAAGCCCAAGGACCGCTCCGAATGGGGCATGACGCCGCAGACGGTAAATGCCTACTACAACCCGCTGATGAACGAGATCGTGTTTCCTGCTGCGATCCTGCAGCCGCCGTTCTTCGATCCGAATGCCGACCTCGCTACCAATTACGGCGGCATTGGCGCGGTGATCGGCCACGAAATGCTGCATGGTTACGATGATCAGGGCAGCCGCTTCGACGCCAAGGGCACCTTCGCCAACTGGTGGCAGCCCAGCGATGCCGAAGGCTTCTCGGCCAGAACCGAGATGCTCGTCGAGCAGTTCAACAACTACGAGGCGCAGCCGGGCAAGATGGTCAACGGCAAGCTGACGCTGGGCGAAAACATCGCCGATCTCGGTGGCCTGACGGTGGCCTTTGACGCGCTCAAACTGGCCTCGGGTGCGGACTTTGTGGACCCGATGACCGATGGATTGAGCCAGGATCAGCGCTTCTTCATCAACTGGGCCACCGTGTGGCGCCGCGGCTTCACCGAGAAGGAACTGAGCGTGCGTCTGGTCACCGATTCGCATGCGCCGGCCGGCTTCCGCGCCAACGGCACGCCGAGCAACATGCCGGCTTTTGCGACCGCCTTCGGCTGCAAGGAAGGCGATCCGATGGTGCGCAGCGGCGACCAGCGCATCGCCATCTGGTAAGCGCACGGCAAATGGTCAGTTGATCCGACCCGTCGGCATGCGAATGCCGGCGGGTTTTTTGCGAGTGCTTCCCTGTGGGTCTCTGGCGCACCGCTTAGGTGCGCAACTTCGTGCGCGGATCTTGCGGGGTACCCTCTGAGCGGGCTTGTTCCAAGAGAGTCACGGACGCCCCTGTCGGTGCGCTTGT
>ERZ761602.6148-NODE-6148-length-13649-cov-3.943578_pt1 | contig 13649 bp, 12 predicted proteins | sample MGYA00512165_ERZ761602 | MGnify/ENA primary metagenome ERZ761602 (study PRJEB28899, sample SAMN02445085) | bioreactor sludge metagenome | biome: EBPR sludge; isolation source: Thorneside wastewater treatment plant | place: Australia: Brisbane, Thorneside...
TGCCTTTGGCTTCGGAGCGGGAGCGATTACGATTACGATTACGATTACGAGCACGAGCACGAGCACGAGCACGAGCATGCGCACGCGCAAGAGCAAGAGCATGAGTGAGAGCATGAGCATGAGTGGGAGTTACGATTGCTTGCGCGCACGTGAGTACGGGCTTGCACACGCATACAGGTTGATTTGGGCGAAGGTTGGTTAGTTGTGTTCGGGGGTAATTTTTACTTCGACGGTGATTGCGTGTTCGCCGCCGCCGAGGACTACGCCGCGGACGGGGGATACGTCGTCGTAGTCGCGGCCCCATGCGACGGTGATGTGTTGGTTCATGGGCATGATGTTGTTTGTGGGATCAAAATCGATCCATCCATGGGTTGGGCAGTATGCGGCAAGCCATGCGTGGGATGATTGCGCGCCGGTTAGCGATTGCGCTTCTCCTCCTCCGGTTTCGGAGAAGATGTATCCGCTGACGTAGCGCGCGGCGAGGCCGATCGATCGCAGGCAACCGATCTGCAAATGGGCGAAGTCCTGGCATACGCCCCGGCGGCGTTCCATGACTTCGTTCAGCGGCGTGGATACGGTTGTCGCCAGGGGGTCGTAGGTAAAGTCCGAATAGATTCGCGAGGTGAGATCCATCGTTGCATCGAGAATTGGGCGGCCGGGGGGAAAGGACGGCAGCGCGTAGGCACGGAGCAACGGCGAAGCGGCGACGAATCTGGAATCGAAAGAGAACTGATATGCATTGAGCGTTCGCATATCGGGCGTGCCAACCAGGCTTGCGGGAACGGTGTCCCATGCCGGCGAATTGGTCAACAGGACGGGATCCGGCGTTTGGACATCGACCGTCGCATGAAGCGTGATCTCGAGACTATTGTGCGGTTCTTGCACGGTGAAATACGCGACTTCATTGCCAAAATAATCGACGCGAGGCGCGGCAAAGATGGCGTTTACGGGACCGACTTCCACGCGGTGTTCGCCGACGCGCTGGCTGGCGGTGTCGCGCGGAGTAAGGTGCGCGCGGTTGTAGCAAATCGGGACGGTTTCGCTGTAGTCGTATCGCGTGGTGTGTCGCACTTTGTACTTCATGCGCTGGACTCCGCACTCAAAGATTTTACCTGTCGCGAGAATTCAGTGTGACTGAAATAATGCCATGCCAGGGCTTCCGAGATATCACGCAGGGTGCAAGACCAGTCGAGCAGACGCGATTCGAGCGCGACGCGCTTGCCGGGCTGCGTCACCGTCGAAAGTTCGAATATGTCGGTGAGCTGCAATTCAGCGCCGAGGCGCGTGGTGAATTGCTGTTCGCGGCTTGCGAATGGATACGACTTTTCGCGCGGGAGCGCCTCGATATGACGCGTGAGCCGCGAAAACTGGAACGCGACGCTTCTCGGGTTCGATTCGTCCGTGATGAGGAGATCCAGCACGGCCGGGGCTTCGAGGTTGCCGCCATATCGCGAGCGGTAGGTCATTGCGCTGTCCGCGATTTCGAGGGCGGCCTGGAGTACGGCATTTTCCGGATCCATGGGGAAGACAAACATGGAGCGCAGCAGTTCCAGAATGTTGAGCGAACGTTCGACGCGCCGGCCGGTGTCGAGAAAGCGCCAGCCAAGTCCACGCGTCATATTTTCCGTGGCAAGACCGCTGAAGGCCGCAAGCCCCATGATGAGTTGGTTGAGCAGGTACAGGGAATCCGTCAACTGCGTTGGTTTGTGGCCGTTCTCGGGAAGTTCCTCCACCAGCCTGCTGAGGATGCGCCAGGTGTCGAGCGATATACGGTCGCGCACGACCCATGCCGCGCGGTTCAAGGTGGTGAATGCGGACTGGACACTGTTGTTCCACGATTTGTCGAAGAGCGCGGCAACACAATAACGCTCGAGTTCACGGACGTCGAGATCCGCTTTGTACCAGTTGTGGTCGGGCGCATGCGGGAGCACCAAGGCAAGGCTGCGAATGACCGCGGGCAGTTCCTTGCTCGCCGCGCCGGAGAAATCTTCCGTAACCCGCGAGAGCACGCAGCGCACGATGCGAATCGTTGACTCCGAACGTTCGAGGTAGCGCCCGAGCCAGTAGAGGTTGTCCGCCGCGCGACTGGGCAGATTGCTCAGCGTGCGGCGAATCTCGATGCGGCGGCCCGGCGGTGGCAGCAGACTGTGCGTGTCGACGGTACCGGTAGTGCGCACCCAGGTGTCCTTGGTGCCGCCGCCGCGTTGCATTGAGATGACGAGCGAATCCGGCGACTCCGAGAAACGCGTGAGTCCGCCGGGCATCACCGTATAGGAAGCGCCGTCGGCGGTGGCGTAGGTGCGCAGCATCATGTGACGCGGCGCGAGCCCGCTGCCGTTCCAGACGGGGATGGTGGACGGCGTGACGCGCTCCTGCGCGACAAAGTTAAACGGTCTTGCGTTGACGGCACTGCGCAGCGATGCGCGTTCCGTTTCGTTCAACGATTCGACGACGACGGGGCTCCAACCGCGTCCGGAAAATGCGGGCGCGATGAGCAGTTGATCAAAATGATCCTGAACATATCGGAATTGATCGGGATCCGCGCACCACCAGGTGCGGACAGACGGGAGCAGCAGTTCTTCGCCGAGTATGTGGCGGCACAAGTCCGGAAGCAGGGCGCGCAACGCGGGCGCTTCGGTCATGCTTGTGCCAAGCGGATTTGCAATGGCGACGTTGCCGTTTCGGGCGGCCTGCAAGAGGCCAACGAGGCCGGAGGCGGACTCATCGCCGAACTCGAGCGGGTCGCACAGGTGATCGTCGACACGGCGCAGGATGACATCGACGCGCGACAGACCTTCGACAGTTTTCAGAAACACGCACGAATCGCGGATGGTGAGATCGTCGTCTTCGACAAGGGTGAAGCCAAGGTAGCGCGCGAGATAGGAATGTTCGAAATACAGATCGTGCGACGGGCCTGGCGAAAGCAGGACGATCGACGGATTGTCGCGACCGGATGGCGCGATTTCCCGGAGCATGGTGCGCAGTCGCTCGAAGTAATGGGCCAGTCGCTGCACGCGGCATTCGCGCGTTGCGATAGGGAACGTGCGCGTTGTTACGAGCCGGTTTTCCAGCGCGTAGCCCGCGCCAGAGGGGGCTTGCGTGCGATCGGCCACAGCAACCCAGGAGCCGTCGCGACCGCGCGCGATGTCCACGGCATAGAGATACAAGAGGTGCGAGCGTGTTGCGTGCATGCCGTGGCAGGGGCGCAGGAAAGCCGGGTTCGCATATACGAATGCGGGCGGTATGCAGCGATCCGCGAGTAGGCGCTGCTGGCCGTAGAGATCGCGGAGCAGCAAGTCCATGAGGGTGGCGCGCTGCGCGATACCTTTTTCGACGATGGCCCATTCCGCTTCCGGGATGATTTCCGGAATGAGATCGATGGCCCAGGGACGATTGAGGTCCTTGGGGTCGCCGAAGACATTGTAAGAAACGCCATTTTCTTCGATAAACGCACGTGCCTGGTCATATCGTTGCTGTAAATCGCCGGTGGCGACGTCGTCGATGTGGCGGGTGAAATCGGTCCAATGCTCACGCACTTCGCCGTTGGCCCCCGCCATTTCGTCGAATCCCCCGGCATGCGTCCGATATGACGCAAACACGGAATGCTTGTTGGGAGTCTGCATGGGTAAATCCGTGTTTCCGCTGCCTGAACGGTAGTGTAGCAAATTAAGCGCGGGAGAAGATGGTTACTCTTCGAAGGGTATTTGACTCGCTTCAACGTGCGGCGGGCGATCCATAGGCGGGGCCTCGGTGGTGAACAAGAATTCCATCTGCTGATTGCGGACGAGTTTGTATCGCTTGAGCAGTCGCAACGTCTGCAGCGTGTCCGAGCCGGGATAATTTCCGTTTGCGTCAACGCGTTGGAGGAGATCCTGCAATACGAGCGGGAACTCGATGACATGACCGACGCCCGTTTCGCGCAAGAGCATGAGCGAACGGTTGCGCAGCTCGGGGCTTGCGGGAAGCTCTGAGACGACGAGGATGGTGACATACGGTTGGTGTTGGAAGACTTCGCCGGCGATGGCGTCCTGTGAAACGAACTCATACAACACGGGATTCGCCTCGATAACAGAGGGGTAGAAGCGATCCGCGTGCCATGCGCGAACTTCCACGACCGCGCGCGGAATTGCGCTGATGTCGCCGGGGAGCAGCAGAAACGGGAGATCGCTTGCGGAAGGCGCGTTCGTGTTTTGCACGAAGAGTTGGCCGGCGTGTTCGCCCGGGCGCAGCTTGCGCGCGGATTGCTGCCAATTGGTCAGCACGTGAAAGAAATTGAGTTCAAAGAACTCCCGCACCAACTGGACGTTTACGTCGCCCATCTTTTGTTGAGCCCCGTGGGTTGGACCCGAGCACCTGCCGCGCGCGCCGCGCGAACTAGAGTTCAGACAGCGCTGCCCCCAGTTTATGGTTCGGATCTGCCGCAAGAATACGTTTGCCCATATCGCTTGCCCGATCGAACTTGCCGAGCCGTTGATAGCACAATCCCAACTTTGCCCAGATGTCGAGCTGGGTAAAGCTTTCGCCGAAGGCGGTATAGACTTTGGCGCGGTCGCTGCTGTCGGCGCGATCATCGGCCGCGCGATAATGTTCGAGCGCGCTTGCCAATTGATCGCGGGTGAAACAGACTTCGCCGCGCAGGTAATGTGATTCCGGTTGGTCGGGCTGTAATTCGACGGACTTTTGCAGCACGCGGTCGGCGGCGTCGAGCGATTCCTTCGCGGCGGTTTCATCTCCGGCGAGGCGCGCGGCCTTTCCGGCGAGGTATAGCGCGGGAAATGTGGAGCCGCCGCCGGTAAGCGCGCCGCGGGCCTGGATCATTGCGTTGATCCAGTCGCCATCGTTAAACGCGCACTGGGCGAGGCCCAATTGCGCGCGGGCGTTGGTGGGGTCCAGTCCGTAGAGCTGTTCGAACTCCCGGCGCGCTTCGCGCGTTTTGCCGGTGGCAAGCAGCGCGAAGCCGAGGTCGAGTCTTGCGGGGCCGAGGTTGGGGCGTTTTTTAACGACCTGCTGCAGAATGTCGACTGCGCGTTGCGCCTGGCCGAGTCGCATGTAGCATTTTCCGAGTTGGTGGTATGCGACACCGTAGCCATTGTCCAGCCGAATCGCGCGCTCGAAGCATTCGACGGCCCGCTTGAGATCGCCTTTTTTGCTCGCGGTGAGCCCGTCATCGTAATAGCTCTCAGCGTTTTCGCCACCGAATGCCATTTGCAGTTCCTCTACTTTTCACAAACCGATTCGAGCGCGGCGCGGGCCTGATCGAGCGTGATGTCGGTGCGGTGGACCACGCTGCCCATGCGATCGGGGAGTATAAATTTCATGGTGCCCGCGCGCACCTTCTTGTCGTGGCGCATGGCATCCAGCACGGCATCGATGGGCATATCCGACCATGACACCGGGAGACCGTAGGCGGAGAAGCAGGCGCGCTGGCGATCGACGAACGTCTGATCGACCATGCCGAGATTGCGCGCGAGTGTCGCCGCCGCGCACATGCCAATCGCGATGGCTTCGCCGTGCAGGAAGCGCGAGTAGTGCGAAGCCGCTTCGATGCCGTGGCCAAAGGTGTGCCCGTAGTTCAGGTTGGCGCGCACGCCGTTTTCCTGTTCGTCTTCCGAAACGATGGCGGATTTTATTTCGCAGGATCGGCGGATTGGATATTCGAGAGAACCCAAATCCTTCGCGAGAATCGGCGCCACATTACGTTCCATGTAGGCGAACAGATCTTCATCGGCGATCACGCCGTGCTTAATCACTTCCGCGAGCCCCGCGCGGAGTTCGCGGTCGGGCAGCGTCGCGAGGAATTCCAAATCGATGATTACCGCGGACGGCTGATGAAAGGCGCCGATGATGTTTTTGGCGAGCGCGTGATTTACGGCAGTCTTTCCGCCGACGCTGGAATCCACCTGGGCGACGATGGTCGTCGGAATCTGGACGTAGCGAATGCCGCGCATGAACGATGCAGCGGCATAGCCCACGACATCGCCTACGACACCGCCGCCGAGCGCGATGACGACGCTGGAGCGGTCGAGTCCCGCTTTAAGAAATTCGCCGATGAACAGGTCGATTTGCGAGAGCCGTTTGTTTGGCTCGCCCGCGGGCATGGTGCAGATGGCGCAGCCGAGTCCCGCGGCACGCACCAAATCCGCGACACGCTCGGCGTGGAGCGGGGCGACGGTGCTGTCCGACGCAAGCGCGACCGCGCCTTTCGCGTTCAGGCCGCGCAAGGTTTCGGGAAGCGTATCGATTGCGCCGGCGCCAATTCTGATTGGATACGAGCGTTCGCCCAGCGAGACGGTGATGGTAGAAACCGTATGCGCACTCATCAGTGCTTCACCTTGACGGATTTGCCGGAGAGGAATGAGCGTTCCGCCGCGAAGATGATTTCGAGCGAGCGCCGGCCTTCTTCGCCCGTGCAGAAGGGCGATTCGAGGCCTCTTGCGGCGCGCACAAAACCCTCGCTGACGCCGAGGCCCCATGAGCCGGGATACTCGCTGAGCGGCGGGGGAAGATCGAACACGATCTCGCACGCGGGCTTTGTGAGATAGGCCACGAGCGGTTTGTCTGGTTGAACGCCAACCTGCAAGGTGCCATTTTCGCAGTGGAGGATGGTGTAGCTTGCCGATGCGCCTTTGACGGTCCACGAGGCGCAGAGGGTGCCGACGGTGCCATCGGTGAAGCGAAGCGCCGAGACAAAGTTGTCTTCGACATCGCTGTTCTTTTTTTCGAGGCACGCGGTGTAGGCGGAGATCTCGGCGACTTCCTTACCGGTCAGGTAGCGGATGAGGTCCGCCTTATGAACCCCGAGATCCGCCATTGCGCCGAAGCGCGCCAGTTTTTTTTTGAAGAACCACTTGCCCTGCGGGCTCCAATGTTCGGGGCCTTCGTGTCCGAACATGGCGGTCACGTGGAGGATGCGGCCCATGACGCCGCTTTCGACAACTTCCCGGGCCTTGCGATGGAGCGCGGAACGGCGCTGTGCCTGGTTTACCATGAGGAGCCGCTTTGCTTTTTTCGCTTCCTTGCACATGGCGGTGGTTTCGGCGGAGGTCGCGGCCATGGGTTTTTCGACCAGCACGTGGCACCCGGCGCGCAGCGCGTGAATGGATACGGGCGCATGCAGATAGTTGGGAAGCGCTACGGTAACGCCGTCGAGTTTTTCCGTTGCCAGCATCTTGCGGTAATCGGTGTAGATGGCCGCGTTGGGGGCGAATAGCCGCGCCATGCTTTCGGCGGTATCGCGGTTGGAATCGCAGAGCGCTGTGATCTCGGCGCCGGGGCAGACTGCGTAGTCGGGGAGGTGGAGGAGTTCGGCGATCTTGCCGCAGCCAATCATCCCAGCTCGAAAGGTCGAACCCATTCTAAAGAAACTCCCGAAATTTGCGCCGTGCACCGCGCGGTATTCTACCGGCTGGGCGCGGGAAGTGGCAAACGGTGCTGCGGGTGGGGAAGGGGAAGCGGCGCTTCACGCCGCAGTCTCCGCCGCGGTGGACGGTTCGCGCTTTCGTTTGATGCGTTTCGCGCAGTCTTGTGGACTTGTGGGGTTATGAAACTTTCGTTGAGTTGGTTGGTTTAAGTGTTGGCGGGTTGGGAAACCCGCCCTCCGTAATGCGATTTATTCGGCTGGGGGGGCTTCCGCGGCGGTTTTGCGTTTGTTTAGCCATGCGCGTCCGAATTCGAATACGGCGGGCAGGACCGAGATGATGATGATGGCGACGACGACGATGGAGAAGTTGTCTTTTACGATGGGTACATTTGCGAAGAAGTATCCGCCCAGGGTAAGCGAGAAAACCCAGAGCAATCCGCCGACGATATTGTAGGTGAGGAATTTGGGGTAGCTCATGCTGCCGACGCCCGCGACGAACGGCGCGAAGGTGCGGACGATGGGCACGAAGCGCGCGATGATGATGGTGGAGGGGCCGTAGCGTTCGTAGAATTCGTGCGTGCGCTCGATGTGCTTCGGGTTGATGAAGCGGGCCTTCTCGCCAAAGATCTGGCCGAGCTTATAGTTCACGCTGTCGCCGATGATGGCGGCGATGGACAGCGAAATCAGCAGGATCCAGATGTCCAGTGAACCGTTTGCGGCGAAGACGCCCGCCGCAAAGAGCAGCGAATCCCCCGGTAGAAACGGCGTAACGACGAGGCCGGTCTCGCAGAAGACGATCACAAACAGGATGACGTGGGTGAACACGCCATACTCGGAGATGATCGAGGTCAGGTGTTTGTCGAGGTGGAGGAAGAGATCGATGAACTGCTTGATGAGATCTATCAACGTAATTCCCTTTGCGATGCACGGCTTCCAGTAACCGGGCGGGAGTATACCGAATTTGGGGTGTTTATTCCGAATTCGGCGGACGAGGGGGCGACGCGCGGTTATACGGCGGGCTTAGCTGGCGTTGATTCGCCGCGCGGGCAGTCCGTATCATGGCGGTGTATGTTTATACGAGTACATTTTGCGCATGGTTGCGGACAGTGGAAGCGGCCGTGAACGCGAATTCACTGCGCGCGCTGGATGAGCGCATTCCTCCCGTGCGTGGCTTGGTCGCGCTCCATAATAAATGGGGCAGCGCATTCGGCGAAATCGATCTGCGGCGATGGTTGCGGTTGAACCGCGTTGTTTTTAACGTGGAGAAGTGCGACGTGATCGCGCACGGGGCGGAGGCGCCCCGGATCGCGGGGTTGATGGAGTCGGCGCGAGAATGGGGGCTGGGCCTGTCCCTGCGGACGGATTGCACCGCGCCTGCGCCTGCGCTGAAGGGTTTGGCGGACGCAGGGTTGTTGGACGTTTTTCTCGCGCCCACGAGTCCGGATGCGCCACAACTGGCTTCCTGGCTGGCGGCATGCCGCGATGCGGGGTTGCCGGTTCGGCTGCAGATTCCCGCGACGATTGCCGCGCCGTTCGACGTGGACGCGTTCGTGACGCGGGCGCAATCGCATGGCGTGCGGGCGGTGCATGTCGCGGCGTTCGATGCGTTCACGCCACCGGCGCGCGGGGCACACCAGGACCAAAGCCGCGGAGCGCTTCAGGCGATGCAGTCGCTCGCGCGCGCGTTGGAAGCGGCGGGGATCGAGTGCAACCTGGTTGGCATTCCCTTTTGCCAGGTGGAGGATGATGCCCGCGCGAACGTGCAGAATACGCGGCAGTATCATCTTGATCATCAGCATTACACGAAGGCGAGTTACGAGCAGGCACTGAATCTCTACCGCAACGCGCCCGCGGCCGTGAGCAAGATTGTGCTCATCCTACTGGCGCGATCCACTTTTCAACGCAGTTTTGTCGATGCGGTGCTGCTGCGGCTGTTGCTGCATATGCGGCTGGTGTATGGGTGGTCGGTGGCGCTGCACAAACTGACGCGTCACTTGCGTAATCGCTATTTGAAGCCGCGGGTCAGCGGGCAGACGATCGAAGAGGTTGCCCGAGAGATTGAAAAAGTTCGGGCGCAGGATGCGGCGTCGCTGGGTCCGGTATGCGGGGCGTGCAGTTTGCGGCAAATCTGCGATCACGGGGGCGCGGAGTTTTCGCGGGCGCTTCCCGGATTGCAGTTGAAGGCGATTCCCGGGGATTTGATCGTATCGCCGATGCATTTTGCGCTGGCGCAACCGAAGTATTACGACGCGATTGACACGGAACGGCTGAAGCGCAGCGATGGGCATGAAGCGCTGGTGCAGGAAGCGGGCGCGGTGGTGGCGAACCGTCCGCCGGACCGCCAGATCATGCCGTATGAATACACGGTTGAGAATGCGCCCTATGATCACCTCGAAGGCGGTGTGCGCTGGCATTCAATAACGAACACCGAGAAACTGAGTTCGCCGCTCGAACATGTGGAACCGCCGTTTACCTTGAGCGTTACATTTGGCGGGGGGATCGCGGAGTACATCGGGTTCAGCTTTGGACGTCATTGCAAGCTGCTGTGTCCGATGGAGGGGTATCGGCACACGGTCGTGCTGCATGTCGCGGCGGACGGTCACTATGTGTTGTTGCGCGATGGCAAGCCGGTGCGACCGGTCGAATTCGAGGGGATGTTCTACGTGCCGTTGCGGCTTGCGGGCCGGCTGGAACCGCGCATTGCGATATGGAATGTTGACGCGCAGATCGTGACGCAGTTCGTGAAGATTTGGCGGGGCGAGCATACGCACGCGCCGCGCGCGGACGGCGTAAAGTTTTCGATTGTGATAGTCAACACGCGGTACGCGCGGCGGCTTCAGGCGGTGCTGCGAAGCATTGCGCAGCAACGGGAGATCGATCTCGCGAAATTGGAAGTGATCGTTTGTTACGTTCCCGGGCTTGATGCTACGGACGATCTTATCGACAGCATGCGGCTTGCGTATCCGGGGTTGCGGATTTTGCGTTCGCCGTTTCCGGCGCAGAACACGAATTCAAAAGGCTTCATGATCAATGAGTCCGTGAGCATGGCGTCGGGAGCGTGGGTCGTGTTGATGGACGCGGACATCATTATCGCGCCGAACATGTTTGCGAGAATCGATGCGCTCGGCGACGATGCGAAGTTCGTTGCGCCGGACGGCCGCCTTATGTTGAGCACGGAGACGACCGCGAAGATACTCGTTGGCGAGATTCGGCCTTGGGAACAGTGGGACGAGTTGGTGAACAGCGGGGGAGAGTACCGGTACCGTGAGGCGCATGGCGTGCCTGTTGGGTTCTTTCAATGTTTCCGGCGGGAGTTCATTCAGGAAGTGAAGTACGCGGAATTGGATCACTTCGAGGGCGCGGACATGTGGTTTGGGATGGCGTTGCAAGGGCGCTATGGCAAAGAGACGCGTCTCTCGGGCATTCCGGTGCTGCATCTCGATCACGGCGGCAGCCAATGGTACGGGACAACAAAACATTGGTAGCGCGCCGTGTTTCCGGCTTGGCCGGATGCGCGTATTGGCGAGACGTGCTGCGTGTTATCGCGTTTGGCGTTTGCGGCATTGCCGCGATGGCCGCGGAAGCGGAGCGTCCCGTGCTTACCATATCTGACGACCGTTTTGTTGTGAACGGTGAACCCCGCTTCCTCGTCTTCGTTGCGTATTTCGACGCGCTGCGCGCTTCCGCGGAAACCTTGGAAGCAGACTTCAACTTTCTGCGCGCTGTTGGGGTGGATGGAATACGCATCTTTCCAAACTGGTGGAACTGGGCGAACATGCGCCAATTTCCGGAGGACACCGTTGTCGACGGGAATGGGGAACTGCGCCCTGACCGCTTATCGAAACTCGTTGAGGTGGTCGAGACTGCGGGAAAGCACGCGCTCGTGGTTGACGTTTCGCTGGCGTACGAGACCGTTGGTGGATTGTCGACGTTGCGGGAGGAAGACCTCGGGAAATCTCAGGGCGCGCTTCCCGTCATCCACGTCGATATGCGGAAACATGAAAAGGCCGTCGCGTCCTTGGCGCGGCATTTGCAATCGCACCGGCATATTTTCATCGACATCCAGAATGAGTTCAACGGACGGATAACGCATTTGGAACAGGAAGAAGTGGCGCGACTGCGTGATGCGATTAAGAAGGCCGATCCCGATAGGCTTGTGACCGCGTCGCTTGCAAATGAGATCGGACCCGAAGCGGTTGCGCGTGTGTCGAATGAGCTTGGGTTGGACGTCGTGGGGTGGCACGAATCCCGCAATCCGTGGCGATACGATGCCATGGATGAACTGACGCGACAGGCGAAGGCGGTGACCCGCAAACCGATTTATCTCGGCGAGCCTGCGTACATGGGCGATGAATACTCCGTGGAAAACTTTATAACCGCGGTGAGCAAGGCAAAGCAGGGCGGCGCTGCCGCGTGGACGTTTCATACGCAGAGCGGATTCGATCTTTCGCGGCAGCCGTTGACGGCGTTGCTGACGAAAGACGAGAAAGCCTTTCTGGAATCATTCAAGTCTCGCGTCGATAAAGTCGCGTGGGGTCGCGCGGGCGCCGACGCGTGACGACGATATACGTCGATGCGGATGCGTGCCCAGTAAAGAATGAGGTGTACCGCGTCGCGGAACGGCTTGGCGTGCCGGTCAAGATCGTTGCGAATTCGGGGATGTACGCGCCCGATAAGGATTGGATCGCGTGCGTCATTGTGGGCAACGCCATCGACGCCGCGGACGATTGGATTGCCGAGAACGCCGCGCGGAACGACGTTGTGGTGACCGATGATATTCCGCTCGCCGCGCGATGCATCAAGAACGGCGCGCGCGTGTTGACGCCGAAGGGAAACGAATTCACCGAAGAATCCATCGGCAGCGCGCTCGCAAGCCGGGAAGTGATGTCGCACCTGCGCGAACACGGAAAAATAGGCGGAGGCCCCGCGCCGTTTCAGGACAAAGACCGATCACGATTCCTTCAGCGCCTGGATATTATCGTGCGAGCGTGTCTGGTGAGCCGTTTCCAGTAGTTTTCCGGCGGCAGTTCGATAATGCCTGCAATCAGTTTCCAGCACGGTGGTGATTCATGCGCTGGCCAGTTGGGTGGGACGAACGGCATGCCGAGGCTAATCGTCAATAGGCATGAGCGTACGGCTTGATGGCCCGTATTCAGGCGTTCGCAGTAGATGGGATCCGTTATTCGGAGTTGAAGCTGCTTTCCTGCGCTTGAGAACACGCCACACCACTGTCTTCTCCCTTCAACTTCGGTGCGTGTTGTTTGAAAGTCGTTTACGTGTAGAAGTTGCAAGGTTTTTCGATCGCTCTTTGGCTTGGACTGCAGTTCAGCGATGGTGACGTACTTTCTGTCGTTGTGTAGTGCGGTCCTGGGGGATTCCGAGTAGCGTAAAAGATGAGCAGCAGTGGCGGTGGCGACGAGGTGCCAATCCCCGGGAAGTATGCTGCGATTCTCGCGCTCGAAGCCGAAGTCTGGCCCCCCTTTGGCAAGAGGGATTTCGATTACGTCGAGCAGTTTAGGAAAGTATCCACGAAGCTGAATATGTGCTTTCGTTATGCGGCCATCATGGAGATCGGAAACAGGCCGAACCCAATTCCCTGTCTCTGGCTCTATTCCTGCGATGCAATAGTCCTTACGCTTCCAGGAGTTCGCAAGCACTATCAGTTTCGTGCCCATTACAGATGGACGATGCGCGCGCCGGGCCAATGTTTGCCAAAGTATTCGGCTGCCAGGCGTCTGTGGCAGTGATCGGGAGCGTCTTCGCTGCACAATAGACAGCCCGCATCTAGCAGGCCTTTGGATATCGATTGAGCCACATCGCGGGAGTCAATCAATGTATTGAATTGATGTTCGTATTCGGCCCATGAAATTCTGGAATTCTTATAGTCGTCGAGCATTTCCTGGGTTGGGGCGAGTTCGGGAAGGTGGATGTACTCAATCTCGCAAATGGACCGAAGGAAATACTTCAGATCTTTTGCCTTTGCGAAGCCGGCGAGTTGCGAAGTGTTGTTCAGGCGTACATCCAGAACGCGTTTTACGTTCGCGTTTTGAAGGCGTGAGAAGAAATCCTGCGCGGATTTCTTCGTGAAGCCTATTGTGAAGATGGTCATGTTTTCAGCGGGGCTTTTCGGAATGCGATTCGTTCGGACTGAAGGTCATAGGCGCGTTCGACGATGCCCTCGGGTGTGTTCAGTTGGCCGAACAGTTCGGGGTTGAGATTGTGCGCTGTGATTAGTCTTTGCAGCGCGGCATCGTGAGTTTCCACTGTGCCGTCGTTGAGAATATGGGAG
>ERZ761602.6149-NODE-6149-length-13643-cov-4.772741_pt1 | contig 13643 bp, 11 predicted proteins | sample MGYA00512165_ERZ761602 | MGnify/ENA primary metagenome ERZ761602 (study PRJEB28899, sample SAMN02445085) | bioreactor sludge metagenome | biome: EBPR sludge; isolation source: Thorneside wastewater treatment plant | place: Australia: Brisbane, Thorneside...
GCGCTGGCCTTGGCGAGGATCTGGCCGCTCGTCCCCGCGACGAAACTCTGACCCCAGAACTCGATGCCGTCTCCGCCCTCGGGCGTTTCTATGCCGATGCGGTTCACGGCGGCCACGTAGCACCCGTTGGCCACCGCATGACTGCGCTGGATCGTTTCCCAGGCGCCATGCTGGTTCGTGCCGTGCTCGGCCTTCTCGCTCGGGTGCCACCCGATCGCCGTCGGATAAAACAGGATCTCGGCCCCCTGCATGGCGGTGAGGCGCGCGCCTTCCGGATACCACTGATCCCAGCACACCAGCACGCCGATCTTGCCGAACTTCGTCTCCCACGCCCTGAACCCGGTGTCGCCGGGCGTGAAGTAGAATTTCTCGTAGTAGAGCGGGTCGTCCGGGATGTGCATCTTCCGGTACACCCCGAGCAGCTTGCCGTCTGCGTCGATGATCACCGCGGTATTGTGGTAAAGACCGGACGCCCGCTTCTCGAACAGCGAGGCCACGACGACGACCCCGTGCTTCTTCGCGAGCGCCTGGAAGGCCTTGGTGCTGGGGCCGGGAATCCGCTCGGCGAGCTGGAAGTAGTCGTGCTTCTCCGCCTGGCAGAAATACTGCGAGCGAAACAGCTCCTGCGTGCAGATGATGTTCGCTCCCTGCTTCGCCGCGCGCTCCGCCAGCGTGAGCGTCTTCCTGAGATTCGCGGCGGGATCCTGGCCGCATGCGTGCTGGAGCAAACCGAGGGTGATCTTCGACATGATCGGAAATGATGAGACAGGCTGAGTGAAGCGCAAAGGCGCGAAGCTCAATCCGCAAAGATCGCAACGACCCGAAGTCAGCATCGATCCGCGTGAACCCAGGCGCCGGCGGCGCGACTTCGCGTTTCGCCCCGGGTCAATACACGACCTTGTTCAGCGGATACTCGACGATGCCCTCGGCGCCGAGTTCCTTGAGCTGCGGGATGATCTCGCGGACGACACTCTCGTCGATGATCGTCTCGAGCGCGATCCAGTCGGGATTGCTGAGCTGCGAGAGGGTGGGATTGCGCAGGGAGGGAAGCTCCCGCACCACGGCGTCGATCGCCCGCCTGGGCAGGTTCATCTTCAGGCCGACCTTCGAGCCCGCCTCGAGGGCGCCGCGCAGCAGGAGCGCGATCGTCTCGATCTTCTTCCGTTTCGCCGGATTCGCCCAGCTCGCCTTGTTGGCGATGAGCTTCGTGTTCGTCTCGAGCAGCGTATCCACGATGCGGAGCTTGTTCGCCCGCAGCGAGGAGCCGGTCTCGGTGATGTCCACGATGGCGTCCACCAGATCGGGCACCTTCACCTCGGTGGCGCCCCAGGAGAACTCCACTTCCACCGGCACGCCGCGGTCGGCGAAGAACTTCTTCGTGGTGTTGATCAACTCCGTCGCGACCCGCTTGCCCGCAAGGTCGGCCGCCGTCTTCACCGGGGAGGATTCCGGCACGCACAGCACCCAGCGCGACTTGAGGGTCGAGGCGCGGCTGTAGACCAGGTCGCATACCTCGACGACGTCCGAGTTGTTTTCCTGCACCCAGTCGAAGCCGGTCAGCCCGCAATCGAAGAAGCCGTGCTCCACATACCGGCTCACCTCCTGCGCCCGCACGAAACGCCCGTCGAGTTCGTGGTCGTCGATCGAAGGACGGTAGCTCCGCGAGCTGGTCGTGATTTTCCAGCCCGCCTTGGCGAACAGGTTCTTGGTGGACTCTTCGAGACTGCCCTTCGGCAGACCGAGCATCAGCAGTGGCGCTTTTTCGGACACAGGCCGAAAGCACACCGCGGTGCGAGCGCACTCAAGCCAATTTGCCGCCCAGACCGTGGCCGCGGCCTCCCGCGCAACGTTCACGGGGAGATGCGGCAGCGTGATTGACATGCGTCGATTCGATTGTAAAAAAACGGCCGACGTCGCACGGACTCATGCCTACTCCTACTCCCCCCCGCACGGAACCGAAGCCGCTCATCGTAATCGTCGAGGACGAACCGGAACTTGCCGCCCTGCTCGCGGCGCACCTGGAGAAGGCGGGCATGCACACCCAGATCTGCAACCGCGTCGAGCACGCGCTGCGGTTTCTCAAGAAGAACTTCGCGAACCTCATCCTCCTCGACATCAACCTGCCGGACAAATCGGGTTTCTCCCTCGTCGACGAGCTGAAGGCGGCCGACATTTCCGTCCCGGTCATCTTCGTCACCGGCAACATCGAGGAGACGAGCAAGGTCAAGGGGCTCGACATCGGCGGTGACGACTACGTCACCAAGCCGTTCAGCTACACCGAGCTCGTCGCCCGCATCAAGGCGGTCCTGCGGCGCACCGAGTCGAAGGGCGACCTCAACGTCACCAAGAACGTCAAGATCAGCGACGAGCCGTTCGATTTCTGCGGCGCCAAGATCACGCCGGTGCGGCTGGAAATCTCCTTCCCCGACGGCGTCGTGCAGAAGCTCGGCCGGAAGGAGCTCGGCATCCTCGCCTACCTCAACGCGCATCCAGGCCAGGTGATCACGCGCAAGGCGCTGATCCACTCCGTGTGGGGCATCCACGCCGACGTGAAGAGCCGGTCGCTCGACCAGTATATCGTGAAGGTGCGCGACCTGTTCGCCGCGCACAATCTCGACCTCAATGCCTTCCGCACCGTCCACGGCATCGGCTATATCTTCGATCCGAGCGGCGTCTCGCAGGAAGGCCGGTAGCAAGGTGGCGCGGCCTGTCCCTCGGCCGCTTTCTTCTCCCGCGTCCAAGCGAGCGGCCTGGGGACAAGCCGCTCCACCTGCGTCAGCTCAGGCGAGCCCGAGGTGCTTGAGCGCCGCCGGCGTCGGGCCCTCGTACTTTTCCATCGCGACGTTGCCGATGTACCCGATGTCCTTCATCCCCTCGGGCGTGGTGTAGTAGCCGCCCGCGGTGAGATCCCGAAAGCGCCGGAAGAACTGCGCGCCCTGCCGGAACGCGGGCTTCGCGTTCGGCAGGTAGCAGATGTCGTCGCAGATCGCGTGCTTCTGGCGCGTGACCAGGTTCACAAAACCGTTGCCGAAACGCTGACGCGATTCCGCTTCGAGCCAGGCCAGGCCGTCGAGGATCGTCCGCTTGTCGGCGTCGTGACCCGGATACGGGGCACTGATCCACTCGTCGATGAACTCGTGCACCTTCACGGACGAAGCGCTCGGCCCCTTTTCGTCGGCCGGGATGATCACGTCGCAGAGCGCCGCCGCGGTCGTCCGCTGCGCGTCGGTGAACGTCAGCGGCCACACGTCTCCAGCCTTGTACGCCTTGAGCAAATCAGGGTCGGTGCCGTAGCCGCCGGGCACGCCGTTGACGGGTTGGGCGCCGAAGAGGCTGCGGTCGAAAAGCGTGGCCGAGGCGGCCGCCGTCATCATCCACTTGATCGCGTCGCGGCGATCCATCGTCGCGGCGGAGGGGGCTGCGGGGGAGGTCATGTCAGAGGTTCCCTTTCTTCAGTTCGTCGAGCAGGTAATCGCTGGCGCGCCATGCCAGCGCCATGATCGTCAGCGTGGGATTCTTGTCGGCGTTCGAGCAGAACGGGCCGCCGTCGGTGATGAAGAGGTTCTTCACGTCCCAGGTCTGGCACCACTGGTTGGTGACGGATTTCCTCCGATCGGCGCCCATGATCGTGCCTCCCACCTCGTGGATGATCTTGCCACCCGGCTCGATCGCCTTCGCCCCGTCCGCCTCGGGTCTGGACCGCACCTTGCCGCCCATCGCCTCGATGAGTTCGGCAAAGGTCTTCTGCATGTGCGCAGCCTGCCTCGTCTCGTGTTCCGACCACTTCCAGTGGAAGCGCAGCACCGGGATGCCCCACTTGTCCTTCACCGCCGGATCGAGGTCGCAGTACGAGTCGTCGTTCGGAATCATCTCGCCGCGGCCGGCGAAGCCCATGAACGAGCCATAGTAGCGGCGCGCATCCTCCTTGAACTTCCGCCCGTAGCTGCCGTTCGTGAGCGCGTCCATTCCCGCCGCCGTGCCGAGGCTCGGCATCTGCCGGCCGCTGCCGAACTCGATGTGGTAGCCCCGCGCGAAGCCGAGCTTTCCCGCGAGCTGCTCGCGGTACAGCCACCAGGGCACGTACGCATGGGCGCCACCGGCGCCGTCCTCATTGTGCAGCGGCATGTTCTCGAGGGCCGGGATCTGCCCGCCCAGCGACGCCCCCACCGTATCCATGATGTACTTGCCGACGAGGCCGCTCGAGTTGGCGATGCCCTGCGGGAAACGCGCCGACTTCGAGTTGAGCATGATCCGCACGGACTCCGCGGAGCTCGCCGCCAGCACCACCACCCTGCCCTTCACCGCGTGCTCCCGGCCGGTGGTCTTGTCGATGTAGATCACGCCGGTCGCCTTGCCGTTCGCGTCGGTGGTCACCTCCCGCGCCATCGCGTTGGAGACGATGTCGAGGTTGCCCGAGGCCAGCGCCGGGGGCAGGTGGACGGTCGTCGACTGGTAGTTGGCCTTGATCGAACACCCGCGGCCGCAGGGGGTGGCCCAGAAGCAGGCCTGCCGCATGCGCATCGCGTCGGCCAGCAGCCGCTGCGCCCTGGGGTTGTTCGGATGGATCTTCTTCGGCAGGACGTCCGGATCCTGCTTTTGCGTGAGCACCGCGCGGTGGATCGGGATGATCGGCAGCCCGAGCTTCTTCCCCTTGGCGCGCGCATACTGCTCACCGGCGCGCAACGCCGGCGGCGGCTGCAGGCAGCCTTCGGGGGAGTCGGGCGTATTCTCCAGCCCGTGGTTGTCGCCGTAGACACCGACGAGCATCTCGACCTTGTCGTAGTACGGCGCGACGTCCTCGTATCCGAGCGGCCAGTCCAGGCCGAGGCCGTCGCGACTGTGCGGCTTGAAGTCGTACGGTCCGTTGCGGAGCGAGATCCGGCCCCAGTGGTTGGTGCGGCCGCCGAGCATGCGGGCCCGCCACCACCAGAACTTGCGCGCGGGATCGTCCGACGCGCTCGTGTAGGGCTCGCCGGGCACCGTCCAGCCGCCGTCGATCGTGGCGTCGTAGAAGCCGAACGGCTTGTCCGGCGTGCTCGCGGCCCGCAAGGGCGCGTGGCCGTTGATCTGGAACATCGGCGTCTCGGACACCGGATCGTAATTCCGGCCCGCCTCCAGCATCAGCACCTTTGCGCCTTCCATCACGCAGGTATAGGCGGTCTGGCCGCCGGCGGCGCCGGAGCCGACCACGATGACGTCATAGCTGGGCTTCGTCTCGTGCGAGGAAATCAGAGGCATGAAAGCGCGTCGGGGTTGGGCTCCGATTTCACGGAGCGCCGCTCCGAAAGGCAACCCCGCGCTTCAGTCGGCGGTCGCGGCCAGCACGGCGGTCACGAAGGCCGCCCGCGCCTCCATGTGCGGGCTGTGGCCCGAGTCGGGGATCGTGACCACCTCCGCCCGCGGAAAATGGGCGCGGATCGTCGCGTGATCCTCGGGTTCGATGTACACCGACCTGCCGCCGGCGATGAACGTCACCGGCCCCGTGTACCGATCATCCGGCTGCAGCGGATTGGCCTCCATCGCCGGGAGCGCCGCGGTGAGGACCGGCAGGTTGACCTGCCAGAACCAGCCGCCCGCCTCCGTCCGCTCCAGGTTTGTGGTGAGAAACTTCCGGGTGCCGTACGACGGCACGCGCGCCTCGAAGCGCAATTCCGCCTCCGCGCGCGAGCGCAGGTCGGCCAGGTTCAGCTCGTTCATCGCCGCGAAACTCGCGCGATGCCCGGGCCAGTAGTAACCCCGCGGCGCGATGTCGACGACCACGAGGCGCTCGACGCGCCCGGGATGGCGGGAGGCGAGCAGCATCGCCACCTTGCCGCCCATGCTGTGCCCGACGAAGGTCGCGCGCCGGAGGCCCTGGGCGTCGAGCCAGGCGAGCACGTCGTCCATCATGGCCGGATAGCTCATCGGCTCCGCATGCGGCGAGCGCCCGTGGTTGCGCAGGTCCGGCGCGAGCACATGGTGCCGGGCCGACAGATCGGCGCCGGCCGTCTGCCAGTTGCGCGACGAGCCGAGCAGGCCGTGCAGGAGCACCAGCGGCGGCCGGCCGGCCCCGCCCAGGTCGCGATGCGCCAAAGCGATCATGCGATGACCCTCAGCGTCGCATTCACGCGTCGATGAGCCGCGCGGCGGGTTCGGACTCGGCCTCGGTCCGTGGCGACGGCGGTCCGGCCCGCCGGCGGCGCTCCGAGAAGCCCCGCACCACGACGTAGAAGACCGGCGTGAGCAGCAGGCCGAAGCCCGTCACACCCAGCATTCCCCAGAACACCGCGGTGCCCAGCGCCCGCCGCATCTCGGCGCCCGCGCCCGTCGCGAGCGCCAGCGGGACCACGCCGAGGATGAACGCCAGCGAGGTCATCAGGATCGGCCGCAGTCGCAGCCGCGCGGCCTCGACCGCCGCATCGATCCGGGAACGGCCCTGGTCCTGGAGCTGTTTCGCGAACTCCACTATCAGGATCGCGTTCTTGCTCGCGAGTCCCACCAGCACCACCAGGCCGATCTGGGTGAAGATGTTGTTGTCCTGCCCGGCCAGCAGCACGCCGCCCATCGCGCTCAGGATGCACATCGGCACGATCAGGATCACCGCCAGCGGCAGGCCCCAGCTCTCGTACTGGGCCGCGAGCACGAGGAAGACGAAGAGCACGCACAGCGGAAAGATGTACACGATGGTGTTGCCCGCGAGGATCTGCTGCAGCGTCAGGTCGGTCCACTCGAACGCGAAGCCCGGCGGCAGCTCCCGCTCCGCCACGCGCTCGACCGTCTCGATCATCTGGCCCGAGGAAATGCCGGCCTGCGTGCTGCCGGTCACGTCGGCGCTCGTGAACATGTTGTAGCGCTGCACGCGGTCCGAGCCGCCGATGCGGCGCACGTTGACGATCGAGCCGAGCGGCACCATGCGGCCGTCACGGTTCCGCATCTGCAGCCGGCCGATGTCCTCGGGCGCATCGCGAAACTCCGGCTCGGCCATCGCGAAGACCTGATAGGTGCGCCCGAAGAGGTTGAAATCGTTGACGTACACCGAGCCGAGCGAGACCTGCAGCGTCTCGTTCAAGTCGGCCAGCGACACGCCGAGGTTCTTCGCCGCCGCCCGGTCGATGTCCACGAAGTACTGCGGGGTGTTGGAGCGGAAACCCGTCAGCAGCGACGAGAAACCCGGCTCCTTCGCGATCGCGTCGATGAGCTTCTTCGTCGCGGCGTCGAGCGCCGCCAGCCCCGCGCCGTCGAGATCCTGCACCTGGATCTTGAAACCGCCCGAGTTGCCCAGGCCGCGCAGCGGCGGCGGCGGCAGCACGAGCACGCGCGCTTCCTTGATGACGGAGAATTTCTTGCGCAGCGACGCCATCATGGCCTCGGCGGTCAGCCCCGGGCGCCGGCTGAAATCCTCCGGGATGACGAAGGCCGCGCCGACGTTCGACTGGTTGGCCTGCAGCACGGACGAGTAGCCGCTGATGGCGAAGGTGTGCGCCACGCCCGGCTCGGCGCGCGCGATCTCGTCGACGCGGCGCACCACCTCGTCGGAACGGTTGAACCCCGCGCCGTCCGGAAGCTGGATGACGACGAGAAAGTAACCCATGTCCTGCGTGGGGATGAAGCCCGCCGGCACCCGCGTGAAGGTGAAGACGGTCGCGCCCAGGAGCAGTCCGTACCCCAGCAACGACAGCCGGCGGTGATGCACGAGCGCGCGCACGACCCGCGCGTAGGTCTCCGCCAGCCGGTCGAACGCGCGGTTGAACCACGCGAAGAAGCCGTGGATCGCGCGCATCAGCCCCGACTCCCGCGGGGCGTGCGCCGCATGTTCCCGCAGCAGCAGCGCGGCGAGCGCCGGCGAGAGCGTGAGGGCGTTGAAGGCCGAGATCACCGTCGCGGTCGCGATGGTCAGCGCGAACTGCCGGTAGAACTGGCCGGTGATGCCGCCGAGGAACGCGACCGGCACGAACACCGCGCAGAGCACGAGCGCGATCGCCACCAGCGCGCCCGACACCTCGCCCATCGCCTTGAGCGTCGCCGCCCGGCGGGAGAGGCCCTGCCGCAGGTAGCGCTCGACGTTCTCGACCACGACGATCGCGTCGTCGACCACGATGCCGATCGCCAGCACGAGCCCGAAGAGCGACAGGTTGTTGAGCGAGGAACCCAGCAGCTTCATCACCGCGAAGGTGCCGACGAGCGAGACCGGCACCGCGATGAGCGGGATGATCGAGGCCCGCCAGGTCTGGAGGAAGAGGATCACCACCAGCACCACGAGCGCGATCGCCTCCAGCAGCGTGCGCAGCACCGATTCGAAGCTCTGCCGCACGAACCGCGTCGGGTCGTAGTTGATCCGGTAATCCACCCCCGGCGGAAACCGTGTCTTCAGCCGCGCCATCTCCGCGTACACCGCCTGGGCCGTCTCCAGCGCGTTCGTTCCCGGGAGCTGGAACACCCGCATGGAGATCGCGTTCTTGCCGTCCATGTAACTCTTCACGCCGTAGTCGCGCGCGCCGAGCTCCACCCGCGCGACGTCGCGCAGCCGCAGCACGTCGCCGTTGGCGCCGGTGCGCAGGACGATCTGCTCGAACTCCTCCGCGCGCGTCAGCCGTCCCTGCGCGGTGAGCGTGTACTGGAACTCCGTGCCGCGCGGCGACGGCTCCTGGCCGAGGGCACCGGCCGCGACCTGGACGTTCTGCTCCCGCACGGCGCGGACGACGTCGCCCGGCGCGAGTTCGCGCGCGGCGAGCTTCTGCGGATCGAGCCAGATCCGCATGGTGAACTCCTGGCCGCCGAGCGTGTTGGCGTCGGCCACGCCGGGCAGACGCGCGATCCGGTTCTGCACCTGCAGCGCCACGTAGTTCGCGAGGTAGAAGGTGCTGCGCGAGCCGTCGGGCGAGAAGAACTGCACCGCCATCGTCAGGTCGGGGGATTGCTTCTTCGCCGTCACGCCGAGCCGGCGCACGTCCTCGGGCAGCCGCGGGAGGGCGGCGTTGACGCGGTTCTGCACCTGCACCTGCGCATCGTCGAGATTCGTGCCGAGCTTGAACGTGACCACGAGCTGCAGCCGGCCGTCGCTCGTGCCCGAGGAGGACATGGCGAGCATGTTCTCGACGCCGTTGATCTCCTGCTCGAGCGGGGCCGCCAGCGTGTCGGACACGGTCTGCGCGTTGGCGCCCGGATACGACGCCGAGACGATCACGGTCGGCGGCACGACCTCCGGATACTGGGACACGGGCAGCTGGAAATACGCCAGCGTGCCCATGAGCGTGATGATCACGGAGAGCACCGCCGCGAAGACCGGGCGGTCGGCAAAGAAGCGCGGGATGTTCATCGCCTAGCGCTTCGCGTCCGCCACCGCCGGCAGCTGCATCGCCACTTCCTCCGCCTCGACCGCGGCTCCGGCGCGCACGGCCATGAGGCCGTTGATCACGACGCGGTCCTCCGCCGCTAGCCCCTCGCGCACGATGCGCAGCCCGCGCTCAAGCGGCCCCACGACGACGGTGCGGGCGGCGGCCTTGCCGTCGGACCCGACGACGTACACGAACGGGCGCCCCTGGTCGCTGCCGATGGCGGTGTCGCGCACGAGCATCGCGTCATACTCCCCGCTGCCGGGGATCCGCACGCGGGCGAAGAAGCCGGGCGCCATCAGCAGGTCCGGGTTGGGGAACACGCCGCGCGCCTTGATCGAACCCGTGGTCGCGCTGATCTCGTTGTCGACGAAATCGATCTTTCCCCGGTGCGGGAAGCCCTGCTCGTTGGCCAGGCCCATCTCGGCCGGGATCGCCGCGGTGAGCGCCGTGGGACGACGGCCGCTCCGCGCCAGCTCGCGGTATTTCAGCGCGGAACGTTCATCGACGTCGAAGTAGCTGTAGATCGGGTCGAGCTGCACGAGGGTCGTGAGCACGGTCGCGCCGCTCGGCCCGCCGGTGACCAGGTTGCCTTCGGTGACCAGCTTGCGCCCCACCCGGCCCGAGATCGGCGCGGTGACTTTGGTCCATTCCAGGTCGAGCGTTGCCTGGTCGAGCTGCGCCTGCGCGGCCGCGAGCGCCGCCGTGGCGCCGAGCCGCGTCTTCGCCTTCACGTCGGCCTCCTCGGCCGAGATTGCCTGCGTGCGGATGAGCTGCGCGGCGCGTTCCGCCTCGGCGGTGGCAAGCTCCAGCGACGCCTTCGCCCGGTTCAGCTCGGCCTGCGCCCGCGCGCGCTCGGCGGCGTACCGCCGCGCATCGATGGTGAACAGGAGCTCACCCGCCTTGACCTGACGGCCTTCCACGAAATGCGTGCTCTCGAGGTAGCCGCTCACCCGCGCCCGCACCTCCACCGAAGCCACGGCCGAGAGCCGGCCGGGAAACTCGTCCCACTCCGTCAGGCGCTGGGGCACGGGGCGCGCCACGGTAACCTTCGCCGGCCCGCCCGCGGCTCCGCCGGAAGCCGCCGGTTTGCAGGCGCCGGCGATCATCGGCAACAGGACCGTGACGAAGAGAACGGGAAGACGCTTCAGGAGGTCCGTGATCACAAGGGCGGCGGAACTAGACCGCCCGCGTCGCCCCTCGCAACTCCTATTCCCGCCTTCTTTCGTGCGCCGCCCGATCTCCGGGAGCGCGGCCGTCCCCGGCCGCAACCGCCGCCGGCTCCTCACCCCGCAGGATCCAGCACCACCTTGATGCACTGGTCCCGTTTCTCGACAAAGAGCGGATACGCCTCCGCCGCCTGGCTCAGCGGCAGCCGGTGCGTGATCACGAAGGAGGGATCGATCCTGCCCTCCTCGATCAGCTTGAGCAGCGGCGGCATGTATTTCTGCATGTGCGTCTGCCCCATCTTCAGCGTCAGCCCTTTGTTCATCGCCGCGCCCATCGGGATTTTGTCCACGAACCCTCCGTATACTCCCGGAATCGAGACGTTGCCCGCTTTCCGCGTGCAGCGCAGCACCTGGCGGAGAACGTAAGGACGGTCGGTTTCCAGTTTCAGCGCCTGCTTGATGTCGTCGAACGCCGACCCGTGCGCCTCGAGGCCCACCGCGTCGATCGAGGCGTCCGGTCCGCGCCCGCCGGTCAGCGCCTTGAGTTCCTCCATGACGTCTCCGCCCGAATCGATCGTCAACGCCCCGCCCGCTTCGGCCAGCTTGCGCCGCTCCGGCACGGCATCGATCGCGATGACCTTCGCGGCTCCGAGCAGGTACGCGCAGCGGATCGCGAACTGCCCAACCGGCCCGCAGCCCCACACGGCGACCACGGAGCGTCCCGGCACGATGTCGCAGTTCTCCGCCGCCATGTAGCCGGTCGGAAAGATGTCCGACAGGAACAGCAGCTTCTCGTCCGGGAGATCGTTCTCGATCTTCAGCAGGCCCACGTCCGCATGCGGCACGCGCGCATACTGCGCCTGCCCGCCGGCGTATCCGCCGGTGAGGTGCGCGTAACCGAACATGCCCGCGACCGGGAAACCCATCAACGTCTCCGGCAGGTGCCAGTTGGGATTGGTGTTGTCGCAGGCTGCGAACTGCTGGCGGCGGCAATGGATGCATTGACCGCACGAGATGGTGAACGGGACGACGACGCGGTCGCCCACCCGGATACGCCGCACTTCGGGACCCGTTTCCACCACCTCGCCCATGAACTCGTGCCCGAGGATGTCGCCCTTCTCCAGGGTCGGAATATAGCCGTTGAAGAGATGAATGTCCGAGCCGCAGATGGCCGTGGACGTGATCCGCACGATGCAGTCGCGCGGGTTGAGGATCTTCGGGTCGTCGACGGTCTGCACTTCGACGTTCTTCTTCCCCATCCAGACGAGCGCTTGCATCAGGAACCTTTCCTTTCCCGGCGGGAACCGCCGGCAGGTTGACCCTCGGTCGTGGGGATCTCGCCCGCTTCCAGCAGCGCCTTGAAGCGGCGCAGCGCGTCGTAGACCTGCGAGCGCGCGGAATCGCGGGTCAGCTTCGCGATCGCCGCGCCCAGCTTCCCGGCCGGCGGGTCGTACTCGAGCGCGACGGTGACCTCCGTGCCTTCATCGCCCGGAGCAGGGTCGAAGCGCACCGACCCGGCGTGGGCGACGCTGGCGCCGTCGCGCGACCGCCACGCGATCATCCGTCCGGGCTCGTCGTTGATGATGAGGGCATCCCACTCGACCGTGCGTCCCGCCGGGGCGCTGACTTTCCAACGGGTCTCGTCGGGCGACAGCGCGATGATCGTCGCGTCATGATGAATCACCTGCATCAGATTCGGGACGTTGCGCCAGAACCGGTAGAGCACCTCCGCCGGGCGGACCACGGTGACAGCCTGCACCACCTTGATGCCGCGGTTGCCCTCGATCACGATGCGTGCGCGCGGATTTCGTTTTCCCGGCTGGGCGCGAACGCCGCCGGAGGTCGGGACTTTGGTGGGCATGCCCGAGCCTACCGCAACCGTCGTCGCGCGGGGATCGGTCGCGCTCCCGATCCCGCACTGAGGAACTGCCGACGGTGCGGCGGATTTTCACCATGCGCGGGCACGCGTTCCGTCCGCCCCGTCAGTCGAATTCCAGGTCGACGCGCGCATGCCCGCGGGTCGCGCGCGAGTACGGACACGACTGGTGCGCGAGGTTCATGATGTGCTTCCCCTCGCTCTCGCTCAATCCCGGCAGGGAAGCGCGCAGTTCCACGGTGAGCTGGTAGTCGCCGGATTCGGTCTCATCGAGATGCACCCGGGCGATCACCGTCACGCCCTCGGCGCTGAGATGGGATTTTTCCAGCGCATGTTTCAACGCCTCGAGGTAGCAGGCGGCATACGCCCCGGCGAACAGATGTTCGGGAGTGACGGCCTTGCTGTCATCGCGCGTGGAGAGCTGCACCGTGAGGTCGGCGTCGCCGGCGGCCTCCACGCGTCCGTCCCGCCCGCCATCGGCCAGCATTTCGCTGGTATGGATTCTTTGTTTCATGCCCCGCACCGTAATCGCGCAGCCCCGGCGGCGAAATCGCGGCGATCCCGGGAAACAGCATGGGTGGATCTACGATCTCCCCCCGGAGCCGCCCGTGTCGCGGCACGCAGGCACGGCGCGGAGCCCGCGCTGCCGGCAGCCGTGCCCGGCCCGCCGGGCAGCGCGTGTCAGGAAACGCCGGCCTCGGCTCCGGGAATACCGATGTGAGAATCGGGCGGCGCCGACGGGAACGACGCTGCCAAGGCGCGCACCATCATTATGGTCCCCTTGTTCCCACTCCGCGCGCCGGCGGTCGTCGGCGCGCATTCATTCCCGACCGCTCCATCGATGCGCTACTCCACCCTCGCCGCCCCCCGCCCCGCCGCGCTCACCGACCTGCCGAACATCAGCTTCGTCCTCGCCGAGCAGTTGCAGCGCATCGGGATCACGTGCGACCACCAACTTCGCGCCATCGGCGCCGTCGCGGCGGCGGCGCAGCTGCAGGCCGCCGGCTTGCGGCCGGTGGACGCCCGGGTGCTGCTGGCGCTCGAGGGTGCCATCGAGGGCGTGCCCTGGCAGTCGCTGCCGGCGGACGTGCGCGGGCAGCTGATCCGCGTCGGCGTATCCGCATAGGACGCACGGGCACGCGGGCCGCGCGCGCCGAAGGCGGCGGCAGCGTCAGTCCGGTGATCGCGATCTTCATCCGCGACGCCGGCTCCCGTCGGGCGCGACCGCCTCGCGGCCGGACAGCGCCGCCTCCACCGCCGCGGCGCGCTGCGCGTAGGTGTGGCGGG
>ERZ761602.6150-NODE-6150-length-13643-cov-3.686120_pt1 | contig 13643 bp, 10 predicted proteins | sample MGYA00512165_ERZ761602 | MGnify/ENA primary metagenome ERZ761602 (study PRJEB28899, sample SAMN02445085) | bioreactor sludge metagenome | biome: EBPR sludge; isolation source: Thorneside wastewater treatment plant | place: Australia: Brisbane, Thorneside...
CCCCAAGCCAGTCATCGCCTTCGCCGGCCGCGAGGTCGCGAGCTGGGGCCGGCCCATCATCACGACCTCTCTCGGTCTCGAGGTCACACCCTAGCGAGAACGGGTACAGCCCCGAAACCGCCGACAATGACGCAGGTTTCGGTTCATGGTACCCCCGGCGCGCCATGAAAAAGGCGCTCGTCACCGGGATCACCGGTCAGGATGGCTCGTATCTCGCGGAGCTCTTGCTCGAGAAGGGCTACGAGGTCCACGGGGTGGTTCGGCGCTCGAGCAGCTTCAACACCGAGCGCATCGATCACCTGTACGTCGACCCGCACGATCGCGACGCTCGCCTGTTCCTGCACTACGGCGATCTGAACGACGCCTCGAGCCTGCAGACCATCGTGGGCGACGTGCAGCCCGACGAGGTCTACAACCTGGGCGCGCAGAGCCACGTGCGCGTCTCGTTCGACATCCCCGAGTACACCGGCGAGATCACCGCGCTCGGCACGGTGCGCCTGCTCGAGGCCATCCGCAAGCTCGGCGTCAAGTGCCGCTTCTACCAGGCGAGCTCGAGCGAGCTCTACGGCAAGGTCGTCGAGACGCCGCAGCGCGAGACGACGCCGTTCCACCCGCGCAGCCCCTACGCCGTCGCCAAGGCGTATTCGTTCTACATGACGCAGAACTACCGCGAGGCGTACGGCATGTTCGCGACGAACGGGATCCTGTTTAACCACGAAAGCAGTCGTCGCGGGGAGACCTTCGTCACGCGCAAGATCACGCGCGCGGTGGGCCGCATCAAGCACGGCCTGCAAAAGGATCTGTACCTCGGCAACCTGGACGCGAAGCGCGACTGGGGCCACGCCAAGGACTACGTCGAGGCGATGTGGCTGATGCTCCAGCACAGCGTTCCTGACGATTTCGTCATCGGAACGGGTGAGACCCACGCGGTCAGCGAGTTCGCAGAAAAGGCGTTCGCGCACGTTGGGCTCGCGGCCAAAGACTTCATCAAGATCGATCCGCGGTACTTCCGCCCCGCCGAGGTGGACCTGCTGCTGGCCGACCCGACCAAGGCGAAAGAGGTCCTGGGCTGGCAGCCGAAGATCGGGTTCGACGAGCTGGTTCGCATGATGGTCGAGAGCGATCTGGAGCTGGCCGCCCGTGAGAAGCGCGCCCGTGGTTGACGCGATGACGGACAGCACCGGCGGGGCGACGAGCCCGGCCACGCCGCCTGCGGCCGCCACCGCCTTCGAGGAGCGCGAGCGCGAGCGGCGCCGCCGGCGGGTGGCGCGCTACGACGAGCTCGCCGCGCTGCGCGAGAGAAAGGCCGGGCTGCGCCGCTACTACCTCGCCCAGCTCCGGCGCCTGATCGGCAGCTTCGTGATGCCCGACGCGCGCGTCCTCGAGGTCGGGTGCGGGTTCGGCGATCTGCTCGCCTCGCTGCCGGGGTCGCGGCGCGTCGGGGTCGACGTCTCCGCCCGCATGGTCGACATCGCGCGATCGCGGCACCCCGAGCTCGATCTCCACGTGGCCGACGTCGAGCACGACGAGCTACCCGCCGGCCCCTATGACGTCATCGTCCTCTCCGACGTCGTCGGGCACCTCGACGACATCCTGGTCGCGCTCGAGCGGCTGGTCCCGCTCCTCGCCCCCGGCGGCCGCGTGGTCGTGACGTATTACAACTTCGCGTGGGAGCCGATCCTCCGCGCCGCCGAGACGGCGGGGCTGAAAGAGCCGTGGCCCGAGCAGAACTGGCTCTCGATGAACGATCTCGCGAACATCCTGACGCTGGCCGATCTCGAGGTCGTGCGCCAGGGCACCGACGTCCTCGTCCCCGTGCCGGTGCCGGGCCTCTCCGAGGTCGCGAACCGCGTCGGCGCCAAGGTGCCGATCGTCCGCGGGGGCGCGCTGGTGCAGTACTTCATCGCGCGCCATGTCCCCGCGCGCCTCCCCGACGCGCTGCCGAGCGTGAGCGTCATCTGCCCCTGCCGCAACGAGAAGGGCAACATCCGCGAGGCGGTCCTGCGCACGCCCGTGATGGGCTCGGGCACCGAGCTCATCTTCGTCGACGGGAGCTCGAGCGACGGCACGGTCGAGGAGATCGAGGCCGTGATCCGCGAGCACGAAGCGGCGCAGCGCACCGCGCCGCCCGGCGCGCCTCGGCTCTCGCTCTCGCTCGTGCACCAGGGCGACGGCAAGGGCAAGGGCGACGCCGTTCGCAAAGGCTTCGCGGCCGCCAAGAACGACGTGCTCATGATCCTCGACAGCGATCTGACGGTGCCGCCCGAGGACCTGCCCAAGTTCTACCGCGCGCTCGTCGCGGGCAAGGGCGAGTTCATCAACGGCGTGCGCCTCGTCTATCCGATGGAGGGTGAGGCGATGCGGTTCTTGAACCACCTCGGCAACAAGTTCTTCAGCCTGGCGCTCTCGTGGCTGCTCGAGCAACCGATCAAGGACTCGCTGTGCGGCACCAAGGTGCTCTACCGCCGCGCGTACGATCGCATCGCCCAGAACCGCGCCTTCTTCGGCGAGTTCGACCCGTTCGGCGACTTCGACCTCTTGTTCGGCGCGGCGCGGCTCAACATGAAGATCGTCGACTTACCCGTGAGGTATCGAGCCCGAACCTATGGCGACACGAAGATATCGCGCTTCGCCCACGGCTTTTTGTTACTGAAAATGACTGCTTTCGGGTTCAAGAAGCTCCGCTGGGGCGGCTGAGCGTCGCATCGCGCGCCACTTTCCCAGTCTCGTAGCCGATAATCTTGTCGGTAAGGCGGTCTGACCGATGTCACAATTCGTCGGACCCTCAAGGAGTGGCTAGAATCGCCGCTCACCATGCGGCACGTTCGGAGCGTGGGGCCGGGGGGGAATGAGCGACGAGCGTAAGCTCAAGCTGCTGCTGATCGAGGATTCGGACGACGACGCGACGCTCGTGCTCCACGAGCTGAGGCGCGGCGGCTTCGACTTCGACGTCGAGCGTGTGCAGACGGAGCCCGCGCTGGAGGCGGCGCTCGATCGGGGCAAGTGGGACATCGTCATCTCGGACTATTCGCTCCCGCGCCTCGACGCGCCCACCGCGTTCGGGATCGCCAAGGCCAAGCAGCCCGACGTTCCGTTCATCATCGTGTCGGGCACCGTGGGTGAAGAGACCGCGGTCGAGGCGATGAAGCTCGGCGTGCAGGACTACGTCCTGAAGGGCAAGCTCGTGCGCCTCTGCCCCGCGGTCGAGCGCGAGCTCCGCGAACGGCAACGTCGCCGAAGCGCCGACGCCGCTCTCCGGAGCTCGGAGGAGGCGCTCCGGCGGACCGAGGAGCAGCTCCGCCAGGCTCAGAAGATGGAGGCGGTGGGCCGCCTGGCTGGCGGCATCGCCCACGACTTCAACAACCTCCTCTCGGTCATCATGAGCTTCGCCACCCTCGCCGGCCAGGGCGTGCGGCGCGGCGATCCGCTCCTGGCCGATCTCGACGAGATCAAGAAGGCGAGCGAGAGAGCGGCCGAGCTGACGCGCCAGCTGCTCGCTTTCGGTCGCCAGCAAGTCCTCGAGCCATCGGTGATCGACCTGCGGCAGGTGGTGCTCGGCATCGAGAAGATGCTGCGTCGCGTGCTCGGCGAAGACGTCGAGCTCTCGATCCTCGGCCCGATCGGCCTCGGGCGTGTGCACGCCGACGTCGGTCAGATCGAGCAGGTCATCCTGACCCTGGTGGTGAACGCGCGCGACGCCATGCCCCAGGGCGGCAAGCTCACGATCGAGCTCTGCGACGTCGATCTGGGGCCCGACTACGCCGCCGGCCACGTGGGCGTCACGCCGGGGCCATACGTGCTCATGGCCGTCACCGACACCGGCCACGGCATGGACGCTGCTACGCAGGCGCGGATCTTCGAGCCGTTCTTCACCACCAAGGACGTCGACAAGGGCACCGGCCTCGGCCTCTCTACCGTTTTCGGGATCGTGCGGCAGAGCGGCGGGCACATCTGGGTCTACAGCGAGGTCGGCACCGGGACGACGTTCAAGGTCTACTTGCCGCGCACCGACCTCCCCGCCGGAAAGCCCAACCGCAGCAGCGTCGGCCCCGTCCGACTGAACGGCGACGAGACGATCCTCGTCGTCGAGGACGACCCCCAGGTGCGGACGATCATCACGACGGTGCTCCGACGGTATGGCTACAGCACGCTCGACGCGCCGAGCGGGGCCGAAGCGTTGCTCATCGCCGAGAAATACCCCGCCACGATCGATCTCCTCGTCACCGACGTCGTGATGCCACGGATGAGCGGGCGCGAGCTGGCCGAGCGCCTGGCTCCGCTACGCCCAAAGATGAAGGTCCTGTTCATGTCGGGGTACGCCGGCAACTCGATCGTCCACCACGGCGTGCTCGAGTCGGGGATCGCCTTCTTGCAGAAGCCGATCACCCCCGAGACGCTCGCGCAGGGCGTGCGCGCGGTGCTGGACAAGGACGCGAGCGGCGAGCCGTGACGGCCCTCGGCGCCCCCGAGCCGCTGCTCCTCTGGCGCGCCGCGGGGAGGCTCTGCGCGCTGCCGCTCGGCAGCGTGATCGAGACGATGCGCCCCTTGCCCACGACCGCGGTCGACGGCACCCCGCCGTTCGTCGTCGGGGTCGCGATGGTGCGCGGCCGAGCGACGCCGGTGGTCGACGCGGCCGCCCTGCTCGGCACGCCCGGCGAGCCAGCCTCGCGTTGGCTCACCCTTCGGGTCGGCTCGCGCGCGGTCGCGCTGGCGGTGTCGGAGGTCGTCGGCGTCGAGGCGCGAGGGGGCGAGCGGCAGCAGACGTTGCCGCCGCTCCTCGAGGCAGCGGCGCACGCCTCCCTCCAGGCCCTCGCGACGCGCGACGCCGAGCTGCTCCACGTCCTCGATGGCGCGCGCATGCTCGACGACGCGGCGTGGGCGTCGCTTCCATCCGAGGCGCCGCCTCGATGAGCGTCTCGTCGCACGACTTCGATCGGTTCACGCGCGTCGTGGGCGCGCGCCTCGGGCTCGCCGTCGACGGGACGCGCGCCGCGCATGCCGAAGAGGTGTTGGTGGAGCGCGCCAAGCGGTGCGGCGGCACCGTTGCGAGCTACGTTGCCGCGCTCGAGCGCGGCGCATCGGCCGACGAGTGGGGGGCCCTCGCCCAAGGCCTCACCGTGCGTGAGACCTACTTCTTTCGTCACCGCGACCAGTTCGACGCGCTCTGTGAGGTCGCGCTCCCCGCGCGCGCCGAGCGTCGCATCCCCGGTGGCGCGCTCCGCATCCTCTCTGCCGGGTGCGCGTCGGGCGAGGAAGCGTACTCGCTCGCCATCGCCGCACGCGGCGTCGCGGGGCCATGGTCCGGCGTCGAGGTCGTCGGCCTCGACGTCGTGAGCGCCGCTCTCGAGAAAGCGCGTCGGGGCCGCTACACGCGCTGGGCGCTGCGCGACGTCGACGAGAACATGGAGGCTCGCTGGTTTCGCCGCGACGGCGCCGAGCACGTCCTCGCGGACGAGATCGTCCGCGCCGTCCGATTCGAGGAGCACAACCTCGCGAGCGAGCTACGCGAGACGCTGCGCGGCAGCTTCGACGTCGTCTTCTGTCGGAACGTGCTCATGTATCTGCTCCCGGACGTCGCGCGCATGGTCGTCGCCGGCTTGGCGCGGGCGCTCGCGCCAGGGGGCTACCTGTTCCTCGGGCACGCCGAGACCTTGCGCGGGCTCTCGACGGCGTTCCATCTCCGCAGCACGCACGAGACGTTCTACTACCAGCTCCGAGACGACGGCGACGACCTCGAGCTCGAGCCGCCTCCGCCACCGGACGCGCCGCCGGTCGACGGGGGTTGGGCCGACGCCATCTTCCGGGCCTCGCACCGCGTGCGGCACCTCGCCGAGGTACAGCACGCGAAGACCGACACGGGCGATCCGATCGATCGCGCGCGTGATCTCCTGCGCGAGGAGCGCTTCGCGCAGGCGTTGGCGGTGCTCCACGACGCCCCCGACGCGCGGGCGTCGGTCGACCCCGAGGTGCTCATTCTCCGCGCGGTGCTCCAGACCCACCACGGCGATATCACCGCGGCCGAGCAGACGTGCGGCGACATCCTCGCGGTCGACGATCTCCACGCCGGCGCGCGCTACGTCCTCGCGCTCTGTCGCGAGGCGCAGGGGCAGCTGGGCCTCGCGGCCGATCTCGATCGCGCCGCCATCCACCTCGATCCGACGTTCGCGATGCCGCACCTCCACCTGGGCCTGATGGCTCGGCGCTCCGGTGACGCTGACACCGCGCGGCGCGCTCTCGAACGGGCGGCGTCGCTCCTGGCCGGCGAAGACCCGGCCCGGCTGCTCCTCTTCGGCGGCGGCTTCGGTCGCGACGCGCTCGTCGCGCTTTGCCGGGCCGAGCTCCGGGCATTGGAGGCGTCGAGATGACGGGCGAGCGCGACGGTATCGCCCCACGCGTCTTCTCGATGCGGGCCGCGTTCGACGCCGCCTTCGCGGAGGAGTCCCGAGAGGTCGCCGGCGACCACGAAGACTTTCTCACCGTGCGCGCGAGAGGTGAAAGGCTCGCCATCCGACTGCGCGAGGTGGCGTCTCTCCACGCCGACCTGCGCGTCACGCCGCTGCCGAGCGAGGACCCGCGCGTCGTCGGGGTCGCCGCCATCCGCAGTCGCGTGGTCGCGGTGTTCGATCTGGGCGCGCTCCTCGGCGCTGCAGCCGCTGGTGCGGCACCGGCGCGGCTCCGCTGGGCGGCCCTGGTGCGCGATCGCGACAGCGCGGTCGCGTTCGAGACGTTGGAGGGTCACGTGCGGCAGCCGGCGGGCTCGGCCGCGGACGAGATCGTCGAGCTGGAAGGCGCGCGCATCCCTGTGCTCGCGCTCTCCCGGCTGCTCACGACAGGGCGTGGGGACACGTAAATCGAGAGGCGGGCATGACGGACAGTTGGACCTTCGGACGAAAGATCGCGGCAGGCTTCGCGGTGGTGGTGGCGCTCTCGCTGGCGATCGCGATCGTGGCGGTCTACGCGCTGCGGAGCGCGGTCGAGGCAAAAGATCACGTGATCGAGAACGAGGCGCGGGCCGCGTTCGAGGCCGAGGGCCTCGAGCTCGCGGTGGAGCGCGGGGTGACCGACAGCCGCACGTTCTTGCTCACCGGCAGCGAGGAGTACGCGGCGCGGGCCGACAAGCAACGAGAGGTCTTTCTCGAGGCGTTCGCCAAGCTGCGCGGCAGCATCCGGGACCCGGAGCGGCTGGGGCTCCTCGACGCGGTGGCACGCGCCGAGAGCGAGTACCACACCGAGCGCATCGCTACCGTAGAGGCGCGTCGCAAGGGTGTCCCTGCCGACGCGCTGACCCAGATGCTGACGGAGCGCGCCATCCCGAGGCGCCGTGCGCTCACCGAGCGGCTCTCGGCCTTCGGCGAGGCGACCGAGCGCGTCCTCGGCGCCGCCAAGGCCGACGCGAGCCAGGCCGCGAGCTCCGCCGAGAAGCTCGTCCTTGGCATCGGCGCGGCCGCGCTCCTGGCCGCGATCGTGATCGCGGCCGCGCTCGCGCGGGCGCTCGGGCGCCAGATCGGCCTCTCGATCAGCCAGATCCGCAGCTCGTCTACCGAGCTCCAGTCGGCCGCGACCCAGCAGGCGACCGGCGCGCGCGAGCAGGCCACCTCGATGAACGAGATTTCCACCACCATCACCGAGCTCCTCGCGACGTCGCGTCAGATCGCCGAGAGCGCGCAGCGCGTCGCCGACATCGCCGAGAAGACGGCCACCACGGCTCGGGCGGGCGACGGCACGCTGTCCAAAGCGAGCGAGCTGATCACGACGAGCAAGAAGCAGGTCGACACGATCGTGACGCACATGCTCGATTTGGGCCGCAAATCACAGCAGATCGGGGCCGTGCTACAGATCGTCTCCGAGCTCGCCGAGCAGACCAACATCCTCGCCATCAACGCCACCATCGAGGCGGCGGGCGCCGGCGAGGCGGGTCGGCGGTTCGGGGTGGTCGCGGACGAGATCCGCAAGCTGGCCGATCGCGTCGGCGGCTCGACGAAGGAGGTCCGCTCGCTCATCGAAGACATCCGCAGCGCCGTCAACACGACGGTGATGGCCACCGAGACGGGCTCCAAGGCCGCCGACGCCGGCGTGCGGCAGTTCGTGGACATGGCGGCCGCGTTCAAGCAGATCTCGGCGATGGTCGCGACCACCACCGAGGCCGCGCGCGAGATCGGCCTCTCGACGAAGCAGCAATCCACCGCGGTCGAGCAGGTGAACATCGCGATCGCGAGCGCGGCCCAGGCGAGCCGCGAGACCGAGGCGAGCTCGACCCAGACCCTCGCGACGGCGTCGCAGCTCGCCGGGATCTCCAAGGATCTCGTTCGCCTGGTCCAGGTCCCCGCCAGCGGTTAGTCACCGAGTGAGCAGCGTCGACCCTTTCAAATACTTTCGCGTCGAGGCGCGCGAGCTCTGCGAACAGCTCGCGCAGAGCCTCGAGGCGTTGGAGCGCGATCGCGCCGAGGTCGAGCGCATTCTTCGGGTCGCCCACACGTTGAAGGGCGCCGCGCGCGTCGTCCGACTCCCGGACATCGCAGAGAGAGCGCATGCTCTCGAGCAGCTCGCGGTGCCCCTGCGCGAGCCCGAGCGCGCGGTCGACCGCGCCGCCGTCGAGGCGATGGTCGCGCTCGTCGACGCCATCGTGGGCCTGCTTCCGGCTGCGCCGGCCGCGTCCGCCGCCGCCGAGCCGCAGGCGACGGCCCCCGCCGGCGCCGCGGCGCGAGACGAGGTCGCCGACGATGCTTTCCGAACCGTGCGGACCGACGTCGCCGAGATGGATGCCCTCCTGGTCGGGATCGGCGAGGTGCTGGTCGAGGTGTCGCGTCTCCGGCGATCGGTCGAGGACCACGCGGCCGAGCTGCCGGCCGCGCTCGAGCGCTCGCTCGCCACGGGCATCGAGCAGATCGGTCGCGAGCTCGAACAAACGCGCTCGGCGGCCGAGCTCCTGCGCCTCGTGCAGGTGCGGACGATCTTTCCCGCCCTCGGCCGTACGGCGCGCGATCTGGCGCGCTCCGCAGGCAAGTCGGTGGTCTTCGAGGGCGTCGGCGGCGACACGCGGCTCGAAGGGCACCTCGTCCAAAAGGTGCACGCGGCGCTGGTTCAGGCGGTGCGGAACGCGGTCGCGCACGGGCTCGAGACCGAAGCCGAGCGCACCTCCGCCGGCAAGCCCGCGTCCGGGTCGATTCGCCTCGAGGTCGTCAGCCGCGGCCGCCGAGTGTCGTTCCGCTGCATCGACGACGGTCGCGGCATCGACGTTCCGCGGGTCGAGCGGGTTCTTCGCGCTCGTGGCGTGATCGCGGCCGACGAGTCGCCCGGTGACGACGCGATCGTCCGGCGCCTCGTCGAGCGCCCGGTCTCGACGGCGTCGGCGGTGACCGAGCTGGCCGGTCGCGGCGTCGGCCTCGACGTGATCCGCGAAGCCGCGGCCGAGCTCGGGGCCGAGCTCTCGATCACCACCCGAGCGGGCCGCGGCACCACCGTCGAGATCGATGCTCCTGTCTCCATCGCAGCGATGGACGTCATCGAGGTCGAGGCAGCGGGCGCGCGGGTGCTGTTTCCTCTCGCCTCCGTCGCTCACACGTTCCGCGCCGCGGCTTCGGAGATCGTCCGCGGGGCCGACCACGACGCGCTCGTGGTCGACGGAGCGCCCTTGCCCTTCGCGCCGGTGGACGTCCTCCTAGACCGGGCGCGCAAGGAGCGCACGAACGTTTGGTCTGCCCTCGTGCTCGGCGCGGGCGCCGACCGCGCGGTGTTGGGCGCCGACCGCGTCGTCGGCGTGTCGGCCGTGCTCGTCCGCCCCGTGCCCGCGTCGGCCGCGCCGCGCGCGATCGTGGCGGGTGAGCTCCAGCTCGTCGTCGATACCGACACGGCCGTCCGCTCGGCGCGCAGCGTCCGCGCGGCGCCCGCCCCGTCGCGCCGCGAGAAGCGTAAGATCCTGGTCGTCGACGACTCGCTCACGACGCGAATGCTGGAGAAGAGCATCCTCGAGTCCGCCGGTTACGAGGTCGCGCTGGCGGTCTCGGGTGAAGAGGCGATGGAGATGATCACCCGCGAGCGCTACGCCCTGTTCCTAGTCGACGTCGAGATGCCCGGCATGGACGGCTTCACGTTCGTGGAGCGCACGCGCGCGGACCCAGCGTTCGCGACGACCCCCGCGATACTCGTCACGTCGCGGAGCAGCGACGACGACAAGCGGAGGGGGCACGACGCGGGCGCCAGCGACTACATCGTCAAGGGCGCGTTCGACCAGTCGGCTCTTTTGTCGCGCATCGAGGCGCTGCTGCGATGACCGCTGGCAAGACGCGCGTCCTGGTCGTCGAAGACTCGCTCACGGTTCGCCGTCGCATCTGCGACGTGCTTTCGGCCGACGAGGGGCTCGTGGTCATCGCCGAGGCCGAGGACGGCAGGCGAGCCATCGAGCTCTGCCAGGAGCTGCGGCCCGACGTCGTCACGATGGACATGATGCTGCCGGGCCTGACGGGCCTGGCGGCGACCGAGTACATCATGGCGTACTGTCCGACGCCGATCCTGATCGTCTCGTCGTCACTCAACCGGGGCGAGCTGTTTCGCACGTACGACGCTCTCGCGGCGGGTGCGGTCGACGGGCTGGACAAGCCCCTCGGCGACGAGCCCGAGGGCGACTGGGAGCGACGCCTGGTGGCGGCGGTCAAGCTGGTCGCGCGCATCCGCGTCATCACGCATCCGCGGGCGCGCCTCCGGTCCGTCACCCGGCCGACCGAGGCGCCGCCGATCATCATCGAGGGCGGTGACCGCGAGCACGACGTCGTCGCCATCGGCGCTTCGACCGGCGGTCCGGGCGCCCTGGCCGAAATCCTTCGCGCGCTGCCAGCCGACTATCCCATACCGGTGCTCATCGTGCTCCATCTGGGCGAGCCGTTCGGGACGGCGCTCGCGGAGTGGCTCGACGGTCAGTCGAGGCTGGCCATTTCGTACGCCACCGAGGGCGAGCCCATCCGCGGGCGGCGCGGCGTCGCGCTGCTCGCACCTCCAGGTGCTCACCTCTCCGTTCGGGGGGGTCGCGCGCACCTGACCGCCGACCCGCCGCGCCACTCGTGCCGCCCCTCGGTCGACGTGCTGTTCGAGTCCGTTGCACGGGAGCACGGTCCGCACGCAGCCGGGTTCCTGCTCACCGGCATGGGCAAAGACGGCGCCAAGGGTCTCCTCGAGATGCGCCACGCGGGCAGCCTGACGGTGGCGCAAGACGAGCGGACCAGCGTCGTCTACGGGATGCCTCGCGAGGCGGTGCTCATCGGCGCAGCCGAGCGCCAGCTGCCCCTCGACGCGATCGTCGCCATGATCGCCTCGCTGAAGACGGCGGAGACCTGACGGTGCCGGCCACCGCTCTCATCGTCGACGACAGCCTCACGGTCCGGATGGATCTAAAGGACGCGTTCGAGGGCTCGTCGCTCACCATCGTGCCCTGCGCGTCGCTCGGCGAGGCGCGCGCCGCGCTCGCACAGCACGACGTAGCCGTCATCGTCCTCGACGTGATGTTGCCCGATGGCGACGGCATCACGTTCCTGGACGAGCTGCGCGACGATCCGCGTCACGCGACGACGCCGGTGCTGCTGCTCTCGACCGAGGCCGAGGTGAAGGATCGCGTGCGCGGTCTGAAGAGCGGCGCCGACGACTACGTCGGCAAGCCATACGACAAGGCCTATGTGGTGTCGAAGGCGCTCGCGCTCGTGAAGGCGCGGTCTGCGCCGGTCGCCGCCGAGGTCACCGTGCTCGCGATCGACGACAGCCCGACGTTTCGCGAGGCGTTGCGCGAGATCCTCGAGCGAGCTGGCTACCACGTCATCACCGCTGCCTCTGGTGAAGAGGGGCTGCGACTCGTCGCCGACCGCCGCCCCGACGCGGTCGTCGTCGACGGTGTCCTGCCGGGGATCGATGGCTCGACCGTCATCCGGCGCATGCGCCTCGACGCGGCGCTGCGAATGATCCCTTGCGTCTTGCTCACGGCCTCGGACGACGAGAACTCCGAGGTGCGCGCGCTCGACGCCGGGGCCGACGCGTTCGCGCGCAAGGACCAGAACGCCGACGTGCTGCTCGCGAAGCTGCAGGCCGTCTTGCGCCGCGCCACGTCTCCGGCGGCGGCCGAGGCGAGCGTGCTCGGGCCCAAGAAGATCCTCGCGGTCGACGACAGCCCCACGTACCTGGCCGCGGTGTCGCAAGCTCTCCGGGGCGAGGGATACGAAGTGGTGCAGGCGCGCTCGGGCGAGGAGGCGATCGAGGCGCTCGCGATCGAGCGCGTCGACTGCATCCTGCTCGACCTGCTCATGCCGGGCATCGGGGGCAAAGAGACGTGCCGCCGCATCAAGGCCGCGCCGGTGGTGCGCGACATCCCGCTCATCATGCTGACGTCGGTCGACGACCACGCCTCGATGATCGATGGCCTCGCAGCTGGCGCAGACGACTACGTAGCCAAGTCGAGCGAGACCGAGGTGCTGCGCGCGCGCGTGCGCGCCCAGCTCAGGCGAAAGCAGTTCGAGGACGAGAACCGCCGCATCCGCGACAACCTGCTCAAGCACGAGATCGAGGCCGCCGAGGCGCGCGCGGCGCGCGAGCTCGCAGCCACCCGCGCCGCTTTGATCGTCGAGCTCGAGTTCAAGAATCGCGAGCTCGAGGCGTTCGGCTCTGCGGTGTCGCACGATCTCAAGGCGCCGCTGCGAGCCATTCAGGGCTTCAGCAGGATCCTCGACGAGTCGGCCGGCGAGCGCCTGGACGACGAGGGCCGCGACTACCTGCGCCGGATCGTCGCCGCGTCGACGCGGATGGGCGAGCTCGTCGACGACCTGCTCGAGCTCTCGCGCCTCGCCTACGGCACGCTGGGGCGCCAGCGCATCGACATCGGGGCTCTCGCCGCCGGGGTGCTACGCGATCTCGCCGCCAAGGAGCCCCTACGCGGGGTCACCACCGAGGTCGCGACCGATCTGATCGCCCAAGCCGACCCACGCCTGACACGCATCCTGCTCGAGAACCTGCTCGGCAATGCGTGGAAGTTCACCCGCGACGCGGCCACGCCCCGCATCGACGTCGACCGCCTCGAGACGCCGCGGGGCCACGCGTTTCGCGTGCGCGACAACGGCGCCGGCTTCGATCCGGCGTACGCGAGCAAGCTGTTCGTACCGTTTCAGCGGCTCCACGCGACGAGCGAGTTTCCGGGCACCGGCATCGGGCTCGCGACGGTGAAGCGGGTCGTCGACCGCCACGGGGGCGCGGTCTGGGCCGAGAGCAGCCCCGGTGCGGGCGCGTCGTTCTACTTCACGCTCGAGGCACCCACCCTCCCACCGTGAGCTCGGGCCTGGCGGGAAAGGTCTGCTCTGGCCGCACCCCATCCTACGTCGCCATCGCCCGAGCCGAGCGATCGCTCAAGTCGCTGCGGGAACGTGCCGCATTTGCCAGACGGCGCGGTACGCTGGAAGGCTTCTTTGGACGTCGCCACTTTACGAATCAAGGGTCCCGGCTTCGACGAGCTCCCCGACTGGGACTCGGAGCGGACGCTGGTGGTCGTCTTCTTTCCCCCCCGATGGTCGGGCGCGCTCGACCAGCTCGCGACGCAGTTTCCACGATCCCAGGTGGTAGGGTGCTCGACGGCGGGCGAGATCTTCGCCAACAAGGTCCTCGACGACAGCGTGATC
>ERZ761602.6152-NODE-6152-length-13638-cov-5.748509_pt1 | contig 13638 bp, 16 predicted proteins | sample MGYA00512165_ERZ761602 | MGnify/ENA primary metagenome ERZ761602 (study PRJEB28899, sample SAMN02445085) | bioreactor sludge metagenome | biome: EBPR sludge; isolation source: Thorneside wastewater treatment plant | place: Australia: Brisbane, Thorneside...
ATCTGCTGCGCCGCGCCTGACCTACACTGCGCCCGCGATGCCCGGACCCCTGGATCTCCAAGCCCCGACCGCGGCGGCGTATTTCGCTGCGCTGGTCGCCGACGAAGCCGGCTTCCCGCTGCTGGAAGCGGCCATCGCGGTCGGCCAGGACGAGGACCCGGCGCTGGACGTGCAGGGCGTGCTGGTGCAGGTCGACACCCTGGCGGCGCGGCTGCTGCGCCGCATCCCGGCCGACGCCGCGCCGCTGCAGCGGCTGCGCCTGCTCAACCGCTACTTCTTCGGTGAACTGGGCTTCGCCGGCAACGTCAACCATTACCAGGACCCGCGCAACAGCTACCTGCACGAGGTGCTGCGCGCGCGGCGCGGCATCCCGATCACGCTGGCGCTGCTGTACGTGGAACTGGCGACGCGGGCCGGGCTCGCGGCACACGGCGTGTCCTTTCCCGGCCACTTCCTGGTCAAGCTGCGACTGCCGGCCGGCGAGGTGATCGTCGACCCGTTCAGCGGCCGCTCGCTGTCGCGCGAGGACCTGATCGAGCGCCTGGCGCCCTGGCGACAGGCCTTCGGCGGCGAGGTCGAGCCGCCGCTGGCGCCGCTGCTGCGCGCCGCGACGCCGCGCGAGACGCTGGCGCGCGTGCTGCGCAACCTGAAGGCGATCCACCGCGCGAGCGGCGACCGCGAGCGCCTGGCCGCGGTGCTGCGCCGTCTGGTCGCCGTGCTGCCGCGCGCCTGGGACGAGCACCGTGACCTGGCCTGGGTGCTGGCCGACCTGGGCCGCCTGGACGAGGCGCAGGCCGAGGGCGCGCTGTACCTGCAGCACCGCCCCGGCGCCGCCGACGCTGCGGCGCTGCGCGATCACCTGCAGGCCTGCCGCCGCCTGCACTGACCATGCGACAGATCCCGCTGGCCATCGGGCCCGACTCGCAGCCGAGCTTCGACAACTTCGTTCCCGGCGCCAACAGCGCGGCGCTGTCGCACCTGCGCGACCAGCCGCACCGCCAGGCCGGCGGCGCGCCGCCGGTCTACCTGTGGGGCCCGCCGGGCAGCGGCAAGACGCACCTGCTGCGCGCGCTGGCCGGCCGCGCCCAGGCCGGCGGCCTGGTCGTCGGCTGGTTCGACGCCGCCGATCCGCTGCCCTGGGACCTGGCGCCGGGCTGGAGCCTGGTCGTCATCGACCGCTGCGAGGCGCTGTCGCCGGCGGCACAGCATGCGGCCTTCACGCTGTTCGTCGAGGCCGCGACGCTGGGCGTGCAGGTGGCCGCCGCCGGCCGGCTTCCGCCGGTGGACCTGGCCGTGCGCGAGGACCTGCGCACGCGGCTGGCCTGGGGCCCGGTCTTCGCGCTGCAGCCGCTGGCCGATGCCGAGGTGCGCGCGGCGCTGCGCCGCGAGGCCGACCACCGCGGCATCGTGCTCTCCGACGAGGTCATGGACCATCTCCTGACGCGCTTCGCGCGCGACCTCGGCTCGCTGATGGCGTTGCTGGACCGTCTGGACGCCTACGGGCTGGCGCGCCACCGCCGCATCACGGTGCCGTTGCTGCGCCAGATGCTGGCCGAGGAGGGCGCCCCGGCAGCCACCGCGCCGGCGCCGTTCCCGGAGGCGAGCGCGGCATGAGCGCCGGTACCGCAACGTCGCCGGGCCTGGCGCTGTTCGACCTCGACGGCACGCTGATCCCGCGCGACTCGGACCACGCCTTCGGCGAGTTCCTGGTGCAACTCGGCTGGGCCGACGCGGCGGACTTCCGCCGCCGCAACGACGCCTTCTACGACGACTACCTGCACGGCTGCCTGGACATGGCGGCCTACGTGGACTTTGCCACCGCACCCTGGCGCGGCCGCACGCCGGCCGAGCTGGACGCCGCGCTGGCGCATTTCGTGGACGAGATCGTGCGCCCGATGCTGCACACCAGCGCGCTGGATCTCGTGCAGCGGCATCGCGACGCCGGTGACCGCCTGGCCATCGTCACCGCCACCAACGAGGTCGTGACGCGGCCGATCGCGGCGCTGTTCGGCATCGACACGCTGATCGCCACCGAGCTGGAGCGCGACGCCGCCGGGCGCGTGACCGGGCGCGTCGCCGGCGTGGCGGCCTTCCGCGAAGGCAAGATCACGCGCGTGCAGCAGTGGCTGGCCGCCGACGGCCTGGCGCTGGACGGCTTCGGGCGCAGCAGCTTCTACAGCGATTCCACCAACGACCTGCCGCTGCTCGAGCAGGTCAGCCATCCGGTGGCCACGAACCCCGGCCCCGCGCTGGAAGGCCACGCGCGGCGGCGCGGCTGGCCCGTCATCAGGCTCTTCACATGATCAGGAAGTTCATCGACCGGCTGCTGGGCAAGGCGCCGGCAGCCCCCGCGGCCGACGCGGCCGCCGACGCGCCGGCGATCCCGCTCGGCCAGCGCGTCGAGGTGCCGGCCGAGGCCCACCGCATCGACCCGGCGCTGCTCGACGCCAACGCGGTGCGCGTCGTGCGCACGCTGAAGGAGGCCGGCTACGAGGCCTACATCGTGGGCGGCGCGGTGCGCGACCTGATCGTCGGCCTGCGGCCCAAGGACTTCGACGTCGCCACCGACGCCACGCCCGAGCAGGTCAAGGCGCTGTTCCGGCGCGCCTTCATCATCGGCCGCCGCTTCCGGCTGGTGCATGTGGTCTTCGGGCGCGGGCGCGAGCACGAGACGATCGAGGTCTCGACTTTCCGCGCCTACCTGGACAACGCCGCCGCCGAGCAGGTGCCGGGCAACGAGAAGACGAGCAAGCAGGCCATCGAGGGCAAGCATCACGTGGTGGACGCCAGCGGCCGCGTGCTGCGCGACAACGTCTGGGGACCGCAGGTCGAGGACGCGGCGCGGCGCGACTTCACGATCAACGCGATGTACCACGACCCGACGACGCAGACCGTCGTCGACTACCACGGCGGCCTGGCCGATGCGCGCGCGCGCGTGCTGCGCATGATCGGCGACCCGGCCACGCGCTACCGCGAGGACCCGGTGCGCATCCTGCGCGTCGTGCGTTTCGCGGCCAAGCTGGGCTTCGGCATCGACCCGGCCACCGAGCGGCCGATCGCCGGCATGGTGCCGCTGCTGGCCAACGTGCCGGCCTCGCGCCTGTTCGACGAGATGGTCAAGCTGCTGCAGACCGGGCACGCGGTGGCCAGCGTCGAGCAACTGCGCCGGCACGGACTGGTCGGCGGCCGGCTGAGCATCTTCCCGGTGCTGGACGCGGCGCTGGCGCCGGCGCAGCCCAACCCCGGCCGCGAGACCTTCGTGCGCCTGGCGCTGGAGGACACCGACCGCCGCGTCGCCGAGGGCCGCGCGGTGGCGCCCAGCTTCCTGCTCGCCTGCCTGCTGTGGCACGACGTGCAGGAGCGCTGGGCCGCGCTGCGCGCCGGCGGCGAGCCGCCGTTCCCGGCGCTGCAGCAGGCGGTGGACGCGGTCTTTGACGCACGCGTCGGCGACATCTCCGGCCGCGGCAAGCTGGGCGCCGACATGCGCGAGATCTGGGCCATGCAGCCACGCTTCGAGCGCCGCACGCCGAGCTCGGCGAATTCGCTGATCGCGCAGCCGCGCTTCCGCGCCGGCTACGACTTCCTGCGCCTGCGTGCCGATGCCGGCGAGCTGGCGCCGGAGCTGGCCGACTGGTGGGAGGACTTCCACCTCGGCAGCGACGACGAGCGCGAGGCGCTGCTGGCGGATCTGCGCGCGAGTTCGGCACCGCGGGTGCGCCGCGTGCCCGGGCCGCGTGCCGCCGGCCCGTCGCCGGAGGCCGCCGAAGCCGCGCCGGCTACGGCGGCGGCGCCGCCGCCGGCCGGCCGGCGCGGCGGCGGGACCGGCTCCTGGCGCCGAGGGCGCCGCCGGCGCGCAGGACTGACCGCGGCAGCGGGCCGACCGGGGCGGCAGACCCCAGGCGGCCGGCGCGACCAGGAGGGATGACGATGACCGAAGCCAGCCCAGGCCCCGCCGCGTCGCCGGACGGCGGCGAACGCATTTTCGTCGGCCTGGGGGCCAACCTCGGCCATCCACGCGCTGCGCTCGCGCGCGCCATGCACCAGCTCGGCAGCCTGCCGGGCACGCGGCTGGTGGCGCAGTCGTCGCTGTGGCGCACGGCGCCCATCGAGTCCAGCGGGCCCGACTACGTCAACGCGGTCGCCGAGCTGCGCAGCGGCCTCGGGCCCGAGGCCCTGCTGGCCGCGATGCAGGAGATCGAGCGCCGCCACGGCCGCCGCCGGCCCTACCGCAACGCGCCGCGCACGCTGGACCTGGACCTGCTGTTCTACGGCCAGCGCGTGATCGACGAGCCCGGCTGCACGGTGCCGCACCCGCGGCTGCACCTGCGCGCCTTCGTGCTGGAGCCGCTGGCCGAGCTGGCGCCGGACTGGGACCACCCGCTGCTGGGCCCGCTGCAGCCGTGGCGGGCGCAGGCGGCGGCCCAGCGGATCACGCGGATGGAGTGACGCCGGCCGCGGCGCCGGCGCGTCCCTCGAGCCGCCACTCGAAGAATTTCTGTCCCGAGAAGGCGATGGTGCCCATCAGCACACCGCCGCCCAGCAGCAGCGCGGCGATGGCCGCCAGCACCGGCCCCCAGCCGGTGGCCGCCACCGGCTGGCCCGGGTTGCGGCGCGCGGCCCAGGCCTCGTCGGGGGTCAGCGCGTAGACGATGGCGGTCAGCGCGGCCTGCGAGATCATCAGGCCCAGCAGCGGGATCAGGACCCAGGCCGCGCGGTCGTCCTGGCCCAGCGCCCACATGCGCTCCACGCCCAGCAGCCCGGCCACGGTGGGCGGCCAGTGCGCCCAGGCCAGGCGGTCGCGCAGGCCGTGCAGGTACAGGCGGTGCAGCCCCAGCGCACCGCCCAGCAGGGCGAGCCAGGCGGCGACGGTCTTCGATCGGTAGCTCATGAAGCGCGGAAGTTCATATAATGCGCGATTTTCGACGCTGGCCCGGGCCGACAAGCCCACGGGCGTATCTACGGCGGCGGAAGCAGCAGGGGCTGCCAGCGCGGCAGGCCGGTCGACGTCGCAAGACAGCAGTCGTCAACCGGCATCGCGGCACGAACAGCCCTCCTCGATGGCCCACCCGGTGTGTCTCCCGTGGCGCGGCGATCGGCCCGAGTTCCAAGGACAACATCGTATGGTCGTGATCCGACTGGCCCGTGGCGGCGCCAAGAAGCGCCCCTTCTACAACATCGTCGTCGCCGAGGGCAGCGCCCGCCGCGACGGCCGCTTCATCGAGCGCGTCGGGTTCTACAACCCGATGGCCGCCGGCGGCGAGCAGCCGCTGCGCGTGGCGCTGGACCGCATCGCGCACTGGGCCGGCGTCGGCGCGCAGCTGTCGCCCACGGTCGCCCGCCTGGTCGAGCAGGCCAAGAAGGCGGCCTGACGGGCCTTTCGACGCGTCCGCGCCGCCGCCGGCCCTGACCGGCGCGGCCGCGGCGGCGCGCACCATGCCGCAGCCTGCGCCGCCCGAAGCCCCCGTCACGCTGCCCGACGATGCCGTCGAGGTGGGTCGGGTGGTCGGGGCCTGGGGCGTGAAGGGCGGGCTGCGCATCAAGCCGTTCGCGGCCGACCCGCAGGCGCTGTTCTCCTCCAAGCGCTGGTATCTCGCGGCGCCGGCCGTCGCCCGCCCGGCGGCCGTGGTGACGGCCAAGGCTGTGGCCGCGGCACCCGCACCGGTCTGGCCGCGCCTGCTGCGCATCGTGCAGGCGCGCGAGCAGGGCGAATTCGTCGTCGCCACTGCCCAGGACCTGGACGACCGCGACGCGGCGCAGGCGCTGGCCGGCGCGCGCGTGCTGGTGGCGCGCGCCAGCTTCCCGACGCCGGATGCCGGCGAGTACTACTGGGTCGACCTGATCGGGCTGGCGGTGCACAACCGCCAGCAGCAGGCACTCGGCCGCGTCGTCGGCCTGCTCGAGACCGGCCCGCACTGCGTGCTGCGCATCCAGCCGGCCGAGGCCGGCGCGGCGGAGCGGCTGATCCCCTTCGTCGACGCCTATGTCGACCGGGTCGACCTCGCCGGCGGGCGCATCGACGTCGACTGGGACGCCGAGGACTGATGCCCGGGCGCAATCGCCACGAGCCATGCGCTTCGACGTCCTGACGCTGTTTCCCGAGCTGTTCGCGCCGCACCTGGCCACCGGCGTGACGCGGCGCGCGTTCGAGCAGCGCCTGGTCGACGTGCGCCTGTGGCCGCTGCGCGACTTTGCCGAGGGGGCCTACCGGCGCGTCGACGACCGCCCGTTCGGCGGCGGCCCCGGCATGGTGATGCTGGCCGAGCCGCTGCTGCGCGCGCTGGACGCCGTCGCCGCCGACCGCGGCGGCAGCGCGCCCGCGGTCGTGCACTTCACGCCTACCGGGCAGCGGCTGGACCAGGCGCTCGTCGAGCGCTTCGCGCAGGGCAGCGGCGCGGTGCTGCTGTGCGGCCGCTACGAGGGCGTGGACCAGCGCGTGATCGAGACCCGCGTCACGCACGAGCTCAGCCTGGGCGACTTCGTGCTCAGCGGCGGCGAACTGCCGGCGCTGGTGCTGCTGGACGCGGTGGCGCGGCTGCAGCCGGGCGTGCTGACGGCGCCCTCGCACGAGCAGGACAGCTTCTCCGACGGGCTGCTCGAAGGACCGCAGTACAGCCGCCCCGAGCGTCTCGTGATCGACGGCGTCGAGCGGCCGGTGCCGCCGGTGCTGCTGTCGGGCCACCACGGCGAGGTCGCGCGCTGGCGGCGCGAGCAGGCGCTGGCACTGACCGCCCGGCAGCGGCCGGACCTGATCGCCGCGGCGCGCGCCGCCGGTCGGCTGGACGCCGCCGACCTGCGCTTCCTGGCGAGCCTCCGGCTATAATGGAAAGCTTTTCGATCCTCTGCGGGGCCCCACCGACGGTGGACCAACCTCTACAACCCGCCCAGCGCACGATCGAGCGGAGAACCCCTTGAACCTCATCGCCACCCTCGAGCAGGAAGAGATCGCTCGCCTGAACCGCAAGATCCCGGACTTCGCCCCCGGCGACACGGTGATCGTCAGCGTCAACGTCGTCGAAGGCACGCGCAAGCGCGTGCAGGCCTACGAAGGCGTCGTGATCGCCAAGCGCAACCGCGGCCTGAACAGCAGCTTCATCGTGCGCAAGATTTCCAGCGGCGAAGGTGTGGAGCGCACCTTCCAGCTCTACAGCCCGCTGCTCGCCGGCATCGAGGTCAAGCGCCGCGGCGACGTGCGCCGCGCCAAGCTGTACTTCCTGCGCCAGCGCAGCGGCAAGTCCGCCCGCATCAAGGAGAAGCTGGCCTGACCGAAGGTCAGGCGCGCGGCGCGAGCCGCGCCCGGCGCGCAGCGCCGGCACAGCGCACGGCGAAGCCGGAAGCTGGCCTGAGCGAAGCGCAGGCGCGCGGCGTCAGCTGCGCCGCACTGAACCGCAATGGAGAAGCCGTCCGCAGGACGGCTTCGTCGTTTTCGACGCACACTGCCCGCATGTCGCTGCCCCGCATCCTGAACCCGCGCGAGATCCCGGTCGCGGGCACCGACGCGCACCTGCCGCCGCTGCCCGGCGATCGGCTGACGGCACCAGCGCTGCGCCAGCGTTTCGGCCTGCCGCGCCCGGGCTGGCAGCCCGAACTGCCGGGCGACGGCCGCGTGCTGCCAGACCGCGCGCCCGCGCCGGCCGCCGTGCTGGTGCCGCTGGTCGAGCGCGACGACGGGCTGCACGTGCTGCTGACGCGGCGCACCGAGCACCTGCGCGACCACGCCGGGCAGATCAGCTTTCCCGGCGGCCGCAGCGAGCCGCAGGACGATGGTGCACCCGCCACCGCGCTGCGCGAGGCCGAGGAAGAGGTCGGCCTGCCGCGCCGCCAGGTCGAGGTCATCGGCGAGCTGCCGGCCTACACGACGATCACCCGCTATGTCGTGACGCCGGTCGTCGCGCTGGTGCGCCCGCCGATGGAACTGTCGCGGCTCGCGCTGGACCGCCACGAGGTGGCCGCCGCCTACGAGGTGCCGCTGGCCTTCCTGATGAACCCGGCGCACCACCGCCGCCATGTCTTCACCTGGGACGGCGGCCAGCGCCAGTTCCTGTCCATGCCCTGGCGCCGCGAAGGTGCGGGCGAGGCGGACGAGGTCTTCATCTGGGGCGCGACCGCAGCGATGCTGCGCAACCTGTACCGCTTCCTCGGCGACTGATCGCCCCGCCGGCGGCGGCCCGCAGGGGGCGTGCCTCTATCATCCGCGGCGATGAGCTTCTTCGCCGTCCTGCTGGCCCTGCTGATCGAGCAGCTGAAGCCGCTGCCGCGCGACAACTGGGTGCACGAGACGCTGAAGGGCTGGGTCGCGTGGACCGGCCGCAACTTCGACGCCGGCGAGCGCCACCACACCTGGGTCGTCTGGGGCGTCTCGGTGCTCGCACCCACGCTGCTGGTGATGGCGCTGCACCTGGCCATCGTGCGCCACAGCGTGCTGCTGGCGATGGCCTTCGACGTCGCGCTGCTGTACCTGACGCTGGGCTTCCGCCAGTTCAGCCACTACTTCACCGACATCCGCGACGCGCTGGATCGCGGCGACGAGAACGAGGCGCGCCGCCTGCTCGCCGAGTGGCGCCACCTGGACGCCAGCGAGCTGCCGCGCACCGAGGTGCTGCGCCATGTCATCGAGCATGCCCTGCTGGCCGCGCACCGCCATGTCTTCGGCGTCTTCTTCTGCTTCGTGGTCTTCTCGGCACTGGGCCTGGGGCCGACCGGCGCCGTGCTCTACCGCATGGCCGAATTCGCCAGCCGCTACTGGGCCTACCGCCAGCGCACGCTGGACGCGCCGGCCAACGACGAACTGCGGGCGCTGTCGCGCCGGCTGTTCGCGCTGCTGGACCATCTGCCGGCGCGGCTGACCGCCTTCGGCTTCGCGGTGGTCGGCAATTTCGAGGAAGCGGTCGGCAGCTGGCGGCGCGACGCCGGGCTGTGGCAGCACCCCAACGAGGGCATCATCCTCGCCGCCGCGGCCGGCGCGGTGGGCGTCCAACTCGGCGGCGCCGCCGCGCCGGGCGTGACGCCGGACCGCTCCAAGACCTTCAGCGCCGGCACCGAGGCCGGGCTGGCCGAAGCCCAGGGCTCCACCGCCGGGCTGCCGCCGCAGTCCGCGCACCTGAACAGCGTCGTCGGCCTGGTCTGGCGTTCGGTGGTGCTGTGGATGCTGCTGCTGGCGCTGCTGACGCTGGCCAACGTCGTCGGCTGATCACGCAGGCGGTCACCAGCGCTGCGGCGCCGCGAGCTCCTCGTAGAGCTGCTCGTAGATGCGCAGCCGGGTCGGCCCGATCTCGCCGCGCCCGGCGGCCGCGCGCACGCCGCAGCCCGGTTCGTGGCGGTGGCTGCAGTTGTGGAAGCGGCAGTGGCCCAGCGCGCCGGCCAGGTCGGGCATCAGCGTCGCCAGCCGCTCGGGCGCGATCTGGCGCAGGCCGAATTCCTGGAAGCCGGGCGAGTCCAGCAGGGCGCCGCTGCGCGCCTCGTCCAGCCAGTACCAGGTCGTCGTCGTGGTCGTGTGGCGGCCGGCGTTGAGCGCCTGCGAGATCTCGCCGACCTGCGCCGCGGCCTGCGGCACCAGCAGGTTGATCAGCGTGCTCTTGCCCATGCCGCTGGGCCCCAGCACCAGCGTCGTGCGGCCGGCCAGCCGCGGCGCGAGCGTCGCGCGCGCGGCCTCGGGCGCGGCCTTGAGCGCCAGCTCCAGCACCGGCACGCCCATCGCGCGGTAGGGCGCCAGGCGCTCGCGCGCCGCGGCGGCGGCCGGCAGGTCGGTCTTGTTCAGGCCGACCAGCGCCGCGATGCCGGCGTCCTGCGCCGCGATCAGCGCACGCGCGAGCTGCGACTCGCTGAACATCGGTTCGCCGGCCACCAGCACCAGCACCTGGTCGAGGTTGGCGGCGAAGCTCTTGCTGCGCCACTCGTCCTGGCGGAACAGCAGGTTGCGCCGCGGCTCCAGGTGCTCGATGACGCCGCCGTCGCCGGCAGGTTGCCAGCGCACCTGGTCGCCGACCACCAGCTCGCTCTTCTTGCCGCGCGGGTGGCACAGCACGCGCGCGCCTTCGGGCGTCTCGACGACGACGTGGCGGCCATGCGCGGCGACGACCCGCCCCAGGTCCAGCGTGCCGTCGGACGCTGCGGCGGGCGCCGGCGCGTTGCGCATCGTCGGGGCGTCAGCGCATCAGCGCATCAGCGCGTCAGCGCGTCGAGCTTCGCGGCGCAGATGAAGTCGTTGACCGAGATGCCGCCCACCGAATGCGTGTTGTAGCGCACCGTGCAGCGGTTGTAGGACACCAGCAGGTCCGGGTGGTGGTCCTCCTGGTGCGCGACCCAGGCCAGCGCGTTGACGAAGGCCATCGTGCGGTAGTAGTCGGCGAAGTCGTAGCGCTTCTGGATCGCGCCGTCGACCAGCGCCCAGCCGGGCGCGGCCGCGAGGTGGCGCTGGATCTCGTCGGCGGACATCGGCGGCTGGCCCTCCAGGGGCCGGCAGCGCTGCTGGGCAAGGTCGGTCATGGCGGGCAGGGCGATGAGGGGCGGGAGGCTCAGGCCGCGGGCTGCGGCAGCGCGGCCAGCCGTTCGGCGGCCGGCGGGTGCGAGTAGTAGAAGCGCGCATACACCGGGTCGGGCGTCAGCGTGCTCGCGTTGTCCTCGTGCAGCTTGAGCAGCGCGCTGGCGAGCGCGCCGCCGTCGGCCTGCGCGCAGGCGAAGGCGTCGGCCTCGAACTCGTGGCGGCGCGAGAACTGCGCCGCCAGCGGCGCCAGGAAAAAGCCGAACGGCGGCAGCGCCAGCATGAACAGGATCAGCGCCAGCGCGTCGTTGGGCGCCGCCAGGTTGGGCGCCACGCCCAGGCCGGTGTAGAAGCCACTCTGGCCGGCCAGCCAGCCCAGCAGCGCCAGCGCCGCCAGGCTTGCCGCGAAGATGCCGGCGATGCGCTTGGCGACATGCCGGCGCTTGAAGTGGCCCAGTTCGTGCGCCAGCACCGCCTCCACCTCGGCCGGCGTCAGCCGCTGCAGCAGGGTGTCGTAGAAGACCACGCGCTTGGCCGCGCCGAGTCCGGTGAAATAGGCGTTGGCATGCGCCGAGCGCCGGCTGCCGTCCATCACGAACAGCCCGCGCGCGGCGAAGCCGCAGCGCTGCATCAGCGCCTGCACGCGTGCCTTCAGCGCCTCGTCGGCGAGCGGCTCGAACTTGTTGAAGATCGGCGCGATCAGCGTCGGGTAGACGACCAGCAGCAGCAGGTTGAAGCCGACCCAGGCCGCCCAGGCCCACAGCCACCACCAGCCGCCGGAGACGGCCATGATCCACAGCACCAGCGCCGCCAGCGGCAGCCCGATCGCGGCCGCCAGCGCCGTGCCCTTGGCCAGGTCCAGCAGCCACAGCCGCAGCGTCATGCGGTTGAAGCCGAATCGCTGCTCGATGCGGAAGGTGCTCCACCACGACAGTGGCAGGTCCAGCAGGCCGCCGATGGCCGAGAACGCCGCCAGCAGCGCCAGCTGGTAGGCGAGGTCGCCGAAGCGCGGCTGCAGCGTGTCGCGCAGCGCCGCATTCAGCGCATCCAGACCGCCCAGCAGCGTCCAGCCCAGCAGCACCGTGGCGCCGAGCGCGGTGGCGAGCAGGCCGAAGCGGCCGTTGGCCAGCGTGTAGTCGGCCGCCTTGCGGTGGGCCTCGGGCGTGATGCGGCCGGCGAAGACCGCCGGCACGCGCTCGCGGTGCGCCGCCACGTGGCGCATCTGGCGCGTCGCCAGCCAGTAGCGCACGGCCAGCGACAGCAGCAGCGCGGCCGCGAAGGCGAAGGTGACGGCGTCGGGGCTCAGGGCAGGGAGCGGCATGGGCCGGCAGTGTAGGCCTGGGCGAGAATCCCGGCTTCGTCTTCCCGGCATCGCCCCATGACCGATTCGTCGCCCGACGCGCCGCCGAGCCCACTGCTCGGCGCCAGCGAGAACAACCTGATCTGGATCGACCTCGAGATGACCGGCCTGCTGCCCGACAGCGACCGCATCATCGAGATCGCCGTCGTCGTCACCGATCCGCTGCTCGCGCTGCGCGTGGAGGGCCCGGTGCTCGCGATCCACCAGAGCGACGCGGTGCTCGACGGCATGGACGCCTGGAACAAGGGCACGCATGGCCGCAGCGGCCTGACCGAGCGCGTGCGCGCCTCCAGCGTCGACGAGGCGGCGGCCGAGGCGCAGGTGATCGCCTTCCTGGAACGCCACGTGCCCAAAGGCAAGAGCCCGATGTGCGGCAACAGCATCTGCCAGGACCGGCGCTTCCTGGCGCGCACGATGCCGCGGCTGGAGGCCTACTTCCACTACCGCAACCTGGACGTCAGCACGCTGAAGGAGCTGGCGCGGCGCTGGAAGCCTGCGGCGCTGGAGGGGTTCAAGAAGGCGCAGTCGCACACTGCGCTGGCCGACATCCACGAGTCGATCGACGAACTGATCCACTACCGCACCCACCTGCTGGCGGTCTGAGCGGCCGGCGGCCTTCACGATGCGCACCGAGACGCTCGAACTGCTGGCGCTGGCCCCCGGCCAGCGTGCGTGCCTGACCGTGCACCGCTTCGGCATGCCGGGCAGCGCGCCCAAGGCCGTGATCCCGGCGGCGCTGCATGCCGACGAGGTGCCGCCGCTGCTGGTGGCGCAGCAGCTGCGCGCGCGGCTCGCGGCGCTGGAGGCCGCGGGCCAGGTGACGGGCGAGGTCGTGCTGCTGCCCTATGCCAACCCGCTGGGCCTGGCGCAGCACCCGCTGGGCCTGCACCAGGGGCGCTTCGACCTGCGCGATGGCGTCAACTTCAACCGCCAGGTGCCCGACCTGTCGACCACCGTGGCCGACGCGGTGGCCGGCCGCCTGGGCGACGACCCGGCGCGCAACGTCGCCGTCGTGCGCGAGGCGCTGCGCGACGCCGCCGCGGCGCTGCCGGCCGAGCATGCCGCGCAGGACCTCAAGCGCCGGCTGCTGCAGCTGGCGGTCGACGCCGACATCGTGCTGGACCTGCACTGCGACGCGCAGGCCGTGCTGCACCTGTACGCGCTGACGCCGCAGGCCGCGCTGGCCGAGGAGCTGGGCGCGCTGCTCGGCGCGCAGGCGGTGCTGCTGGCCACCGAGTCCGGCGACTCGCCTTTCGACGAGGCCTGCAGCCGGCCCTGGCTGGTCGTGCAGCAGCGCTACCCGGACCACCCGCTGCCGCTGGCCTGCTTCAGCCCGACCGTCGAGTTGCGCGGCGAGGCCGACACCGACCACGCGCTCGCCGCGCAGGATGCCGACGCGATCGTCGAGTTCCTGCGCCGCCGCGGCGTGATCGCCGGCGCGCCGCGCCCGCTGCCGGCGCCGCGCTGCGCACCGACGCCGCTGGCAGCGGCCGAGCAGCTCAATGCGCCCGCGGCCGGCGTCGTGGTCTTCCATGCCGCTCCCGGCGAGCGTGTCGAGGCCGGCGCGGTGGTGGCCGACCTCGTGGACGTCGACAGCGGCGCCGTGCGACCGCTCGTCGTGCAGTCCGCCGGACTGCTCTATGCACGCATGGCCACGCGCTGGGCGACGCCGGGCCGCCGCGTCGCCGGCATCGCCGGCACCACGCTGCAGCGCAGCGGCAAGCTGCTGGGGCCCTGACGGCAGGGGCGGGGCAGTCGCCACCGGCATTCGGGATGAGACAGAAGCCCAGCTGGGCCAGCG
>ERZ761602.6153-NODE-6153-length-13637-cov-4.488735_pt1 | contig 13637 bp, 15 predicted proteins | sample MGYA00512165_ERZ761602 | MGnify/ENA primary metagenome ERZ761602 (study PRJEB28899, sample SAMN02445085) | bioreactor sludge metagenome | biome: EBPR sludge; isolation source: Thorneside wastewater treatment plant | place: Australia: Brisbane, Thorneside...
CCAGTGGACTGCGGCGGAGCGTTGACCGTCGGTGGTTTTTTCACATGTAATCATGCCGATAAGGGAGCAATTTTGATACCTGAGACTTGGTGGGGACGGGTTCTTGCGTAACTCCCGTGGCGGCAAGCGCGTGGGGCGTGCGTTCGTTGTTGCGCTGGCGAATAAATTGGCGGGTGAACTGCGGAAAGTTTGACGGAGTGACGAATTTTCGGCGGTGTTAAACGTACTGGGGATTGGTGGTATCAGATGATTGGGCGAGCGGTTTTGTAGTTGGTTTAGGTGTTGGCGGGTTTGGAAACGCGCCCTCCGGTGATGGGGTATCTTGCACGTTTTGGGGATGCCCGGTATACTTTCAGCTTGTCCAACTTGGGTGCGGACACAACGGTTGAATGGTGGAAATGCGGTCGCGTTGACCGCAACTAACGGTGGAGAGGGATGACACGTGCGTAAGACAGTTCAGTTCGCAATGTGTGCGGTATTGGCAATGGGTTTGGCCTTGAGCGGTTGCGCGACGGGCGGCGGTTCGGCGGTGGAGTCCGCGAAGAAGGGTGTGAGCGATGCCGAGGGTATCGCGAAGACGCTTGAGACGTGGAAGGCCGGCATGGAGACGAAGGACGTTGCGAAGCTTGGCGAGGCGATGTCCGACAAGTTTAACCACTATGAGTGGGGCAACAAGCAGGGAATGCTCGATTTCCTGAAGACGCAGTTCGAGCAGGGCACGCTTGAAGGCGCGAAGATCAACGCGGCAGCCGCGAAGACGTCGATCGAGAATGGCATCGCGAAGGTGTATCCGGTCGAGTTGACGGCACCGTTCGGCACGGCAACGATCGAGTTCACGCTCGAGAAGGAAGCCGACGGCATTTGGCGCGCGACGGGCATCACCGTCGAAGGCGTGTAGTTCGTCAGTCGGAATCGTTCGAACTTTTGCAGCCGGCGCGGGTAATTATGCCCGCGCCGGCTGTTCTCTGTTTTGAGGAAATAAAAAAACGCCGGACGCCCAAGTGGGCGTCCGGCGAGAACGCATCGCCGAAATTGGCGATTACTTTCCTTTGAGCTCGACCTTGGCGCCAGCGGCTTCGATCTTCGCTTTGATTTCCTTCGCTTCGTCTTCGGAAACACCTTCCTTGATGGCCTTCGGTGCGCCGTCGACGAGGTCCTTGGCTTCCTTGAGGCCGAGACCGGTGACGCCGCGCACTTCCTTGATCACGTTGATCTTGTTTGCGCCAACGTCGGCGAGGATGACGTCGAACGAGGTGGGGCCTTCGTCGGCCGCGGCAGCTTCACCGCCACCACCCATCGGCATCATTCCGCCCATCATCATGGGGGCTGCGGCCGTTACGCCGAACTTCTCTTCGAGGGCTTTGACCAACTCGCTGCATTCGAGCACCGACAACTCGGCGACTTTATCGACAATTTCCTGAACCTTCGACATGGGTAGCAATCTCCTGTAAGCGCGCGACTCCTAGGCCGCGGCGGTTTCTTCTTTTTTCTTTCGGATTTGATCGAGGACGTTGACCAGGCCGCTCGGCACGGCGTTGATCGTGCTGACCGCGTTGCGAATCGGCGCCTGTATCGTGCCGATGATCTGCGCGAGCAATACTTCGCGCGGCGGCAGATTCGCCAGGACTTCCAATTGCGACTTGGTGATAATTTTGCCGTCAAGGATGCCGCCGAGCATTTCTACTTGCGGGACTTCCTTGCTGAAATCCTTGAAGATTTTCGACGGGGCGACCGGGTCGTTTGCAAACGCCCATGCCGTTGGGCCATCCATGAACTTCGCGGCTTCGCCGAGTTCCAGTTCATCCAGCGCGCGCTTTGCGAGCGTGTTCTTGAAGACCTTGTACTCGACCTGCTTCTCCCGGAGCTGCTTGCGCAGGCGAGAGACCTGATCCGCGTTGATGCCGATGTACTTCGTAAGGACCGCCAATTGGTGGCCCTCGAGGTTCCCCTTCATCTCTGCGATTGAGTCAATTTTCTGTTGCGTTGCCACTGTACACTCACCTCCTTCCATGGCAGGAAATGAAAACGTCCCGCACGGCCAAAGTGACCATGCGGGACGGCAAATATCTCACGTTGATAAATGGCTCGTACCACGGTCTCGGCAGGCGAAATTTAAGGCCCAAGGGCCGCCGGCTGTCTCTGACCCGCGCAACACGTTTCCGTGTTCGAAGGGATAAGATAGCAAAAGACGGCGCCCCCTGGCAAATCCGCGGGCGCCGGGCATTTGACGCAATCCGCCGCCGTGCGCTATGATTGGGCCGTATTTCCTGGGGGTGTAGCTCAGTTGGGAGAGCGCTTGTCTGGCAGACAAGAGGTCAGGGGTTCGATTCCCCTCATCTCCACCATTTATAACTTCAGGCTGAATCCCGAGTTAGGGATACCCACCGTGATAGCCGCGCAGCCGTAACCCAAGATTGAAAACGTGTAGTACTACCTGTTTTTGGATTTGGAGTAAGGCAACGGGCATTGCCCGGATTTGAAGCGCAAACGTACCCCGTATTCTAGACGATGAAGGGGTTCATGCCGAGGCTGCGTCCGACGAGGTTGGCTGCAAGCGCAAGGTAACCGAGCGCGGAGTGTCCGACCGCGGTCTAAAGGTTCATCACATCAAACCTCTCTAATCTGATTCCCCGTGACGAGGCAGGAGAACCACACCGATCCGAAATGCCATTAACATGCGGTGCGCATGTGATGAATTCACCCCAGTGAAAAGGAATCGGGAGCGGGCGGTACTCTTGTAGATTATTCGGCACGCTGCGCGAGTTTGACCGCCGCCGTCGGGGCACGGTTTTGCGTACTTGCCGTGAAACGGCGGCCTGCCTTTTTCAGTCCAAGTGTCTTGATCGTCAGTTGCGCGTTCGGAAAGTTATATGCGTGCGCGGATTCCGGATGACACGTCCCTCACTACTTCGCGCCATGACGATCTTTTTTAAGCAAAGCGAATGAATCTTTATGGGTAATTATGAGTAGAAATCGAGAGACCTTGCGCGGCGCCGCGGATAATCATACCGGAACCGTTGCCACGCGCATTGCAGCACGAATTCAGGAAGACATCGTGCGGGGTGAACTTAAGGCCGGAGAACGTTTGAATGAAGTTGTCCTTGCCACGCGGTACGGTGTAAGCCGCGTGCCGCTACGGGAGGCGTTTCGCATTGTGGAGGGTCTGGGTCTGGTAGAGATTCGGCCATTCAGCGGCGCGTTTGTGTCAGACCTTTCCATCGCCGAAGTCGTAGACGTGTTCGAGATTCACGAAGCCCTTGAATCCGTGGCCCTGCGACTCGCGCTGCCGTTACTTACGGACGAAGTTCTGGCCGAGTTGGAGCAGATTGCCCTGAAGGCCGAGCATGAACCGAATGCGTGGCGATTTTTTGAGCTGAGCAACGATTTCTACTCGACTCTATATGGGTGCGTTAATCGCAGGCACCTTCTGGAAGCGCTGCGTAAACTGGTGTGCAATCAAAACCGATATCTCTTTCTATTCTTTTCCTCCCTCAAGGTGTACGAGCCGGATTTGCCAGGTCAGTGCGATTTCGTGAAGGTGCTTCGAAAGCGGGATGCCGACACGGCGCTGACTTTTCAGCGGAACTGGCGCCGTGCGCAGCGCGAGTTCCTGCTTCAGCATATTGGGGAGGGTCGCACTGCTACGGTTGCAGCCCATCGCACCGGTAAGCGAAGAGTAAAGGCGCCGCGACCTTAATAGAGTAATTGGGCGCTCTTTCCTGGGTCACTTGCGGTGGTGCAGTGCAGAGTGAAGTCCGATTGGCCGAGTTGACCGTGGGCTACTGACCCTGCTGTGAACAGTGCCATCTTCCCGGCACTTCGAGGCCCACGCGGCCTATGTATACAATACTCAAAAATTTCGCATACAAAACGGATCTGTCGGTTAAGCGAAAATGCATCGAAGCCGTGAATAAGTTTTGTAAGAGCAGTAAATACAGGCACTTAGCGGAAGCGGCATTCAAGCGTAACAATCTGCGCGGCTCATTTGTATTGTATACACTTCGCGTGGTATATTTATACAACTTCGATGAGCGCGGGTATGGTCCGGTGGGTAGGCGAGGACGGCAATGGAGCTGTTCTCCTGAAGGTCCCAGGAAAGATTGAACGTTTGCCGCAGGGCACATTGGATGGAGACAGAGCATGGTCAACGAAATCGCGCAAGAACACGTGGGTGCACCGCAAATAGCAGCGTTGCGCACCCGAAAGTCCGATGCATCGGTAGTGCCGACATCTGTTGGCGTTGAGACAAATTCAGCGACAGACCTCGAGTTGGTAGAGCGCACGCGTGTTGGAGAAATAGAAGCGTTCTCTCACCTTGTTCGCCGGCACGAGCAGCTTGTCTACAATCTCGCGTACCGGTTCATGCGGGATCAGACGCTGGCCGAAGATATGGCCCAGGAGTCGTTCATCAAAGCTTTCCGCCTTCTGAAAGGGTTTCGCGGGGATTGCAGTTTTGCCACGTGGCTGTATCGCGTAACGTGCAGCGTGTGCCTGACCGAGCTGGATAAACGCAAACGGCGCCGGGAGGTCGAACTGACGAACTCCTATGAGGATCAACTTGCGACGGCACCGGTACCCAGTAGCGATACACCGGAACTGATCCGCCGCTGCGTGTCGAAACTTCCTGATCGGTATGCAACGATTGTTTCGATGTATTACTTGCAGGACATTTCGTACGACGAAATCGCAAGGACGATGGATGTTCCCATGGGTACGCTGAAAACCTGGATGCATCGCGCGCGCTTGCGGTTGCGAACCCTTGTGGAGTCGGAACTGTCCGCGCATCCTTCGGGGGACGCGTTCGCCTGAATCTGAAACGCACAAGAATCCTGCGCAGACACTAGTTGCTAGCAACAGAGACGCGTCTGTTGGTTGCGCGGGTTTTGATTAGAAGCGGTGCGGCCTTACGTCTGCGTTTGCTGACCGAACAAAAATTTTCCGGACATTCCGCGGGTTGAACACGTCTATCATGCTCGACGGAATGGAAGCCGTTAAACTGACCCGAGCGGGTGACGGCGAGTTGGCGATCACAAGTGAAAAGTGGCCGTTGGCGGGGAGCAAGTGCATAATAGCGGCATCTTGAATCCGAGAGTGCTACCCTGCGGTCAACCGTGAGCGCCTCCGGAAGTTTTTTCTCCTACAGTTTTAGTTTTTGTGTTCTTGGCATTTTGTGATTATCTCGAAGGAGTCCTGCATGAAGCCGTTTCCCAGTATAAGTCTTGCCGTGTCAGCGAGAGTTTTGTGCTCCGTGGCGTGTTTTATCGGTACGGTCGCGCAGGCACAGCAGGATTACGAACGACCGCCTAAACTCACGCCGCAACAAGCGCTGGGTGACATTGCGGTCAAGACGACACTTTATGAGATTGGCGGCGAAGTGCTCAACGACGGCATCAGCAATCATTTTTATATTTTTTCGGGGTCGGATGCGTACAGTGTCGAGTGTAACGAGCTTGCTATCGAGCGAATACGTGAGATTGGCGTGATCGATCATCTTGGACAGATAAGGCGTGGAGAGGCTTTCGCAGATGGGGTAAAGAAGGCGGCGCAAGGTACTTTGGAAAGTGCCAAGACGCTCATCACGCAGCCGCTGCGGACGGTGGGAAACGCGCCACAGGGTGTTCGGCGGTTTTTCTCGAATGCCTATCAGACCACGAAGCGCGACCCGAAGAGTCAGTACGAGGACGCTGCGTACAAGGAAGCGATAGGGTTTTCGGCCGTGAAACGGAATCTCGCGTCCGAACTGATGGTGGATGTTTACTCCTCAAACGAACAACTTCAACGCGAACTTGACGAAGTAGCGTGGACTTCGTATGCGGGCGGCGTATCATTGGCGGCATTGCGTACCGCGGCACTGCCTACATCAATTGGAAGGCCTGTTTCGGCGGGAAAGACGGCTGTGCGGGTGAGTCAGATCGTTCAGGAGGAGACGCCGCAGAACCTCGAACGCCGGAATCGCGAACAATTGCAGACCATTGGCGCGACCGCGAGCCAGATAGAGGCCCTTGTACAGAATCCATGGTACTCGCCCCGCAGGCAGACGGCGCTAACGGAGGCACTATACGCGTTGCGGAGCGTGCGCGGCATTGCGGGATACCTGGACCGGGCAGTGACTGCCGCGTCTGAATCTGAGGCGTACTTCATGCATCGAAGCGCGGAGCTACTCGAAGAACTTCATACGACGCAGAAACCACTTACCGAGCTTTACATGGGATCCGGACTTCCGGTCGCGGAGACAAAAGAAGGAGGTCTGGCGGCGGCGTTTGCCATAGACCACTTGATCTGGTCGGAAAGGGTCGACCGTGCCACGGCAGGGCTTCGGGATGAACTTCCGGCCAAGCATAAAGAGACTCCGGTCGTCGTATGGGTGGGAGGCACGGCATCGGAACGCGCGAAGACACACTTGGCGAAGCGCGGACTTACCGTACAAGAGCATGCATTGGAGCAACTGATCCGGGCGAAATAATGGGTGGTGTGCGCAGTGGTCGGTACATCGGGATATGTATTTAAGCTTACGTTTCGGTGTACTTCCGGGCGCGCTGTCGACGTTAGACCGAGGCGGAGTTTCGCTCTCGGTGCATTTCGAGCAGTTTCTTTGTTCCGGCGCCCCATTGGCCGAGCACTGATGCAACGTCCGTGAGCTTGACGTTTAATACCTCGAGATTCGAACTGCGGACGATCTTTACCGTGCCGCTCAGCATTGATGGCGATGAAGGGAGCATGACAGTAGACCAACCGTTGCCATGGTCTTCGATGATGCACGCAAATTCCATCTCGTCATGCTCCATCTTCAAGAGCGCGGGCCTGAAGCCACTCCCTGTCTCCGAACCCACGATACCTTGAATTAACCCGCGCAGGATTCGGTATCCGGGCGTGTACATCAAGAGATAGCGCTCGATCCACTTACCCGAGGCGCGCGCAACCCGAAAGCGCAGAATCAATCCAGCGCTAAAGCAAGCAATCAAGACAAAAACCACAGCCGAAATGATTGGAAACTTTGTTGCATCGCTGAGGGCCTCCGGCAATAGCTTTCCGAGGGGCGTCGTCAGTTGTTCCGCCAGGCCATACGCTTTTGCAGCCAACTCAACGATCAATATCAGCGGCAGTATTGCGAACAGTCCACCTAGAATCGTGGTCTTCATGAATTCATGGAAACGTAACATTGTTTGGCTCCCGACCTTGTGTGCACTTCTGGCGGCAAACTTGCCGTAGTCCATAATCAATACAGGTGAATATTAGGCTGACCCTTGGAATCGCGACTTCGCCATTTATGAAATTGACACACCGAATAATCTGCACACGCGGGTTAACGGGAGCGACTGCTACCGACGGTCCCTACGCGTCCGTTGTATTGGCAATCAGGCATCGCGTACCGTCCATGAGCCATTCGGTGGTGTCCAGGCCGTAGTCGGAGACCGAGGGAATGACCGCAGTCTGTAAAGCGTAGCGAAAAGGATAGCGACCCATCATCAGGCTTGCGCGAGTCGGGGTACACATCGCCTGAACATAAAACTGCGTGAGCTTCGCTCCACCCTCGGCGAGTGAATCGATGTTAGCATCGTGAAATCCTTGCACCCATTGAACCCAACATCTTTCCAGCCGAAATTGTCGGCCGATATATGTACGATACTGGGTTTCCTGTCGGTTGCGCCAGCAGCGAATCCTGCGCCGAGGAATACAGTAATCGCTGCGAGTAGCGGCAACGCGCAAACCAGGATTCTACGGCGCATCACTTGTTTCCCTTTCAGGTTTCAAACTGAGTCGGCCTATGCACTTTTGAGCAAGACCGCCAAGTTTTAATTACCGCGTCATTAATACACGGCGAAGTCATTTTCGCAAGGATGTGTACAGCAGCAGCGCCGGTCGATTGTTACGTTCGGGGACATCCTAACGTTTGGTTCCGAATATCAATTTCGGTCCTTTGTGAGGTCATGCATGTATTTCTGTGTTCGCTAGAAACGTATCAGCGTTCGAATCCCCCATACGACAGTTGTATCGTTTCCATCGCTGGCAGGATTGATGATTTGGATGTCTGGCGTCACACGGAGCCACGGAGTCACCGCGAAGTCGTAAAACAATTCGAATCCTTGTTCGTGGCTGAAACGGAGAAGTTTGGGCAGGTCGTCGCTCATGTCCATATAATAGAATCCGATGCCAAACCGGTCGAGATCGCGCGTTGGAATAAGCCCCTTGCCCCCGACGCCGATGCTGTAGAAAGCTTCTATCGGGTTTGTGTCTTCGTCGGCGAAGCCGATGCGTCCAAAAATGCCGACGCCCTGCGCTGGATCCTCAGCCTCGGTATACAGGTATTGATCGAAGTTATAGTAGACGGCCCACGAGCTGGATTCCGTGTCGATTCGATTGACATACAAGGTGGTCATTGCCTTGTTTACGATATCGTCCACGACAGGTTTGGCCAGCCGCCGGACGAGACTTCCGCGTTGGAACAGAGCCAGATCGCTGTCGAGGACTTCTCCGGCCTGCTCCGCGCCGGGAATTCTTGATTCCACCAAGCGGCGCAGCAAGTTCCTGGAATCGGAGCTGTCGCTATATTCGCCCCCTGTGCGACCCAAGAGGCGCGGGATCGACACGTCGATAACGTCATTGAGTGCAAAGAACTCGTCATTGCTGTACGCCGCGCCAAAGGTCTGGTGTCCAGGCTGGCCGAAGAAGTTTGTGGTAATCCTAAGCTCGCCTACGTACGTGGTGCCTTCATCAAACACCGTGTCGAAGCCGCTTGTCATTGCCGATCCCTCGGTATCGATCGCGGAGAAGGTGATCATCGCTTTCTCGTTGGGAATGATGATAAGGGCTGCCCCCAATGTGGAATAGGGAGCGGTCATGGCGATGACCGGATTAAACGAGAAGGCTGTATTCATAAACTTCGTATCGCCGCGGCCATGCGCAAACTCGTTCATGTCGCCAACCGAGGTATCCAGCTTGCCGAGTGACAGCGCGAGATGCGGTGAAAGGAATTGGGTCAATTGGAAATGAGATAGCGCGAGGTCGTTGTCTGCCGGTTCCGGAAACAACGAGACCGTATTGACCGGCATCAGCGCCCCGGTCTGACTGTTGATGCTGTCTTCAAAGAATTGTTCCGCGCGAATAAACAGGAATCCACCAGGCCACAGGCCCATCTTCTGCGAATCGAATTTGAGCACCAATTCCGCGTTGCCGCCGTATTCCGAGCCGGAGGTCTTACCACCGTCCACGATATCGTAGTAGACTTGATTGATATTGAGCTCGACTTGGAGGCCGTGCTCCGCGAGCCATGTGCGCCCACCTCCCCAATCGCCGGTCAGACGGGAGCGCGCTCCGAACGCACCGCTGTAATCCTCAACAGGAAACATGGTGGCCTCTTCGGCGGCGCCTGCTTCGGAGACCGTCGTGCTCTTTGATGCGTCGGTTGCTTCGTCCGCAGACGCGGACAAAGACACCGCGAGGACAAGGAACGCGGCGAGCGTGAGAATCTGGTTGGGTCTAATCATTTTCAATGAGCCTTTTGCAGTGCGAAGGGTTAGCGTGTTCCACAGTAGCAGTGAATTTGAACAGGATGCGTGAGATACTCGAATAAACTTTTGCGCGATGTGTCTGAGAAACCGTTGGTTTGTATTGAGTACGAACAATCATTCTTCTTTCAGTACAGTCGCCAGGTGCGACTGTCGCGGCTGGGCACAGGCCTGTTCTGCGGAAGCGGAAAAGGACTTGCGCTGCATAGTTTGATATGGTTCCCCGACCATCCCGTCTCGCAGCACTTATGTAGCCTGCGTAGCTGGCCCAGTTGGCTGCAAACGACGACCGCACCCCCTCCCAGAAATATTTTATACTCGAGGTCGGCGCGATTTTCAAGCGGGAAGTCGCGATCTCGCTTGAAGAGCTTGATTCTGAGGGCCAAAACCTGGGCATGTCACTCGAACTCATTGGCTGCGTGGAGTCCAGCTTTGCTGCATACAATTAGCGCGTTTCCGCTTTACAGGAATTGACTCTGGACTACGGTTACAGACATACTGAGCATATGGCTACCAGTGAGAAAAAAGGGCGTAACGCCAAGGACATTGTATCTGCCACGGTTGCGACGCGAATCGCCAACCTTGTTGAAGACGACATAATCCAGGGGATACTCAAGCCGGGAGAGCGGATAAACGAGGTTGCCTTGGCCCAACGCTACAGGGTGAGCCGCATCCCCCTTCGGGAGGCCTTGCGTATCGTCGAAGGCCAGGGGCTCGTAGAAATCCAGCCGTTTAGCGGTGCGTACGTATCCGAACTGTCCAGCGAAGAGCTGGTCGACATAATAGACCTTCACGTGGCCCTTGAGAGTCTGGCGCTTCGTCTTGCGTTGCCGCGCTTGACCCCGGAAGATTTTCGTGCGGCCGAAAGTATTGCACGCAAGTCAGAACGTGAACCGGACGCGAAGCGATACCTCGATCTGGCCAATGATTTTTACACCATATTGTATGGCAGCGTTGCCAGGCGACACTTGCTGGATTTCATGGCGAAGCTTATGAGCAACGAGAACCGGTATCTTTATGCATTTTTTTCCGCATTGCGGATGTATCAGCCGGACCTGCCCCGGCAGCGCGATTACGTTGAGGTCTTGAAGAAAAAGAACCTCGAACAGGCGGTGAACTTCTTAAAGAAGTGGCGCCATGCGCAGTTGGAATTCATGATTCAGCACATGTCCACCGAGCGCCAGCCTTTGGGGGGCAGCTCGGCGAAAGCAAAGCGCACTCGAGCACCCCGCGCGCGGAAGTAGAACTTTCGCCCATCTGGCATGAGGTGCGCCTTCCTTTGAGCCTGCGCATGACGCCGGGCTGACAGCCCTCGCCTCTGCTTTCAAAGCCCTTCTCAGACGGCACTCGCTTTACCGTCGCCCATACGACCAATACACGCACCATTCCGCCGCGAAACCGCCGGGCGCGCGGCCACGTCTAATGGGCAACTGTATGCACTAAGCAACTTATTGTATGCAGGGCTTTATCCGTGATGCGGAGAGATCAATACGCAATCTCGGGAGGCGGCATTGGGTCGTCTTCTCGTTTGTATGCGATTGAATAACAGGAGAGAACGATGAAGCATATCAAGAACATTTCGGTTGCCAAGGCGCAGATTGGCGGAGGGGACATCGTGTCCTCGCTTTTGGCCTTCTTCAGCGACATTCTGGGGCAGTTCAAGAAGCAGTAGCCGGAAATTGCGGGGTGTCCCTGGGTAGCCGGGGACACCCCGGCACGCCTTCAATCCCATGCTTTTTTTTAGAACACCATTGAGCGCGCCGCACGCCCGCCTGGCGTCTGGCACTTTTGTGAAACTACATTCGATAGAGATGCTTTTTTTGAGCAGAAGGGGCGCGTAATGATCGAGGGAAAACGGTCGGTATTGATCACGGGGGCCACGGGGATATACGGCAGTTGGGTGTTGGCGGAAGCGCTTGCGCGCGGCTATCGTCCAATCGTGTTAATGCGTGAGAGCAGCATTGAACAGGCGCGTGATCGGTTAAATGCGGTGCTTGCCGTAGCAAACGGGGATAACAGGAGAAGCGTTGTTGACTTGGTGTGGGGAGACGTTCGGCGCCCGCAGTTGGGCATGGATTCCCGAATTGCTGACACTATTCTCAAGGAGATTGGCGCTGTAATTCACTGCGCGGGGTGTACGAGTTTCGATCCTAAAGACGACGCTACCGTGTGGGATACCAATGTGCGCAGTGTTGAGCATGTGCTCGCGTATCTCTCCGGTTCGAATGTCCCCCTTTATCATGTCAGCACCGCGTACGTTGCTGGGGGTCGCGAATGCACTGTGCATGAATTTGAGCTGGATGGGCGTTATGGCTTCACGAATACATACGAAAGCAGCAAGTGGCAAGCAGAGCGAATCATTTCCTCTGCATTTTTGCATGGAGCGGTGAGTGGCGCCATTTTCAGGCCTGGAATTCTCGTAGGGTCGAGCACAACCGGCGCGATTACCGATTTTTTGAATGTATACCGATTTTTGCGTCTCATCGACCTGGCATCCATACAGAGTAACCTTGGCGCGTGCAGCATTCGATTGGAAGCCAATGCAGACACTTTGTCCAATCTCGTGCCGGTAGACTGGGCCGCGAAGGCGTTATGGCAGATCATCGAACAGGCCGGATCGAATTGCCAGACGTATCACCTCACGAATCCAAATCCTAATACGATAGAAGAAATCCGGGTATGGGCGACGGAGAAACTGGCGGAGGTGAAGGCAGAGCTGAAATTCGTCGACGAGTTGGACGGCACGCTCTCCTTCATGGAAGGCTTTGCTGTCAAGACGTTGCGGCACTATCAGCACTACACGAAGAGTCAGCCCTACTTCGATACAACGAATACGCGTCGCGTGACTCGGACCAGTATTCCATTTCCTGAGATCGATAATCGGTTCTACGACAAATTGCTTTCCTACGCTCGATCCCGTGAATGGAAGAGCGCACTCAGCACAGTATCGAGCAATGCTCGCAGACGTGAAGGCGCTGCAAGCAAGCCCTGCCCCGTCAATCGGTCGTCAGCGCTTGCGACCGGTATACGAGCGGGCCTTGCGCTGTGAGCCGTTCCATTACGATCTTTTTCGCTGCAATCGTAACCACTTTCACTCTTCTGCAGTGCTCGGTCTGGCTGATGGACACACCTGCTTCGTCCGTCGGAGTATGGCCTGTAGTCACGACGGGCTTAACGCTGTGGGCCATGTACGCGTATGTTTTCGACGGGCATTCACGTCGCAATCACCGACGGCGTACGCATCCATCACGGGTTGCAGACACGAGCCTCGCAGTGAATTCGCTGAACTCCGAGATACTGGAGACCAAAATAATGGTGGCGATCGCCATTTCGTTTCTCGCGCCCGTCATGATGGCGTCCGAGGTTTTTAGTTACCGGTCCGGTCGTTCAGATTTGGCCGAGATACACGCGGGCACTCTCTTCACTGCAATGGGACTGGCTGTCGCGGTTGCGCTCGCCGCTGCAAACTACATGAGGTTGGTTGGGCCGCGCAGATTGCACCTCCTGGAGCGGCGGGGTATCAAAGCGCGTGGAAGTGTGCAGAACCTCGTTTCATCGTCCAGCGTTTCAGAGCGTGTACACATGGGGTGATGCGGCTGCGCACCTTATGATCGAATCGTGCTTTCGGAGATCGGCTCGGCGCCCGCCCAATCGGTAAGCTGATAGTGGACTTTACTGGCCGGAAACAATCCGGTGCATTCGGCCGATATCGCGCGCACAGTTTTGTCGTCGACCCGGTTACGATTGGCCCGGCGTCGGCGGAATGCTCTCCGGTCAGGAAAACAGCACCATGGCTACCTTTGCCAAGAGGTCAGGGGTTCGATTCCCCTCATCTCCACCATTTTTTGTAAGTTCAGGTTGATTCCCTAGTTGGGACCGGCTTTTTCGGGTATTGGCGCCTTTTTTGCCTTCCCAATCTATCCTTCCACTTCCTATCCGGCTTCGCCGACACCTCCTTTGTTTTTTGGGGCATTATCGCCGGTTGCCCGCATTGCGCACTCCAGGTGTTGATTGCGCGGAGCGTACCGGGAATACTGGTTGGGGGTGGTGCATTGCGTCACTTTTGAAAAATTGGTTCGTAACGCGCTTCGGGGTGATCTTATGACGACGCAGCTTGAGTCGGGTGCATTC
>ERZ761602.6154-NODE-6154-length-13634-cov-5.837322_pt1 | contig 13634 bp, 13 predicted proteins | sample MGYA00512165_ERZ761602 | MGnify/ENA primary metagenome ERZ761602 (study PRJEB28899, sample SAMN02445085) | bioreactor sludge metagenome | biome: EBPR sludge; isolation source: Thorneside wastewater treatment plant | place: Australia: Brisbane, Thorneside...
CGCCGCCTACGACAGGGTAACGAGCGGTCACAGCGCCGAGCGAACGCGAGGGCGCGTTCGGAGTAATCGATCCCCATCAGGCGAACGTTCTCCTTCCGGAGTTCGAAGCAGAATCGCCCGTCCCCGCAGCCGGCATCCAGGATTCGCTGGCCGTTGTAGGGGGCGAGGAGTTCCTTGGCGCAGTTCAGCCGCGCATAGTAGTGGAGAAAGGCGATCTTGCGATGCCACTCGTCGGCCAAGTCCATGTAGTGGTAGGGAAAGACGTATTCGTCTTCCTGGACTTGCTGAATCTGATCGAGGGAAGGGGTTTGCGCCATGGTTGCGTCGATTACCATTATGGGCTTGACCGGCGACGAACCTGAGCCCGCGGCGGCACGGTGCATGCCACAATTCGACCGCTTGCACGCAATGTGCCCCAAGCGAGATCGCCATGGCTGACGGAGTGAAGAGGACGACAGACCCGACCCCACGCCCGACCTTGTGCCTGGCCATCGACCTCAAAGGCTCCACGAAGTCGGGACTCGAGCTTACGACCAAGAAGTTCGACCGATTCAATCTCGGTCTGGTCGACCAGCTCGGCCCCCACCTCAAGGCGGTCGGGCTCGATGAGGCGTTGATCAAGTTCACCGGAGATGGCTGGTTGGTGATGTCGGATGAGCATGATCTCGTCGCGCCGCTGTGCTGCCTTGCCAGGATCATGTCGCAACGCTTCCAGTTCGAGATGGCGGAGACGACCGGGATCTCGATCGAGAACATCCCGGCCATGCGCATCGCGGTCTGCTGGGGGCGTGATTTGCCCGTGACGCTCCCGAACGGGACGCGGGACTACGTCGGGAGCAGCGTCCGTCGGGCGGTCCGCGCGATGCAGCTGTGCGAGGACAACGAGATCCTGATCGACGACACCGTCCGATCATGGGTGCACCAGGATTTCGAGACCCACCGGATCGACTATGAAGCCCGGTTGCGGGATCGGCCCGACGCGAAGATGGAAGATGAATTCGTGCTCCATCGGCTCGACAAGCTCAGAGTCGAATCGGCAGGGGACCCCGACGCGCCGGTCTACTTCGTGAACACCCTTAGCATCATCGGCCTCAAGCCGGTGGCCGAGGACCTGGCCAGTTCGCTTTCCGACCATCTGCTGGTTGAGGCCGAGACGGGGGGCGCGACACAGACCGAGTTGCTCCACAAGTGGAACCAACTCCTGGCCAGCAACCTCGACTACCAGACCGCGCGCGAAATCCTGAGCGACCTTCGGGAGGCGGGGGTCCAGCCTGACGCGACGACCTTCAACGCGATCCTCGAGAAGGCGACCGACTTTCGGACCGAAAGCCAGTGGCTCCAGATCATGACCCAAGAGGGTGTCGAGCCGAACACGGAGACGTTCAACATCTTGATTCGCAAGGCCGTCGACGCGGCCGCGGCCGAGAAGCGGCTGACGAAGATGGAATCGGCCGAGGTGGCACCCAACGTCGAGACGCTGAACCTATTGATCGGCAAGGCGTCCGACTATGCCCAGGCGAACCGGTGGCGGGAGCGCCTCGCTCGGCGGGGCGTGATGCCGGACGCACGCACCTTCCCGCTGCTCGTCGAACGTTCTGAGGACTTCGAGACGGCGAAATTCTGGCTGGAGGCGATGCTCCAAAGTGGTCTCGAGCCTGACGAACTGACGTTCATCGCCGTGCTCGGCAAAGACGTGACCCATTTGAGCGCTGACGAGCTTCTCGAGTGGTATCTCGGGCTACCGATCCACCCGACCCACCCGATGCAGCGGGCGATCTCGGATTTTCGGCGAAAAGGGAAGATGGGTGATGCGCTGCGGCTCTGCCTCGACTATCCCCATACCCAGAGTGCGCGCAAGACGATACGGCAGGATCCGGAGGCTAGCATCCGCTACTTCCAAAGCGTCGTCGATCGGGATCGCGACCACCCGAACGGAAACTACGCACTCGGGATCGCGCTCGTCGAGCTCAACCGAATCGAGGAGGCCAAGCCGTGGCTCCAACGCGCTTTGACCTTGGCCGGGCCGGGCCATCGCCGCGAAGAGCTCGAGCGCCTGCTGGTGGAGGTCGGGCCGAAACGATGAGCACGCCGGTATCGACCACCCCCAAAGAGCCGGTGGAGCGGCACCCGTGGCTCCTGCGTTGCCACCCGCTCGTGTGCGCGCTGCTGTGGCCGATCTTCTTCCTGCTCGGCCCGGTGAAGGTCATCGGTCGGTATCGGGTGCCGAAAACCGGCGCGCTCCTGATTCTGGCCAACCACCGAGCGGACGTCGATCCCCCCGTGATCTGGTACGCATCCTCGCGACCGATCCACTTCATGGCCAAGAGCGAGCTGTTCGACATCCGAGTCCTCGGGAAGTTCATCCGTTGGTGCCGCGCGTTTCCCGTCAAGCGCGGAGAGCCGGATCGGCAAGCGATTCGGCATGCCGTGAACCTGCTGAAGGCGGGGGAGTGCGTGTGCGTGTTTCCCGAGGGACAGCTCTCGGAGTCGGGCGAACTCCAGCCGATCCTGCCTGGAGCGGCGCTGATCGCGCGGATGGCCGGGGTGCCGATCCTGTGCTGCGGAGTCGTCGGGACGGAGCGGATGATGCCCTACGGCAAGGTGACGCCCCGGCCGGCCTTCGGAGGGGTTCAGATCACCTGGGGAACGGTCAAGCAGTTCGAGAAGGGTGCGGAGATCGAAGAGATCGTGGAATGGGCGACGAGTCAGCTTCGCGAACTGACGAGCTAAGCGGCTCGCAGTTCCCGGGAGGTTTCAGCCCGAGTCGCCGAGCATCGCTTCGATCGTCTTCGGCCAATCGGAACGGAGCAGACGGGAGAGCGCACGGTCGGCGAGGAGCCGGCCTTCGTTCTGGCACACGGCGCAGTAGTTCGTCTTGTTCTCGGCGTATTGGATCCGCTGGACCGGGAGTCCGCAGACACGGCAGGGCATCCCGAACCGACCATGGACCGCGAAGTCGGGTCGAAACGCGGTGACGTCGCCAGGACCGGGGAATGCGTCGGCAAACTCCACGCGGAGTCGATCGGTCCACTCCTTGAGCGTTTCGACTGCCGACGTGCGGAGTCGTTCGACCTCTTCGTCGCTGAGGGAGGAGGTCAGTCGGACGGGGGAGAGGCGGGCGGCGAAGAGGATCTCGTCGGAGTAGGCGTTGCCGATGCCATCGAACTTGCGGGGGTTCGTGAGCGCTCGCTTGAGTGTTCGGTTCTCGGACCGTAGCACTTCGGCAAAGGCTTCGGGTGTCGCCGTGAAGAGATCGAGCCCGCCCGGGTCCAGAGCGGAGACCGCGTCGCGCCCCTGCACGACGTGCAACGAGGCTCGTTTGCGCGACGATGCTTCGGTGATCCCGAGGTGGCCGTTCGGGAAGGTGATCGTGGCGAGCCCGATCTTTCCGGCGTTGATCGGCTTCTCTTGCCATCGGAGGCGTCCGGCGATCATCAGGTGGATGACGGCAAACAGCCCACCGCCAAACTCGAGGACGATGCGCTTTCCGAGACGCCCGATGCTCTCGACGGTACGGCCGGCCAAGGCGTCGACGGGAGGATCGAACGTTCTCAAGAAGAACGGCCGAAGAACCTTGACTTGCGACAAAGGCTGCCCTGTGATCCGCTTGGCGAGGCAGGATCGGTAGAGCTCGATGTCGGGCAGTTCGGGCATGGCTAGCGGTCGAGGACCTTGATCTCGATCTTCCGGAACTCGACCGGATGACTCTCCGACTGGAGCGAGATCGTCCCTCTCGAGATCAGCTTGTCGGTTCCCTTGATCAGGGCCTTGGCGTCGGGATCGTTCTCGTCGTACTGGACCTGCTCGTACGTGAGAACCTCCTTGCCGTCGATCCTGTGGATCACCTTGCCGGAGCCGTGGACCTCGACTTCGGCCTTCACCCACTGGTCCCCGCGATAGGTGGCCGACTTGGAGTCGGTGCAGTGTCGGGTGACGAGCTTGCCATCCATGACGATGTGCGTTCCCGGTGTGCACACGTTGCCCGTGGCGCGCTCACCGGTCTCAGGTCCGCCGAGGAGCTGGACCTCGCTGGAAACGGGAAAGTCCTGGTCGATCCGCATCGTCCCCGGATCCTGGCCATGGACCATGATCCCGCTGTTGCGCCATGCCCATCCGGGACCATCGGGCAGCTGGTCGCCGAGAAAACGGTACTCGAGACGCAGAATATAGCTCGAAAACGGTGCCTTGTAGAACAGGTGGCCGAAGCGATTGTCGAATTTGCCGCCGTAGCCGTCGTACGCGACTTTGATGACGCCGTTCTCGACCCGAAAGGTGTTCGCGAAGTTCTCACCGGCCTTGTAGCCCTTGATCTTGGGAATCCAACCGTCGAGGTCCTTTCCGTTGAAGAGGGAGATCCACTCCGATTTCGGCTGCGAACCGGCGGCCAGAGCGAGACTTGAAGCGGCGATGAGGGCGAGGGTCCGGACCATGCGCCGAGGTTACCGCGCCGGTACACTTCTTCTGATGGAGACCCGAATCGAGAAGGACAGCCTCGGCGATGTGCAGGTACCGAAGGAGGCCTATTGGGGCAGCCAAGCCGAGCGGACCCGCACGTTGTTTCAGATCAGCGGCTTGACCGAGCACCCGGCGATGATCGACGCGTACGTCCTCCTTAAGAAGGCCTGTACCCTCGCGAATACCGAGTTGGGTCTGCTCGACCGCGAAGTCGGCAACGCCATCGTCGCCGCGGCGAACGAGATTTTGTTGGGCAAGCTCCGGGACCAGTTTCCGGTCGACGTTTTCCACATGGGCGCGGGCACGAGCCTGAACATGAACGTCAACGAGGTCCTCGCGAACCGGGCCGAGGAACTCCTGGGCGGAACCAAGGGGACGTACACGAGGGTCAATCCGAACGACCACCCGAACTACGGGCAGTCGACGAACGACACCTTCCCGAGCGCGATGCGGATCATGGCGCGGATGATGTTGCGCGACCTGTTCGTCGCCGTCGACGGGCTAGAGGCGGCCTTGGCCGCCAAGGGGCGGGAGTTCGACGGGATTTTGAAGTCCGCCCGCACCCACCTCCAGGATGCGGTGCCGATCCGGCTCGGTCAGGAATTCACGGCCTATGCGGCCGCGATTGCGAAAAGCAAGAAGTGGCTTGAGCATGCGGCCTTTGAGCTCGAAGAGCTTGGGATCGGCGGCAGCGCGGCCGGAACCGGGCTGAACACCCATCCCAAGTACCGGTTCATGGTCGTCGAAACGCTCGCGGTGGAAACAGGCATTTCGTTCCGAGCGGCACCCGACTTGCGCGAGGCGATGCAGAGCAATCTGCCGATGGCGGCGCTCGCCGCAGGCCTGCGGATCTTCGCGCTCGAGCTCACGCGCATCTGTAATGACCTGCGGCTGCTTTGTTCGGGGCCGCTGACCGGCATCGCGGAGATCGTGCTCCCGCCCGTTCAGCCGGGCTCGTCGATCATGCCGGGCAAGGTCAACCCGTCGATGGCCGAGAACATGAACATCGTCCTGTTCCAGGTGCTCGGACAGTGCCAAGCGATCGACCTGGCCGTACAGGCCGGGCAACTGGAATTGAACGTGATGATGCCGGGGATGGCCTTCAGCGCCCAGTTCGCGATTCAGATTCTCACGAACGCCCTCGACACGTTCACGGTCAACTGCATCGCCGGCATCAAGGCAGACCCGGACGTGTGCCGCATGTATGCGGAGACGTCCCCGTCACTCGCGACGGCGCTGAACGTCCACATCGGCTACAAGCAGGCGGCGGAGGTCGTCAAAGAAGCCCTCGCGATGAAGCGGACGATCCCGGACGTCGTTCGGGCCAAGCAGCTCTTGGACGAGGAGACCCTTCTTGCTGCCCTCGACCCCGCGTTGCTGACCGAGCCCGGAATCCCGGGCAAGCACTAGCCGCGGCGGTCGGCGCGCGCCTCGCGATCGACCAGGCCAAAAGGCTCCTTCGCTTGCGAAAGCAGTCGGGGGGTCGGGTAAACCGGGCGTGAGCGATGGAGTACTGTCCAAAGTGTGGCGTCAAAACGCATTCCGAGGCGCGGTTCTGCCATGCCTGCGGGACGTCGCTCGAAGAGGCCCCCATCGTCGACCCGCTTCAGGTGGCCGTAGCCCCGGCGGATGCCGACCTCGTCGAGGCAGGTTTCAACGATCCGTATGTGGGCATGCCGACCGCCAAGGAGACGCCGCTTCCGTCCTCCGACGAGGACGACGAAGACGACGATGACGACGGGGACTCGTTCGTCGCCGAGGAGCCGAGTCCTCCGGCCGAGCCGACCCTCAAATCCGAACCAGAGAGCCCGGAATCGGTGGCCACGGTGGCAACCAACCCCATCCAGGATGCGCCGGTTGCCCCGCCGCCGAACGCTCCCCCGCCCGTAGCCCCACCGCCGAGCGCTCCACCTCCTGTGGCGTCGCCTCCGGCAGCACCACCGCAGGTCGCGCCGCCACCGATGGTCGGGGCGGCGGGATCGGTTGCCAAGGCTGCGTTCGTTCGCGCGCATCAGGGGATCAACCAGGTGCCGTTCGAGACCCTGACGGAAGCGATGGAGCTGACGAGCGCGCTCGCCCTCGATCCTGGGGCCACGGCGCGGTCCAAGATCGATCCTGAGGTGGCGCAGAACCTCAACATGAAACTCAAGGTTCAGTTCGACTCCCTGGTCGACAAATACGGAATGCCGGGGGTCACCGGCCAAGCCGTCCACTTCGTCAAGTCGTCCGGCCTCTCGTTCCTCAAAGGGGCGAAGCCGATGACGAAGTTCGACCAGAACCCCGAGTTGTGGATCGCGAACGTCAACCTCTTTCCGAAAGAAGCCGCGCTCTTCAACCAGTGCCTGGACGAGGCGGACAAGAAGCAAGGGCTCGAGGAGCGGGTTCTACGGACGTGCTCGTCGTGTCGCTTCCAGCGGATCATCAATCCCGATTACGAGAGCCTGCTGCAGAGAAAGCGGTTCGCGGACATGGCGATCAACTGGAAACGGAGCATCCTGCGTGTGGTGAGTCGGGCGAACGCCGATCCGTCGTTTGTCTGCATGCGCTGTCAGGGCCTCGAGTACAACGATCGGACGATCGTGCTGTGTCCTCAATGCGGGACACCCCAGAATCAGTTGCTGTTGGTGCACTGCACGCAGTGCGGTTGGGATTTCGTGCAACGCAAGCCGGGCAAGCGACCGGCACCGCCGGGAAAGTCCGGGCCGACACCCGCGCCTGGGGCGAACGTCCAAACGGCCAAGCCGCAAAAGATGGTTCAGGGCACGTGCTCGAACTGTGGGACCAAGATCCGCGTACCGTTGGATAAGATCCCCGAAGAGGGGCTGAAGGGCAAGTGCGGCAAATGCTCGCAGCCGATCACGTTCCGCAGGCCGAAGGCCTGAAGCAGGAACCCGCGTGGTCGGAGCCGAAAGAGTCCAAGAGTTTCCCATGAGTCAAGATCAGAGCCCATCGACTTCACGCCGTCAGTTTCTGAAGGCCACTGGCGGCGTTGCCGCCGCGACCGCGCTGAGCGGGTTTGGCTTTCCAGCCGTCCATACCGAGAGTAGCGGGACGATCAAGGTTGCCTTGGTCGGTTGCGGGGGGCGCGGCGGTGGGGCAGCCGTAAACGCCTTGTCGACGACGAGCGGACCGATTCAGCTCGTGGCGATGGCGGATGCCTTTGCGGATCGACTCAACGGCTGCTACAACAACTTGAAGCCGTCGATGGGTGCGAAGATGGACGTGCCCGAGGATCGCCGATTCGTCGGTTACGATGCCTACCGCAAGGCGATGGATTGCCTCTCGCCCGGCGACGTCGTGATTCTGACGACACCTCCCGCGTTTCGGTGGGTCCATTTCAAGCAGGCGATCGACAAGCGGCTGAACGTGTTCATGGAGAAGCCGGTGACGGTCGACGGGCCAACGAGCCGACGGATGCTGCTGCTCGCCGATGAGTCGATCAAAGCGAATCTGAAAGTCGGGGTCGGGTTGATGTCGCGACACGCGCGCAATCTCCAGGAGCTCGCAAAGCGGATCCGGAACGGCGAGCTTGGCGAGATCGTCCTCATGCGCGGCTACCGGATGCATGGCCCAGCCGGATACTCGGAGTCTCTGCCGAAGCCGGGCGACGTTTCGGACCTCGAATACCAAATTCGTCGGTTCCATAGTTTCCTCTGGGCGAGCGGTGGTTGCTTCAGCGACTTCTACATCCACATCATCGACCATCTGGCGTGGATGAAGAACGCTTGGCCGATCAGCGCGCAGGCGTCGGGTGGGCGACATTACCAAACCAATGGGGACGGAGTGCCGTTCGTCGATCAGAACCTCGACACCTATTCTGTGGAGTACACCTTTGGGGACGGAACCAAGTTCTACTTCGACGGCCGATGCCAAAACGGCACCCACGGCAAGTACTCCAGCTATGTTCATGGGACAAAGGGGGTCGCGGTCGCGTCGCGAGCGAACGACTGCGGCGGTCCTTCGGCGATCTATCGTGGGCACAACATGGACGATGGCAAGGTCCTGTGGCAGTCGACGGACTCAAGCAATCCCTACCAGAACGAGTGGGATGCGCTGATCGACGCGATTCGGAACGATCGGCCTTTCAACGAAGTCAAGCGCGGGGTGGATGCGAGCTTGGTCACGAGTATGGGACGAATGGCGGCGCACACGGGTCAGGTGATCACCTATCAGCAGATGCTGAACTGCGAACATGAGTTTGCTCCGTTCCTCGAGAGTCTGCCCGAGGATCCGCGAGCTCCCTTGACGCCAGGCTCCGACGGCCGCTATCCCGCACCCCAGCCTGGGATGAAGCCGAACCGCGAATACTGACCCCGCCCACCGGCCCAGAGGCCAATCCCTTGCCCCGGTGAGCAAGATCAGTCGCCAACCCAGTTGAGCAGATAGACGAGGAAGCCGGCCATCCCCAACAAGAAAAGTTGGATCGCGGCAAACAGGTACTGCCCCAACGCGAAATTGACCACAGTTCCCATCGCCGAGGTCAGGAGCGTCAGATAGCAGAGGTACTTGGCGATCGTCATCGCCAGGTCGTTGCGGAACAGCATGCCGATGCCGATCACCAATCGCGCACCTCCCAACCAGACGAAGTAGCCCGCGAGCGTGCTTTGGAGGCCGGCGTAGATGTCGAACGCCGCGACGAGGCACCAGATGATCGAGACAATAGTGAAGGCCACGTCCTGCCAGTTGTAGTCGGGTCCGACGTCGCGGCCCGCGAACGTCCCGACTTGACGAATCCTGAAGTTGCAGTGCGGGCAGATCGCGGCGAACTCCGCGATGAGGAGCTTGCACTGCGGGCAGTGGATCTGCTTCGGGCCGGCATGAACGGGCTTCGCCGGTGCCGCAACCGGATTGGATTGCACCTGGGCCTGCTTCAAGGCGATCGCGAACTCCTGGTCGGCTTCGACCTTGGCGATGACCGCTGCGGCATCGGCATTGCCTTTCACGCCGGGGTCAGCCTCCATGATCAACTTAATCGCCTTGGGCTTCTGGCGCGTATCGTAGAGAATCTGGAGGAGGGCGACGAACGCGGCCGGGTTCCGCTGATTCAGCTTATAGGCGCGATCGATGCACGTCTCCGCCGCGCGGTAATCGGTCGAGGCCAGCGCCTTGCCCTGCTCGAGGAGACTGTAGATCAGAGTCTGGCGACAACTGTGATGACTGGGGTTGAGCCCCATCGCGGCGTCAAGCTCGGAGATCGCCTCCGTCCAACGTTGGCCTGCGGCAAGTGCATAGCCGTGGGTGTACCGCGCTTCGGCATCGACCGGCTGAAGCTGGGCCGCTCGCTGGGCGGCTTCGATGCCTTCGTCGATTCGCTGGGTGCACACGAGTGAGAGGCCATAGAGCCGCCACGCCGTCGATGACCCGGGCTCGGCCTCGGTCAGGAGCCGATATGATTCGGCGGCCTTGTCGAAGAACTGCTGCTGGAAGAATTGGTCCCCTTGGGCGCGCAATTCTTGTGCGTTGATGACGCTCATTGTTTCCCCTCTGCCCTAACAATGCGCATGGGCATGATCAGATCATTGTAGTCCATGTCAACGCTATTGTCCAGTTCTTGTTGACACTTGGCGTATCCAGGGCCAGAAACACTCGTCTGCACCGAGGCGGTAGGGCGCGTCGATCCCTGCCAGGTAAAACGGGGCTATCCGATGGGCATCTTCTCGACATTGCTTTTGCTGGCTGCGATCGCGCCGGGCGAACTCCAGGCCTACGATGAGGTCCTGCCCGGCTCCGTGGTGCGTATACCGATGGTGCCGATGGCGGGGGGCACCGTGAAGATCAGGGGCGAATCCATCCCGATCAAGCCGTTCTATATCGCCAAGACGGAGACCGTCTGGGAGGCCTTCGACGTCTACGTGGCGAGCGGACCTCCGTCCAAGGCGTATGACCAGAGCCCGTTTGCTCCGGATGCGATCGCGCGCCCAAGCAAGAGTTACATTCTCCCCGACCTCGGCTGGGGCCACAACGGCTATCCGGCGATCAATCTCACCATCACGACCGTCGACATGTTCTGTCGATGGCTCTCGGCGGCGACGAACAAGAAGTACCGCTTGCCCACCGAGGCTGAATGGGAGTACGCCTGCCGCGCCGGGCTCGAGGCGGAGAAGAAGCTAACGGCAGCAGAAGCGGACAAGGTTGCGTGGTACCAGGCGAACAGCAAGGGCGTCACCCATCCGGTCGGCAAGAAGGCGGCAAACCCGTTCGGCCTTCACGACATGCTCGGCAACGCCGGGGAGTGGGCGCGGGATCCTGACGGCAAAGCGGTCCTGTGCGGGCCGACCTATCAGGACCCGCTCGACGCCCTGACCCCGACGAAGCGGCGACGCTACGACCCCAAATGGCAAGACACCGACCCTCAGGTACCTAAGAGTCGGTGGTGGTTGTCGGATGGCCCGTTCGTGGGCTTCCGGGTCGTCTGCGAGCCCTAGTTCACGCGGATGTCGTCCATCCCGACAAAGCCGGCGACCGGGCCGTTTCCGTAGATTTCGACTCGCCGGAACGCGATCGTGGAGTTGAAGCCCCACCAGACCCAGCCGCCGACCCCGATCGGACGATTGACCATGCCCACAACCGCCCCGAGGCTGTTCTTGAAGACGAACTTCATGCCGGTGACCGGGGACCCGGCCGGAACGCGAAAGTAGCCGCCGAAGGCGTTCCGGTTCGCACTCAGATTGACCGCGAGGTTGCAGGCGTTCCCATACAGGGCATTGGGGCCGGACCAGGCCGGCAGGGCGGGCATCCCGACGAGGAAGGCTCCGGCAGCCGGGAGTCGGACAGCGGTCGCGTAGCCGCCCATGATCGCTCCACCGGGGTAGGCACCGGGGGCGATCGCATCGAAGTTCTCGAGGCGCGGGCTAGCGAACGGAGCGATGGGGATCAGCGCGGCGTGGGCGCCGATGGCGGTGGCAAGGGATCCGAGGACGCAAAGCAATCGTGCATTTTTCATGGGTTTTCTCCTGATTTCTTCGGCTTTCGCCGTTTCTTGGGTGCCGGTGTTTCCGGCATGCCGGTAGAGTCGCCTGGGAAGGGCGATCGTTCAGGAGGTTAGGCCCAAGGACCTAGCTTAGGTACGCCGGTGGTTCTGTGACTTCATTGGGCAGCGGTTGTATGCGGCGTTTTCCACCGATTTTGCCCGTTTGGCCCCCAAGGGGGGATTTCCCTTGACAGGGGGGGGAGGGGGGGGTACAATCCCCCTCCGCGCCAACAGGTACCCCTATGCTAGGCAAAAAGGTAGAAGGCGCCTATCTTGGGCAGGTGTACATGTAGCAAATGATGCGGAGCGGAACCACAATCGGGAAGGGTCCATTCGGATTCGACAAGTTGTCGTTTCGATTCCGCAGCGAAGCTGCCTGGTCCCAGCTTCGTCGTAAGGTCGGGTTTCTCCCGTCGACTCTGTTCGGCGGCTCCGGCATGGTCACTAGGAGGGAAACTTGATTGTCCAACACGCTCCTGATCGTTAGCGCTGCCGTTTTCGCGGCCGTTGTCCCCTTCACTGGAGTCGCACGCACCCCTTGGTGGCGACGGTTCTTCGACAAGTTCAAGCGCGATGCCGCGGTCCTGCCCCCTGCCGTCACGAACGAGGCGGGCTGGACGCTGATCCACTGCGATGACCCCGATGCGTTTCGAGAGTGGCTCGGGCGGGACGAAGAGGGCTTGCCGTACAAAGACGGCGAAGAACCCTCTCTGGGCTCGCACCTGCTCGTGGAGCTGTACGGGTGCGACCAAGATGCGCTCAAGCTCGAGCGTTCGGTCGGCTGCGCGATGCGCGAGGCCGCCGACGCGAGTTTGGCGACGGTGGTGGCGGAGTCGTTTCACGAGTTCAAGCCGTACGGCGTCTCGGGTGCGGTGATCATCCAGGAATCGCACTACACCATCCATACATGGCCTGAGCACGGGTATGCCGCGGTCGATCTTTTCTACTGCGGCGGCACGGTTCACGTCCATAAGGCGGTCGACGTCTTGATCGAGCGCTTCAAGCCGACCAGGCTGAAGTTCCTCGTCGTGCGGCGCGGCATCCAGAGCGAAGTCGGTCGTTCGTGAGCGTCACCAGGCCCCCTCGCTTTCAAGCGAGGGGGCTTTTTTCGTCACCGCGCCACGGGTTGACAGTCGACCTTCCACGAAGCTATAATGATCGTTCGGCGCAGGGATCTGCGGATACCCGCCGCAATGACGCTTAGGAGGCGAATCGAGTCCACCCGACTTGGTCAGAGAAGTTTCGAACCGTTTCGAAGGCCCCTTAGCGTGAATTGCGAGAGGGGCTTTGTTGTGAACGGGCCGAAGCGTTAGATTTGAGGAACGAATGCCGACAGTCAATCAATTGGTTCGCAAGGGGCGACAGACCCCAAAGGTGAAATCGAAGTCGCCGGCGCTGAAGCAGAATCCGTTCAAGCGTGGCGTTTGCACGGTCGTCCGCACGATGACCCCGAAGAAGCCGAACTCGGCGATGCGCAAGGTCGCCCGCGTGCGGTTGACGAACGGCATCGAAGTCACGGCCTACATTCCGGGTGAGAAGCACAATTTGCAGGAGCACTCGGTCGTGCTCGTCCGAGGCGGTCGTGTGAAGGACCTGCCCGGCGTGCGCTACCACATTGTGCGCGGCACCCAGCAGACGGCGGGGACCGAAAATCGCAAGCAGGGCCGAAGCAAGTACGGAACGAAGCGGCCGAAAGCACCGAAGTAAACCAAGGAACCAAGCAAACCTATGCCGAGAAAAGGACCAGCCGAAAAGCGCACCGTGGCTCCCGACCCGATTTATGGCTCGGAGACGATTCAGCGCTTCATCAATCGCCTGATGCTCGATGGCAAGAAGGCGATCAGCGAGAAGATCTTCTACACCGCCCTGTCCATCGCCGAGGAGAAGACCGGCGCGGGCGGCCTCGAAGTGTTCGAGAAGGCGATGGCGAACGTCATGCCGGCCGTCGAAGTCCGGCCCCGACGCGTCGGCGGCCAGACGTACCAGGTGCCGATGGAGGTCCGACCGGGCCGACGCCGCACCCTGGCCTTTCGCTGGCTCATCGGCAACGCTCGCAAGCGATCGGGCAAGTCGATGATCGACAAGCTGTCCGCGGAGCTGGTTGACGCGTTCAACGGCACCGGCGCCAGCATCAAGAAGCGCGAAGACACCCACCGGATGGCGGAAGCGAACAAGGCTTTCAGCCACTACCGATTCTAGTCTGTAGACC
>ERZ761602.6155-NODE-6155-length-13632-cov-5.489799_pt1 | contig 13632 bp, 9 predicted proteins | sample MGYA00512165_ERZ761602 | MGnify/ENA primary metagenome ERZ761602 (study PRJEB28899, sample SAMN02445085) | bioreactor sludge metagenome | biome: EBPR sludge; isolation source: Thorneside wastewater treatment plant | place: Australia: Brisbane, Thorneside...
TGGCTCGCGCGCGCCACTGTGGATCCGCAACACCGCCGCCACCGGGCTCGAACCCGGCGGTGCGTTTCTCGACCGTCTGCTCGACGCCTCCTTTCTCACCGGCGGGCTGCTCTGCGACGGCGCGGGGGATTTCGTCAGCATCGAGACCGAGCCCGATCCCGCCCGGGCGACCCAGCTGGCCTACAACGTCCTCCAAGGCGCCGGCGCGCGCAGCTCCAAGACCGAGTTCGTCGCCTGCCCGAGCTGCGGCCGCACGCTCTTCGACCTGCAGACGACGACCCAGCGCATCCGCGCGCAGACCGGGCACCTCAAGGGCGTCAAGATCGCCATCATGGGCTGCATCGTGAACGGACCCGGCGAGATGGCCGACGCCGATTTCGGCTACGTCGGCGGCGCACCCGGCAAGATCAACCTCTACGTGGGCAAGACCTGCGTGCAGTACAACATCCCCGAGGCCGAGGCGGACTCCCGCCTGATCGCCCTCATCCGGGAGCACGGGCGGTGGGTGGAGCCTCCGCCCGTCACCCCCTGATCCGGGGATGTATTCGAAATTCTGCTGCCGTCACCTGTCCGTAACCCGGGCGCCCTCCGGCAGCCCGGCTTCCGAAGCCGCCCCGCGGCCGATGTAGCGCCGTCGCCGATACGTAATTCCCCCCCCCTGCTTCCCGCGCCTGAATTCGGGCGGTCAACGCAACGAAAAAACGGAAAAAGTTTCCCCCAAATCCGTGTTAACAACTTGTGGGAAAGTTCGCCTTGAAATGGTTTTTGCGTTCTCAGTTACTCCGCCCTCTTCAAGTTTCCGCTGCGCCTTCGCTTCGCTCTTTTCCATGTCGCCTGCCACCCACCCCGGCGACGCCTCGCTGTAACACTCCCAATAAACGTTCGCCGCCAAATATTTAGGATGCACCCACTCCTATCCCCTTTTTACGCCATGGCGGCGCTCCCTCCCTTTCGTTACTGCGTGCCGTCGCTTGCCAAGTCCCGCCGACATGTCGAAGGAGCCCAACCGGGCGCTATGTGAATAAATCCGCTTCCTTCCGCCTTACATGTCTTCCTCGATCCTCACGCCGAACCTCTGGGAGACGGTGAAGTGCGACTTCAAGTCGCTCTTTCCCGAAGATGTTTTTCAGATGTGGTTCGAACCGGTGGTATGCCTCGAGGCGACGGCCGACAGCATGACGCTCGGGGTCCCCAACGACTTCGCCGCGATCTGGATTCACGACAACTATCTCGACCTCATCACCCAGCGGCTGAGGCTCACCGCCGGCCGGATGGTCAATGTCACGCTGCGGAAGACCGAGGGTCCCGCGCGGGGCAATGGCACGGGTGTGCCGCATGCCACCCCGCGGCAGGGAAACGAAGCCTCCGCCCGCGCCCGGGTCATGGCGCCCCGCCGCGGCTCGCGGCTCGACGATCGCGGTCCGGCCGCCGGCTCGCTCAATCCGCGCAACACCTTCGAGACGTTCGTCGTCGGCTCCAACAACCAGATGGCGCACGCCGCCTCCCTGGCGGTGGCACAAGCGCCCGCCCAGGCGTACAATCCGCTTTTCCTCTACGGTGAGACCGGGCTCGGCAAGACCCACCTGATGCACGCCATCGGGCACACCATCATCCGGCACAACCCGGATGCGCGGGTCGCGTACCTCTCCACCGAGAAGTTCACCAACGAGTTCATCCAGGCGCTGCAGGAGAACAGCCTCACTCGCTTCCGCCAGCGCTACCGGCACGCCGACGTGCTGCTGCTCGATGACGTGCAGTTTCTTGCCGGCAAGGAGCGCATCCAGGAGGAGTTCTTCCACACCTTCAACGACCTGTTCGAATCGGGAAAACAGATCGTCCTCACCAGCGACCGCCGCGCCAGCGAGATCCAGAAGCTCGAATCGCGCCTCATCTCCCGTTTCGAGTGGGGACTGCCGGCCGACATCCAGGCCCCGGATCTCGAAACCCGCCTCGCCATCCTGCGCACCAAGGCGCAGTCCCTCAACTGCCAGTTGCCGGACCAGATCCTTAACTTTATCGCGCAGAACATCACGCGCAACATCCGCCGGCTCGAGGGAGCCCTGCTGAAGGTCTCGAGCTACTCGGCGCTGACGCAAAAGCCGCTCGACCTCCCCACCGCGGAGAAGCTGTTGCAGGACGTGCTGATGGAGCAGGCCCAGAACATCCTCACCATCGATACGATCCAGAAGCGCGTCTCCGATCATTTTCAGCTTCGCCTCAGCGACATGACCAGCCGTCGCCGGCCCAATAACATCGCCATCCCCCGTCAGATCGCGATGTACCTCGCCCGCACGCTCACCAAGCACTCGCTGCAGGAGATCGGCGAAGCCTTTGGCGGGCGCGATCACGGCACCGTCATCCACGCCTGCCGCGCCGTCGACAACATGATCGAGCAGGACGCCACCACCCGCGGCAGCGTGGAGTTCCTGAAGACGCAGCTCTCGAAGTGAGGCGGGCGAGGCGGCCGCGGGCTGCCGGGGAGAGGGAGCGGGCAGGCTTCCGGGGGTGGCCCCCGGCGCGGAGGAGGACCGTCGCGGGTCGCCCCTCGACTTGAGACTTTTCTCCTTCTACGTCACCTTCCACTCCTTGTCTCCCATGTCCCTCACCTCCGAGCAGAAAGCCGCGGTCGCTTCCTGGGTCGCCGCCGGCGACAACCTGTCCACGGTCCAGAAGAAGCTCACGGAGCTCTTCAAGCTGTCGCTCACCTACCGCGACGTGCGATTCCTGGTGGACGATCTCGACCTCCAGTTGAAGGACGCCGCGCCCAAGACCGACACGAGCGACGTCACCAAGGCGGCACCGCCCCCTCCCCCACCCGCTGCGGGTCAGCCCGGCGCGCGGCCGGCCCCGGCAACGGAAGCGGAGCTGGAGGAAGACGATTTGCCCGGCGCGCCCGAGGGTGCGATGGGTGACGAAGGGGAGAACGGCGACGGCGCTTTCCCCGACGAAGCCGATGCCCCCGCCAGCGTGAGCGTGGAGGTCGACAATGTCACCCTGATCCCCGGCGCCCTCGCCAGCGGCAGCGTGACCTTCAGCGATGGCGTCACCGGCAAGTGGATCGTCGACCAGTATGGCCGGCCGGGCTTCACCGAGGTGAGCCAGCCCGGCTACCGCCCGAAACCGGGCGATGCCCAGTCGTTCATGCAGCAGCTCAGCCGGGCGCTGCAGCAGCGCGGATTCTGAGCCAACGACGTGCCAGGTGGAGCCGCCTGTCCCCAGGCGGCTGACGCTTGATGGACCGGTCCACAGCGGTTTGAAGACAAGCCGCTCAACCCTCGGCTGACGCGGGCTGCATCCTGACCATCCCCTTCATCCTGTCTCTCAACCTCATTCGCGCGCTCAAGCTCCGTCCCGAGCGCGTTTTTTCTTGGGCAGGATGAACAGGATCGCTGGTGGAGCCGCCTGTCCCCAGGCGGCTGACCTTCGGCAGCTCCGCCCGCTGCGGCCCGAGGACAAGCCGATGTCCCTTCCCGCGGGGCTTCTTCAGCGGTGACCTGAAGGCCCACTCCGTGGGCTCCGCCTCAGCTCCCGAGCAGCGCGAGCAGCCCGGCTTCGTCGAGGACGGGCACGTTCAAGGTCCGCGCCTTCTCCAGCTTCGAACCGGCTTCCTCGCCGGCCACCACGTAGTGGGTCTTCTTGCTGACGCTCCCGCTCACTTTCCCGCCGGCCGCCTCGATCCGGGCGGTCGCCTCCTCGCGGGAAAGGGTCGGCAGCGTTCCGGTGAGGACGAAGGTCTTGCCGGACAGCGCACGGCCGCCCGCGGCGGGCGGCGCAGGCTCCAGCCCGGCCGCCTGCAGGTCGGCCAGCAGCGCACGGTTCGCCGGATCGGCAAACCACGCTCCCACGGCCCCCGCCGTCTTCTCGCCGAATCCTTCCACGCGCACCAGGTCCGCCTCGGAGGCCGCAGCCAGCGCCTCCAGCGAGCGGAATGTCCGCGCGAGGTCCTTCGCCGCGGCGGCGCCAACCTGGGGAATGCCGAGACCGTACACCACCCGCCAGAGGTCCGCCTTCCGGCTCGCGGCAATGCCCGCGATGAGGTTCGCGGCCCAGACCTCACCGGATTTCTTCAACGGCAGCAGGTCCTCCACCTTCAACCGGTAGATGTCGGCCATCGTGCGGATCAGCCCGCGCTCCAGCAGCAAAGCCACCATCTCCTCGCCCAGCCCCTCGATGTCCACGCCGCCCTTCGACGCAAAGTGCTCGATGCGGCGGCGGATCTTCTCCGGGCACTGCGGATTCGGACACCGCCACACCACCTCGCCCTCCCCGCGCGCCGCTTCGGTCTGACAAACGGGGCAATGCCGGGGAAACGCATACGGCGCACTGCCCGCGGGACGCTTCTCGAGCAGCACCGCGACGACGGCGGGAATGATCTCGCCGGCCTTCTCCACCAGCACCGCGTCGCCGACCCGCACGTCCTTCCGCGCGATCTCGTCGGCATTGTGCAGCGTGGCCCGCTTCACCGTGGTGCCGGCGAGAAACACCGGCTCGAGCTCGGCGACCGGCGTCAGCGCCCCCGTGCGCCCGACCTGGATCGTGATGTCGCGCACGCGCGTCTCGGCGCGATCGGGCGCGAACTTGTAGGCGCAGGCCCACCGCGGCGAGAGCTTGCGCGCCGCCTCGACCCGGCCGTCCGCCGACATGCCCCGGTATCCGATCTTCGGATGCCGCTGCTGCGCGAAGGCATCGAGCTTCACCACGGCGCCGTCCGTGCCGTAGGGAAACCCGCGCCGCACCCGGTCCAGCTCGCCGATCGCGGCCCAGACCGCGTCGATCCCGCGCACGCTCCAGAACCTCTCCACCACCGGCAGGCCCCAGGCCTCGAGCTGACGCCGGTACGCCGTCTGCGCGTCAACGACCTCGGGTTCGCACCAACCCAGCCCGTAGCAGACGATCTCCAGCCGTCGCTCCGCCACGAACCGCGCGTCGAGCGCCTTCAGCGTGCCGGCCGCGAGGTTGCGCGGATTCGCGTACGGCGGCTCTCCCGCCTCCTCCTGCTGCTGGTTGATCCGGCGAAACTCCTCCTCGCGCAGGTAGATCTCCCCGCGGATCTCGATGATCGCCGGCACCGGCGTTCCTTTCAGCGCGTGGGGCAGGCCGCGGATCGTGCGGACGTTGGCCGTGACGTCGTCGCCCTCCTCGCCATCACCGCGCGTCACCGCCCGGACGAGCCGGCCTTGCTCGTAGGTGAGGCTCACGGCCACGCCGTCCACCTTGGGCTCGACCGTGTAGGCGAGCTGCTCGTCCCCGAGCACTTTCGCCAGCCGGGCATGAAACTCCCGCAGCTCGGCCTCATCGTAGGTGTTGTCGAGCGTCGTCATCGCCTGCCGGTGTTTCGCGCGGGCGAAACCCTCCGTGCGGTCGTCGCCGACGCGCTGCGTCGGCGTCTCGCCCCCCGCCGCCCGCGCCGCTTCCGGAAACAGACGCTCGAGGTCGGAGAGCTCCTCCTTCAACCGGTCGTAGTCGTAGTCGGCGATCTCCGGCTGCGCCCGACGATAATAGAGCTCGTCGTGGCGCGCGACGGTGGCGCGCAGCTCGGCAATGCGTCGTTGGGCCTCGGCGGGGGACATCGGCCGCAGTGTTGCGGTGAACCCGTTCCAGTCCAGCCCGCGCCGCGCGAAGCGGCGGAGAAAGGCGTCGTCCGCCCGGAGGCTTCACGCGGGTGCGTCGTGCGCGCGGCTGGAGCCCGTCGCCGGAAAAGTTTTTGCCGGGAATGCTCCGCCCGGACTCGACAGGGCCGCGCGTCGCACAATCGTCGCACCCGCGCACCGTTCCCGCCGGCGCGATGCACCCTCCCATGGACGGAATCGGCCTCATTCAAGACCTCGCCATCGTGCTGCTCGCCGCCGGCATCACCGGGACGCTCTGCCGGCGGCTCGGGTTGTCCGTGATCGTTGGATACCTGGTCGCCGGCACGATCATCGGGCCGTACACGCCGCCGTTCTCGTTCGTCCAGGACGTGGGCCGGATCCAAACGCTGTCGCAGGTGGGGCTGGTGTTTCTCATGTTCGCGATCGGGCTGGGCCTGAGCCTGAGCAAGCTTGGCCGGATGGGCGGCGGGACGCTGGCGGCGACGGCGCTCGGCGCCTTTTTCATGCTGCTGCTGACCCGCGCCCTGGGCATGGCGGTCGGATGGACGCCGTCGCAGGCCCTGTTCCTCGCGGCGATGTTCATGGTGTCGTCGTCGGCCGTGATCGCGAAGATCATCCAGGAGCAAAACCTCGGGCATGACCGCGCCGGGCAGCTCGCGCTCGGCGTCACGGTGCTCGAGGATATCGTGGCGGTGATCATGCTGACGATCCTGGGCGCGCAGGCCCAGGGCGGCGGTGGGGAAAAGGTCAGCACCGTGCTCACGACCATGACCGCGTTCGTGGTCCTGCTGGTTGGCGCCGGGCTGCTGATGGTGCCGCGCCTGATGCGCCGGCTCGAGGCCCGCGCCGATCCCGAGCTGCAGACGATCATCGTCGCCGGGTTGCTCTTCCTGCTCGCGCTGATCGCGGTGAAGGCCGGCTATTCGCTCGCGCTCGGAGCGTTCCTGCTCGGGGCCATCGTGGCCGAGATCCCGCAGAAGGGTGCGGTGGAGCGCGCCTTCACCGGCATGCGGGACCTGTTCAGCAGCGTGTTCTTCGTCTCGATCGGGATGATGATCGACCTGAAGCTCGTGCTGCCCGTCTGGCCGATGATCCTCGGGCTCATGGTCTTCGTGGTCGTCGGGCGTTCGCTCGCGCTGGGCCTGGCCCTCATCCTCTGCGGCATGCGGCCGCGGGAGGCGCGCCGGGCCGGACTGCTGCTCACGCCGCTGGGGGAATTCACGTTCATCATCGCCCAGCTCGGCGTCGGCGCCGCGATCCTGCCGGCGAGCTATTATCCCATGGCGGTCGGGGTCTCGATCCTCACGGTGCTCGTCGTCCCCCTCGTCAACCGTTACGCCGGGCCGATCCTGACGCTGGCGGAGCGGATCGAGCCGCGCTGGATCACGCGGACGCTCGATGCCTACCACGGCTGGATCGGGCACGTGCAGTCGCAGCCCACGCGCTCGCTGGCCTGGAAGCTCACCCGTGGCAGGCTGCTCCAGACCGGCGTGGAGCTGCTGTTCGCCACCGGCGTGATGCTGTTCGCGCCGCCGCTGCTGGTGCGGCTGCAGGAGAACGCCGCCACTTTCGGGCTCGAGGCGCAGACGCTCGGCTGGATTTTCTGGAGCGTCATCGGCGTGATCGTGCTCGTGCCGGTCGTGGCCGTCTGGCGCAACCTCGCCGCGATCGCGATGATCGTGGGCGAGAGCGTCGGCAGCGACACCCGGCTCTCCGCCGGCGTGGTGCGCAACACCCTGCAGGGCCTCGTCGCGATCGGCCTCGGCATCTGGTTCTATGCCCTCGTGCCGCTCAATCATCTCGGCATCTGGGGCTGGGTGGTCATCGGCGGAGCCGCCACCGTCGTCGTGGCGGTCTTTTCCCACAAGCTGATCTATTGGCACAGCCAGTGGCAGTCGACCGTCCGGGACGTGCTCGCCGAGGATCCCCGGGCCGCGACGGAGGCCGCCGCCGCCGCGGCGAAGGGCAAGCGGCTGCATGACCTCGAGCAGTGGCAGCTTCATCTCAGCGAAGTCGTGGTGCCCGACGCCGCGGCCTTCGGCGGGCAGACGCTTGCGCAGCTGTCGATCCCCGCCACGTTCGGTTGCGCGGTGCTGGAGCTCGAACGCAACGGGCATGTCATCACGGCGATCCGGCCGGACTTGCGCGTCTATCCCGGCGACAAGCTGCTGCTGCTCGGCACCACGGATCAACTGGCCCGCGCGCGCGAGTTTCTGCTGCGTTCCCAGCCCGCGGGCGACGAAGCGGCCGAGTTTCAAGGTTCCGTGCTCGAGACGTTCCTGATTCCCACCGGGCCGCATGCCGGCCGGTCGCTGGCGGAACTGAAGCTGGCCCAGATCACCGGCACGCGCGTGGTCGGCATCGACCGGCAGGGCCACAAGATCATCGCCCCCTCGGGAGCGGAATGCCTCGAACCCGGCGACAACGTGCTCGTCGCCGGCACGCTCTCCGAAATCAGGGCTTTCCGCCGCTGGCTGGCGGGCGGCGGGCTGTCGTCGTGACCGGCCGGCAATCAGCCGGACCCTGCCGCGGGCCTTGAAATCAACTCTGAAGAGGGCCGTCCTGAAAGGAGGAGCGGCTTGTCCTCAAGCCGCTGTGAATCGGTCCGTCTAACGTCAGCCGCCTGGGGACAGGCGGCTCCACCCTGCTGCTTCGTTCCGCAGCGGATGACTGGATGGGTTCATGCCGGGCTCGCGGCTCCGCCGAGAATCTTCTGTATCCGCGGAAGCCTCCTACTATCCGTCCCGCGGCACGGTTGCCATTTGCCGCCGGGCTCCGGCCGGCATCGAATGGCACCATGAGCTCCGCGTCCACGCCTTCGCCGGCCGCCCGCGCGCGCGTCCTCGCCCACCGCCCCCTGGTGCGCTCGTTGCAGCGCGCGTACTCCGCGGAACGGGCCGCCTCGCTCGCCTACATCGGGCATGCCGCTTCGCTGCGCGACCCGGCGGCCAAGGCGCGGATCAAGGCGATCGAGCAGGACGAATGGGATCACCGCCGCCATGTGCTCGGCATCCTGCAGCACTACGGCATCCCGGTCTCGCGGCGGTTCGAGATCCAATACTACTGGATCGGCCAGGTCATCGCCGCGAGCTGTCACGTCATCGGCTGGTTCATGCCCTACTTTTTCGCGGGCAAGCTCGAGAGCGGCAACGTGTGCGAATACTTCGTGATGATGCGGCACTTTCGGTCGCTCGGCATCCGGGAGCACGACGCCGTCCTGTACGAGATGGGCATGAAGGAGAAGGAGCACGAAATCTACTTCCTCGCGCAGGTGGAGCAGAGCCGGCTGCTGCCGTGGTTCGAGAAAGTGTTCGCCTGGGGCCGCGCCCGGAGCCGCAACGACGTCGACCTCGAACGGAAGTACGCGCTCGAGGACGGCCCGCTCTACTGCCCGCGGCAGGGCGGCGGGTCCGCCCGATAGACGTCGCTCCGCCCCTCACCCGCGCCGGCAAGCCATTCCCGGCCCTACGTCGCACGCGGCGCGCTCCCGGCCTCGCGCAGCAGCACCGCCAGGTCGAGCGCCGCCGTCCCCATCGCCAGGGTTCCATCGGCGGCCCGCGGCCACTGCGCCTCAGGCCGGTCCCAGTACAGTTCCACGCCATTGCCGTCGGGATCGCGCAGGTAGAGCGCCTCGCTCACCCCGTGGTCGGCCGCACCTTCCAGGCGCACGTCGTGCTCCATCAACCGGCGCAACGCATCGGCGAGCGCCGCGCGGGTCGGATACAGGATCGCCACGTGATAGAGCCCGGTCGTGCCGGGTGGAGGCGGCGACCCGCCGCGGCTTTCCCACGTGTTCAGCCCGAGGTGATGGTGGTAACCGCCCGCGGAAACGAACACGGCCTGTCGACCGTAACGCTGCGTGATCTCGAACCCCAGGACGCCGACGTAGAACGCCAGCGCGCGTTCGAGGTCGGCGACTTTGAGGTGCACATGGCCGATGCGGACCCCGGCATCGATCGGCCGGGCGGGAGCTGGAACGTTCATGCCGTCACGATGATCGCGACGGCCCCCGAAGCCAATCCGGAGCACGTCACGATTTCTCGCCGAGCCATTCGAGGTTGAACCGCGCCAGGCGGATGTCGCTGCGGGCCTCGTAGAGGCAGAGCACGGTACCGTCGGGCAGGACGGCGAGATCGGAGTACGCGGACGGCGCCGCATCGAGCGTCCGGTTGACCGGCCAGGTGCGGCCATCGTCGCGGCTGAGCTTGATCGAGAGATTCTGTCGCGCGCTCTTGCCACCGGGGGTGTCCGGCAGCGTGTGCGGGTTGGAGAACAACAGCAGCCCGGGGCGGGCCGGATGCGCCAGGATGCTGGCCATGCAGCGCGGCTCCCACAGTTGGTCGTGAAAGAAGGGAGTTTCCCAGCGGGTGGCACCGTCGGGTCCGATCGTGACGATCTTGCGGTTCTGCTTCGCCAGGCTGCGGGTCACCAGCATCACGCGACCGTCGGAGAGTTCCGTGAGCATCGTCTCGTTGGGGCTGGTGAATTCACCGGCATTGGGCACGGCGACCTCGCCCGCCTGCCAGGTCCGCCCCCGGTCGTCGCTGTAGATCGTACCGGCAGCGGCCGGGCCGTGGTCGCCGACCCCGCCGTACGCGAGCCAGATCGGTACGACCAGCCGGCCGGAACGAAGCTGGATGCCATGCCCCGGACCGGTGGCGATGACCTTCCAATCGTAGCGGCGGCGGAACGGCTCGAACGTCGCCGTGATCTCGACGGGGGCGCTCCACGTGACGCCGTCGTCGGTGCTCTGAAGGGCGAAGCAGCGCGCGTAATTCACGCAGTACAGAAACGTGATCGCACCCGTCGTGCGCTCCACGATGGCGACGGGGTTGTTGACCGTCTGCTCGCGCTCGCCGCCGGTTTTCTTGCGCGGATTGCCCTCGAGCCGCGGACCGCGGTGCGCGATCTGACGGGGTGCGTCCCAGGTGCGCCCACCGTCGACGGAACGTCGCAGGTGGACCTCGATCTCGCCCCAGTCGGAGCTGTTGTTTTTCCGTGCCTCGCAGTACGCGAGGATCGTGCCGCGGGGCGTCACGACGACGCCGGGAATGCGGTGGCGCGCGATGCCGTTGGACGGGGACGGAAAGACCTCGCTGAACTCGAGCAGGGGCGCGGCGCCGGCAGGCAAGGCAAGTGCGAGCAGGAGACCGGCAAGGTGCAGGGGGTGCATGGGCGGGGAAACGTGAGCCGCGAGCCGGCATGAACCGGGACAAGGCCGCTCCACGAGAGCAGCGCGCCCGCCCCCCTCAACCGCAAACGCGTGGTTCCCTCCTGCGACCAGCGTTCGACCCGCGCCCCGGGCCCGGAAACGAAAAATGCGCACCGCGAAATCACGATGCGCATCGGGGAAAATGGTCGGGCTGGTGAGATTCGAACTCAGCTAGGGCCTTTCCCAACCGCTGGCGACTCCAAGGAGAAAGGGAGCGTCGCCCGTGAGACACACACAAATTCGCACACACGCACACACACACGCCGCGCGCCGTGGCAGGAGGACGGAGATCCGCACGCCGGACGCAGCGCCCGCGTCGGCCGGACGCGCGCTCGAAAACCCCGACGGCGGCGAGCGCCCGGCACGCGCGTTGCGTGTCCTGCGTGCGCTGCGCGCTGCGCGTGCCAGGTGCGCCAGCGAGTCGAGGGGCCCCCTGACAGGTGAAGCGCGGCTGACGGGCAGCGACGGCGCGCCGTTAGGCGGCTCGGAGCGCGGCGGGGCGCGCGGCGTGACATCCGCTGCGACGCCCCCGAGCGAGTCGGGGACGGAGGTCCGAGGGGTAGCCCAACCCGCCCCGTTCCCAGCGGATCGGCCCTTCGGGACGTCGGCAGGCGGTCAACGCCCGCGCGCGGATGGCGCCGGACGGATGTCCGAATACGGGTTTGGGCCGCGCGGGCGGCGAGGTGGGCAGTGCGCGCGGAGCGCGCAGTGCCCCCGAGGCCGCCCTTTAGTCATTGTGCCATATCTCAAAAATGCACCCCCGCGCGAGACACTGAGTCGCGACGATGCGCAGCAGGTCGTTTCACCTTGCCAAGCGACCGATCACACTTTTTCTCGCCGGCCAACACCGGTTGTCGCCGGTCCATTAGTCGCAGAATCTTCTTTCCTTAATCCCCCCGAGGGAGCGGGACGCTCAAACGAGCGGTGGAAAGATGGAGGACGTGGTGGATGTGAGAAAGACGCGATACGAGCGGGCACCCTGCGGTGCCCGGTGACGTGTCGTAACTTCGAACCATCATGTACCTTCACCTTGAACTCAGAGTCTCCGGAGCTGCCTCAGCTCCTCACCGTCAACGAAGTGGGTCAGCGTCTCGGCCTCTGCCGCCGCAGCGTTGAACGCCTGATCGCCAGCCAGCAACTTCGCGCCTGCAAGATCGGGCGCGCCACCCGCATCGCCGTCGCCGAACTCGTCCGGTTCGTCAACGGCCTCCACCAAGGCCCGACCACAACGGGAGGTGCGTCGTGATCTGCTTCGTTTTCCGGCCCAGCCGGCGGATCAACGGCAAGGTTCATCGCGTTGCCAACTACTCGGGCAAGCTCCGGATGGCATGGGAATCGGGCTGTCCGCAGGTCATCGCCCTGCACACTCCGGACAAGAGGGAGGCCGTCCGGCTCCTCGACGCGATTCGGATCGAGCGCGAAAAGGAACACGCCGGCCTCCTTCCCCCTCGCGCAGCGCGGGAGGCCGCGAAACAGCCCTTGGCGGCCCTGCACGAGGCCTATCTGACCGGACTCCGCAGCACCGGCGTGTCGCCCGGGACGCTCGACAAGTACGCGAGCAACTTCCGGACGCTGGTAGCCGGAACGGGCTGGCGTTCGCTGGCGTGCGTTTCGGTGCGGTCCTTCAACGACTGGCGCGCCCGCAGCGACCTGGCTCCGAAGACGCTCAACGACGTGCTCAAGAACGCCTGCGGCTTCTTCCGCACGCTCGTCGCCCAGCGCGTGCTCCCGGAAGACCCGCTCGCGTCCGTGCGCCGGGTCGATACCCGGCTTGTGGAGCGGTTCCGGCGCGCCTTGGATGAGGACGAGCAACGCCGGCTGCTCGCCGTGGCCCCGCCCTTTCGCGCCGTGATCTACCTGCTGGTGCTCGTGACGGGCATCCGACGGAAGGAGCTCAACGAGCTCAAGGTGGGGGATTTCGTCTTCGACACCCCCGCCCCGTTCGTCCTGCTGCCCGCGTCGATCACGAAGAACAAGAAGCCAGCGCACATGCGGCTCCGTCCGCACGTCGTCGCCGCGGTGAAGTCGATCCTCCCCGACAGGCCTTTGCCGTCGGAGTGGGTCTTTCACAACCGGGTGCCGCGAATCTCCACGATCCGGCGCGACCTGGCGAAAGCCCGCATCGCTTTCGAGAACGAGCGCGGCCGGATCGACCTGCACGCCCTGCGCGTGACGTTCTGCACGAACCTGCTCAACGCCGGCGCCCACCCGCGCGTCGTCCAAGAGCTGATGCGCCACAGCGACATCAAGCTCACGATGAAGGTCTACACCGACCCGTCGCAGCTGCCGTTGGCGGCAGCGCTCGACACCTTGCCTATTCTGCACGTCGCCCCATCCGATGCAGACTCGGGAAGACCAAGCGCTCGCGCAACCGGGTAAAAGGCCAAAGGGAGCCGAACGGCGAGCGGCGCGAGCCGTTCGGCATTTGTCCTTTAATTGACAACGTTTGTGCCGAAGGCATTTATGCAGTCTGTATTCCGTGGCTGATCCCGAATCTCCAGCACAGTCGGCAACAAAGACACTCGTCTCCGATGCTCTCCACGGAACCTCAAAAACGAACGCAGACTCAATTCTGCGAGACGGATTTAGGGTGGGACGCCGAGGGTTTCTAGGTGAAGGCGTTTATTTTGCTCACGGGAACGATGCTGCAAAATACGCGAGAGATCACGCGGAAGGCCAAGTCAGGAAAGGCGAACTCGACAGGCCTCTCGCAATACTCTCTGCAACCTTGGAATTGGGTCACTGCATCGACCTCGAAAACCCAGACCATCTCTCTACTGTGTCCCAGATCATCGATATGCTCCGGGCGAAAACCAAGAAGGATTACAC
>ERZ761602.6156-NODE-6156-length-13631-cov-15.000663_pt1 | contig 13631 bp, 12 predicted proteins | sample MGYA00512165_ERZ761602 | MGnify/ENA primary metagenome ERZ761602 (study PRJEB28899, sample SAMN02445085) | bioreactor sludge metagenome | biome: EBPR sludge; isolation source: Thorneside wastewater treatment plant | place: Australia: Brisbane, Thorneside...
GAATAACATTGGTCAAAATTTTATATGAAAACACCTTTGAAGACTATAAGTATAAAAGGCTATAAATCAATTCGTGAATTGGATAATTTTCCACTCACATCCCTTAATATTTTAATTGGAGCAAATGGCTCAGGGAAAACTAATTTTATTTCTGCATTTAAACTTATTAATCAAATTGTAGAAGAAAATTTACAGGTATTTATTAGCCAGCAAGGTGGGGCGGATAACCTACTTTATTTTGGTCGCAAAACCACAGAATCACTTCAGATTGACTTAGAGTTCGGGAATAATGGCTATAGTTGCAATTTGTTATCTGCAACAGGAGATACTCTTATTTTCGAATCAGAAGGTATCTCTTTTCACGATAAATCCAGATTTCCGCAACCATATTATGAAGGATTAGGAGGTGGACATCGGGAAACACGATTATTAGAAATTTCTCGTGGGATTCAGCATATGACGATAGCAGACCATGTTTTGCACGCGTTACAAAGTTGGCGTGTTTATCACTTCCATGATACTAGTGCAGGGGCAAAGGTTAAACAAAGCGGAAATCTAAACGATAACAGTGTTCTAAGGTCAGATGCTGCTAACCTTGCAGCTTTCCTATATTTGTTACGGGAGACAAAAGAGCCTTTTTACAGGAAGATTATTTCAACAATCCGTTTAGTAGCACCATTTTTTGACGATTTTAATTTACGTCCTAATCCATTAAATCCAGAAACCATTCAATTAGAATGGCGTGAGATTGGGTCTGATGCTTACTTTAACGCTAATGTACTATCTGATGGTACTCTGAGATTTATGTGTTTAGCCACGTTATTATTACAGCCTGAATTGCCTTCAACTATATTAATTGATGAACCCGAATTGGGATTGCATCCTTATGCAATCACAGTTTTAGCCTCTTTATTAAGAAGCGCTGCAAAAGAAACACAGGTTATTGTTTCTACACAGTCTGTACCGCTAGTTAATCAATTTAGCCCAGAAGACATTGTTGTAGTGGATAGATTAAATCAACAATCTACTTTTAGAAGACTCAACGAAAACGAACTCGAGGATTGGATTGAAGATTATGGATTAGGGGATCTTTGGGAAAAGAATGTAATTGGCGGAAGACCAAGATGAATTATGTTTTGGTTTCGGTAGAGGGGCAAACAGAAGAGACCTTTGTTCAAGATGTGCTTCGTAAACATCTATGGAATTACAATGTAGATCTATCACCAGTAGTTATTAGTACAAGCCGTGCAAAAAGAGGAACCAAAAATAAAGGGGGACTCCGAGATTATTTTAAAGCACGGAGAGAAATTGAAATTCTTTTGCGCAACACAAATGCAGTTGCAGTAACTACACTTTATGATTTATATGGTTTACCTACAAATTTTCCCGGACTAAATACTTTCCCAGCAGGGGGTAGTGGCACCAGTAAAGCAAAACATCTTGAAAAAGCATTTCAAGACGATATAGGATCTTCTCGTTTCTATCCACACTTACAAGTTCATGAGTTCGAATCATTTTTATTTGTAGAACCAAGTCGAACGGCTGCACTTTTCCCAGAAAACGATCTTACAAAAGAAATACAAAAAATTCGGGAAAAATTCCACACGCCAGAGGATATTAATGATAATCCTCATACTGCTCCTTCAAAGCGAATACTTGAGCTATACCCAAACTATGATAAACCATTGTATGGCACTCTTGCTGTTTTAGAAGTTGGGCTAGATTTGATTCGAGCAGAATGTCCACATTTTAATTCTTGGCTAACTTGGCTAGAAGGATTAGGATAAAAAGAGGTCTCGGATGGAATACCAACGAGGCTGTTTTTGTTTTGACCTCTCCCCAACCCCTCTCCAAATGGAGAGGGGCTTTTGTTGCGTGATGATATAGCTTCTCCCCTTTAGGGGAGACGGGAGAGGGGTCGAAAATAAAATTTCTAAATATCTTTGCAAACACTTCTAAATGTTTTTTCCAACACTTCTAAATGTCTTCCCAAACACTTCTAAATGTTTTTCCCAACACTTCTAAATGTCTTCCCAAACACTTCTAGATGTTTTTGCAAAAATGTACTGTCATCTTTGGAAAGATGTACTGTCATTTCTAGGAAACATGCCGATTTAAGCCAAGAGGCTGAAATCCCTTCTTTAGGAGGGCTAAGATAGCAAGAGGGAATGCTATAATTTTCAAAAGGTCAAACCATGAATTACATCAACTTCGGAAGAACAGGAGTCAAAGTCAGCCAATTGTGTTTGGGATGTATGAATTTCGGCGGCAGGCAAAATGAATCGGAATCAATCCGCATCATTCATCAAGCCCTAGATGCGGGAATTAATTATCTCGACACAGCCAACGTCTATGGGCATGAGCCGCTTGAATTTGAAATTGGACGCGGCAGAAGCGAGCAAATCATTGGTAAAGCGTTAAAAGAAAAACGCGAAAATATTTTTCTAGCCACCAAAGTCCATTACGAAATGGGAAGCGACGTCAATGCTCAGGGAAATTCGCGCAGGCATATCATCGAGCAATGTGAAGCGTCGCTCAAAAGATTAGATACTGACTATATTGATTTATATCAACTGCACGGCACAAGCAATGATATTCCCATTGACGAAAGTTTACGCGCTTTAGATGATTTGATTCGTGCAGGCAAAGTCCGCTACATTGGCACAAGCGGATTCGCCGCTTGGGAATTAATCGAAGCCCTTTGGGTTTCGGATAAAAATAACTTAAATAGATTTGTCAGCGAGCAAGCGCCTTATAACTTATTAGACAGACGCATCGAACGTGAATTGATACCTGCTCTGCAAACCTACGACATGGCACTTGTCCCGTGGGCGCCAAGTGCAGGCGGATTCTTCTCTGAAAAATATAAGCAAAGCGACAAAGCACCTGAGGGTTCAAGATACGAAGCCTTTTGGCGCGGCTTTTACAGAGAGAGTTTTAATCAAAAAGAAAATGTATTCAATGTTCAAAAAGTTGTGCTTGAAATAGCAAAGGAAAAAAATGTTTCAGGTTATGCGCTTGCTTTGGCGTGGTGTCTGAATCAAACAGGTGTAACCAGCCCCATTATTGGTCCGCGCACTTCAGAACAACTTACTGATTCTCTGACAGCATTGCAAATTAATTTAACAGAAGAAGATAATAATCGTCTCAATCAAGTTGCCCCACCCGAATCAGTCACAGTCCCATACATTGATTACAAAGGCAAACATCTTTTCCGCCCGTGAATCAATCACATAAAATAAATTATCAAAATCTACTTACCGACTTTTTCTATTTTTTAGTCAGTATTATTGCTTTGTTTTTATTTCTATTCGCCCTCAACCTCGGACTTAAGAACTTCCAAACAAGCAGAGACCTTGAAGTATTTTGCCAAGCAGGTAAAGTGATTGCAAACGGTGGAAATCCATATTTAACATCAGAACTCGGTCTTGAACTTTCATGGAATTATCCATCCGCCTTAGCATACGGATTTTATTTTGTATGTCCACTTTTCAACCTTGAGCAAAATTACATTTGGATATATGCAATATTATTTTTTGTCGGCACAATGCTATGGCTCACTCGTAAAGATTGGCTCTACGGCATCATTTTATGTTCTACAGGTTTATCCACGCTCGGCTGGACGATGATTACAGGCAACGTCAGCACTTTTGAATTTTTATTGTTTTCGATTTCAATTCTGCTTTTCTTTCGGAAGAAAATCAACGCTTCTGTTTTTCTATTTGGCATGTTTGCCAGCCTGAAATTGATTCCTATCTTATATTTGCCTGCATTTCTATTTTTCCAAAATTCTGTGAAAGACAAAGCCAAAATAATATTGTGGTCACTTGCAGGCTTTATATCGTTACCACTTTTATCTTTCATCGCATCTCCTCACCTTTTCGCTTGGTATCTTAAACAAACTTTTGGATTAATCCCCAATCAACATAATCCGCTTGGTGAATTTACAGAATTATTCTTAAGCCCCTCATTATCCATTACACTTTTCTCTTTTTTAGGCTTAGAGTCACAACTAGAAAAATACAATCTCATTATTTCATTCGTTATGTATGCTTTGGGTATTTTGCTTTTATATCAAATCGCCAAATCCCAAAGATGGACTGAAAATGAAATCTTTTCACTCGGAATTATTATTCTAACCATCACACTTCCCCGCTTAAAACCTTACAGTTTTTTACCCGCGCTTTTATGTTTTTATTTAGTCAGCAAAGGTCAAAACAATTTGATAAAAGCCATATATCTTGTTTTACTTTCTATCCTTCCCATTTTGTCACATCTACTCTTTTTTTATACAGAAATGAGCGAATCTTTAATCCTTACATTTCACCAGATACTTTTTCTCATTCTGGCATCATTCCTTTTATTCTTTTCGCTTAAAAAATCCCTCGGAACTAACACAAACTAGAAACAAAAACGGACTTGGAAATTCCAAGTCCGTTTTTCATCCTACAAACGTGAGCGATGCTCTGTCATGCGTTCATCAATCACAACAGTGCTTCCTCTACTTTTAAGGACGCTTTCTGTAGAGGCGACCAATCCAAAAATCACCAGCAGGGCAACAGTAAGTAAAATTAATCCGAGCATAGGGTTTCTCCATCTAACGGCAACGTAGCCGTCTGTTCAATTATTAAGACGGCACATATTACCCCAAAATTACCAAAATCCAATTAACACTTATGAAATTCTTCTTTTCAGTTCTGTTTGTAGAAAAATAAGGGCACACCAAAATGATTAATCTTATAAAAAATCACCTCAGCCGCCTCAAGTTGTTGTTAACAACAGGTTATGATTTTTGATGAAGTACACCGCCTCATTCTTGATTTCAAGTTGGTTGCTGACCGTCAACATTTTATTCATATTTCTTAATCCTCCTCAAATACGCATTTTGACTACACGCAGACTTAATCAACTCACCTACAATAGATAAAAAACTTTGTGCTATAATCCGCGCCACGATGTACATCAGCATCCAATTTGCCAATAACGATAATAATAATGATAATAACGATTATGAAATCGTTGGGCGAAGCTTTGCTGGTTGACAAAATCATAAGTCAAATCAAATCGCCCGACGCAAACGCGAAGGGCGATTTATTTTATATATACTTCGTGTCATTGCGAGGAGGACTTTAGTCCGACGAAGCAATCCCCTACTTATTTGGAGATTGCTTCGGACAAAGAACAAGAGCGTCCTCGCAATGACATAGACATAACGGAGACATTTATGTATCGAACACACACATGTGGAGAATTACGCGCTAGTCATGCGGGTCAAACCGTAACATTATCAGGTTGGGTCAACCGCCGCCGTGACCATGGCGGAGTTGCATTTTTTGATTTAAGAGACCGTTCCGGCATTGTTCAAATTACGATTAACCCAGATTTACCCAAAGAAACCTTAGATTTAGTTGAAGACGTGCGTTTTGAATGGGTTTTACAAATTGAAGGCTTGGTACAAAAACGCCCTACTGGTAACGAAAACCCAAACATGGCAACAGGTGAAATTGAAATTATTGCTAAGAACATCACCATCTTGAATCCTGCCAAGACGTTGCCTTTCATGGTCAGCAGTGATGCGGATTTGCCAGATGAAAATATGCGTTTGAAATATCGTTATCTTGATTTACGCCGTGAGCGATTAACCAATAATATGGTCTTACGACATAAAGTCATCAAGTTTATGCGCGATTATTTAGATAAACAAGGTTTCATTGAAATTGAAACACCAATTATGTTCAAAGCCACGCCTGAAGGCGCAAGAGATTATCTTGTCCCCTCTCGTTTATTCCCCGGTCAATTTTATGCGTTGCCACAATCTCCGCAACAATTGAAACAATTGCTCATGGTGGCAGGCATGGATAAATACTTCCAAATCGCGCGTTGTTTCCGTGATGAAGATTTACGCGGAGACCGTCAGCCTGAGTTCACGCAACTTGACCTTGAAATGTCGTATGTGCATCGTGATGATGTGCTGAAATTGGTTGAAGATTTATATACAGAAATGATTCCAACCGTTGCGCCACATAAAACATTATTGTCTAAGCCGTGGAGAAAGATTTCTTATCGTGAAGCGATAGAAACATACGGCACAGACAAACCTGACCTACGCTTCGGCATGGAATTGGTAGATGTATCCGATATTTTTGCGAAGAGTGAATTTAAAGTATTTCAATCGGCTTTGGAAAATGGCGGTGTGATTAAGTGTATCCTCGCGCCGAAATCAGCAGATATGTCTCGTAAGGAAATTGATGCGTTGACGGAAGTGGCAAAAACGTTTGGGGCGAAGGGAATGCCGACGCTTGCCATCACAAGTGAAGGCGTGAAAGGAAGCGCGTCAAAGTTTGTATCGGCTGATGAATTGGAATCTCTCAAAGCGAAGGTCAATGCTAAAGAAGGCGACCTCATACTATTTGCATCTGATGCAAGAGCGATCGCAAATAAAGTGTTGGGCGGACTTCGTGTTTGGTTCCGCGATAAATTAAATTTAGCGGATGAAAATTTGATGGCATTCGCATGGGTTGTGGATTTTCCATTTTTTGCATATAACGAAGAAACGAAAACTTGGGAGTCGGAACATCATCCGTTTACGATGCCGAAGTTGGAAGATTTGGATAAATTTGAAACGAACCCTGGTGAAGTTTTATCGGATGCGTATGATATGGTGTGTAACGGATATGAAATGGCTTCAGGTTCAATTCGTATTCATCGCCGTGATGTGCAAATGAAAATGTTCCAAATGCTTGGGTTGAGTGATGAAGAAATTAAAACGAAGTTTGGTCACATGCTTGAAGCTTTTGAATATGGCGCGCCTCCGCATGGTGGCATGGCGCCCGGCATTGATCGGTTAATCATGTTGCTTGCGGACGAACCAAACATTCGTGAAGTGATTGCATTCCCGAAAAATCAAAACGGGCGTGATGTGATGGCTGATGCGCCGTCAGCGGTTGAGCCAAAGCAGTTGAAAGAGTTGAAGATTAAGTTTGAGTAAAGCAGACCATAGACAATAGACCGTAGACCGTTCTTAAAACGGTCAATCGTCCACGGTCTACGGTCATTTAAAGCAAAGAGGTTTTATGACCCAAACCATAGATACCAAAACTATAAAACATGTTGCAAATCTCGTCCGCCTCGGAATCTCCGAAGAGGAAGCCCAAAAATTTAGCGGACAATTCTCTGCGATTATTGATTATTTCAATATGTTAAATGAAGTGGACACAGAAAACGTCATCCCCGCATCGGATGTTGCCAATGCAGAAAATGTTTTACGCGAAGATGTAGTCAAGCCTTCGATGGATCGAGAAGAATTTTTGAAGAATGCACCTCAATCCGAACGTGGATATGTCAAAGTGCCAACAGTGTTAGGTGAAGAATAAAATAAGAGAACAGAGAGTAGAGAACAGATTTAAGAAACTGCTCTCTGTTCTCTACTCTCTAAAGACTAAATTATGCAACTAACTAATCTTACTATTCAGGAAGCATCAGAACTTCTCAAAACAAAAAAGATTTCCTCTGTTGAATTGACAAAGGAAACTCTTAAACGTATTCATGATGTAGATAAAAAAGTTAAGTCTTATGTCACAGTTACCGATGACCTTGCTTTAAAGCAAGCCAAACAAGCCGATGAACGAATCGCCAAAGGTGAAAATATCACGCCATTAACTGGCATTCCTTTTGCAATGAAAGATTGTATTTCAACTCGTGATGTCAAAACAACTTGTTCATCAAAAATTTTAGAAAATTATGTCCCACAATACAATGCGACAGTCACCAATAAATTAGCAGATGCAGGCGCAGTATTGGTTGGCAAAACTAATATGGATGAATTTGGCATGGGTTCATCTTGTGAAAATTCTGCATTCTTCAATACTCACAACCCATGGAATTTAAATCACGTGCCTGGTGGTTCCAGTGGCGGTTCTGCGGCGGCAATGTCTGCAAGTTTAGCAACTTTCACCATTGGAGAAGATACTGGCGGTTCAGTCCGCATGCCTGCTGGATTTTGTAATGTGACTGGAATCAAACCAACTTATGGACGAGTCTCACGTTACGGATTAATTTCGTTGGTCTCTTCATTTGATTGCATCGGTCCAATGACTCGCGATGCGTACGATTGTGCAACTGTATTGGAAGCCATTGCAGGTCACGATGAAAAAGATAGCACAACCTATAACTCAGCCGTTCCGAATTACACTAAAAATATAAACAAATCTGTCAAAGGCATGAAGCTCGGAATTCCAAAAGAATATTTTGTGGCAGGTATGGAAGCAGGCGTTGAGTCATCCATTCAAGAAGCCATTCGCACTTACGAAAAACTTGGTATGGAAATTCACGAGGTCTCGCTTCCCACCACGCAATACGGTTTGCCCGTTTATTATCTTTTGCTTTTCGCTGAAGCCAGTTCTAATCTCGCGCGTTTCGATGGCACACGTTTCGGTCTTTCAAAATCTGAAAATGCAAAAGATGTGATTGATATTTATTTACAGACTCGTCGCGAAGGATTCGGTGATGAAGTCAAACGTAGGATTATGCTTGGCGCGTATGCTTTATCTGCTGGATATTATGACGCGTATTACTTGAAAGCTCAAAAAGTTCGCACGCTTCTTCGTCGTGACTTTGAAACTGCTTTTTCCAAAGTGGATATTCTCCTCGCCCCAACCTGCCCCACCACAGCCTTCAAACTTGGTGAAAAAACTAGTGACCCACTCGAAATGTATCTCTCTGATATTTATGTTGTTGCCACGAATCCAGCAGGCGTTCCTGCAATGGCTTTACCTTGCGGGTTTTCAAACGACATGCCTGTTGGTATGCAACTCATCGGCAAACATTTAGATGAACAAACCATATTCCAAGTCGGTCATGCTTATCAGCAAGTCACCGATTGGCATAAGCAGTTGCCACTCATCTAAATGTGCTTGGAGAAAAGATGAGTAAAAAGAGTTTGCGCGTTTGGGAGACTGTTTCAAGAGAAGTAATTCTCAATCATAGTAAGTTCTTAACAGTTGAGAATCACGTTGTAAAACTCCCTGATGGACAAATCATTCCGGATTGGGCGTGGCTTATTATTCCAAGCGCTGTTATTGTTCTAGCTGTAACAGAAAACGAAGAGTTTCTCTGTTTTCGACAAACAAAATATGCAGTAGAAGGAACATCTCTTGCGCCTGTTGGCGGCATGCTTGAACCTGATGAAGCACCACTTGATGCCGCAAAACGAGAATTACTTGAAGAAATGGGTTATGAATCTTCTAACTGGATTAGTTTAGGAAGCCACATTCTAGATCCCAATCGTGGAGTTGCAACAATGCATTTATTTTTAGCGTTGAATGCAAAAAAGATAACTGAACCAAACAGTGATGATTTAGAAGATCAAGAATTATTATTTCTCAGCCGAAGCGAAATTGAAAGTGCTTTGAGAAAAGGGGAGTTTAAAATTTTAGCATGGTCAGCAGTTGTAGCAATGACATTGAATTATCTAAATGCTCTTAATCTGCAAAAAGCTGAATAAATTGTTTACGAGACTATAAACTATGACTCAAAAATACGAACCCGTTATCGGACTTGAAATTCACGGCGAATTGCTGACGAACTCTAAAATGTTTTGTGGCTGTTCTGCTGATTATGGCTCTGCGCCAGAACCAAATATAAACATTTGCCCCACTTGCACAGGCTTACCGGGTGCTATGCCTGTTGTCAATAAAAAAGCGACAGAACTTGCCGCGTTGGTTGGGCTGGCACTGAATTGTTCCATCAACAAACACAACACTTTCGCAAGAAAAAATTATTATTATCCTGATCTTCCAAAAGGTTATCAAATCTCGCAATATGAATTGCCCATTGCAGAAAAAGGCTGGATGGATGTCAATGCTGGTGATGAGAATCAACTCAAAGTAAGAGTGAGGCGGGTTCACATCGAAGAAGATACAGCAAAATTGAGTCACGAAAAAAATTATGCGTTGGTTGATTTCAATCGAGCGGGTGTTCCGCTTTTAGAAATTGTCTCCGAGCCTGATATGCGGACGGTTGAAGCCGCCTTGGATTATGCAACAAAAGTTCGCGCCATTTTGCGTTATCTCGGCGTGAATTCGGGTGACATGGAAAAAGGTGTGTTGCGTTTTGAAGCCAATATTTCTGTGCGACCCGTTGGCAGTGATGAGTTGCGCACGCGCACTGAAATTAAAAATTTAAATAGTTTTCGCGCACTCACTCGCGCTTCACAATATGAAATTGAACGCCAAATAAAAATTTATGAAGATGGCGGAAGTGTTTTGCAAGAAACTTTGGGCTGGGATGATGTGCGTGGCGTGACTATTTCACAACGCGGCAAAGAAGATGCGCATGATTATCGTTATTTCCCCGAACCGGATTTGCCACCACTTCAATTAAGTGATGCGTGGATTGATTCGATTCGAAATCAATTGCCTGAATTACCAGAAGCAAAAACTGCACGCTTCATTTCTGACTTCGACTTGAAACGCTCCGAAGCGCAGTTTCTTACATCTGAAAAATCTTTGGCAGATTATTTTGAATCAGTTTTATCAAAGTCGAAGAGTCCTGCAAAAGCAGTGCACTCATGGATTGCTGGTGAGTTGATGCGTTATCTCAATGAATCAAATTTGAGCATTGATGATTTGACTCTATCGCCTGAATCATTTGCTAAGTTAATTGATATGACCACAGAAAAAGTTATCAGCGGGAATTCTGCTAAAGTGGTGTTCAATGAAATGGTCAAGAGTGGAAGCGACCCTGAACAAATTGTCAAAGAGAAAAATCTTGCGCAAGTTTCAGATGAAGGTTTTATTCTTGAAACTGTTACAAAAATATTGAATGACAACCCCAAAGAAGTTGAATCATATTTGGCTGGCAAAGATACTTTGCTTCAATGGTTTATGGGACAAATCGCCCGCACCACCAAAGGCAAAGCAGACCCGAATATAGCAAAAGAATTGTTATTAAAAGGTTTGGAAGAACGAAAGAAATAAAGATTCTTTATTTACGTTCCATTAAATAAAGAATTCGTTCGGAACCTTCCACAATTGCTTTATCGTGGATGATAAATTTTTCTTGAAAACTATTTTCAAAACCTTCGGCTGTGTATCCGTCAAAGATATCTAAACGAGCCACGAGAAGTTTTTGCACTTGAGAATCAGATTTTGGGACAAATTCAATCACCAACCATTTGCCTAAACGATGAAATAAATCGGCTATTTGATTCAACGGGACGTTATTTGAAATTGCAAGATGATGAATGAGGGCGAGTGCAAAAACCATATCTGCGGAAGCGCGATCTAACAGAGAATCTCTTTCTTGAATATTCCACCCAAGTGATGGACTAGGGTTGGTCATATCTTGGATTAATGGCAAAATGTTTTCTTCTTTGTTTAATTTGACTTGACGGTAATTTTTTTCCACAGCGGCGGGGTCAATGTCGAATGAAATAGATGGAATGCCACGATTCGATGCGAGGCGAGTAAATAATCCGTTATTTGCTCCAATATCCCAAACTGATTTTGGATTAACACGAGTCAGCCATTCGTCCACAATTTTCTTCTTTTTTTCAAAGGCTTCATCGGAATAGTTTGTAAAGGTATAGTACTCTGCCCAATTGGTGCCAGCAGGCTTCCACTCCAGAGAAAGAAGCGTTTTCTTCAAGTTTTCAATCAAGCCTATCAAAGCATTTTTACTTACACGACCAAGTCTTCTTTCATTTGTCGGATTATCAATCTTCTTGCCTGCATATTGAGATTGTGCTTTGGCATGTAAATGGATATGTGTGAGTAAACCAAAATTGAAATAAGTAGAAAACGGCAAAAGCAGAGATGTGAAGTCTAAGGGGATGCCATCAATATGGATACGCAAGAGTTGAGATAACTGCACATCCACCTTTGCCATTAATGTTAATGGAGCAAGAAAGTGTTGACAAAATTGTTTATATGCAACCCATGGCTCACCTTCTTTATGTTTTTCAAAAGAAAGTGTATCAATCAGAATAGGTTTGCCTTTATGAAATTGAATGTTATAGGCACTGGCATCTTTTAACGACATGTTATGTTTTAATGCACGCAATTGAATATCGAGCGTTGCCAAAGCGGCATCTTTTAATTGACTAAATGACCATTCATATGGATAAGATATAAACCCCAACATTTCAGGTTGTATGACTTTATATACGTTTGCTGAATCTTGTGCTGAAACATCCACTTCTTGATGCGGAATAAGCAAACCACGTTTCACTAAATTATCATATAACCCAGAACTGATTAGTAATTGATAATGATCAGCATAAACTTGATTGACTTGCCTATATAAAATATTATTTCTCTTAAATAAAAATCCGCTGGGGTCGCGGAACGAACCTTGAACGCGCGCTTCGGTCACTTGTTTTCCTCGTCGTTCTCGTTTTGTTCTTCAGTATTGTCTTTGACACCAAACCATTTTTTAATGCGCGCCCACTGAGAACGAATCAGCACGCCTGCCCCAAGAATTGCGGCGACAATCATCTGAAATAAAATGCTTCCTGAACCGGGGTCAAGATACAAATCAGGAGAGAGAGGCGGGAGAGAAAAAAACATAGGTAACTTCCTTTAATTAGAATTTAGTCACACCAACATAGACAGATAGAGTCCTATTAAGGACTCTATTAACGATATGTTAAGAGTAGTATAGCAAAATAAAAGAGGCTGTCTATTTTTTATTAGGGGATTATTTTTTTAAGGATTTTTGTCTTTTGCATAGCATTTACAATAAAGAAACATATCAAAAATACCAAAATCGTCACGAAAGGAATGCTCCAAATAGGGTTTCCAATATCTATATTTATAGATATCCATGGATTTCTTCGATCTAATACTTCTAAAACTATGATGTGAATAAGATAAATACCAAAACTTGCCTTAGCAATCTTTTGGATATACAAACTTACTATCCCCGTAGAAATTGGGCGAGCTTCTGACAACCATCTTAACATAATGAAACCTGTCGCCGCATTTATGACCCCAGTCAAACTTAGATAATCATAAAAAAAATAACTAAATGAGCCCAAGTATTTACTTAACATTTGAGTGGCTACAGCAATAAAAATTGTGCTTAGTATCCATCCAATCATTGCCATAACAAATAATCTATATGAAATGACCAGTTCACCTAGTAAGTAGCCTAGTATAAAAAATCCAATGGCTCCTGTTGCCATAGGCAAAATGAAATTAGTTTTGAAATCCCAAAATTCCGTGGCTATACTCATGATTGGTTGAAAAATAATCCAAAGCCCAATGAAATACCATAGGATATGTTTCTTGTCTGGTTGAATCAAAAGACGCAAAACTGGTACAAGTATATAAATTCCCAAAAGTGGATACATAAACCAAAAATGATGTGAGGTGCCATGTACAAAAAACAATCGAGATATCCATAACGAATCGCATGCGCCTAATCTAATTCCACAGTTCCAAAATAAATAAATAATTGACCAAATAATAAAAGGAAAGAGTACTTTTGAAAAACGTTTTATAAAAAAAGTCCTGATATTTTCTGATTTTGGTAATAACAACCAACCACTCACCATAAAGAATAATGCTACAGACATTCTAACAATTGAATCATACATATTCGCAATCATCTGAAGTTGAACGGGATAACTA
>ERZ761602.6159-NODE-6159-length-13621-cov-3.328616_pt1 | contig 13621 bp, 11 predicted proteins | sample MGYA00512165_ERZ761602 | MGnify/ENA primary metagenome ERZ761602 (study PRJEB28899, sample SAMN02445085) | bioreactor sludge metagenome | biome: EBPR sludge; isolation source: Thorneside wastewater treatment plant | place: Australia: Brisbane, Thorneside...
GAGGCCTGGGGGCATCGCCCGAGCGCGCGCTTCAGCTCGACCGCCAGGGCGCCGGCACGCGCCATGGGGTCGAGCGCGTCGAAGCTCTTCTCCAGGACCGCCGGCACGGGCTCGCGCCTTCCGCCGGGGAGGCCCGCCAAGACGTGGACGCTCGCGCCGTCTCCTAGCGCCCTGAAGAAGGCCTCGAGCCGCGCCAGCGCCTCGATCGTCGCGTCGAGGGCGACCGCGGTCGACCGCGGCACCGGAAAGCCGGCCTCGCGCATCATCTTGCGCCGCTCGTCGACGAGCTTCGCGGCCTCGTCCCCCGCCTCGGTGGTCTTGCCCTCGACCGCGAACACCTTGCCGTCGAACGCGACGAGGGTGGCATCTTCGGGGATGCTCGCGCCGTCGGCGGCCTGGGGCAGCGTAATCGCCGGCGGCACCGGGACGCGCGACGCCGCGACGTCGAGGGGGCCGAGCCGCTCGCGGAGGGCCTCCGCCTTGGCGCACATCCCCGCCGACGCGGCCGATGCGCTCGGCGGCGCGCTCGCCCCGCCGTCGCAGGCGAAGAGAAGGGACAGGCAGAGGGCAGCCCGCATGCGGAACATTGTGGCTGCAATCGTACGAAAAAGCGGCCCTTTCTTCCCGGCTATCGCCCGGGTATCGATCGAGACGAAATGGTCCTGCGCACCCTCGTCGCCGCCTCGCTCCTCGCCGCCTGCAGCGGCTCCACCCCCGACACCACGGCGCCAGACAGCGAGGGCGCGCCCGACGCGTCGGGGGCGAAGCAGAGCAAGGGGATCGCGATCGAGTCCGACATCGGCGCGATGAACGAGAGCGAAGTGCTCGCGACCTTCGAGAAGTCGCAAGGGGCGCTCATGAGCTGCTTTCAGTCGGGGGCGGGCCGGCTCCGCTTCCTTGGCGGCAAGGTTCGGTTTCACCTGCGTGTCGATCAGAGCGGCGCGGTGAAGAGCGCGCACCTGCTCGCGTCGACCCTCGGCGATCGCCAGACCGAGGACTGCATGCTCGGCGTCGTGCGGGGCAAGTCGTGGCCCGCGCCGCAGGGCGGGCGCGAAGGGATCGCCGAGACCGAGTTCGCGTTCGATCCCTCGAGCGACGTTCGGGAGCCCGTCGACTGGGACCCGGCGGACGCGGGCAAGAACGTCCCCTCGGCCAAGGCCGCGCTCGGCAAGTGCCGAAAGCAGGCGAGCGCGGGGGCCATCACGGCCACGCTCTACGTCGACACCGACGGCTCCGTCATGGCCGTCGGCGTGTCCGGCGAGTCAGCCGCCACCGAAGAGGCGGCGAGCTGCGTCGTCGCCGCCATCCAGGCCATCAAATTCAACTCCCCCGGCTCCTACGCCGCGAAGATGACCCTCGCCGAGTAGCCCCCACCTCAGCAGGCGCTGACGACGAGGAGCGTCAGGATGCCGAGGAAGGCGATGAACGCGAAGAACACCAGGAAGAGCTTGCCCAGGTAGGGCCGCAGGAACTTCCACCCGTACTCTTTCACGAGGCGCCAGAGCAGCTTCAGGATCTCTTTGATCGGGCGGTTCATCGGGCTCCCTTGTTCCTAACGCAATCCAACGTAGCAACCATCTTACGTTTGGCGAGGGTAAGAAGCGTTAACCCCGCCGGCCGAAACCTCAGCGTAGAACGTTTCGCGCCACGACCATGCGCTGGATTTCGCTCGTCCCCTCGTAAATGCGGGTGACCCGGACGTCGCGGTAGTACCGCTCGATGGGAAAGTCTTTCACGTAGCCGTAGCCGCCGTGGATCTGGAGGCACCGGTCGACCACCCGGCCCGCGGCCTCGCTCGCGTAGAGCTTCGCCATCGCCGCCTCTTTGCTGAACACGCGGCCGGACTCTTTGAGCCACGCGGCGCGGAGCGTCAGGAGCCGCGCCGCGTCGAGCTCGGTCTTGCTGTCGGCAAGCGGCCACTGAATGCCCTGGAAGCCGGCGATGGGCTGGCCGAACTGCTTGCGATCTTTCGCGTAAGCGACACCTGCTTCGAGCGCCGCCGTCGCGATCCCGATGGCCTGCGAGGCGATGCCGATGCGCCCCCCGTCGAGCGCCATCATCGCGATCTTGAACCCGCCGTCTGGCTGCCCGAGCAGCGCCGAGGCCGGCACCCGCACCCCCTCGAACGAGAGCGACACCGTGTTCGAGGCGCGGAGCCCGAGCTTGTCCTCGTGCTTGCCGACCTTGAGCCCGGGCGCGCCGCCCTCGACCAAGAAGCAGCTGATCGCCTTGGTCCCGGCGGAGAGATCGCCGGTTCGCGCCCACACCACGAAGACGCCGGCGTGCGAGCCGCTCGTGATCCACTGCTTTTGCCCGTCGATGACCCAGGCGTCACCGTCGCGCCGGGCGGTCGTGCGCATGCCCCCGGGGTCGCTCCCGGCCTCGGGCTCGCTGAGGGCGAACGACCCCGCGACGTACTCGCCCGACGTGAGCCTCGGCACGTACCGGCTCTTTTGCTCGTCGGTCCCGAAGCGCGTGATCACCTCACCGACCATGTTGGTCACCGCCATCGTGACGGCGGTCGAGGCGCAACCCCGCGCGACCTCCATCATGGCCAGCGCGTAGGCGACGACGCCCGCCTCGGCGCCGCCGAGGGCGGACGGGATGTTCACGCCCATCAGGCCGAGCTTCGCGAGCTCGCCGAGGATCTCGGTGGGAAACCGCTCGGTCCGATCGAGCTCCGACGCGACCGGCACGATCGCTCGGTCGACGAACTGTCGCGTGGTCTCTTGAATGAGCGCCTGCGTCTCGGTGAGCTCGAGCTCCATGTCCGGGGCGGGATCGCACGCGCGCGGGACGCGAGCAAGCGAGAGTTGTCTCTTCTGCTGGCGAGGCGGCCCAAGCCGCAGCCGGTGCGGTATAACGGGTGCCGGAGCGGCAGCGCTGGCTGATGGGCTTCTTGTCCGGACTTTCTAACCCCCGAACCCCCTCACCGCGTGAGGGGGGCGCGGCGTGCTGTTTCGCGGTCGCGACCGCCTGGCTCGCGGTCGGCTGCTCGACGTCGCGCGAGCCTCCCGGGGTCGAGGCTGCCGTTCCCCCCACCTCGGACGTGGCCGCGCCGGCTTCGGCGGAGCCACCGCCGGCCGCTTCGATCCCGAGCGCCACCGCCGCGGCGTCGGCCACGACGACGGCATCGGCTCCGGCAGCGCCAGCGCCGCCGCCCGGAGACCGCATCTACGCGAAGGCTCGCTTCGTCTGGATCCAGGCCGCCCCGCGAGCGAGCCGCGGCTGGATCGGGTATTTGACGCTCGGCGGGTCGGTCCGCCTGAAGAACGGCAGCGCCGCCGAGGCCAAGACGCTCGGCCCGGGCTGCGACGCCTGGTACGCCATCGAGCCGACCGGCTACGTCTGCTTGGGCGCCGACACGACGCTCGATCCGAACGACCCCGTGTACGTCGCCCTCGTCGCGCACGCGGCGAACGTCGATGACCCCCACCCGTTCCACTATGGCGAGTCGATCGGCACGCCACGCTACGAAAGGGTGCCGTCGCCCGCGGCGCAGCGCGAGCGCGAATGGGACCTCGACGACCACCGGAGCAAGCTCGCCGAGCTCGGCGTCGACACCACCCCGGCCGGGGAGGCGTTCCCGGAGCTGCCCTCGATGTCTCCCCTGGTCCGCGAGGCGCGCGGCAGCGTGGCGCGAGGCTCGACGGTGGCGTGGAGCCGGTCGTACGACGCCGCCGAGCGCACGTGGCTCTACACCAGCGATCACGCGCTCGTCCCCAAGGACCGCGTCATCCCTTACCCGCGCCGAACGTTCCGCGGCGTCGAGCTCGGCGGTCAGACGGTCTTGCCGATCGCCTTCTTTCGCAAGAAGGACCGGCCGCAGTACAAACGCGACGGCGAGGCGTTCGTTCCGACCGGCGAGAGCTACCGCCGGCTGTCGCACGTCATGCTGACGGGCCGCGAAGAAAAAGTCGCCGGCAAGACCTACCTCGAGACCAAAGACGCGGGCGTTTGGGTCGACGCGCTCGACGCGGCCGTCGCCGACGTGCGCTCGCCCGTCCCCTACCGCGCCGACGAGGCCCCGGGGGGCCGGCGCACCTGGATCGACGTCTCGATCCTGACGGGGACGCTGGTCGCCTACGAGGACGCGACGCCCGTCTTCGCCACGCTCATCTCGCCCGGCCGCGGCGGCCTCCCGGTGAAGGGCTACGATCCGATCTCGACGGCCTCGACCCCGGTCGGCACGTTCCGCGTCGACGGCAAGTTCCGCACCGCGACGATGGTCTCGAGCACCGACTCGAGCATCGTGCACGCCGACGTGCAGTTCGTTCAGAACTTCCACGGCGCGCACGCGCTTCACGGCGCGTACTGGCACGACGCATGGGGTGAGCTCAAGAGCGGCGGCTGCGTGAACCTGTCGCCCATCGACTCGAAGTGGGTCTTCGAGTGGACGGAGCCCAAGCTGCCCCCCGACTGGCACGGCCTGCGATCGATCGACGACTTCGGGCCGCCCACCCGCGTGCTCGTCCGGCCCTAGGAAGCGAGCTCTCGGACGAGCGCGAGGACCCTCGCTACGCCCTCGGCGAAGCACGGCGGCTCGGGGATGAGGCTCAGGACGAGCGTGCCGCCATCGTCGAGATCGAAGAAGTAGCCCGGCTGCACGAGGACGCCGCGCTCACAGGCGAGGCGCGTGACCCACTCCGCTTCCGGGACGATCCGCGGCACCTCGAGGAGGGCGAGCCAACCTCCGTGCGACGGCAAGACGCGGACGGGCAACGGAGAGGCCGCCGCGACGGCGCGGTCGAGCGCCGCGCGGTTCTCGTCGATGCGAGCCATGAGCTCGTCTCGCACGGCCGGCTGTGCCGCGAGGAGCGTGGATAGCGCGACCTGGACCGGGGTCGACACCGATAGATACGTGTCGGCGATCACCTCCAGCCGCGCGAGCGCGGCGACCACGTCCTCGTCCGGCCCGCACGCGATCGTCCAACCGAGCTTGAGCTGCGGCGACGCGAGGGCCTTGGAGAGACCGCCGAGCACGAACGTCAGCGCGCGCCGCGGGCCGAAGAAGCTGCCTCGCGCGCCGGCCGGGAAGGGTCGGCGCACGAACTCGAGGAACACCTCGTCCGACAGGATCGCGAGCCCCTTCGAGGCCGCGAGGGCGTCGAGCGCGGCCGCGTCGTCCTCGCGGACGAGCGTGCCGGTGGGGTTGTTCGGGTGCACGACGACGATCGCGCGGGTCCGCGGCCCGACGCTCCGCTCGATCGCCGCGAGATCGAGACGAAACCCCTCGTCGGCGAGGAGCGGGTACGTGCGCGTCTCCACGCCCTCGAGGCGCGCGAGATACGAAAAGAGCGGGTACGACGGCGCCGGAACGAGCACGTCGTCTCCCGCGTCGGCGAGGAGCTTGAAGAGGACGCCGTACGCCTCGGAGGTGCTCGCACCGAGGACGACGCGGCATGGGGAGACGGCGTGCCCGCGCTCGGCGTACCAGGCCGCCACGGCCTCCCGCGCCGACGGAGTGCCGAACGGCTCCGGCTCGTAGCGCGCGCCCGCCGCGTCGCCGAGCGCCGCGACGAGGGGCCGGGCCCTCGAGAGGCCCACCCTGGTCGGGTTGGTCTCGGTCAGATCGAGCACCTCGCCGGCAGCACGCGCGCCCGCGAACACCTGTGCCAGCGCGCTCGGCTCGACTTCGAAATCGGCGCGGTTGGAGAATCTCGGTCGACGGCGCATCCGTTGCTCTTGCTCAGGGTAGACTGGCAGACAGCGCCGTGGATGGATCGAAGGACGAAGAGCCGGCTCCTCGGAGCGGACTGCCGAGCGGCCCGCTCGCCGACCAGCCAGCGGTCGTCCGCCGCGCCATCATCGGCCTGGCGGTCGTGCTGTCGATCGGCGGGCTCGTGGGGACGGCCCTCTCGCCCTACCTCCTCGTGGAGCAGCCGCTCGCCCTCGTCGCGCTGTCCCCCGACGGCCGGCACCTGGTCCTGGCCGCGTCGCGGGTCGATCTGTTCTCGCTCCTCTGCGTCGCGGTGCCGCGGCGAGCGCTCGCGATGCTCTCGACCTTCGGCGTCGCGGGGATCTACGGCCACCGGTTCCTGCGCTACGCGGAGCGCCGGTTCCCCCGGCTCTCGCGCGCGGCCGCCTGGCTGTCGCGGCTGGTCCAACGCGCGGGCCTGCCCCTCTTGCTCGTGTTTCCGCTCCACTCTTTGACGGCCCTCGGTGCGGCCACCGGGATGCGCTTCAAGCCGTTCCTGTGGATCTTGATCCCGGCGCAGATCCCCTTCGTCATCGCGAACTACTATTTCGGCGAGGCGATCGCCGGGCTCACCGAGCGCCTGGTCGCGTTCCTCTCGGCCCACCTCTGGGAGAGCACGCTCGTGTGCAGCGGGCTCGTGGCGCTCCAGCAGATCATCACGCGCGCGAGGCGCCGGAAGCTCGAGACCGACGAAGCGAGCGACGGCGGCGCACCCAGCTCGCCGCCACCAGGCTGAGCGCAAGCAGGGCCCCCCGGCCCCCGCTCGATGACGATACCGTCGTGCAATTGCACCCGCCGTCGACGGTGAAATCGCTGGCCGCCGCGAGAGCGTCGACCCCGATCGACAGGATCGCGGTCTCGCCGATCGGCTGCCCGTCGTAGAAGACGCGAACCTTCATTCGGGTGCCGCCGCTGCCCGCAGGCGCCGAGACCGCGAACGTGAACATGCCGTGGCGCGCCTTGACCAGGCCGCGCGCGAGGGTGCCGTTCTCGACCTCGACGCGGAGCAGGCTGCCGTCGAGGCCGCTCGCGATCGAGCCGTCGGCGCGGCGCAGCTGGACCGTTCCCGGGACCTGCCACGACGGATCCGGCCGAGCCGTCGAGGCGCTCATTACCCAGAAGCTCTGCGCCACGTCGGGGGGCGGGCCGGCGACCTCGGTCGTCGCGAGCACCTCGAGCGCGTGCCGCAGATCGAGCGCGCCCGCGCCCATCAGCGAGCGCGGGCTCACCTTGCCGGCCGGGTGACGGGCCGACGCCTGGAGGATCTCGGTAGCCTGCGCCTGCGTCAGCGACGGCTGTCGATCGAGGAGGACCGCCACCGCGCCCGCGACGACCGGCGCGCTCATCGACGTGCCGACCCCGAGCGCGTAGCGGTCGCCGACGACGTAGCACTTCGACTCTTCGGGGCAGCCCGGGCCATCGAACATACCGCCCGACTGCAGGCGAGGATCGGCGTCCATCGACATGGCCGAAGCGACGAAGGCCCCCGGCGCCACGATCTCGGGCTTGGAGACGCCGAGCGGCGTGGGCCCGCCCGCGCTGAAGTAGCAGAGGCTGTCCTCGAGCGGGTCGTCGTCGGGGCCGAACGCGGGCAGGCCGACCGCGGCCGACTTCTGCCCTGGCAGGGGCACCGGCGACCATTGGAGGCGGTTCAGAGTGCAGCCGACCGCGAGCAGACGCGGGTGGCTGGCCGGCGTGTTGATGGTGCCCTCGCGCAGGCCCGCGCGAAAGTATGCGCCGTTCTGCGCCGCCTCGCCCGACGCCGTGATCCACATCTCGGCGACGCCGCTGCCCTCGAGCAGCACCGCGAACTCGCCGTCCTTTTCCCACTCGCCCGACCACACGACGACCGCGCCGTCGTCGGTGATGCCGGACTTGCCGGGCTCGTCGTTCACGACCGCGCCCGTCGTCCCGTTCCCGTCGTCGTAGCCCTCGTCGTCGCCGGGCGGCACCGGCGTTATCCACGTGCCATCGGGCGCCTCGAGACCCACCGAGAGCGCGTCGCCGTCGCGGTAGTGGATGAACACGAAAACGTCGCCCTTCGCGGCGCCGGGCACCAGGATCGGGGCTCGCACCGGCGCGTGGTCCGAGACCGCGACCTCGGTGTGTGTGCCACCGGGGACGTCGTCGCCGAGATCGTAGACGGCGCCGCTGTTGCCGGCCGCCACGACGACGACGCGCCCGGGCTTGCTGTCACCCACCATCGCCGCGAGCCCGGCCTCGAGCGGCGACGTGCCGTCGTGGGGCCCGAAGTCGCCGCCCAAGCTCAGGTTGGCGACCGCCGGCAGGCCCAGCTCTTCGGCGCGATCGAAGATGAACCGGGTGGAGCGGAGCACGACGTCGTCACCGAACCCACCGCCCGGGCTGGGCGAGGCCACGATGATGTTCGCCTCCGGCGCGACGCCGACAAATATGTCATTTTCGCCGGCGAGCGTACCGCCGTTGCCGGCGGCGATGCCCGTCACGTGGGTGCCGTGACCGGCGAAATCGTGCACGTCGTCGGGGATGGGCCGTTCGTTGGCCAGCATCGCGTCGATGTCCTCTTTCGAGTAGATCGCGCACGCCGCCTGCGCCGCGTCGGTGCAGCCGTACGCCGCCTCGAGCTCGGGGTGGACGCCCCGGGGGTTGCCCCACGTGAGCAGCCAGAGGATCCGCGATGTGCCATCGGCCGCGCGGAACGCGGGGTGCGTGACGTCGACGCCGGTGTCGACCACACCCACGATCGCGCCGCGACCGACGCCCTCACCCTTGGGGAGGCCGGCGCGCAGGTCTTTCGTGCCGAGCCACTTGCCCACCTCGTCGAGCTGCGGCCGCACGCTCGGGCCCGCGAAGAGCGGCAGGTCGGGGTGGGCGGCGCTCCATGTCTCGAGCTCGAGCGGCGTCAGGCGGACGGCGCCGACCCCAGGGGCGACCTCGCGCATCCCTACGCTCTCGGCGGTGACGCCCGGGGGCAACACCGTCGTGATCGGCACGCGCCCCTGCGCGTCGGCCAAGGGGTGAGGTCGGACGAACGGCTCGATCCGGCGGACCAGCCGCGTCGCGGCCGGCTCGGCCGCGGCCGCGAGGGGAGCGGAGAGCGCGCACAGGATCGCGGCGCAGCCGATACGCGAGAGCGAGACGCGCATTTTCGCGCAGCGTAGCAACAGACGGCTACACCGGCGAGACGAGATGCTTCTTCTTGGGGCGGGGCTCGTCCTTGTCTTCGTACGCCGCGAACCGGCGGATGATCTCGGCGCGCAGATCGGCCGGCTGCACGACGTGGTCGACGACGAGCTCGCTGGCGATCTTGGCGAGATCGATGTCCTCGCGGTACTCGGCCCGCAGGCGCTCGACGAGGGCGGCGCGCTCGCCCTCGGGCGTGGCTTGGATCTTGTTGTAAAACACGGCGTTCACGGCCGCGTTGGGGCCCATCACCGCGATCGACGCGGTGGGCAACGCGATGCAGGCGTCGGGCTCGAAGGCGGGGCCGCACATGGCGTAGAGGCCGGCGCCGTAGGCCTTGCGCACGATCACGCTCAGCTTCGGCACCGTCGCCTCGCTCACGGCCGCGATCATCTTGGCGCCGGCGCGGATGATGCCCTGCTTCTCGACGACCGTCCCGATCATGAACCCCGGCACGTCGGCCAGGTAGAGCAGAGGGATGTTGAACGCGTCGCACAGCCAGATGAACCGCGCGGCCTTGTCGGCGCTGTCGACGAAGAGCACGCCGCCCTTTTGTTTGGGCTGGTTCGCGACGATGCCCACCACGCGCCCGTCGATGCGGCAGACGCCGGTGACGAGCTCCTTGGCCCAGCGCTTCTTGATCTCGACGAACGAGCCGGCGTCGATGATCGCGTCGATGACCGCCATCATGTCGAACGGTTTGTTCTCGTCGGCGGGGATCGCCTTGGCGATCTGCTCCGCGGGGGCCTTGGGCGGCTTCGGCTCGGCCTTGGGCGGGCGGCTCGCCTCGCTATCGGGCATCAGCGCGAGCCAGGTCTTGGCCCAGCCGATCGCCTCTTCTTCGCTGGCGACGAGCACGTCGCCGCACCCCGACTCGGAGCAGTGCATGCGCGCGCCGCCGAGCTCCTCGAGCGTCACCTTCTCGCCGATGACCATCTCGGCCATGCGCGGCGAGCCCAGGTACATGCTCGCGTTGCCGTCGACCATCACCACGACGTCGCAGAACGCGGGGATATACGCGCCGCCCGCCGCGCTCGGCCCGAAGAGCAGGCAGACCTGAGGCACCATGCCGCTCATGGTCACCTGATTGTAAAAGATACGGCCCGCGCCGCGCCGGCCCGGGAACATCTGGATCTGGTCGGTGATGCGCGCGCCGGCCGAGTCGACGAGGTAGAGCATCGGGCAGCGGAGGCGCATCGCGCGCTCCTGGATGCGCAGGATCTTCTCTACCGTGCGCGCGCCCCACGAGCCGGCCTTGACCGTCGAGTCGTTGGCCATCACGCACACGGGCCGGCCGGCGACCTTGGCGACGCCGGTGATGACGCCGTCGGCCGGGAGATCGGGGTCGACGGCGTTGGCGTAGAGCGCGTCTTCGATGAAGCTGCCGTCGTCGATGAGGAGGCGAACCCGATCGCGCGCGAAGAGCTTTTTCTGCTCGGCGTTCTTCTCGTGGTACTTGGCGCCGCCGCCCTTCTCGATGCGCGCAGCCAGCTCTTCGAATTTTCGCTCCAGCGACATCAGGCGGCAGTAGCGAAGCAGAAACCCAGCGTCCAGCCGCGTGTCAGCCCAGGCGGGACGCCGCGTCGGCGAGGCTGGCGCGGAGCAGCTCGACCTGGACCGACTCGTTGACCACGAAGAGGCCGGCGCCGACGTCGCGGGCCAGGGCGTCGAGCTCGCTGCCGCCGAAATCGTAGAGGTGCCGAGGCACCACGATGGCGTAGGGGCGTCGCTCGGCGGCCACGGTGGCCAGCGACGCCACCGGCGTCACGACGAGCGCAGCGCCCGATGCGTACATCGCGGCCTGACGCGTGGTTTCTTCCAGCTCGCCGTCCCCCCCCACGAGCACGACGAGGTTCGCCATCTGGGCGACCTTGGTGGGCATTCGTGAGCCTGCTGCCACGGGCCTACCCTAGCAGATCGAACGCCGATGCCACGCGCGGCTTCACAACCGACCGACGGCTCGGGCCCACAGCTCGAGGAGGAAGAAAATCGCCATGCAGGCCGCGAGGGCGCGGAGCGTCACTTGCGAGACGGGGGTCGCCTCCGCCTCGTCGATGGGGCGCGCGAGGGGCAGGCCGACGACGAAGTACGCCGCGTAGCCGAACGACCCGAGCGCGAGCATCTTGTCTCGCTTCTCGTACGAGAACAGACCGGCCAGGAGATCGGTGGCCATGAAGAACGTCTCGGCGAAGGCGATCGCGTACGAGAGCACCAGCACCGCGGCCACACGCCCGAGGAGCCCGAGGCGGAGCGCCGAGGTCACCTTGCGGTAGGCCACGACCAACACGGTGAAGTAGGTGACGAAGTAGGCCTGGGTGAGCGGGTACATGAAGACCGGCACGCGCTCGCCGCTCTTGCCCACATGGAGCGCCTCGAAGGTCCAGCGGCTCGGGAACGCGTAGCGCATCCCCATCAAGTCGAAGAAGTAGTGCGTGCCCACGTACGTCCCGAAGAACACGAGGATGGCGGCGTAGAGGTTGAGCTTGACCCAGTACGGCACCCCCGCCGAAAAATCGCGGCCGCGCGCGGTGAGGAGCGGGCCCAGGACGGCCGGCGCGGCCGCAAAGCAAGAAAAGGCCAGGTAGCCGGCGTCGGACCACGCCCGGAGCCACCCCGTGAACATCACGATCGCGACGGCCGCGATCCAGATGGGCGTGGTGACGAGGAACCAGCGCTCGCCCCACGCCTTGTCGCCACGGTCGGCCAGCCACGCCATCAGCGAAACCGTACCAGGCGCCGGGCCGCGGCCTCGAGCTCTCGACCGGTCCGCACGGCGATCGCCTCGGTGCTCGCCTCGGCGAAGGCGGCCATCGCGCTGTCGCCCATGCCCCACGTCGCGCGCGCCTCGGGGCAGAGCCAGAGCACGCCACGCGACCGATCGCGCAGGCGCCGCACGACCTCGGCCCCGTGGGCGTGGAGGTTCGTGCGGCCGTCGCCGAGGATGACGACGGTGGTGCGGCGGTCGATCCGGCGGGCGACGCGGCGCTCGAGGTCGCGCAGCGCGCGGCCGTAGTTGGACGCACCGCCGATCGAGACCACCGAGCCGCTGGCGATCTCGGCGAGCGCGCGCGCGCGCGTTCGGTCACGAAAGAGCTCGGTCGTCTCGGCCACCTCCGAGATGAACACGAACGACCGGACGTCGGCGAAGAGCTCGGCCGCGCCGGCGACCAGCTCGAGCAAGAAGGCGGACGCGGCCCGCACCGAGTCCGAGACGTCGCAGAGCAAGACGAGCTTGGGGCGGTCTTTGCGGCGCAGGCGCCGGGCGATGCGCACCGGCACGCCGCCGGTGCGCGCTGCGAGCCGGAGCGTGCGGCGCGGATCGAACCGGCCCCGGCCCGAGCGGCGCTCGCGGACGCGCGCCGCCCCGCGGAGACGCGCCGAGAGCGTGCGCAGCCCGCGCCGCACCTCCTCTGCCTCGGCCTCGCCGAGGAGCGCGAACGGGGTGCTGCGGCCGGAGCCGCGCGGGCCCAGGTCGGCCTCTTCGGCGTTCGCCTCGAGCCGGAGTCGGATGCGGCCCCGAAGCGCCTCGAGCTCGTCGCGCAGCGCCGCCGCCAGCTCGGCGGCCGCGCTCGATGGCGACGAGCGCGCTCGCGGCGCGGGCGACCCCGAGCTCGCGGGCAGCGCGCTCGGCGAAGAACCCTATCGATGACTGTGTCGTCATTTGACGGTCGCGCCTGCGCATCCCTACCCCCCGCAGGAGCCACTCGATCTCGCCCGGGTGCCCGCCGAGCGCCGAGAGGACCGACACCTCGCCCCCCGCCCCGACCTGCTGGCCGAGGGCCACGCAGAGCTGCCGCAGGGCGTCGATCGCGACCGCGTCGAACCCGCGCGCGGCGAGGCGGCCGTACAGGTCCGCCGGGTGCCCGGCCTCGGCGAAGAACGCGTCGAAGGCGCGGTGGAAGCGCGCGCGGTCGTCGCCGCGCTTGACGATGGTGGCCGCGAGCGCCGCTTCGAGGCGCGCGCGATCCTCGAATCCGACGAGCGCGCACGCGCGCGCGGCGTCGAGCGCGGCCGAGGTCGAGATCTCGACGCCGGCCCGCCTGACGGCCCAGAGCAGCTCGGAGAGGACGCGGAGCACTGCCTGACCAGAGACTACGCCGGGGCGGCTTCTTTCAAGAGCTTCGTGATGGACTTATCGAAGGTCTCGACCGTCTGCGCGCCCACGAACGCCTCGCGGAACACGCCGCGCTTGTCGAGGACGAAGAAGGTCGGGAGCGACCGCACCCCGTACTCGGCGAGGGTCTCGCTGCTGGTCGAGGCGCAGACGGCGTACTTGATCTGGAGCTTGGCGACGGCCTTGGCCGCCATCTCCTCGTTGTCGTCGGTCAGGCCGATGACGGTGAGCCCCTGCGCGCCGAAGCGCTGGTGCAGGTCGTTCAGAGTCGGGGCCGAGAGGCGGCAGGCGCCGCACCACGACGCCCAGAACGCGACGAGGACGACGCGGCCCCGGAGCTGCTTGACGTCGTTGACGCCGCCCTGGACCGGCTTCACCGCCCGCCAGCCGGGGGCGAAGGTGCCCACCTTGTCCAGCCGAAGCACCGCTTCTTCGCCGGGGTACTCCACGAGCGTGACCGCCACCGTCACCTCGCCCTTGGCGCGGCGCGCCCGGACCTTGACCACCGCGCCGGCTCCCTTGTCGAACACGATGCGGACGACGTCCCCGGGGACCGCGACGGCGGCGCCGTCGATGCTCAGCAAAAGATCGCCGCTCTTGACCCCGCCCTTCTCGGCAGGCGACCCGCGCATCACGCGCTTGGCGAG
>ERZ761602.6160-NODE-6160-length-13620-cov-5.081460_pt1 | contig 13620 bp, 14 predicted proteins | sample MGYA00512165_ERZ761602 | MGnify/ENA primary metagenome ERZ761602 (study PRJEB28899, sample SAMN02445085) | bioreactor sludge metagenome | biome: EBPR sludge; isolation source: Thorneside wastewater treatment plant | place: Australia: Brisbane, Thorneside...
GTCCTGCGCGTTGCTCCGGTCGGTCCGTGGGACCCTGCGGGGTGGTCCCGTGGCCTCGCGGGCTGGGGTTGCGCTTCGCTCCACCGCCAGCCTGCGGAAGCCGGGCTTCGTCGTCTCGTAGGCTGGGGTGCAACCCCAGCGATCCAGCCGCTCGCGGCCCTCAGGCCGCCACGGCCTCGCGAAGGACCACCTCGCCGCGCAGCGAATGAGGCAGCGCCTCGGTGATCGTCACATCCACCATCTGCCCCACCAGCCGCTGCGGCCCGGCGAAGTTGACGATGCGGTTGCACTCGGTGCGGCCCATCAGCTCGGTCTTGTCCTTGCGCGAAGGTCCTTCCACCAGGATGCGCTGCACGGTGCCGACGCGGCTTTCGGAGATGCGGCGGATGTTCGTCTCCAGCGCGGCCTGCACCTGCTGCAGGCGCTTGAGCTTCACCGCGTGCGGCGTGTCGTCCGGCAGGTTGGCCGCGGGCGTGCCGGGGCGCGGGCTGAAGATGAACGAGAAGCTGGCGTCGTAGCCCACGTCGTCGATCAGCTTCATCAGCTTGCCGAAGTCCTCCTCCGTCTCGCCGGGGAAGCCGACGATGAAGTCGGAGGAGAGCGACAGGCCGGGCCGCACCGCGCGCAGCTTGCGGATGGTGCTCTTGTACTCCATGGCGGTGTAGCCGCGCTTCATGGCCATCAGGATGCGGTCGCTGCCGTGCTGCACCGGCAGGTGCAGGTGGCTGACGAGTTTGGGCACCTTGGCATAGACGTCGATCAGCCGCTGGGTGAACTCGTTGGGGTGGCTGGTGGTGTAGCGGATGCGCTCGATGCCGGGGATGTCGGCCACGTACTCGATCAGCAGCGCGAAGTCGGCGATCTCGCCGCTGTCGCCCATCGCGCCGCGGTAGGCGTTCACGTTCTGGCCCAGCAGCGTGACTTCTTTCACCCCCTGATCGGCCAGTCCGGCCACCTCGACCAGCACGTCCTCGAACGGGCGGCTGACCTCTTCGCCCCGGGTGTAGGGCACGACGCAGTAGCTGCAGTATTTGCTGCAGCCTTCCATGATCGACACAAAAGCCGAGGCGCCGTCGACGCGTGCCGGGGGCAGGTGGTCGAACTTCTCGATCTCGGGAAAGCTGATGTCCACCTGCGGGCGTGCCTGACGCGCGCGGGCCTTGAGCATCTCGGGCAGACGGTGCAGGGTCTGCGGGCCGAACACCACGTCCACATACGGCGCCCGTTTGATGATTTCGGCGCCTTCCTGGCTGGCCACACAACCGCCCACGCCGATCAGCACGCCTTTTTGTTTCAGGTGCTGCACCCGGCCCAGGTCGGAAAACACCTTCTCCTGCGCCTTTTCGCGCACCGAGCAGGTGTTGAACAGGATCAGGTCGGCTTCTTCGACGTCCTGCGTGGGCTCGTAGCCCTCGGCGGCGCCCAGCACATCGGCCATCTTGTCCGAGTCGTACTCGTTCATCTGGCAGCCGAAGGTTTTGATGAAAACTTTCTTGGACATGGCGAATTGATGGTATGAAAAAGGATAGCAAAATATGACCGTTTTGCCATGGGTATGGGCTCAAAAGGCGGTTGGTTTGCCCCTTAGGCCCGTCGCCGTCGGGATGTCGCCCCCCGCCCGGTTCAGCGGCGGGCGAGGTCGGCCGCAGTGGGCCGCTTTTCGGCGGCCTCGGTCTCGGTCAGGATCCAGATTTCGTGCAGCAGTCCCGCCGCATCCCGGGCGTAGTTGACAACCAGCTCCTGACCTACCAGGCTGCCTGACAGGGCAATCGTGTTCTGGGTATTGCGGATACGGGCGCCCGGGGAGAGTCGGTCCGCGCGTCCGTCCAGCGTGACTTCCGGTGGCGCGGTCACTATCAGGTTGCCGCGCAAGGCATGGGGCGGAAACGGTCGCTTGAGGGTCTGTGCCTGCAAGGCGCAGGTCGCAGCGGCCAAGGCGAAGGGCAGCAGGAGTTTGAGGCAGCGGTTCATGGTGTCTGTCCAGAAGCTGTGGGCGGGCGCAGTGTAGCAGCCAGAAGAAAAAACCCCAGCCTAATCGGGCTGGGGTTTTCAGTATGGTGGTGGTACCGGGACTTGAACCTGGGACATCAGCATTATGAATGCTGCGCTCTAACCAACTGAGCTATACCACCGAAGCTGCGGATTTTAGCAAAAAACGGCGGCGGTTTTTCAACGGTTGGTGAAGTGGGGTGGCCGCTTGTTCAGGAAAGCGTCCATACCTTCTTTCTGGTCGGCGGTCGCAAACAGGCTGTGGAAAATCCGCCGCTCGAACATCACGCCGTCGCTCAGACCACTTTCGAAAGCGCGGTTCACACTTTCTTTGGCCGCCATCGTGGCCAGCTGGCCGAAGCCGCAGATCACCAGGGCCGCGCCCAGCGCCTCGTCCATCAGCTTGTCCAGTGGCACCACCCGGCTGACGAGCCCCGCGCGCTCGGCTTCCTGGGCGTCCATCATGCGACCGGTAAGGACCATGTCCATGGCCTTGGACTTGCCCACCGCGCGGGGGAGGCGCTGTGTGCCGCCGGCACCGGGGATGATGCCGATCTTGATCTCCGGTTGGCCGAATTTCGCGTTGTCAGCCGCAATCATGAAGTCACACATCATGGCCAGCTCGCAGCCGCCACCCAGCGCAAAACCGGCCACGGCGGCAATCACCGGCTTGCGCACGCTGCGGATGGTTTCCCAGTTGCGGGTGATGAAGTCGTTCCGGTAGACCTCGGCAAACTCGTATTTCGCCATCGCCGAAATATCGGCGCCAGCCGCGAATGCCTTCTCGGAGCCAGTGATGATGATGCAACCAATCGCCTCATCGGCATCAAAGGTCTTGAGCGCCGAACCCAGTTCGTCCATCAGTTCGCTGTTGAGGGCGTTGAGAGCTTTGGGGCGATTGAGCGTGATGACGCCAACTTTCTCGGCTTCGATGCGGACTTCAATGGTGTTGTAGGCCATGGCGGTTTCCTGGGTTTCTGGTGAAATGACGGGATATCGGCCCCGACTATAACCAAGGGAAAACATTAGCCGACCGAATGGTCGGTGAATGGTACATTCCGCGCCAAGGAGACCTCATGACCGAACCGACCGTACTGTACGAAGAACGGGGCGCCGTAGCGGTGGCCACGCTCAACCGCCCTCAGTCGCTGAACAGCTTCACCCGCCAGATGCACCGTGAACTCGGTGACGCAATGGCCCGGGTGGAAAACAACCCCGTCATCCGTGCGCTGGTCATCACCGGTGCCGGGCGGGGGTTCTGTGCCGGTGCCGATCTGGCCGAGTTCGATTTCACGCCTGGCCCGGACATGGTGGCGCGCGCCGATCCCGGTCCGATCATCGACCAGGCCTTCAACCCCACGGTGCGCCGATTGCAGGCCCTGCGTGTGCCGACCATCGCGGCCGTCAACGGCGTGGCCGCCGGTGCCGGGGCTTCCCTGGTCATGACCTGTGACATCGCCATTGCCGCACCGGGGGCGAGCTTCATTCAGGCGTTCAGCAAGATCGGGCTGATTCCGGACGCCGGCGGCAGCTGGTTTCTGGTCGAGCGGCTGGGGCTGGCGCGCGCCATGGCCCTGGCGATGACCGGGGACAAACTCTCTGCAACGCAGGCACGTGACTGGGGCATGATCTGGGACATCGCCGAGGAGCCGATGGCTGCTGCCCTGGCCTTGGCCGAGCGGCTGTCGGTGATGCCGACCAAGGCGCTGGTGGCCACACGACACCTGTTGCGTGACGCCTCCACCCGCACACTCAACGAACAGCTGGACGCAGAGCGGGATACTCAGTCGGCGCTTGGTCGCACGCACGATTACATCGAAGGGGTGCTGGCTTTTCTGCAAAAGCGCCCGGCCCAGTTCAAAGGCGAATGAACCCATGAGTCATCAACCTGTCACACACCATACCCCCGAGCAGGCCCGCGACCTCGCGCACCGGGTGGGTCAGGCGATGTTTTCGGTTGACACCGCTTCGAAGGCCACCATGGGCATGGAGCTGGTGTTGTGCGAACCCGGCCGCGCCGTGATGCGCATGGTGGTGAGCGAGCGCCACCTCAACGGGCACCAGATCTGCCATGGCGGCTTCATCTTCACCCTGGCCGATTCCACGTTTGCGTTTGCCTGCAACAGCCACAACCGCAATACCGTGGCGGCCGGCTGCAGCATCGAGTTCCTGCGACCCGGCCAGCTTGGGGACATGCTGACCTGCGAAGGTCTGGAGCAGACCCTCAGCGGTCGCCACGGCATCTATGACATGAAGGTGACCAATCAGAAGGGGCAGATCGTGGCCTTGTTTCGTGGCAAGAGCGCCCAGATTCAGGGCACCGTCATTCCCGAGACCCCCGACAGTGGAGATCAAGCATGAGCGCCTTTTCCCTGGAGCCGATCGAAAAATCCAGTATTGACGAGCTGCGTACCCTGCAGCTCAAGCGCCTGAAATCGACCCTGGCCCATGCGTACGCGAATTCGCCGGTCTACCGCGCCAAATTCGACGCGGCCGGCGTGCATCCGACCGATCTCCACACCCTGGCCGACCTCGCGAAATTCCCCTTTACGACCAAGAAAGACCTGCGCGACAGCTATCCCTTTGGCATGTTTGCAGTGCCGCGGGAGCAATGCGCGCGCATCCATGCCTCCAGCGGCACCACCGGCAAGCCCACGGTGGTGGGCTACACGCTCAGGGACATCGACACCTGGGCCGGTGTGGTGGCGCGCAGCATTCGCGCTGCCGGGGCCCGCCCGGGCGACATGGTGCATGTGAGCTACGGCTACGGCCTGTTCACCGGCGGGCTCGGGGCCCACTATGGCGCCGAAAAACTGGGCCTGACGGTGGTGCCCTTCGGCGGTGGCCAGACGGAACGCCAGGTACAGCTGATCCAGGACTTCCGCCCCGACATCATCATGGTCACGCCCAGCTACATGCTGGCGATTGCCGACGAGTTCGAGCGCCAGGGGCTGAACCCGGCGGACGCCTCGCTGCGCATCGGCATCTTCGGCGCCGAGCCCTGGACCAACGACATGCGGGTGGCGATCGAAAAACGAGCCGGCATCGACGCGGTGGACATCTACGGCCTGTCCGAGGTGATGGGCCCGGGCGTGGCCAGCGAATGCGTCGAGACCAAGGACGGCCCGACCATCTGGGAAGACCATTTCTACCCCGAAATCATCAACCCCGACACCGGCATGCCCGTGGCCGACGGCGAAATGGGTGAGCTGGTCTTCACCAGCCTGACCAAGGAGGCGCTGCCCATCATCCGCTACCGCACGCGCGACCTGACCCGCCTGCTGCCGGGCACCGCACGCACCATGCGCCGCATCGAAAAGATCACCGGCCGCAGCGACGACATGATGATCATCCGTGGTGTGAACGTGTTCCCGTCCCAGATCGAGGAGCTGATCCTCAAGCGCGCCGAGCTGGCGCCGCACTACCAGTGTGTGCTTACCCGCGATGGGCCGATGGACAACCTCAGGGTGCTGGTCGAAACCCGCCCCGGTCTGTCACCGGACGCGATCGAGGCCCGTGCGGCGGCCAAGCTACTGCAGCATGAAATCAAGGTCTATGTGGGCAGCAGTGTTGAAATTGACCTGCGTGCGGAAGGCGGCGTAGAGCGCAGCCAGGGCAAAGCCAAGCGTGTACTGGACTTGCGCAGCCGCTGATACGAACTTTTGCCCTACGCGAGGCATCAGGGTTTCTGGCATCGACAGGTTGGCTGGGGCAAGATTAGACTCAGACACGACAGTTTCGCAATAGTGGTTTCACGACATGATCAATCGCAGTCTGGTTTATCGAAAGTCGGCCAAAGGGGCTGAAGCCATTGCCAACCGGCAGTCTGGGCTCGCGCCGAAACTGCGGTCCGTGCTGATCATGGTGGATGGCAAGAAGACTGGCGAAGACCTTTTCAAGGTCTGCACCATGCTGGGTGATGCTCAGGCTTTGCTGGCGGAGTTGGTTGCCGGGGAACTGATCGAGCCGGTTGCTGCAAGTGGGGGCGGTGCGGCCGCAGCGCCGGTTGCAGCACCGGTGGCGGCTGGCGGGTCTCCGGTGGCTGCCGCACCGGCCTCCGGCTTCGGTCCCGCAACACAGCCTGGTCCCAGCCTTGCCGAGGCAAAGCGGCTGGCCATTCGATTGCTCAAGGACGCATTGGGGCCCCTGGCCGACGACACCTGCATTGCCGTGGAGTCCTCCAAGGACATCGAGCAGTACACCGCCGCCGTCAAAAAGGCCTATGCCTTTATCCGCAATGTGCGGGGCGGGGAGGCAGCTGCGCGCTTCGGGCAGGAGATCGAAGCGCGTTTCCCCGTGGTTTGATTGCAGCGGCGTAGCCCCGCACCGCCGTTCTTCCCTGTTGTCAGGCTTGCGGCCAGGTGGTTGCCGCGTCAGGTTTCTCCGGCGCGGCGAGCGCGATTTTTCGGGCCGGGTCGGAAACCTTCAACCGCAGTTTCAGCACTCTGCGGTCGCGACTGACCCAGATATCCAGGGGCTCCGGGGGTGTGAAGCCGTAGAGCCGCAACTCGTCCAGTTTCAGTATCCGCCAGACCTGGCGTTTGCCCGGCGGTCCGGACTCGACCGCCAGCCATTCGTCCCCGGGGGCCAGACCCGCCTGTTCCCCTGCGCCGCCGCGCAGGACAGTGTCGATCACCACGCCGGAGGTCGACTCGCTCACTTTCAGCCCAAGCCATTGCGCCATGGCCGGATCGATTTCCTTCCAGACCATGCCGGTTTCGGTCAGCAAGGTACGCAGGGGCAACTCGTCCGTACCATGAATCCATGCGGCGACTTCGGCCGAAAAGCTTCGACCACCGCAGCGTTCAAGTTCGGCGACGAAGTCTGCTTCCTGCATCGGGCCGCCTTTGCAGCGACGCCACAGACCCCGCATCACGCTGTCCAGCGTGCCCTTTCCGCTTTGGCGCAGGCTCAGGTCGAAACACAACGCGACCAACGCCCCTTTGGTGTAGTAACTGACGCTGGTGTTGGGTGTGTCGGCGTCGGGACGGTAGTAGCGGATCCAGGCGTCAAAACTGGCCTGGGCAACGGATTGAACGCGCCGTCCCGGGGTCTGCAAAACCTGCTGCACAGTCTTGGTCAGCAGCGCCAGGTAGTCCGGCAGGTCGACCAGGCCGGCGCGCAGCAGCAGGAGATCGTCGTAGTAGCTCGTGAAGCCCTCGAAAAACCACAGCAACCGGGTGTAGTTTTCTTGCGAGTAGTCGTAGCGAGTGAACTCCTGCGGGCGGAGCCGTTTGACGCACCAGGTATGAAAGTATTCGTGGCAGATCAGACCCAGCAGAGTCGTGTGACCTTCGGTCCGAGCTTTTTCACCCCGGCGCGGCAGATCGGCGCGGTTGCAGATCAGGGCGGTTGAATTGCGATGCTCCAGACCGCCGTAGCCACTGTGGACCGCGTTGATGAAAAAGATGTAGCGGTCAAATGGCGGCTTGCCCCGACCGTGCCAGAACCGGATGACCGTCTCGCAGATACGTCGGGTCTCGTCCAGCAGCCTCGCGCTGTCAAAACCGGGCGCGGCGCCGGCAACCACCAGGCGGTGCGTAACACCGCCAGCGGTGAACTCGCCGCTCCAGAACGGCCCCATTTCGACCGGGCAATCAACCAATTCGTCATAGTCCGCCGCGCGGTAGCGCCCGAAGCCGTTCGCCCTGGTGCGCACGGCGGTCAGCCCGGTGGCCAGCGACCAGGCAGGAGCGGATCTGGGTGGATGAACGTGCAGCGTGTGGGGTCGATCCGCGTAGCCATCAACCCGCAGGAACAGGCTGGTGCCGTTGAAAAACCCCCGGTCCGCATCCAGCCAGGCGGATCGTACCGACTGGTCGACCGCCTGCACCTGGTAGCGCAGAACCAGCGCTTGCTGCGGCGTGCATTCGATCTGCCAGCAACATTTGTCCACTTGCTGAACGGGCCGCTCATCGGCGCCCTGGAAGGCCTGCAGCCCGTTCAGGTGCCGTGAGAATTCCCGCACAAGATAGCTGCCGGGAATCCAGACCGGGAGCGCGACTCGCTGTTGCGCCTGCGGACTGGGAACCCGGATTTCGACGGTAAAGCGGTGCTGGTGCACATCGTCGCAATGCACTTCGCAATGAATGCCCGAGACGGGCTTGTATTGGTGAGTCATCATGTTCGGGCCCTGGCCCGTGGTGTCAGGTTCCGGCTGCGCCGATCAGACAACTGAGGGTCGCAACCAGGGTCAACCGAAATCGAAGCGGCAACCAGTGTGCCAGCCCGGCTTGCGGCCATGTCCAACGGTCAACGCCATAGCAGGCAAGTGCCAGCAGGCCCAGCAGCGGCAGCCCCGCGAAAGCCGGCATCAGGATGGTTAGCCACGCCAGGGGCGCGATCACAGCCCCCCACACCAGATGCAGCCGGTATCCGGACTCCTGCAAGGCGGCGTAGCGCAGCCCGATGCCCCAATGGATACCGCCCAGAAACGACAGCACCACGGCGCCATAGGTCGCAAGTGCCAACGCAACAAAGGGGTGCAAATCCGGTGTGACCAGCCACAGCAGGGCGGCCAAGACCACAAAAGGCACCAGCCCTGCGTAACCCAGGGCGTTGATCAGGCGATGGATGCCGCTGTGGTCCACGGGGCAGAAAACCTTGGCGGCGCCTATTTGCCGTCGCTGAGGAATTTTTCGATCTGCTGCGCGTTGATGGCGCCCGGAACGCGTGATCCATCGGCAAAGATCAGGGTGGGCGTGCCGGTAATCTTGTACTTGCGACCGAGTTCGACGTTACGCGTCAGGGCGGCGGTGTCACAGGTGGCGCTTGCGGGATCCACGTCCTTGAGCATCCAGTCGTTCCAGGCCTTGGCCCGGTCCTTTGCGCACCAGATGTTGCGTGATCGCTCGGTCGAGCCGGCTCCGAGAATGGGATACAGAAACATGTGGATGGTCACGTTGTCGACTTTTTGCAGGTCCCGTTCGAAGCGTTTGCAGTAGCCGCAGTTGGGGTCTTCGAAAACAGCCAGTTTCCGCTTGCCGTTGCCCCGCACGACAGTAAAAGCGTCTTTGACCGGCAACGAGGCGAAATCGATGGCCGTGAGCTTGTCGATGCGCTCTTCAGTCAGGTTGCGCTTGGCCTTGGTATCGATCAGGCTGCCCTGGATCAGGAAGTTGGCCTCGGCGTCGGTGTAGAGAATTTCGGTGCCGTTGACGCGGACTTCAAACAGACCCGGCATGGCGGTCCTGTTCACTTCATCAATCTTGGGCAGGTTGGGAAGCCGCTCGGCAAGGTTCTTTCGGATCGCCATGTCGAAGGCTTGGGCCGAAAGCGCCACGACAGCGGCAGCGACAAAGGTGAGGAACGATTTCACGGCAGACTTTCTCGGTGTCAGAAGGAAGGGTGTGAGGATTGAGGGCGCAATGCCGCGCCGCAGATGTGTGTCAGCGTGGCCCCATGGCCTGCCGGGCCAGCCAGCCTTTGAGCGGTGCCAACTGATCGACGCCGGTCAGGCCCCAGTTGCGCAGACCCTCCCAGACGGCACCCTCGCGGGCGAAGAGTTGTTGCAAGATATCGGTGGTTGTTGTCATCGTCATGACCGCGCCTTGGCGCGCCCGCTCGTAGCGGCGCAACAGGCGTAGGTCGCCCGGTTCGCGCCAGTATTCGCGACCACCAAGCACTCGGGCCAACTCCGCCGCGTCGGCCAGCCCGACATTCAGGCCCTGACCAGCCAGGGGATGCATCGCGTGCGCGGCATCGCCCGCCAGTGCCCAACTGCGGCCGTCGGTCTGCCCGATCCACCGCGACGCCATCGACCGTTGCAAAGGCCAGGCCACACGATCGGCGCTTAATGTCAGGCTCCCCATGGATTGGTGGCTGGCAATTTCCAGTTCCTTTGCGAATTCCTCAGGCGACAGCGCCACAAGCCTGGGCACTCGCGCATGCTCGACAGACCAGACAACGGCGACAGAGTTCCCCTGCGGCCCGTCCAGCGGCAAAAAAGCCAGTATTTCGCCACAGGAAAACCATTGCCGGGCCACGCCGCCATGGGGAACCGATCCATGCAGCCGCGTGGCAATGGCGGTGTGCGGATAGGCCGTGGTCACGTAGTCCACCCCCAGGGCCAGTCGGGTCTCACTGGCCCGGCCTTCGCAGACCACACTCAGCCGGGCGGGCGTCGATGTGGTGACCCGCTCGATGAGGGGCTGGTAGTCAATCGCGTCATCCAGGCGGCGTTCCAGGGCTGGCACGTCGACGATCCAGCCCAGCGCCTCCACCTGTTGTTCGGCGGCGCCGAACGCCAGTGCGCCGCCCCGGTCTCCTTGCACCTCCATGCGGAGCACCGGCGTGGCTGCCGCCAGGTCCGGCCAGCAGCGCAGCGACTCGAGCAGCGCGCGTGACGTGCCGTTGAGGGCGTACGCCCGGACATCGGCACGGGCTGTTGCCTCGCCGGCTGGTGAAACAGGGCGCTCCACCAGCGCCACCCGCAGGCGCTCGCGCGACAGCAGCAGCGCGAGGGCGCGGCCAACGATGCCCGCCCCGCGAATACAGATGTCGGTGGATTTCATGCTGCCGATTCTAGAAGGGCGGTCAAAATGAGGTTTTTGTCGGGGCAAGCCCCCACCAGACTGGACAAGCGACGATGCAGGAAACCCCACCCCATACCCCGGACGAAGCCCGTCAGGAGCCCGGCACCGCCGTCACGCTGGCACGGCTGTTTGCTTACCCGGTCAAATCATGCGCCGGCGTTGAACTGGATGCGGTGGAACTGACGGAAGCCGGGTTGGACCTGGACCGGGCCTGGATGGCGGTCGACCAGCGGGGCGACTTTGTTTCGCAGCGTCAGTTGCCGCGGATGGCGCTGATCCGGTGCCAGATTCGCAGTGAGGAACTGGTCTTGCGTGCTCCGGGCATGCTCGCTTTGCATCTGGCCATCAACGCGGTCGAAAAACCGGTGCGGGTTCAAGTCTGGGACGACAGCGTGCCCGCTTTTGACATGGGCAATGTCGCGGCGCAATGGTTTTCGGACTTCCTCGGGCACCGCCTGCGGCTGGTTCGCTTCGATCCTGAGCACCGGCGGCTGTCGCAGTTCCGGTGGACGGCTGGCCTGGAAGCGCCCAACCAGTTCTCGGACGGATATCCGCTGCTGGTTGTCTCGCAGGCCTCGCTCGATTCACTCAACATGCGGCTGACCGCACGCGGGCATGCCTCGGTTGGCCTGGAGCGGTTTCGACCCAATCTGGTGCTGTCGGGTGTGCAGGCTCACGAGGAGGACTTCATCCGCGATGTACGCCTGTCTGGCGCTGACGGACCCGTCACCCTCCGGTTGGTGAAACCGTGCGCGCGGTGCCCGATTCCGGATATTGACCCGTCTACGGCCGAGCGTTCGACCGCCGTGGGCGACACGCTGGCCACCTATCGCGCCGACCCGCGGCTGGATGGGGCGCTGACGTTTGGCATGAACGCCATCGTGCTGGAGGGCGACGGGGTGCGACTGCAAAAGGGGCTGCCCGGCAGTGCGACCTGGCGCTTCGATTGAGGCCGCTCGTAGAATCGCAGGCTTTGCAGACCGTCCGAAAGCGCCTTCATGAGCCTCAAATGTGGCATCGTGGGACTGCCCAACGTGGGCAAGTCCACCCTGTTCAATGCCCTGACCAAAGCCGGCATCGCGGCTGAAAACTACCCGTTTTGCACCATTGAGCCCAATGTCGGTGTGGTGGAGGTGCCCGATCCCCGCCTGACCGAGCTGGCAAAGATTGTCAAACCCGAGCGGGTGGTCCCGGCCATCGTCGAGTTTGTCGACATTGCCGGCCTTGTGGCCGGAGCCAGTCAGGGTGAAGGCCTGGGCAACCAGTTCCTGGCCCACATTCGGGAGACCGATGCCATCGTCAATGTGGTGCGTTGCTTTGAAGATGACAACGTGATCCATGTCGCCGGCCGCGTAGACCCCATTGCCGACATTGAAGTGATTCAGACCGAACTGTGCCTGGCTGACCTGGGCACCGTGGAAAAGAGCCTGCATCGCTACACCAAGGCGGCCAGGTCGGGCAATGACAAGGAGGCGGCCAAGCTGGTGCAGGTGCTGACCAAAGTGCAGGCCGTGCTGGACCAGGGGAAGCCGGCCCGCACACTGGCGCTGAGCAAGGAGGAGCAACTGTTGCTCAAGCCGCTGTGCCTGATTACCGCCAAGTCCGCCATGTTCGTCGGCAACGTCAGTGAGACGGGTTTTGAAAACAATCCTTATCTGGACCGGCTGAAGGAATACGCCGCATCGCAGAACGCGCCGGTGGTGGCCATCTGCGCCAAGATGGAAGCCGACATGGCCGACATGGGCGACGAAGACCGCGCCCTGTTCCTCGAAGAGATGGGCCAGACCGAGCCGGGCCTGAACCGCCTGATCCGCGCCGGCTTCAAGCTGCTGGGATTGCAGACCTACTTCACTGCCGGCGTCAAGGAAGTGCGCGCCTGGACCATCCACATCGGCGACACCGCGCCGCAGGCCGCAGGCGTGATCCACGGCGATTTCGAGCGCGGCTTCATCCGCGCGCAGACCATCGCCTATGACGACTATGTTGCCTGTGGCGGCGAGCAAGCGGCCAAGGATGCAGGGAAGATGCGCAGCGAGGGGAAAGAATACGTCGTCAAGGACGGCGACGTGATGAATTTCCTGTTCAACGTCTGACACGGCAGCGCGGCGACGGATTTGGCGGCTTTTTGACCTATACCCAGCGTGAAAAGGTCGTTTTTAGCTATAATAAAAATAGCGATCAGCCAGTCCATTGGCCGGGTATGAGCCACAGCAACGCGGCCGTCATGACCAGGTAGCGGCCGAACTTGCCGATCGCCATGTAGAGAACGCAGGGCCAGAACGGCAGGCGCAGCCAGCCGGCGACGGCACACAATGGGTCGCCGACAGCGGGCAACCACGACAGCAGGCAGGCTTTCGGGCCAAGTTTCTCCAGCCATCCCAGCGCCCGCACATGCGTGCTGGAGTGGCGGTATCGATCGACCATCCGGTGTGTTCCCCAGCCCATCCACCAGCTCACTGCGCCGCCCAGCGTGTTGCCGATGGTGGCGACCGCAATGGCCGGCCAGAACAGATCGGGATTGAGCTTCACCAGGCCAAAAACGGCGGGCTCGGAACCCATGGGCAACAGCGTGGCGGAGACGAAGGCGATCACAAAAACGGTGCTCAGCCCGAATTCGGGCAGCGCCAGCGCAGCGAGCAGGGAACTGATCCAGGCTTCCATAACAGCCGCGAGTGTAGTCAGCCCGGTGGTCATTGCGCCTGCTGAAATTTTAGGCAGGTACAATCCCGCTCCCCGCCTCCGGACCCCATGCCGCACAATCCCGCTTGCCTCTCGATTGGTCAATACGCCGTGCCCAATCGCCTGTTTGTCGCCCCGATGGCGGGAGTGACCGACCGGCCGTTCCGGCAATTGTGTCGACAGTTCGGGGCGGGCTATGCGGTCAGTGAAATGGTGACCTCACGGCCGGATCTCTGGCACACCCTCAAAACCTCGCGTCGGGCGGACCACACCGGCGAGCCCGGGCCGATTGCCGTGCAGATTGCCGGCACGGACCCGCCGATGATGGCCGAGGCTGCTGCCTATAACATCGACCGTGGCGCCCAGATCATCGACATCAACATGGGCTGCCCGGCCAAGAAGGTCTGCAACAAGTGGG